>Ga0247727_10014696_pt1 | contig 12959 bp, 6 predicted proteins | sample WisWelCaveWW1625_FD_202498 | JGI IMG/M metagenome (GOLD analysis project Ga0247727, IMG submission 202498) | Biofilm microbial communities from Wishing Well Cave, Virginia, United States - WW16-25 | ecosystem: Environmental > Aquatic > Deep subsurface > Groundwater > Cave microbial mat | place...
CGCGCGCGCTCAGAGAGTTCAGGTAAAAGTTGTTTGTATTTACTTTTGTAGGCCTTCATTTTATTCATGCCTACAATATAATGAAAATTCAAATAATTGTAAAGTTTGTTTTTTTACAGACCCTAAGAGCAGAGTTGTTTTATGCAAAGCCTCGCCAGGCTAACGCTGTGTGGCGCGATGGGTTTGTTGGCGGCCACCAGCGTGAGCCAAACCACAAATTCGTCCCGCTTGCGGGACACGAAGCCCTGCCTGCACCATCTGACGGCGCAAAAAATGCCGTTGCGCGAAGCGCTCGCCATTTTAGCGAACGAATATGGCGTTTATTTTTTGTACGAAGACTCGTTGATCGGCGGCAAAACCGCGCCGGGCCTCGCCGCGATTTCGCACGATCTGGCGCATGATCTCGGCCACATTTTAGGAGGAACCCCGCTGAGTTATGAAAAAATCGGCAGCCGCACGATTGTCATCACCCCCGCGAAAAATCCCGTTGCCCGAACCGGCGCTGTTAAAGGAAAAATCACGGGCGAGAATGGCGAGGCGATTCCGTTTGCACAAGTGCTTATTGAGAATACGCCGCCTGGCGTGGCTGCCAATGCTGCCGGCGAGTATTGCATTCCGCATGCGCCCGCCGGCCCGCAAACTTTGCAGGCGCGCGTCATCGGCCATCGTCTGCAAAAAGCGCGCGTCGTGGTTGCCGCCAACGAAGTCGTGCAGCAGAATTTTTCATTGTCGCCCGACATTTTGAACATGCAGGAAGTCGTCGTGACCGGCACGCGCAATCCGCAAACCAAGCTGGAGTCGAGTGTGGCGATCACAACGGCGGACGCGGCGCAAATCAACGCGCGCGCGCCGCGCAACACCGCGGATTTGCTGCAAATCATTCCCGGATTTTATGTCGAAAGCTCCGGTGGCGAGGGCGGCAACAATTTGTTTGCGCGCGGCATTCCGGCAGACGGCAGCTTTCGTTACGTGACGATTTATGAAGACGGCCTGCCGGTTTTTGAAGCGCCGGAGCTGGCGTTTGTCAATGTGGATGAGCTGGTGCGCGTCGATGAAACGATGGAGGAAATTGAAGCCGTGCGCGGCAGCACCGGTTCCATTTTTGCGAGCAATGCGCCCGCGGGCATCATCAATTTCATCAGCAAAACCGGCGACATGGCGCCCGCCGGCCTGATCAAAACCAGGCTCGGTGATCACGGCCTGTTTCGCAGCGACGTGAATTTCAGCGGGCCGCTGGCGCAAAAATGGCGCTTCAATCTCGGCGGGTTTTACCGTTACGATCACGGCGTGCGCGACCCCGGATTTGCGGCCAATCGCGGCGGCCAAATCAAAGCTAATCTCACCCGCCTGTTGCGCAACGGCTACGCGCGGTTGTACGCCAAATTTCTGGATGACCGCAATATTTTTTATCTCCCGATTCCGCTGCAAAGTCCCGACGCGCCGAAAGGAATCGCCGGCTTCGATCCCAATTACGGCACGCTCACGACCGCCGATGCTCGCTTCATCAAAGCGCCGGCGCCGAACGGCAGGTTTCACGAGTTTGATTTGCGCGACGGCGTGCATCCGGTCGTGCGCTCGCTCGGCGCGGAGTTTTTTTTGCAGCTCGGCGACGGCTGGACGCTGAAAAATTCCGCGCGCCTGATGGCGGCCGATTTGCAATTCAATGCGATTTTTTCAATTTATAATCCCACCACGGCGGCCAATTTTGCGCAGGAGAAAATGCGGCAAGCTGCAAACGCCGCGGGTTTTCGTTATCGCTTCACGCATTTTCCCAACGACGTTTTTAACCCGGCCAACGCGAACGGCAACGGCCTCGTGGTGGAAAGCGGCTGGTGGGCGGTGACCAAGCCGCTCCGGAATTTTACCAGTCATTTGCAGCTCACCAAACAACTGGCGCAGCACGCGCTCACCGGCGGACTGTATTTCAGCGATTATTCCGCCGATGAGTTTTGGTATTGGCAAAATATTTTGCTGGAAGTAAGCGATCAACCGCGCGCGCTGGATTTGATGTTGACCGACGCCGCCGGCCGCGATCTCATCGCCGTTACCAAAGACGGTTTCACGCAATTCGGCGCGGTTTATGTCAAGTCGAGCAATAACGGTCTGGTGGCGGCTTATTATTTGAACGACGAATGGCAGGCGAGTGAGGCGCTGCGGTTTGACGGCGGCTTTCGCTACGAGCACAACACGCTCAGCGGCTGGCGGGAAAATCACAATAGCTTCAATCTCGGCGACGCCACAACGCTCGCGGATGACAACGTGACTTACGGCAACGGCAGTTTTCGGCCGTATGATTTTTCTTATAACAATCTGGCGTTTTCGATCGGCGGCAATTATCGGCTCAACCCCGACCTCGCTTTTTACGGCCGCGGCAGCAAAGGTTTTCGCACGCCGGATTTCGACCAGTTTCGCGCGGTGAATAAAAATGAAGACGGCACGCTCGAAAAAGGCGAAGTGGAAAAGGTGCTGCAGTTCGAGGGCGGCATCAAGCTGGCGACGCCGCGCTTCGCACTTTTCGGGGCATTTTTCTTTTCAGGATTGAATCATCTGCAGTTCGACGACGAGGTGATCGATCCGTTGACCGGGCAAATAAAAATCGCGCGGCGCTTTGCGAACAGCACGACGGTGGGGCTGGAGTTGGAAGCGACCTATTCCGCCGCGCCAGGCTGGGGCTTCAATTTGGTTGCGACCCTGCAAAAGCCGCGGCTGCGCGATTTAATATTTACAACCGGCGGCGTTGCAAAAAATTTCGACGGCAATCGTGTGCGCCGCATTCCACAGGTTCTCGCGGATTTCAGGCTTTTTTTTAAACTGGCGGATTTGCGGCTGTTCGGCAATCTCCGCTATGTCGGCGCGCGCTTCGCGGATGACGCCAATGAAGTTGCGCTGCCCGCTTACGCCGAGTTGCATGCGGGCGCTTCTTACAGCTTTCCACGCGTCACCTTCTCCCTCAACGCGGCGAATCTCACCAATACCATCGGCCTGACCGAGGGCAATCCCCGCATCGGGCAGGTCGTTGGAGTGAAGCAGGATATTTATCTGGCGCGGCCGATTCTCGGCCGATCGGCGGTTTTTTCGGCGGGGTATTCGTTTTGAAGATTTTCTGTTCTTGCAAATAAGAGCAAACTATTGTATAAAGATTGCAGGCTTTGCAATTTAAAGCCGGACGTCCAACCAACTCGGTAAAGATCATTCGGAAATTGCGCCAACCGCGTTATCCGCGACGCAAAAAGGGTGGTTCAGCTAAATAAGCGAGTGGGAAAGTAATATGCCTAATGCAATTTTTGACACGGGGGTGTGGTTTGCCTATTTCGTCGAAGAAGACACTTTTCATCGTGATGCCGAAATTCTGGTCAAAAGACTGTTCGGTCGTAACGAAAAAATTTTTCTGGATTTCATCGTTGCTTCTTATGCTCTTTACTGGAATGTCGAGGCCTTCTACTCATTTGACGAAAAGCTAAACCGAGCAGTCCGACGCGTCAAGCCTGAAATTGTAAAGATCAAGATCAAACGGGGCAAGGTTATTTTAACTTGAGAGCAAAAATCAGGACGTTGGTATCGACAAACAGTCTTTTAACGTCCATCATCAAGTGACCGGTCAGCATTTCACTACTGCGTAGTTCTTTCTACAAGTAACTGACCATAAAAGGCTCATACTAAAAATCAATGACTTACAGGTCAGTTGCTTAGAAGTGACTTTCCAAATGCGCTCTAACTTTTCATCGCCCCGCAAAAAATTTTAATTCCCGGCCATTACATTTTGTCCTTTTCCTTCTCTATAAGAATAGATTCTGCATACCCTTAAAAGATTTAAAAAATGTCTTGACAAAAACCTTTAAATGATTATACTATATCGCGGCTGTGAAAGCGCTTCCACCATCGAACCCGACTGGCGCGAAATCATCTCTTAAAAAACAAGGCTGAAAATCATGCTGCCAGCCTGACGAATCCCGGCAAAACCAGATCAACCAACCGAAAGGAGAAAGAACACATCCCGGATTTTAGTTTTTAAGTTGCAGAAAACCGGTTAAACCAAACGAGGAGAGGCAAATGAAGAGAGCTAAAATTTTTCTAGTTGGCGTCCTGGCGAGCCTGTTCTTTGTCGGGCAGGCCATCGGCCAGGGCAATCAGGTCACCGGGAAAGTCATTTCCGGCGAAGATCGGTCGCCTCTGCTTGGCGTCAATGTCGTGGTGAAAAACACAACGCGCGGCACCACAACGGATCAGGACGGCAAGTACACTCTGGAAGGCGTCACCGCCCAGGACGTTTTGGTGTTTTCCTACATTGGTTTCATTAAACAGGAAGCGACGATCGGCAATCGCCAGACCATCGGCGTCTCGCTGACGCCACAGGCGATCGCCGGCGATGAAGTGGTCGTGATTGGATACGGCACCCAGCAGCGCAAGGACATTACCAGCGCCGTCTCCTCGCTGCAGGATTACGCGTTCAACCAGGGCGCCACGAACGATCCGCAAAATCTCCTGCAGGCCCGCCTCCCGGGTGTGGTGGTCACGCAGATTAACGGCGATGTCGGCGCAGCGCCGCTCATCCGCATTCGTGGCGGTACTTCGATTTCAGCCAGCAATGAGCCGATGATCGTGATTGACGGCGTGCCCGTGAGCAGCGCTTCCGCGAGCCCCGACGGCAACGGAATCACCGATGGCACCCGAGACAGCCCGCTCAGCACGCTGAATCCTGGCGACATCGCTTCTATTGACGTTTTGAAAGACGCCTCTTCGGCGGCCATTTACGGCGCGCGCGGCGGAAATGGTGTGATTTTGATTACCACCAAAAAAGGCCACGCTGGCGGCTACTCACTCACTTACGACGGCTATACCAGTTCCGGGATCCAAGCCAAAGAACTGGATTTGTTGACCGCGCAGGAGTATCGCAGCTTTGCGGCACAGGTTAAGGCTAACCCGGACATCCTCGGCACCGCCAACACGGACTGACAGGATGCGATCAACAGATCCGCCTTTTCTCAAAACCATAATCTTACTTTCAGTTCCGGCACCGAACTCACGCAGTATCTTGTGTCGTTTAATTATCTGGATGAGCAAGGCATTGTGTTAGGTTCGGAGCGGACACGCGTTTCCGGCCGCTTGAATCTCGATCATTCCATGTTCGAAAACAAATTGCGCCTGGGCGTGCGCTTCAATCCGAGCTTCATCAAGCGCCATAATACGCCGTATCAACAAACCGCCGGCTTCGAAGGCGGGGTGTTCACGAACGTCTACAAGATGAATCCCACCCAGCCGGTGCTTTTAAGCGGCGGAGGATATTATCACCCGGCGAACCCCGGCATTCGGAATCCGGTCGCTCTGGTTGAAAGCATCGTTGATGAAACCGAGACCATGCGGCTCTTTCTCAATGCCACGGCAGAATATGATCTCTTCTCGGGATTGACGGCAAAGCTAAACCTCGGCCTGGATCGCACCGACGCCTCGCGCAATATCTATCAACCCAAAAGCCTGCCCTATGCGGCTGCCTTTGGCGGAAGAGCGGACGTCAGAAACAATGAATACCAAAATGTTCTGTTCGAGCCGACGCTGAATTATCGCCTGAATATCGGCGCCTCGCAAAAGCTGGAAGCCTGGGCCGGATATACCTTTCAGGAGTTCGAGAATCGGAAGGCTGGAACCGCGGCGCAGGGCTTTGGCACCGACGCCTTTTCATTCGATAACCTGGAAGCCGGCTCTGTTCTTCTTAAACCGTTTTCATTCCGATCAAAGAACCGGCTGATTTCGTTCCTCGGGCGCGTGATTTATAACATTTCGGACAAGTATCTCTTCAACGTGGCGCTGCGTCGAGAAGGCTCTTCCCGCTTTGGCACGGACAATAAGTGGGGCATGTTCCCCTCCGGTTCCATCGGATGGCGCCTTTCGCAGGAATCCTTTCTGCAAAATTTTCGCAGCCTGACTGACTTGAAGCTGAGAGTCAGCTACGGCATCACCGGAAATCAGGACATTGGCGATTACCGCTCCATAGCCATTGTTGGTACGGGCGCCAATGCCGTAATCGGCGATGCAATACGGACCGGTATTGGCCGAACTCAGATCGCCAATCCCGATCTGAAATGGGAAGAAACCAGCCAGCTCAATCTTGGCCTGGACTTCGGCTTGTTCGCGGACCGACTCTCCGGTTCCATCGATGTGTATAACAAAAAGACCGAAGGTTTGTTGCTGGAGTTCGACGTGCCACAACCCTCAGAGGTAGAGACCAGGATTGACAATGCGGGCGCCGTGGAAAACAAAGGGATTGAGATCGCATTGAACACGGTGAATATCGCTTCCGGAGGATTTTTCTGGAGAACCAACTTTAATTTTGCCGCCAACAAAAATGAAGTGACCGCTTTGGGTAAAGGCAAAAAGGAGATCATCACGGGCATTGTCAGCGGCGCAGGCTTGAGTGCTGAGCGTGCCCAGATTGTCAGGCCCGGCGAGGCTTTAGGGACCTTCTACGGCAAACGTTTCCTGGGATATGACGCCGAAGGCAAGGAAATCCTGTCAGCCAATCGGGAAATTCTAGGCAACGCGCAACCGGACTATACTTTTGGAATCTCGAATTCCGTCAACTATAAGAGCGTTGACTTCCGCGTCTTCGTTCAGGGTGTGCAGGGGTTTGAGATTTTGAACAACACCCGGTTGGAATACCAGCGGCCTTCCAATGCCACCAATGGCATTAATCTTTTGCGCGGCGCGCTGGCAGACGTGGCAGCCGGTTTGTCCCCAAGCGCGTCGCCGACCTTGACCGATCGCTTCATAGAAGACGGCTCGTTCATTCGCTTGCAGAATGTTACGCTGGGGTATACCTTTCCCACGAGTTGGTTTAAAAGCCTGCGCAGCTTGCGAGCCTACCTGAGCGCGGATAATCTGTTTATCATAACCGACTACCAGGGTTATGATCCGGAAGTAAACAATTTCGCGGGCGAAAGAGGCGTGGAGTCTCTGGGAATCGACTACGCCAATTATCCTCGCGCCCGGACTTTCACTTTCGGTTTCAACGTTGGATTCTAATTTCATTAGACAGTGGATTATTGGATTGATGGCGTGTTGGAGCAATGTGGCTCAGGGTTCCAGAACTTCATCAATCCAGCAATCCAGCAATCCACCTAACACGGAGACATACGATGAAAAACCACAAACTTCATTTTCTCCTGCCGCTCCTGTTGCTCTCACTGGCATTGGTGACCTGCACCAATCTGGATGAGACCCCACTTAGCTCAATCACGCCGGATAACTTCTATCAAACCGAAGAAGAATTGACTGCCGCTCTGTATCCAGTCTATGCGAGCCTCAGAGATTATCCCTGGGAGGCTCCTATGTTTTTGCAGGAAGTCAGTTCGGATGAGATCTTCGTACCCACGCGCGGCGGTGATTGGGACGACGCAGGACGCTGGCGGGCATTGCACCAACATCAATGGACCTCCACGCAATCCGACGTTAATGATGGATGGGTGCGTGCCTATCGGGGCATAGCGCGAGCAAATTTTACGCTGGAGAATATGGAACGGTCACCCGTGCAATCTTCGCTGAGAACCAACTACATTGCAGAAATACGAGTTCTGAGAGCATTTTATTATTGGTGGCTGGTCGATCTGTATGGCGGCGTGCCTATTGTGATGGTGACCATAGATCCGGACAAACCCCCGGTCCCCAATACGCGCCAAGAAGGGTTCGACTTTATCGTGAAAGAAATCAGGGAGGCGCTGCCGAATCTCCAGCCTTCCTTTGGTCCGGACCAGTACGGTCGAGTAACCAAAGCGGCCGCCAACGCTCTCCTGGCTACCGTCTACTTGAATGCCGAGGTTTATACGGGAACCCCGAAGTGGAACGAGTGCCTGGAAGCTTGTAATGCCGTCATTAATTCCGGCATGTATCGTCTGCTTCCCACCTATAAGGAGGTGTTCCAACTGGCCAATGAGGGCCCCGGCAACCCGGAGAATATTTGGGTGGTTGGTCACAAGGCACAAGATGGAGTCGGATTTGTGCGCTTCATGGCAACCTTGCATTATAATCTGTTGCCCCAAAATCCATGGAATGGCTTCTCGGTCGTGGCCGACTTCTATAATAAATTCGACACCAGCGATGCCCGATTCGACCACATGCTGGTAGGACCACAATTCGTGCTATCCGGCCCAAACGCAGGCCAACCAGCATTCGATCGCCAGGGCAATCGGCTGATTTTCACGGTGAATTCTCCCATCTTTAACGCTAATGAAAGTAATGGCGTTCGCATCCTCAAGTGGCAAGTTGACCCTAACCAGAGCGGCGGAAATGCCGGCAATGACTTCGCCATTTTCCGGTACTCGCATATTCTGCTCGCCAAAGCCGAAGCCTTGAACGAATTGGATCGCCGTCAGGAAAGCATCGACCTCATCAATCAAGTCCGGGCTCGCTGCTTTGATCCGGATAAGCCCATCGCGCTGGCGAATTTCAGCACCAAACAAGCCTTGCGCGATCGTCTCCTCGATGAGCGCGGCTTCGAGTTGTTATGGGAAAATTTCCGGCGTCAGGATCAAATCAGAACCGGACATTTCCTCGACGCCCGGACCCACAAACCAGACAACAAAAACCAGCCGCATCGAAAACTCTTTCCCGTTCCGCAGATTCAGTTGGATGCCAATCCCAACCTGAAGCAGAATCCGGGATACTAATGCAGGAAAAAAGAGAAAGAGAGAAAAAAGACAAATGAATTTGTTCAAAATCATTTTGTCTTTTGCAAACTTTTCTCGAAGCACTGACGAATCCTGACCTTTGAGGTGTGAGCGACAGGAACATTCTGCCGCTCACTTATTTTATTAGGTTCCACGGCGATTTATGTCGGTGAATAAATTCTAAATTACAAAAACCAAATCACAAATAAATCTCAAGTTCCAATCACCAACGCCTCCAGTTCGGCCGATGGGTTGTGAAAGTTGTTTGAAATTTGGATACTGAAAATTGAGATTTATTTGGAATTTGGAATTTGAGATTTGGAAGTATCCTAACGCTTGTGGTAAAGTGCATATAGATAAAGAAACGAACATGTTGCGAAGCGCCGTGAAAATGGTTGCGCTACTTTTGCTCCCTTTGGTTTGGCTCCCCGGGTGCGGGGCAAGCGGCAAAGTTGCCAAAGCCGAACGCTCGTGGCGCTCCCTGCCACTCATCAAAGACGGCAAGGCGGATGAAAGCTGGGCCCAAATCGGATATGGGAACATGGTCATCGACGACAACAGCTTGCGCACCGACTGTGACGCGCGGGGCATGGGGTTGTTTTTGTATAAAAAAGAACGTTTCGGCAATTGTCAGATTCGCGTCGTTTATCGCAGCAAGGATTCCAAATCAAATGCGGGCGTGTTCATCCGCATTGACGAGGGGATTCTCACACGTTTAAATGAAAAACAAGCGGCGGCGCAAAGAAACGAGAAGGGAGAGTTGACGCCGGAATCTTTCAAAGCCATGCAAGCGGCCTCGGAAGACATGATTGGCCCATGGTACGCCGTGCATCGCGGCTTCGAAGTTCAGATTTGCGACGAGACCGATGAGTATCACCGCACCGGCGCGGTCTATTCGCTCGCCAAAGCCGCGCCCGTTCCCAATCCGCAAGCCACCGATTGGAAAACCATGGTGATCACGCTCAGAGGGAATCTTGTCCTGGTGGAGGTTGACGGCAAGCGCCTCACCACATTCGATTCCGACGGCACAGATCCCCGCAGTGAGAGAAAATGGTACGAGCCGAGGTATGAGTTCAAACGGCCGGCGTCCGGATATATCGGCCTGCAGACGCACGACGTTGGCGACGTGGTCTATTTCAAAGAAATCAGCGTCCGCCCGCTAGAGTAGAAGGCGTGCGCGCTAAAGAATTTGAGTGACGGCTCCAAAACTTGTGAGCGGCCCCGACGGAATCGCGGCCGCTTACGTGTTTTATGCCTTTGCGGAGCAAAAGTTTTAAATTAATTCCGGCTTTATTATACCACCAACAGATAGCAACCCAACTGATGGACACAACAACCGATAAACACAATTTATTTCATCTGTTGGGTTGTTCTAGCCGTTGGGGTAATTTTTTAGGCTGCCCCGCCGCAACGGGGCTCCAGTTTTTAGCTTGTCTGAAAATCCGGCGTAGTCAATTACAAGTCAAAGCTTTGTAAAAAAAGCAAAAAAATTACACACGGATCAAAAGCTCACACGGATTATCAGCGTGAGTTTTTGATCCGTGTGGCGCCTTTGGGCTGCGGCTCGTCCGTGTTGGGTCAGCGCATAAAAAATAATAGGATTTGGATTCCCGTTGCTGTATATTTAAACGTCAACCAAATTGGAAAATCGCTACAAATCCATGGGTGTGATCATGAGACCTTTCAATTTTACACATAGAAAGGGAAATATATGAATTTACATGGAAAAAATCCAGGCGGCAAAGAAGGTGTAACAAAGAAACTTCGTAACTGGAGGAAATATATTGAGGCCACCGAGATATTAGTTTCTCTTTTAAGCACTATAATCGCCGGCGCAGTCGGTTTTGCAGGAAATTTCCTTTTTGCAAATCTATCCAAACAGATTGGTATGCCAAGCGGGCTTTTTATTGCGCTATTAATTGCTGCATCTGCCATTGCCGCTCTTGCCGTTCTTTTTTTCCTTTCTTTCAGAATACTCAAATCGCGAGAGGAACAAAGAAATTCAACTTACAAAATAATACGCGAAAACAATAAATCGTTTTTCGAAAAATTACAGAAAGATATTGACAGACTAATACCGGTTAATTCGAGCCTAAAAGAAGGGGCCACTGTTGAATAAACAAGACAGTATCGCAAACAAGCCACTGGCCTCGGAGGCAGAAAATCTTGCCAGCGAGTATGCTACTGTATTTGCAGAGTCGCTCTTTTATCACGCCAGAGCTTTGGCGCATGAAAGAGGTGAAGAAATGGTATTGACCACTCATATAAAAGAGGCTCTGCAAATTATACGGCGGCAACCGGCAAGAAAACGGTGGAAGGAGGCCGCTGCTGTTTTAGGCAGTACTTTTTTTGGTACAGCTATTGCGGTCTTCATAACAGAAGGTTTAGGTTTAACTCGTACCCCTCCGGCAGCAAATAACACCGCTTTAATGGTTTCTTTTGCCGTTGCGATCGTTACTTTGCTTGTTACCGTCGTGGCAATTTTGCGTGAATAATCGTTAAAATCGCGTGAAAATCACCTCATCCCTTTGTGTATCCTCGCTGCTCCTGCTGTCGGCCTGCAGTGAGAAACCTCCCGTCATCCCAGTCGATCATCTCTTTACCCTGCTCCCCGAAAGTTACACCCGCCTGAAATTTGAAAATAGATTAATCGACGAAACAAATTTCAACGTCTTTAAATATCGCAATTATTATAACGGCGGCGGCGTGGCGATCGGCGACGTCAACAACGACGGCTTGCCGGATGTGTATCTGACTTCCAATCAGCAGGACAACAAGTTGTTTCTGAATCAGGGCAACTTCAAATTTCGCGACGTGACGAACGAGTCCGGCGTGGCTGGAACGCATAATTGGTCCACCGGCGTCTGCATGGTCGACCTTAACGGCGACGGGCGGCTCGACATTTACGTTTGCAACTCCGGCAATATTAAAGGCGACAACCGCGCCAACGAGCTTTTTATCAATCAGGGAAACAAAAAAAACGGTGTGCCGATCTTTAAAGAAGCCGCGGCGGAATACGGCATCGACGACAAAGGTTTTTCCACGCATGCCGCCTTCTTCGATTATGACCGCGACGGCGATTTGGATCTGTACGTGCTCAACAACGCCTTCCGCCCGTTGAGCACGTTTGATTTATCCAAAAATTTGCGCCGGGAACGGGATGCTTCCGGCGGCGACCGGCTCTATCGCAACCCTTCGACAAGCTCAGAGTCAGGGGATCCTGAGCCTGTCGAAGGATCGGGACGCAAGTTCGTGGAGGTCAGCGAGGCGGCCGGAATCTACGGCAGCGTCATCGCCTTCGGCCTGGGCGTGTCCGTCAGCGATATCAACAACGACGGGTGGTGCGACATTTATGTCGCCAACGATTTTTTCGAACGCGATTATCTTTATATCAACAATCAGGATGGCACCTTCTCCGAAAAACTCGAAGCGATGATTCGTCACGTCAGCCTCTCTTCCATGGGCTGCGATATCGCCGACCTCAATAACGACGGCTTAATGGATATTTTCGGCACCGACATGCTGCCGGAAGATGATTACCGTTTGAAAACGACTTTCACCTTCGAGCCGTTTGACTTCCAGCAGAAGAAAATCGCATGGGGCTATTATCATCAGTTCTCGCAAAATGTTCTACAATTGAACAACGGCTTCGATGCGCAGGGCCGGATGTCTTTCAGCGAAATTGGGCTGCTCGCCGGCGTCGCGGCAACCGACTGGAGCTGGGGAGCGCTCATCTTTGACCTGGACAACGACGGCTGGAAAGATGTTTTCATCACCAACGGCATCTTTCGCGACGTGACGGATCAGGATTATATCGCCTCGCTGATGCAGGAAGAAAATATCCGGAAAATTCTGCAGGGCGAGCGCATCGACATTCCCGAGCTGATCCAAAAAATTCCCTCGACGAAGCTTGGGAATTATGCTTTTCGCAATAACGGCGATTTAACTTTCTCCAACCAGGCAAAGGAATGGGGATTGGATCTGCCAGGCTTCTCCAACGGCGCCGCTTACGGCGATCTCGACGGCGACGGCGACCATGACCTCGTCATCAATAACGTCAACCAACCGGCATTTGTCTATCGCAACGAAGCCGATTCCCTAACCGCAAATCATTATTTAAAAGTGAAACTGATCGGCGCGGAGATGAATGCTTTCGCCCTCGGCGCGAAAGTGACTCTCCAATGCGCGAATCGCCAAATTTTTGTGCAGGAGCAGATGCCGATGCGAGGCTTTCAGTCCTCGGTGGATTACGTTCTCACGTTTGGCCTAGGGACGAATAACGTGGTTGACACCTTGATCGTC
>Ga0247727_10014697_pt1 | contig 12959 bp, 10 predicted proteins | sample WisWelCaveWW1625_FD_202498 | JGI IMG/M metagenome (GOLD analysis project Ga0247727, IMG submission 202498) | Biofilm microbial communities from Wishing Well Cave, Virginia, United States - WW16-25 | ecosystem: Environmental > Aquatic > Deep subsurface > Groundwater > Cave microbial mat | place...
GGTTTGCGCAACGGTTTTTAGCCAGGAAAAATACGGCGAGCTGACCGTGAGCCAGCCGGAAGAACTGAACACCGTCGTGAGAAATGACACCCAGTCGGTATTGATCGTCATTTCCGAAGTGCCGGACTTGCAATTTGAGAACACGCGCCAAATTTTTGAGATGAAACAGCGCGGCGCGAGCGAGTGGCAGATTTACGTCGCGCCGGACAGCCAAAGTTTCACCATTCAGGCCCCGGGTTATTTGCCCATCAAGACGAGCACGATGTATCTCAAACCCAAACGCGCGTATCGCCTGAAAGTGTCGCTGGTGAAACCGGTTCCGGGCATGCTGCTCATCAAAACCAAACCGGCGGGAGTGAGCTTTCGTCTCAATGGCGCGCCGATTGCGGAAAAGACGCCTTATCGGCTTGACGACGCCCTGCCGGGGAGTTATTATATTCAACTCAGCAAAGAAGGCTTTCTTCCGAAAGACACAACTTTGTTGGTTGAATCCGTCAAAGTCGCGCTGTGGGAAACCAAATTGACTCAAATCGCCGTGCGCGTGCGGATCGATCTCAAGAATAAAAAACTGCAAGACGTCAATATTTTTATCGATGGCGAAGCCAAAGGCCTCGCGCCCGGCTGGATTTATTTGTCACCGGGCTGGTACAAATTGAAGTTGCAGAAAGATGGCTTCAGTTACAAAGAAAAATTCATCAACATTCCCCCCGACAAAGAAGAAATTCGATTCGTTGAGAAATTAGGAACGCAGAAATCATTCATTCAAAAAGCCTGGCTTTGGTATACAGTTGGTTCCGTCGTTGCCGCGATTATCGGATTTAAATAAATCTCGTCAAGAGCAGTTAACACCTTTCGTGCCGTATGGCTTTATTCCAAAAGTGAGGAGTTTATGATGCGCATTCGGTTCTTGTTTTTTTTCGTTGTTTTTTTTGTTTGCGAAGAAGTTGTCTCGCAGGAGAAATATGGCGAACTCAGCATCAGCGCGCCACAAGAGTTGCCGGATAGTATTGGCATCGCAGGGCAAACGATTTTGGTTATTGCCTCGGAAGTGCCTGAGCTGCAATTCGAGAGCACGCGACAGATTTTCAAGACCGAGCAACGCCGCGACCATGAGTGGTTGCTTGTCATTGAACCGGATCGCCAGATGCTCACCTTGCAGGCGCCCGGTTACCTGCCGCTGCAAACCGAAGTGATGTTCTTCAAGGCCAAACACACCTATCAACTGACTGTCTCACGCGCCAAACCGCGTCCCGGCGCTTTATGGATCAAAACCAAACCGGATAGCGCCAATCTGCGTCTCAATGGCGCCCTGCTTGACGCTAAAACACCGCATCGCCTTGACGGTGTGCCACCGGGACGTTACTACGTGCAAGTCACTTTGGACGGCCATTACTCGGTCGAAAAAGAATTGATCGTCGAATCGAATCGGGTGACGGATTGGGAAGTCGCGCTGACACAAACCACGGTGCGAGTGCAAATTGATTTTAATGTTTATAACAAAAAATTGCAGGATGTCAGCGTTTTGATCAATAATGAAGAAAAAGGTAAGGCTCCAGGCGCTATCTTTCTTGAGCCGGGCAGTTACAAGTTGATGCTCAAAAAGAAGGGTTACCGCAATTACGAGCAAGTCATTGTCGTCGAGCCGGATTCTGCCGAAATTCGACTGGTAATGAACTTAGAATCGACAAAAAGCTTTTTTTTCCGCTCGCTTACTGGAATTACGGGTGATCGTCTAAAGCAGTTTGCCAAAAACGCTGCGATAGTTACTGGAGTGCTTGTTGGAGTTTTTATTATAGCTTACTTCGTTATTTCCCCTTAAAAAAGTAAAAAATAATCTCATAACAGTCGAATCACATCATGATCAAACTAACACGCCATCCCATCATTCCACCGGGAGGAAAAACTCATGCTGCTATTGGCTAAAATGAATCTGCTCGTGATTATCGGCTTGCTGGCGACAAATTTTATTTCACCCAATTTGGCGCGCGCTCACGTCAAAACTCGCGTCGTTCTCACCAGCGGCGGCAACCAAATCACGCGGCAAACGGTTGCGGAGGCGCTGACCGCCATTCTGCAAGAGACGAATAAATTGCAGGAAGGCAAAGGCAATTTGGATAGCGTCAGCCAGTATTGTACCGACGCTGGTTTCAAAGCGCTCAAAGAGTTGGTTGAAAAGACCGGGCTGTTTTCCACCATTCGGGAGTATCGCACGCGCTTGCTGGAAACCGCGACGGACCGATACGAAGTGCGCGGCCTCAAAGTCCGGGTGAATTTAAACGGCACTTCCGGCGACCCCATTCAAGAGCTGGTTTTCTCCGTCAACCCGCGTTTGTATATCGACAACGTCCAGTTCGCGATTGAAATGAATCACTACAATCGGATTCTCGAAAAAGGATTGGCGGTCGAAGATCTGGCAAAAAGACAGCAAATTCTCGATTTTCTGGAAGAATTTCGCACGGCGCACAGCCGCAAGGATATCAATTTTCTGGAGCGAACTTACAGCGACGACGCTTTGATCATTGTCGGGCGCGTGCTGCAAAAAAAAGAAGGCGAGGATGACTACATGAAGCGCAGTACGCTTGGCGACAGTGTCATTCAATTCATCAAGCTCAGCAAGCGTGAATATGTGGATCGCCTGCGCGAGGTGTTCAAATCCACTTCGTTCGTGCGGGTGATTTTCGATGAAGCCAACGTCACCCGGCACAGCAAATATGCGGATATCTACGGCATTCAAGTCAAGCAGCGCTGGAGCTCGAGCAGCTACGGCGACGAAGGCTATCTTTTCATCATGATGGATTTTAAAAACCCGCAAGCTCCGCTGATTCACGTGCGCGCCTGGCAGCCCAAACCGTTCGGCGACGGCTCGGTGATCGGATTGGGGGATTTTGAGATTGTGGAGTAAACACGAAACGTATGAATCGCGGCGTCAATTTAAAGCCTTCATATCTGTGTGAGTTCAAATTTGGTGAGCAAAAATTAATGACAGGTTAACCCACTAAAAATCAGCATGCGCAAATTTTTTGCGGCCGTTTTTATAATCTGCGCCTCTTTCTTTTTTGGCCGGGAGTCGCCGAACATTCTTGACCTGCTGGAAAGCGCGAGCAGAAAAGATAAGGCTGCTTTTGCAACGGATTATCTGCACGCCGCTTTTTCCGCCTGGCAGGATCGTTTTCGCCTCGAGAGCTTCCGGGTTGATTCGGTTTTTGCGAAAGGCGAATACGATGAGGTTTGGTTGAACCGAGCCTCTTCCAATCATGGGCTGGCGCTGTTGGTGAATCCACCTCCGGCCAGAAAAATTATCGAAGCGCGCCGGCTGTTGATTGCGGAACGTGAAAAATTGTCGCCACTCGAAAACGAATTGGTGGAATTTATCGAGCGCTTCGCGTGGATTTACGAAGCCGGCGCCGAGAGTTTCATGCAAGATTTTCTCTATCCGTCTCATGTCAAACTCCGCTACGGCGGCTCGTCGAAGCAAAATGAAATTCTCGCGCAACTTCGCGCCAAATTCAAAGACCTGCTGCCGGTTCAATCAATCGGCTGGGAGGGACGCAACTACACTTACTTGATTCGTCTCGTCGTCGACTCACCATTGATGCCGCTGGAAATCTCAGTTGATATTCAAAAACACCTCACCGCCAATTTCTTCGAGATCGCCGACAAATCAGAGCGCGTGCAAGCTCTGAAAGATTCGCTTCGCCTATGGGCGACGCCGAGGCGATCTCACGATGCCGGCAGGAGCCTCGTCATAACGGCAGAAACTTCACAAGAAGCCATTGCGAAAGTTTTGTCGCAGCATTTCAAGGATTATGATCTGGCGAGGCTCGATAGCGCGGCGAAAAGCGCGACCATCGAAGCGGCATTGCCGGCTCTCGATGGATTGCGCCCCGCCAGCGTGCGTTTCCGCTTGGAGGCGTCGCGCGCCGGCGCCAACAAATATTCGATATTTCCCGTTTGGCTGGCGAGCCGGCCAAATGCAGATGGCGTCGCGGCCATCGATGAGACCGTTCAACGTTACAGCACGTTGGATTTGCCTTTGGCATTTCAGCCGGAGTTTGGCGGAATCCGTAACATCATTGGCAGTCTGGTGTTGCATCATCGGCAGGCCGATTCCGTGCAATGGCGCAGCGCCGCGGCTTTTCAAAACATTTTGCAGGGCTTGACGCGCGACAAGCGCGCCTATTTTTTTCTTCAGGGCAAAACGAAAAGCGCCAACAACGTCACAGTTACCGGCTACGCCATCTGGCGCGACACCCAACGCCTGTGGCAGCACGTCGCCAAAATCGCTGAGACTTATTTTCCAATTAACCGAAAATACCAATTAAATAAAGTCACAATAGATTTGTACCCATTCATTCGGTTGGAAAACGTCCGCGCCTTGTTTGCGCAACCCGATACGAGCGCGCGGCGCGAGAGGATTGTGATAACGCGATGAACAGGATGAGCCTCGTGGTGGTGATATCAAGCCGGTTTAGCTGTCGCGGGAGATGATTTTATACAGCAAGAGCAGGAACAATGCTCGCGCGCCGAAATTTACCCCCTCAGAAACTACAAGTAGTTTTCCTTTCCTCTTTTGTCCGCGCCGAATTTGTTTGCCCACCTCGATGACGGGCGCCGCCATTAACACCAGCGCGATGGTAAAAATCGGCCAATTGAACCAAAGCGGCAGCACGTTGCGGATGGTTTCGATACCGCCGTCAATGGCGCGGATGGCATCGGACATGAAAACGATCAGCGCCAGCGCCGTTCCGCTTAAATTGCAAATCCACGCCCGTCGCGTCGGCCAGATTGGATGAGCGCCGCGATCAAATTGCGTGACCAATGTTCCAAAAATCATCATCATCACGGCAATGATGATCGGGGCGATGACCGGTCCCCACCACGGCAGCGGCAGCAAAAACAGAATATCCCAATCCCACAGCGAATGTGGCCAATCGACGATGATTTTCAGGAACACATAATACAAAATATCCCACACGCCGAAAGCGAGCAGCGCAAAGCCCCAACGTTTTTGCCGGGTGTCGCCGGCCAAACAGCCAACGGCAAACAACATAATCAGCGTCGCCGCCTCGCGGACAAGTTCGACTTCGCCCAATTTCGGCGCGAAGGGCAGCGGATTGGCTTGATAAGGCTCGATTCGATTCACCAATGTTCGCAAGCCGGCAACAACGGCGGATTCCACCCACGCCATGGCAGCGGCAAAAAGCACGACGATTAGCCAGCGTTTTTTCTCACGCATGTTCGACTTGCACGATTTTCAATGGATGTCGATTCTCAAATTCACTCGCTAAATTTGAACGAAGCCAAAACCCGCTGCTGAATCTCACTCAATTCAGCCGGCGCGCGAAATTCCAATCCCAAGAATTTGCCTTTGTGTTCGACGACATAGGAGACGGTGCGGGCGCTGAAAGGCCCGTCATGATGGCTGTAGACATACTTGCTGCCTTCGCGCCCGGCGAGCGTGATTTTTTCCACCGGCTGATGGCCGAACCAAATGTCGCGTTTCTTGCCTTCTTGCTCATCGGTATATCGCACCAAAATCGGAACGCCATCCCAACCGTTGCGGAATAAAACGCCGCCGTCAAATTCTTTCACACTGAGCGCCACCGGATAATCGAGTGAATATCCCAATTGCGAATTGGCATAAGCCGCCCAATTGACTTGCGCCGCGCGCAAGCCATGCAGATCAAGACTTTCTCTGCAGCCTTGACTGAAAAAGTTGAAAAGGCCCAACAACATTAAAAAATTGCCGGATTGAATTTTCCGTGAAATGGTTTGGAACATATTTTCTCCCGAATTTAATTTTGTGCAGACAAGATGTTTTTGAATTTGCCATTGGTTTCAGGCAACGTCTCCCGATGAATTGGATCGGCGACTTGGCCAAATCGGCGTTCACGGCAGCGAAATTCATCGATTACCGTTTTGAGATCATCGGCGCTGAATTTCGGCCACATTTTTTTGAGAAAAAACAGCTCGGCATACGCGCATTCCCACAAAAGAAAATCGCTTAAACGCTGCTCGCCGCCGGTGCGAATGAGCAGATCGACGTCAGGAGCTGGCCTGTCGTCGTGCGCTGCTTCGGCGAGCAAGCGGGCAAAGTGTTCCCGCGAAATTTGCGTCGCGCCGTTTATTTTATCGGCGGCGCGCAAGATGGTATCGCGGCTGGAATAATCGACGGCGACGCGCAAATGCAGAACCTCGCCGCGCCTCGTGGCGGCTTCGATTCTTTCGACCAATTCGACTATCGCCGGTTGAAAGCGGTTCCGGCGGCCGATGATATTGAGCCGCACGCCATTCTTCACGCATCTTTCCGCCTCGGAAAGCAAATAGGCTTGAAACAATTTCATCAGCGCGCCAACTTCCTGGCGGGGGCGCTGCCAATTGTCCGAGGAAAACGCGTAGAGAGTCAGCGTCGTAATGCCGAGCGCGGGAGCGGCTTCGACGATGCTGCGGACAACTTCGACGCCGGCGCGATGGCCGGCAACGCGTGGCAGACCGCGACGCGTTGCCCAACGTCCATTCCCGTCCATGATGATCGCGACGTGCAAGTTTTGCGGCTTCACTATAGATTGCCGGTTCATAAAGATTCTCGCGTGCTAAAATTGGCGCCAATCTTGCGCAAGAACGCACCGGCATAAACGCCGGCAAAAGCCGGTACGAACGTCGGCACGGCTTTAAGCAGATTCAAACTCAGCGAATCAAAAGTTCGCCGCAGAAGAAAGACAATGAACACCCAGCCGCCGATGATAAGCGCCCATCGCCAAGCGCGCTGCGGTTTTATAAAACCTAAAACGGCCCCGAAAAAAGTAAGCAGCAATCCTGTGACAAGGAGATGAAACGGCCCGCCGCGCGAATCAATGTAAGCGGTAAACAAACCGAACCCGCCCGCGAGTGCCGTCGTTAGTCGAGTGTGACGTTTTGGTGTCGTCATTTTTTCGCTCAATAAAATGCTTGATTTTGTAACGAGTACGTTTATTTTAATCAAATATTCTCTGAGAAAAATGAGCCGTCGCTGAGAAAATTGTGAGAAAAGCTTTTTTATGAATCAACGTGATCGGCCGCAAGCTGCGGGCTATCGTTTTGACGAGATTTATCTCGATGCGCGCAACCGGCAATTGTGGCGAAACGGCAAACCGGTTGCGCTCAATTCGAAATATTTCGACGTGCTGTTGCTGCTGGTGCGCCAAAGCGGAAAATTGGTCGAAAAGCAGCGCCTGTTTGATGAAGTTTGGGAGGGTGTGATCGTGACCGATGCGGCGCTGACGCAGTGCATTAAAGATATCCGCAAACAGCTCGGCGATGAGGCGTTTCATCCGCGTTACATTAAAACCGTTCCCAAGCATGGCTATATTTTTATCGGCCAGGCCGTCGAAGCCAATGCTGAGACGACGCCGGCTTTTTCGCCGGAGCCGTCGCCACCGGATCTTCTCACCGCGCGGCCGCCGAACCGTCCCTATAAATTTCTTGATTACTACACCGAGCAGGATACGCGATTGTTTTTTGGGCGCGAGGCGGAAGTGGAGTCCATTGGCTCGCAAATTTTGGCGCACCGTTCTTTCATTTTGCATGGGCGTTCCGGCGCCGGCAAAAGCTCGATCGTGCGCGCCGGCTTGATGCCGCGCTTGAAATCTGACGGCCATTTAGCTTTTGTGATTCGCAGTTTCACCGATCCGCTTGCGCAAATGGCCAACGCGCTGTTGCCGAGACTGGAAGAGGCGAATAAGTTTCATCCGGCGTCAGATTTGGAAAACCTGCTTGGGCGGATCGGCGCTCATTCTGCCAGCCGCCGCTGCATTTTTTTCTTTGACCAGTTTGAAGAATTTTTTTCGTTGCTGGCCGAGGAAAACCGGCGACAGTTTATCGCGACGATGCGCCGTTTGTTTGCCAATGACAACTTGCCGCTGCGGTTGGTCTTTGCGGTGCGGGAAGATCTGCTCGCCGAGATGAGCCAATTCAAGGCGGCGATTCCGGAAATTTTTCATCATGAATATCGCCTTAAACGGCTCGGTCGGGAGCAGGCGGCGCGCGCCATTACCGAGCCGGCCAAGATCGCCGGTTGTCATTACGAAACGGAATTGGTGAATCGGCTTTTAGATGATCTCAGCGATGCGGATGGCTTCGATCCGCCGCAATTGCAAATCGTTTGCGACCAGCTTTATGACGCGCGCGCTGACGACGGCAGGCTGACGGTTGCGGCTTATGAAAAGCTCGGCGCCGCGGCAAAAATCATTGCGGGATATTTGGAGCGCGTTTTGCGCCGGTTTAATTCCGAAGATTTGCGCCTCGCCCAAGAAATTCTTAAGGCGCTGATTTCGCCGGAGGGGCAGCGTTTGATTAGGCGCCGCGATGAATTGCGCGCGCGTCTCAAAAAATTTTCAACCGACGAAGATGCGATTGCGGAAGAATTGCTGGCCGCGCGGGTCGTGCGCTGTCGCCAGCAGGATGGCGAAGCCTGGCTCGAATTGGCGCATGATTATTTGCTTCCCGAAGTTTCGCGCTGGCTGACGACCGAAGAGCGCGCGTTGAAACGCGCCCGTGACGTGCTCGAACGCGCCTTGGAAAATTTTCGTCTGCATCACTTGATCATTGACGCGGACACGCTCGATCTGTTGCTGCCATTTGGCGACCGACTCGGACTTTCAGTCGAGGAAGGGGATTTGCTCTCAAAAAGTATTTTGCATCGCGGCCGAACGCTGCCAAAATGGTTGGCGCCCTTTTCGCCGTCTCTATCGAGTTTCATTGTTGAAGCCTCGCATCACGCGGACGCTAACGTGCGGCGGCGCGCCATCGAAGCTTGTCGATGGCGGCAAAATCCTGAAATCAAAACGATGCTGCGCCGCGTCGCGTTGCGGGATCGCAGCCTGCACGTCAGAAAAGCCGCGAGTATCGCGCTGGCGGATTGGTTCGGCGCAACTGCGGGCGAAATACTTTATCATGAAGCGCATGGCGAAAAAGTCGCGCTGCTTCGGCGCGTCGTCAGTCTCGCGTTGATTCGCGATTATCAGCGCCATCTGCTGCCGCTCGCGCGACTTCCCGTCTCCGTAAGCGGCCTGATTATTTTGGCGCTGATTTGGGTGCGGTTGCGTCGTGATTGGAATAAGATCGTTCAACAAAGCATTGGCGGCACTTTGGGAGGCGCAATGGCCGGAATCATCGGCGGCCTCACGTTGGGTTTGGCGCTCGCCGCCGCGCGGCATGCCTCAGCCTTGGAGACGATTTCCATTATGGTCGTATTGAGCAGTCTCGGACTTCTGATTGGCGCGCTGGGCGCTTTCGGTGTGAGCTTTGGAATGGTTGCTGCCGCGCAGATCACGTATCGTCACAGCCGGTTGTGGGCTTTCATGGGCGGTGCCGCCGGCGGCGCGATCATCGGTTGGTGCGCGCATCTCGTCGGCGTCGATACACTGCAAGCTTTATTCGGACAGAGTCCCACTGGCATTACCGGCGCATTTGAAGGCGCGGTGATCGGCGCGGGTTCGTCGCTTGGCGCTCTGCTGACCGGACGCTTGTTTAACGGCGGACGAACGTGGCATCGTATTTTCGGCGCCGCAGTCGGCAGCATGTTGGCCGGCATTGCATTGACCCTTATCGGCGGCAATCTCTTCAGCGGCAGTCTCGAGCTCATCGCGCGTTCGTTTGCCAATTCGCAAATTCGCCTGGAGCCGCTCGCGTCTTTTTTTGGCGAAGTCCAGTTTGGCCGGACGACACAAATTGCCCTCGGCGCGATGGAGGCATTTCTTTTCGGCGGTGGTTTGACAGCGGGATTGGAGTATTTAAACCGCCATTCTCCAAAAGAGAATTAAAGAGAATAAAAGAAGAAACTTCGCGCGCTGCCGATTTTCTTCTTGACATTGCCACTGCAGAACATTAAATTTACTTCTTCGTAATAAAAGAACCTGTGTGATTCGAAAACTTGCGCTGTATCAGTACGACAACTTTGATCAGAATTTTGTCTCGGCGTGGCAACGAAACCTCCGGTTTATCTATATAATAAAAGGAAGCTCGGGGTTTTGTTACATCCTGATCTGCGTCATCTACCTTACGCTTGGTTGCAGTCCACAAGACCAACCTGCGTCGTCGAATGCCACGCCCGTAAAGGCCTTTGAGCCGAATCAACTGCCCACGAACAAATCAGATTCTGCGGCAATAAATTCCGCAACCCAAGCCGCAGGAAGCAACGCTATTAGCGGTCGCGTTTTTTTTAAAGGTCAAGCGCCGCCGCCGAAATTAATCCGAATGAATCAGGATGCGGCTTGCGTACAGGAGGAAGAAACGCAAGCATACTCGGAAGAAGTGGCGATCAATTCTGACGGCACGCTGGCGAATGTGTTCGTGTATATAAGGGAAGGATTGCGCCGGCAGCGTTATGAGATTCCGCAAGCACCGGTGATTTTAGATCAACGCCATTGCCGTTACACGCCGCACGTGTTCGGCATTCAAGTCGGGCAAACGCTGAAGATTCTCAACAGCGATCCGACGTTTCACAACGTGCATGCCTCGGCGCAGAAAAATAAAACATTCAATCTCGGCATGTCGAAAGTCGAGAAAATGAAGACGCGCACGTTCGACCAAACCGAGGTGATGATTCCACTGCGCTGCAACGTGCATCCGTGGATGAGCGCCTACGCCGGCGTGCTTGATCATCCGTTTTACAGTGTCACCGATTCGACCGGAAGTTATAAGCTGCAAGCCGTGCCCGCCGGAGCATGCGTGATTGCAGCGTGGCATGAAGTGTTTGGCAGCATCGTGCAAGAAATTAAATTAGCCGAGAACGAAACGAAAACCCTTGATTTCATTTTCACGAGGAGATGAGGAAGGAGAACATCCATGCTTGATTGGTTGCCACCGAACGTATCGACCTACGGCGGTGAGATTGACAAATTTTTTTATGTGATTTACTATATTACGGCGGTGGTTTTTTTCCTGGTCGCCGGCGCGATGATTTTTTTTCTGATTAAATACCGGCGCCAGGAAGGCCGGCGCGCGACTTACACGCACGGCAACGCGACGCTCGAAATCGTGTGGACGACCGCGACCTTTGTGGCCATGCTGATTCTGGCGCTGGTGAGCAAACCGCTGTGGGGCCGCATCAAACAGCAAGTCCCCATGACGCAAAGCATGGTGACCATCCAAGTCACGGCGAAGCAGTTCAACTGGGAAATACTTTATCCGGGGCCGGACGGCGAGTTTGATACGCCGGCGGACTCGGCTGCCGGCACGCTCGACGATTATCAGGTCGACAACGATATGCACGTGCCCGTGAACACCGTCGTGCGCGTCATTTTAAAATCGAAAGACGTCATTCATAGCTTTTTCGTGCCGCAGCTTCGACTCAAACAAGACGCCGTGCCGGGCCACACGATCACGGCATGGTTCGAAGCTAAAAAAGACTATACGTTACATTTTAGCCTCGGCTTGGAACTTCAGGCCGATTTGGATTCCGGCAAAATTTCCGAAAATTTTTTGCTGCAGTTCAGCTCAAAAAGCTTGCAACAAAACTTCAACAATGTGGAAGAGCTCCAAAAGACCAAAACACCGATCCTCACAAGCGATGCGGTCGTTTCCATCCAGGAAGCAGGAAGCTGGTGGCTGATAAACGATGAAATCGTCAAGCGAAAATATATTGTCCGCAAAGAGAATGGCGCATTAAACGTTTACTCCAATGTCTACGAAATCCCCTGCGCCGAGCTTTGCGGCTTCGGCCATTCCGGCATGCTCGGCCATTTGTACGTCCACACGCCGGAAGAATATGAAGCGTGGAAAAACGAAAAATGGCCGCCCGCTCCTGCCGCTACAGAGGATAGTTCAAATGTCGAAGCCCCTCAACAATAATAACAGGAGTGTTTCGCAATGCTAAAGCATTGCACTCCAATAAATGCAATGAGGCAGAAGGAAAGCTATGAGTGAAGCAACTGCAACCAAACCTCACGATGCTCACGCGCATCAAAGTTTCGTCTCGACATACATTTTCTCGCTCGATCATAAAATGATCGCCAAGCAGTTTTTGACTCTCGGCCTGTTGATGCTGCTCGTCGGCGGCGGCCTGGCGTTGTTGATTCGCTGGCAACTGGCGTATCCGGAAAAACCGCTGCCGTTGATCGGCGCCTCGAAACAGTTCGTCGAAACCGGCGATCCCGACACGACCTCGTCGTGGGACCGAACGTGGGCCGAGTGGCTCTCAAAAGAAGAGAAGGATCAAAACTGGCTCGCGAAGAACGTGCCGCAGGGCGTGATCACGCCGGCGTTTTATAACTCGGTGTTCACGATGCACGCGACGATCATGATCTTCTTCGTCGTCATGCCGATTCTCGTCGGCTGTTTCGGCAACTTCCTCATTCCGCTGATGATCGGCACGCGCGACATGGCGTTCCCGGTGTTGAACATGATGTCGTTCTGGGCGGCCTTCATCGCCGGTATCGTCATGGTCGCCGGATTTTTCGTGCCGGGCGGACATGCGGCAGCCGGCTGGACTTCCTACACGCCGCTCTCCGCCGATCCGCAATGGACAGGTGTCGATTGGGGCCAGAACTTGTGGTGCATCAGCTTGATCATCCTCGGCATTTCCTCGCTGATGGGTTCCATCAATTATATTACCACGATCATCAACATGCGCGCACCGGGCATGACGCTCTTCCGCATGCCGCTGGCGGTTTGGTCGCTGTTCATCGTCGCCATTTTGCTGCTCCTGGCGCTGCCGGTGTTGACCGCGGCGCTGGCGATGCTGTTGTTTGATCGCATGGCCGGGACGCATTTCTTCAATCCCGCGGGCGGCGGCGAAGCCTTGCTCTGGCAGCATCTGTTCTGGTTCTTCGGCCATCCGGAAGTGTACATTCTCATTCTGCCGGGCATGGGCATCGCCTCGGAAATTCTGCCGGTGTTCTCGCGCAAGCCGATTTTCGGTTACAAAGCGATGGTGTGGGCGATGGTGGCGATTGCGTTTCTCGGCTGGATCGTGTGGGGCA
>Ga0247727_10014698_pt1 | contig 12959 bp, 13 predicted proteins | sample WisWelCaveWW1625_FD_202498 | JGI IMG/M metagenome (GOLD analysis project Ga0247727, IMG submission 202498) | Biofilm microbial communities from Wishing Well Cave, Virginia, United States - WW16-25 | ecosystem: Environmental > Aquatic > Deep subsurface > Groundwater > Cave microbial mat | place...
GCAAAATCGTCGAATGAACCGGCGGCGGTTTTCGGCAGGATGAAGCGAGTCGTCGGGCTTCATCCTGCCGGCTACCTTATCGCCATCCTTCTGCTCTCGCCGAGCAAGGCGTTCCCTCCCTCCTAGTTGATTTTTTCAAGTGACATCCCGGAATTTTGCGGCTAAGATACGCCCGCTTTTTCACCCCCTTTTTCGCCCCTCCTGACTCGCCCCCTTTCGTTGCCAGCCTCACATCTTCCAGCCGACCCCTTTCGACTACAGATCATTCAGAAGGAGTTCTCGACATATGCGACAAGCATATCGGCCAGCAGTGTATCTGTTTGCGTTCACCCTGTGGTTGGTAACCGGTTTGAAAAGCGCTGAAGCGAGTGGGGACAGAAATCCTGTTTTGCCAGTTTCAATTCACTCGACCGATTTCAGCCATCCAGATTGGGACTTCGGGCCGAATTTCAGATCACGCCCGATGCGGCTCTCTCCGGTCACTTTCGTCGAATACAGTCCGGTCTACAGCCGCGAAGCCAAATCGTTGTTGTACGAGGCGGTCACGAGCCGGCTCGGTTTGCCTTATCGTTCGCGGGGAGCCGACGATCGCGGTTATGACTGCTCCGGCTTCGTCTGGCGGGTCTTTCAGGATGCGGGCATTGATTTCGAGCGAGGCTCTGCGCGCACGCTCTGGAAGACGCTGCCCAGAGCGATTGAAGAAGAGGAATCGCAATTCGGCACGCTGGTATTCTTCAAAGGTTTGAACCACGTCGGCATAGTGTGTGACGCGGATTCGTTCTATCACGCGTCAAGCTCGCAGGGCATCGTGCGTTCGGACTTCGACGGATACTGGGGCGACCGCGTGACCGGCTATCGGCGGGTCTTCGCGCCGGTCAAAAGGAGGGCGGGGATGAGAAGAAGGTGAGATGAAAATGCGGGCGTGATGAAGTCCGAGCAGCTTCATCACGCCTTGCGCTCGACCATCACTTCGAAGTCGAAAGAAAGCCCGGCGAATGCGCTTTCTTCTCCTGTGAATCCCAGACGATGACGATCTTTTCGATGTTGACGTGCGCGGTGACTTCGTCTTTTTCGAGGTAAAGGACATTGCCTTCGACCTTCGTCACCTTGCCGCTGACGGTAATGCCCTGGCAGCAGACCTCGATCTCCTTGCCCAGATGGTTCTCCAGAAAATTCCTCACAGCTTTTACTCCTCGCATATTGAGTTTATGTCCGCCGCAGATTCTAACCCATCGTTTCGCTGACACGAAACTCGAAAACTGAGGCCAGAGCGGTTACTGCGCCGATTCGCGATCTTCACAATCGCCTCTTACCCTCGCCAATCAACCCGCGCATTGTTATCATTGCCGCGCTGGTTCAGTGATCCTTTCTGCAAAACTTTCAGGAGGCGTATGAAAGCAATCGTCGTTGAAAACTGCGGCGGCCCCGAAGTCCTGATCTACCGGGAGACCACCGCGCCCGCGCCCAAAGCTGGCGAAGCGTTGGTCAAGCTCGAAGCCATCGGCCTCAACTACATTGATGTTTATCACCGCACGGGACTTTACCCGCTGCCGCTCCCGTTCATTCCCGGAATGGAAGCCGCAGGCACAATCGCCGCCGTCGCGCCCGACGTCGCCGAAGTAGCCGTCGGCGACCGCGTGGCTTACGCGATGCAGCCCGGCGCGTATGCCGAATATGCAGCCGTTCCAGCGTGGAAGCTGGTCAAAGTTCCCGAAGGCGTTGACTTGCGTTCAGCCGCCGCCGCGATGCTGCAAGGGATGACGGCGCATTACCTGACGACTTCGGTCTACCCGCTCCGAGCGGGCGAGACCGCGCTGGTTCACGCGGCGGCGGGCGGCGTAGGCCTGCTCCTCATCCAAATGGCCAAACGCATCGGCGCGCGCGTCATCGGCACGGTCTCCACCGAAGCCAAAGCGCAACTGGCGCGCGAGGCCGGAGCCGACGAAGTGATCCTTTACACGAGTGAGGATTTCGAGCAGGAGACGCGCCGTTTGACCGGCGGGCGCGGCGCGCAGGTGGTTTACGATTCGGTCGGGCGCGACACGTTTTTGAAGAGCCTGAATTCGCTCGCGCCGCGCGGGATGCTGGCCTTGTACGGCCAATCGAGCGGCCCGGTGGCGGCGTTCGATCCGGCGCTGCTGGCGCAGCGAGGGTCTCTCTTTTTGACGCGACCGAGCCTGGCGCATTACGCCGCGACGCGCGAGGAATTGAGGTGGCGCGCGGGCGATCTGTTCAATTGGATTCAAGCGGGCGAATTGAAGCTGCGGATTGAGAAGACCTTCCCGCTGGCCAAAGCCGCTGAAGCTCATCGGCAGCTTGAGGGAAGAAAGACTACGGGCAAAGTGCTGTTGATTTCCTGAGCCTACGGATAGGTAACAGCGAGCCTATTTCAACAAACGCACTATCCTTTCAGCCGCACCATTGAGCATTTGTCTCGCCTTCGTTTCGTCCCCGGCTTCCGCAATCAATCGAATGATCGGCTCGGTATTCGATCCGCGCACGTGCAGCCAGCCATCCTCGAAACTCACCTTCACGCCATCGCGCAAGTCCACTGGGTGATCGGCGTATTGGCTGCGAATCATCTTCAACACTTCGCCGATTCTGTGCGAAGGGCATTCGAGCTTCTCTTTGATCATTTTGTAGCGCGGCAGGCCGGAGACAAGCTCCGTGACCGTGCGGCCGGTTTCGGCCAGCAGGCGCAGGATCAAGGCGATTCCTACCTGACTGTCGCGGCAGTAATTGATTCGCGGATAGATCACCCCGCCGTTGCCCTCGCCGCCGATGACCGCGCCGACTTGCTGCATCATCTCGGTGACGTTGACTTCGCCGATCTTCGAGCGATGCAGCGGGCACTCGAACATTCGGGTAACGTCGTCCATCAGCCAGCTGGTCGAAAGATTCGTGACCACCGGCCCTGGCGTCCGGCTCAAAACGTATCGCGTCGCCAGCGCCAGCGTGTACTCTTCGCCAATCGGCTCTCCGGTTTCCGCGACGACCGCCAGACGGTCGGCGTCCATATCCTGCGCGAAGCCGGCGTCGGCGCCGCTTGCTTTCACCAGGCGGCAAAGCCCGGTCAGATTTTCGGGAATCGGCTCAGCGCCGCGCGGGAACGATCCGTCCGGCGTGGTGTTGATTGCCACGACTTCAGCGCCCAGCGTTTCGATCAATCCCGGAGCGATGACCGAGCCTGCGCCGTTGCACGAATCGAGCGCGACTCTGAGCCTGCGGGATGTTTTGGGCAATGCGCCGACCTCGTTGATGATCGCATTGATGTGAGCATCGAGCGCGCCGGTGAATGTCTCGACGCCGCGCATCACACTGCCGGTGACTTTCGTGTAATCGCCTTGATGATAGATGTCGAGCAGCTCGCGCGCCTGCCCCAGGCTCAAGAAGAGTCCGTCGGAATTGATGAATTTCAGCGCGTTCCATTCGGCGGGATTATGGCTGGCGGTGATGGCAATGCCTCCGTGCGCGTGGCGTTCGCGCACTATCAATTGCACTGTCGGCACTGGACACACGTCGAGATCAATCACGCGGCATCCGCTCGAAAGCAGGCCGGCGACGACCGCCTGACGGACCATCTCTCCCGAAGTCCGAGTGTCGCGCCCGATGACGATCGTGCCCGAGCTGACGTAAGTCCCGAACGCCTGCGCAAAGCGCGTGAGCAGCGCGGGAGTGAGCGAATCGCCGATCACGCCGCGAACGCCGGAGATGCTGATTTTTAGAGTTGGGATAGCGCGCATAAAAAGCTTCTGTTCGAACGTTATCTCAAACGATCCTTTGCCCAGGCCATCAAGTCGTTCGCTCGGCCTTCGTCCTCCGCTTCGGCAATCACGCGGATCATTGACTCCGTGTTCGACGCGCGAATGTGCAGCCAGCCGTCCATCCACGAAAGCCTGATCCCATCGCTCAGGTCAATGTCGCCGGCGTCCGTCTTTTCGGCGTCTCTGCGAACGTCGTTCAAAACCGAAAAGAGCAGATTCGGCGCGACCTCCACGTAATGTTTGAGCATCGCGTAACGCGGCAGGTTGGCGGCCAGCTCTGAAACCCGCTCGCCGGTTTTGGCGATCTGTTCGAGCATCAGGCCGATGGTCGCTGCGCTGTCGCTGGTCGCGTGGACTTCGGGAATCACTACGGCGCCGTTCCCTTCGCCGCCGATCACGGCATTGTGATCCAGGATCGCTTCTGAAATGTAAGCCGCGCCGACCGGCGTGCGAATGACGTTCGAGTTATGACGCGATGCGATCTTTTCAATTGCCTGTGTCGTCGAGATGTTTGTGACCACAGTTCCTGGCGTTCGGCTGAGTTTGATCTCGGTTGCAAGCGCCAGCGTCATCTCTTCCGACAACGGCTCGCCAGTTTCGGTGACGATGCCCAACCGTTCGCCGTCGGCGTCGTGCGCAAAGCCTATGTCGGCGCGCCCGGCTTTGACGACCGCGCGAAGCTGCGCCATCGTCTCGCGTTTCGGTTCGGGGTTGTGCGGGAACGGCGCGGCGATGTCGTCGTTGATCGCCAGCACCGTGCAACCCAATTCTTCCAGCCATCGTGGACTCAATTTGGCGCACGCGCCGTTACAGCAATCAACGGCGACCGTCAGTTTGCGCGCCCTGATCGCCGCCGTATCGAAGACGCTCTTCAAAACTCCGATGTGATGATCAATCGCGTCCACGGTTTCGATTCGGGTCTGAATCTCGTTCCATTTCGCTTTCGCAAATTCGCCCTGATGAAAGATGTCCAGCAGCTCTTCGGCCTGCGCGGCGTTGAGGTAAAGCCCGTCGTCGCGGACGAATTTCAGCGCGTTCCATTGCGACGGGTTGTGGCCTGCGGTGATCGAGATTCCGCCGCGAGCATTCAGGTGCTTCACCGCCAACTGCATCGCCGGCGTCGGACAGACGTCCAGATCGACCGCTTCGCAGCCAGCGGCGAGCAACCCGGCCATCACCGCTGCGCGCACCATCGGCCCCGAAGGACGAGTGTCGCGGCAAACCAGGATGCGCCCGCCGTCCAGGTAAGCCGCGAACGCCTGAGCAAATGCAATCGCGAGTTCGGGCGTGAACGTTTCGCCGACGATGCCGCGCACGCCGGTGATGCCGATTTTCAGAGGTTTCATATGCGTTTCACCAGCCCCTGGTCAGTCGCCCGCGTGTTGCGCACGAGCAGCAGGACCAGAATCATTCCAACCAGCGGGACCAAGCCAGCCACTGCCACAATCGGATCGAACGCGCGCGTGGTCTTGGCCCGCCTCGCATCGGAATAATACCCGACCAGCTTGAAGGCGACGATCGTGCCCAGCCCCGCGCCGGTTCCGCTCATCCCGCTGACCGACGCCACCGATTCGCTCGTGTACAAATCGGACGGCAGCACATTGGCGATGGTCGAAAACGCGGCGTAGGCGAAAGTGGCTATGCCGAAGAGCGCCGCGATCACAAAAAGATCGGTCGTGAAGATGGTCGGAATCAAAAGCGTGACGCCGAGACCGCCAACCACCACCACCGCCTTCCGCGCTGCGCCGAGCGACCAGCCGCGCTTGACCAGATGCCCGGACGCCCAGCCGCCGATGAAATTGCCCAGATCGGCGGCGATGAACGGAACCCACACTGCGACCAAACTGCTTTCCAGCTTGATGCCTTTGGCGACCAGGTAGATTGGAAACCAATCGGTGACGAAGAACCAGACGGGATCAGTCAACGCCTTCGACGCAATCGTTCCCCAGGTCTGCGGCAGTCTGAGCAAGTCGCGCCAGCGCCGGCGCGTCTTGATCTTCTTCTCCGGCTCCGATTCCAGCTTGTCCTGCAGGATCATCTCGCGTTCGGCGGCGCTGATGCGCGGATGAGTTTCGGGCGGATGATAGAGCCGTCGCCACGCAATCAGCCAGATGAATCCGAGCAGGCCCGGAATGATGAACGCAGGACGCCAGCCCCAGTGAAGATAGATCGGCACGATGATGAAGGGCGCAATCGCTCCGCCAATCGAAGAGCCGCTGTCGAAGAACCCGGTGGCCAGCCCGCGCTCGCGTTTCGGGAACCATTCCGAAACGGCCTTTGTCGCCGCGGGCCAGTTGGCCGATTCGCCCGCGCCGAGCAGGAAACGAAACCCGGCGAAGCTGTACCAGCCGCTGGCCAGCGACGTGAGCATCGAGACAATCGAATACCACGTTACGGACAGCGTCAATCCGCGCCGCGTGCCGATGTAATCCAGCAGCCTGCCGCAGAGCGTTTGGCCGAGCGAATAGGAAATACGAAAAGCGATCACCAGGTTGGCGTAATCGCTGTTGCTCCAGCCGTAATCCCGCTGGAAGTAAGGCGCCAGCAGCGAGAGCGTCTGACGGTCGAGGTAATTGATCACCGTCGAAGCGAACAGCAATCCGCAAATCCACCAGCGCAGCGCGCGAATCGGTCGCGCGGGCTGAGCCGCAGCAGTCTTCACATCAGCCATCGTCGTTATCCTTCGTCGTTCGATTTCAGAACCGCTTCCACATCGAGCCGCGCCAGCCCGTCGCCCGGCGTCGAAACCATCACCGAGCCTTCGCGCGCGCCGTCGCGCCCACGCGGCGCGTAAAATTCCGTCTGCACGCGATCAATCAATGGCTGCGCGTTCTCTGCCGAAGTCAGAGCCAGGACATTCCCGCCGAATCCGCCGCCCATCAGTCGCGCTCCGTAAACCCGCGGGTCGGAGGTGATGACTTCGATCAGGCGATTAACCTCCGGCGTCGAGACTTCGTAAAGATCGCGCAAACTCTCGTGAGATTCATTGATCAGCGCGCCCAGCGCGCGCATTGCCGGATCAATTTCCGTCTCGCTAGCCGCGTCTCTCAACCATCCGACAGCTTGAGCGACACGCCGCACTTCACCCAGATGATGCAGCGCGCGGTCGCGAAGCTTGAGCGGGCGATCACGCGCAAGCTCAGGGAATGCCGTTTCGTTTCCACGAAAGATGGCCGGGCAGAGCCGCACGAATTCATTCAACGTAACGGCATCAGGAATCAGGTCAAGCAAAGCTTCCATATCATCGCAGGCCGCAGTCGCGTCTCGTTTCATCTTGAACCGGGCTTCGGCCCAGGCATTGTCGAACGCAGCGTAGCCTTGTTTCAAATCATCAATGATCGCGGGAATAACGTGGCGCGAGACCGCCGCGCGTTCGTTGTATTCGAGCATCACCTCGCGCCCTTTGTCGGCTGCGTGCGAAAAGAAGGTGAGCCAGCGAAGACCTTCGCCGGGCAGCGGAATCAGTTCGACCCGGTTGTCCCAGTGCGAGATGTGAACGACGCATCCGCGCTTCGCCAGACAGATCGCCGTATGGTCGAGCGCGCCGCCGCGCGTGCCCAGATACCACTCAGCCTGCGACGAATCGCACGCCAATTCATCCAACCGGTAATCAATCTGATTCGCCAGCCGAATCGCCGCGCCCGCCAACACGACCAGCGCCGATGATGAAGACGCTCCGCTGTTGGGTGGAATGGTTGAATCAATCAGGCAATGAAAGCCGCGACTGATGCCCGATCCGAATTTCCAGCGGGCGAAACAGACAGCGCCTTTGACGTAATTGCCCCAGTGCGGCGCGGGCGCTGGCCGGTTGAAAACGAATGATTCCCAGCCTTGCTTCGATTGATCTTCGACCGCCTCTTCGCCGAGCGCGAAACTGAACGGCGGGAATCGTTCGAGCATCGAGGCTCCGCGCAACTCTCCATCGTCCGATGCGCGGAAGAGCATCGTCATCTCGTGCTCGCGGCTGCCGAAAGGCAACGAAGCCGTCGGCAGATACGAAACGTAGTCAACGTGCTCGCCGAGAATGTTGATGCGAGCCGGCGCGCGCAGCACGTTCATTGGCCCGTCGCCATAAAGTTCACGGAAGTGGCGTATTGCTTTCACCTCAAGCTCCGACCGATTTCAGATGCCTGATGTTGGCCTCGACCGCGCGGTCATAATCCGCTGCGCTGATCAAACCCGATCCGCGACCCTGGATGAATTTCAGGTCGGCTTCGGTGAACTGCATGTCGCTTTCGCGTTTTTCGCCGGAAACAGCCAGCGGCGTGCGGTCGAGCTGCAGGACGAATTCAGCGGTCAGATGGCCCTGGTAGTTGACGGACTTGAGCGTCGAGATCACTTCCGTCCAATCGTACTGTCCCTGCCCCGCCGGTTTGCGGTTGTTGTCGGCGACGTGGAAATCGAGCAGCTTGTCGCCGACGTTGCGGATGGCCTGCATCGGATCAACCTCTTCGATGTTGATGTGGAAGGCGTCGAGCACGACGCGCAGGCCGTTACCGACCTCTTCAGCCAAACGCAGCGCCTGGTCGTGGCGGTTGATCAGATAAGTCTCAAAACGATTGAGCGGTTCGACGCCGGGCGTGATGCCGTTGTCGGCGGCAAACGCCGCGACTTCCTTCAAGCCTTCGACCACCCACTTCCACTCTTCGGCGGGCGAAGCGAGCGGTTTCACCTTGCCGACGGTCGAAGGGACGATGCAAAACATTTTGCCGCCGAGCGCCTTGACCATCGTGATGCAATCTTTCATGTACAGCACCGTGCCGCGGCGGACGTAATAATCAGGATGGACGAGATCACGTCCCTCGAACATCAACGTCACCGTGCCCCAGCATTCCAGCTCGTTTTTGTCGAGCAGCGCGCGGACTTCATCGGTGTTATAGCGCGTAGGCTCGCCGCTGATTTCGATGCTGTCGTAACCGAAGCGGTGCAGGCGGTCGAGCGTGGTTTCAATCGGTTCGGGTCTCATCCAGTTGTGCATTGAGTGTTTCATCGTCATCTCCTTGTTCGTTGGGCTGGTGTTGTATTGCAGTGGAAGATTTCGGGCGGCGGCGCAAGATGTGGGAGAGCGCACGCTGCGGTTCAACGAAGGTGACAGCCCCCAACAGCGACTCAGGCAAACGTTGCGTCAGTAGATTCGTAATCTTTGCCTTGATCAGAGGGGCTGGAGTGTCATCCGACAGATTGACAAAGATGACGCCGGCGGTGAAACCGGGCGGCCAGTTCTTTTCATGTGTAAAGCCGCGATCACGGGTGATGATGATGGCATCCGTCGCGGCTGCAAATTGAAATACCTCTTCGTCAAGACGGCTCAGCAAGCCGACGTCGCGGGCGTCTTGTACCTGAAAGCCTAATGCCGCCAACTCATCAGCCAATGAGCGGGGCATATTTTCATCAATCAGCAGATTCATCGCTCAATCTCCGGCGAGCGGTACTGCTTGGATTTTGGCCACTAACTCCGCAGCGAATGACAACGCGGCTTCAATTTGTTCTATTGTGACAGCGTACTCTCGGCTGACTTCCTCTTTGCTCATCCCACCCGCCAGCGAGCCGACAATGATCGAGACCGGCATGCGTGTTCCCGTAATGACAGGCGCGCCGTGGTGTACGTGAGAATCAACGGAAATGTGCGGCGCGATCTCCATCTTTGACCACCTCCTTGATGAAATTCAGGCGTAAGGGAAGCGGGATTATAGCACTTCCGGATTGCGGACGTTACGGCTGTCCGGTTGTTTGCCTTGTAACACATTTGCGACCTGCGCGGCCACTTCGACGCACATATTTCGATAAGCCACGTCGGTGATCGTGGCGATGTGCGGCGTGATGATCACGCGCATCGCTTCGGATCGGATTGCGACCTTCCTGTTTGGCAGCTCGATTTACCAGAACATTCCCGGCAACGTGTTGGGGGCGACGAACTCGACCTTCGGACAAGGCGGCGGACTGTTCCGCAATGTGGCGCCGATCATTGCCGGGTTGGCGCCCTCGGCGACGCCGGAGGCGTTGCGGCAACCTGCCGCGTTCGGCACGGGTTCGATCAACGTGTTCGATCCGAATTTGCAGTTCCCGTAAATTCATTCCTGGTCCTTCAGCTTCCAACGCGAAGTGCTCAAGGGCAGCGTGATCGAAGTCAACTACATCGGCAAACACGCCTTGAGCCGCGACGAAAAGATGCAGGAGCATTTTGGCGAATACTTGACCGGTGTTCTAGCAGGAGAATCTTCACCTCGGTCGAGTTCCTTTCATCGCTTCGATTCCACCATTTGTTCGCTTGTCGTTTGATGAGTGCGTTCGGGCCGGGGGCATTTTCCGCTCTTGCCTGGCGGATGACAATACGTCTTCGTCATCCGGTTCCGGATCGAGCCTCACTGCAAATGGCCGGCAAATCGCGCCGTTGCCTTTCACCACCCGCGAGAACATAATGTGCGCCGCAACGCGCGAGCAGTTCACTTATCAGTCAACTCATCCTGTCACATCGCACGACAACGTCAACAAGGAGGCATTGATGATGAAAAGAAGAATCCTGCGAGGAGTCGCTTCGGCTGCGGCCTGCGCGATTTTCTGGCTGATGATATTCACTGAAGCAATGGCGCAGTATCAAACCTCGGCCCCAGCCGCCGCGCCGGCAATCACCGAAAACCCGGTCAAGAAAGCGTTGAAAGAAGGCAAAGTCGTCATCGGCGCGACGGTGACGGCGGCCAATGCGGATGTCGCAGCCACGCTGGCTGGCGCGGGCTTCGATTTCCTCTGGATCGAGATGGAGCACAGCCCGCTGACGCTTGAGACCGTGCGCTCGATGATCCTGGCCACGCGCGGATTGAAAGCCATGCCGTTCACCCGCGTCCCGGTCAACGAGCCGTGGCTGGCCAAACGAGTGCTGGACATCGGCAGCCTGGGCGTGGTCTTTCCCTTCACCAGCACGCGCGAGCTGGCCGAGCAGGCGGTCAAGTCGTGCAAGTATCCGCCGCTCGGCATCCGCGGCTTCGGCGCCGCGATGGCCTCGTCGCGCTGGGGCATGAGCGGCGCCGATTACGCGAAGTTCGCCAACGAGAACGTCCTGGTCGTCGTCATCATCGAGCAGAAGCAGGCCATAGACAACATCGAAGAGATCGCCGCCGTGCCCGGCGTTGACGTGCTGTTCATCGGCGTCAACGACCTGTCGTACTCCTTGGGAGTCGGCGGAAGGACGAACGACCCAATCGTCGAAGAAGCCGTCAACAAAGTCCTGGCCGCCGGCAAGAAGCACAACCTCCCGGTCGGCTACCCGGCGGGCAATCCGGCTGAGATCAACAAGCGGATTGCGCAGGGCTTCCGATTCTTCCAGGCTCCAAGCGATCTGGGCTTGATGGCGGCGGGAGCGCGCGACCTTCTCTCCAAAATTCAGAGAGACGAAGCGGGAGCGCCGAAAGCGAATCCTGAGGTCAAAAAATAGAGGTTCCTCCATCCGACTTGGAGGTCAGGAGGTCATCCCCCGATGGCTGTTACTGCCGGCGCACGGCTTGGCCCATACGAGATTCTTTCCCCGCTCGGCGCGGGCGGGATGGGCGAAGTCTACCGCGCGAAAGACACAAGACTCGACCGTGAAGTGGCGATCAAAGTCCTGCCTGCTTCTTTTGCAAATGATGCTGACCGCTTGCGCCGCTTCGAGCAGGAAGCGCGCGCGACTTCGGCGCTCAATCACCCGAACATCCTGACCATCTACGACATCGGCAGTCACGAAGGCGCGCCTTACATCGTCGCGGAGTTGCTGGAAGGCGAAGAGTTGCGCGCGCAGTTGCCTCCGCAGTCTGAAGCTGGCGCGCTGCCTGTGCGGAAAGCGATGGATTACGCGCAGCAGATCGCCGCCGGACTGGCCGCCGCGCACGAAAAAGGCATCGTCCATCGTGACCTCAAACCAGAGAACCTGTTCGTGACCAAAGATGGGCGCGTCAAGATTCTAGATTTCGGTTTGGCGAAGCTGAAGCCGCAACGGAACGAACCGATTGGTTCCGATGTTGCCACGCAGAAGAAGATCACCGATCCGGGCACAGTGATGGGCACGGTGGGTTATATGTCGCCGGAGCAGGTGCGAGGACAGGAGGCCGACCATCGCGCGGACATCTTCGCCTTCGGCGTGATCCTGTACGAGATGTTGAGCGGGCGGCGGACATTCACGGGCGATTCGGGAGCCGACGTGATGAGCGCGATTCTGAAAGAAGAACCGCCGGAGCTTGGCGAGACGAACCGGAAAATCCCGCCCGGTCTGGAAAAGATCGTGCGGCGGTGTCTGGAGAAGCGGCCGGAGCGAAGGTTCCATTCAGCGCACGATCTCGGCTTTGCGCTCGAAGCCCTGTCTGACTCATCGGGAACTTCAGGATCGAATCTGACGGCGCCGGCGCAGGAGCCGTCGCTCGCCGCCAGGCGGTCTGCGCTGCGTGAACGCCTCGGTTGGATCGTGGCGGCGGGGTTGTTGCTGGTGGCGTTGGCCTTCGCGCTGCTGTACTTCCGCCGCGCGCCCGCCGAGAGCCGCGCCTCGTACACGTATTTGCCCTGGCCTGAGAAGACCGCTGATGCCGGAGCGCCAGCCATTTCGCCCGATGGGCGACGCGTTGTCTTTACGGCGGCAACGGAGGGGACAAATCATATTTGGCTCTACTCGCTGGATGCGCCGGAGCCGGTGCGGTTGCAGGGAACGGAAGGCGCGGGGTTCCCGTTCTGGTCGCCGGATGGCCGTAGTATCGGTTTCTTCAGCGGCGGCAAGCTCAAACGGATGGAAGCCTCCGGCGGCGCGCCCGAAACGCTCTGTAACGTGCCGTTTGGTTGGGGCGGTACGTGGAGCAGCGCGGGTGTGATTCTTTTTGCCCCCGTCGCGTTTGGATCGGGTCTATATCAAGTCTCCGACAAAGGGGGCGCGCCGACGCCCGTCACCAGCCTCGATGCTGCGCGCTTTGAGACGGGCCATAACTATCCGCGCTTCCTGCCAGATGGCCGCCATTTCGTGTTCTTTAACGCGGTGAACGGGACCGACAAAAATGAGATTCGGGTTGGCTCGCTCGATCAACCGCAGACCAGCTTTCTCTTGTTCTCCGATTCGAATGCCGAATATTCCTCCGCCGGATACCTAGTGGAGCCTTTCAAAAGTGATCCACCCGACTAAACCGTCAGCGGCCGTCCTTTGTATGTCCACTTGAACGGTTTCGCGAGTGTCCGGTTGAAGTA
>Ga0247727_10014699_pt1 | contig 12958 bp, 10 predicted proteins | sample WisWelCaveWW1625_FD_202498 | JGI IMG/M metagenome (GOLD analysis project Ga0247727, IMG submission 202498) | Biofilm microbial communities from Wishing Well Cave, Virginia, United States - WW16-25 | ecosystem: Environmental > Aquatic > Deep subsurface > Groundwater > Cave microbial mat | place...
ACGACGAGGTCGCGGCGGTTCGGGTCGGTCCGGTGGACCGCCTGCAACTCGTCTCGGAGCTTTTCGAAGTCGTAGTCCGAGCCCTTCTTCGGGATCGGGATCCGCTCGCCCGCAGTCGAGGCGATCGTCATGCCGGTGTCGTTGATCTGCAGGACGAGCCGGATCTTCTCCTCCGGCGGACGGTCCATCGGGGCGTTCTGTCCGGGCGTCTGCTGGCTCGCATTGAGGCGGGCGAGCTGAGTCCAGACCGCCGTGATGAGCAGGAAGCAAATCATGACCATGAGGAGATCGATCATCGGGATCAGGTTGATCTCGACGTCCAGGGCCTTCTTGCCGCTGCCCCCGGTGTCCTGCATCGAAACGCCCATCGTTCCTCCTTGTCCGGAAGCCGGACGGTCACCTCGGGGCGGGCCTCACGACCCGCCCCACGCCGCGCGAGACCTACGCCGCCTGCACGCTCTGGAGGTTGACCTTGCTGCGGTTGTTCACCACGAGATTGAGCACCTGCACCGTCGCCTCGTGGATGTCGTCGGAGAGCGCCTGGGTCTTGCCGTTGAGGAACGAGAAGCCGATGAGGCCCATCAGCGCGACGATCAGTCCGAACGCCGTGCAGTTCATGGCCTCCGAGATGCCCTTCGCGAGCATCGTCGCCTTGGCCGACGGATCGACGCCCGCGACCGCGCCGAACGACTTGATGAGGCCCGTCACCGTCCCGAGCAGTCCCGAGAGCATCGCGAGGTTCGCGAGCATCGCGAGGTAGCCAGTCCGATGCTCGATCTTCGGCATCTCGTGGAGAGCCTGCTCGTCCATGGCGGCCTGAACCTCCGCGTCTGGACGGTTCACCTTCATCAGGCCCGCCTTGACGATCCGGGCCAGCGGGGCCTGGGCCGCCGAGCAGAGCTTGATCGCTCGGCCGATGTCACCCGCCAGGATGCACTTCTGCATGGTGGCGAGAAACACGTCCTTGTTGATCGACGACCGGAACAGGTAGATGGCCCGCTCAACGATGATGGCGATAGTGATGACCGACCAGAAGAGGATCGGCCACATCCCCCATCCACCTTCTTCGAACGCGTGTGCGAGAAATGCCATTGGACGGTTACCTCCTCCTCACGTGTCGTCGCTCGCCTCTGGGCACGGGCGACCGCCGGTCACCATGACCGGGCTTGGCTTTCACATCCCACTCTATCGATCCGGCGCCGGGCCGGCGCGAAGCCATTAAAAAGGCGAACGACCCGGAATCCTACGTCAGCAGCGGCAGCAACAGGAAGAAGAAGTGTCGCGAGGGGAACCAACCGGTCCCTCCCGCGTCGCGACAGCGGGGCATATTATTTGAGTCGGATCTCGTGTCAAGCCAAAATTCCCGAGGGGTGGGGCATGTTTGTCGCACATTCGACGATTCCTTGCCCTGCCACGGAACTTTGGACCACGCGCGGGGTCGCAAGTTCCCGGCGCTCTGCGCACAGGAGGTCCTCGTCCTTGACACTCCGAATCACCGCGATCTATCGTCGCGGTCGATTTTCGGCGGGAGCCCGTGAACTTAGGCGGGTTTGCCGCCCGAACTACGGTCGAACGCGCAACGGGGAGAAACGGCAAATCCACCAGTCTCGCGCGGCCTACGAAAGGAGCCCCGGTCGATGCAGGCTCTCGCAGAGTTTTTCGAAGATGGTGGGCTTTTCATGTACATCAACCTGGTGTGCTCCGCGATCGTCATCGGGACGGTCCTGGAGCGGCTCGTCTATATCTTCACCAAGTACCGGGTCAACGCGCGCGAGTTCCTCAACCAGATCAAGAAGCTGGTGCAGGCCGGCAACATCGACCGTGCCATCAAGCTCTGCGAGGCGGCGCCGCTTCCGCTTCTCCAGGTCGTCAAGGCCGGCCTGACCCAGGTGTCGAAGGGGGAAGATGCGATCGTGGCCGCGATCGAGGAGAAGATCATGGAGGTCGGCCCCGACCTGCAGAAGCGGATCGGCTCTTTGTGGTCCCTCGCGAACATCGCGACGCTCATCGGGCTGCTCGGGACGGTCACCGGTCTCATCCGGGCGTTCGAGGCCGTCGCGTTCGCGAACCCGGAGCAACGTTCGGCCCTGCTCGCGCGCGGAATCTCGGAGGCCATGAACAACACGGCCTTCGGACTCGGAATCGCCGTGGTCTGCATGATCGCCCACCTCTTCATCCAGGGCGCGGCGAAGAAGCGGCATGCGGAGCTCGAGCAGGTGGCGGTCAAGCTCGAGAACCTGCTCACCCTCAAGGCGAAAGCGCCCTAGAGATCCCCGATGGCGCATATCGATGCCGTCGCCCGGATGAAGATCTCCAGGAAGTCGAGGCCCAAGGAGCTCAGTCCGGACGAGGAGGGCGGGGAGCTCAACATCATCCCGTACCTCGACATCGTCGTGAACATCATCATGTTCCTGCTCGCGACGACGGTCGTGGCGCTCTCGCTGACGAACATCAACGTGTCGTCTCCGTCGATCGGCGCGGGCGCCGCAGGGGGCGGGGCGGAGCAGGCCCTGAACCTCACCGTGACGGTCACCGATCAGGGGTTCACCGTGGCGGGCGGGGGGGGCGTCCTGACGGCCGGCTGCCAGCGGACCGGGCCTCCTCCCACCGTCGCGAAGCTCCCGACGGGCTACGACTTCGAAGGACTCACGCGCTGCGTCACCGAGGTGAAGCGGACGTTTCCGGACGAGACGCGGGTCATCGTGGCGGCGAACCCGGAGATCCAGTACGAGAACATCGTCCAGACCCTCGACGCCCTTCGCGGCGACTCGACGAAGATCCTCTTCCCCGACGTGATGCTGTCGGCGGGCATCCAGTAAGTCCATGGCCGAAGCGCACGAGGAGAAGCTTGGTGCGGTCGCCATCAAGCGCCTGATCCGCAAGAAGCTGCGGCGCAACGCCCACGATCCCGAGATCACGTACCTCAACATCACGGCGATGATGGACATGATGACCATCATCCTCGTGTACCTGCTCAAGCAGTTCTCGGTCACGACGACGGCGGTCGCCTCGGACGAGATCCGGCTCCCGTACTCGTCGTCGCAGCTGCCGATGAAGCAAGCGGTCAACGTCACGATCACGAAGAACGCCATCCTCGTGGAGGATTCGCAGATCGTGGCCCTTCGCAACGGTCAGGTCGATCCGTCGGACAAGCAGGGCGGTGCGAACAGCTACCTCGTGACGCCCCTTCTGACCGTCATGGGCCAGCATCGGGACCGCCTCAAGGCGATCTCCGCCCGCAGCCAGACGAACCGCTTCGAGGGGGAAGTCACCATCCAGGCCGACGCAGGCACACCCTACAGGCTCGTGACGGAGGTCCTCTACACCGTCGGCCAGGCGGAATTCGGACGATATCGTCTGGTAGTCCTCAAACGCGGGGAGTGAGCCCCTCGATCGTGACCGAGGTGGCCGGGGGAATCGCGATCGCGATGCTGGTCGCGATGATCGTGTGGTGGGGAAGGGATCTGCCCAAGGACGAGTAGCGTTCCGAAAAAACACCAGGAGACAGGCAACAGGCAACAGGCAACAGGCAATGAAAACCCTGGCCCGGGGCACAAAGTCCCGATTGCCGGTTGCCCGTTGCCGGTTGCCCGTCTCCTGTGTCTGTTGCGTCTCGGAACTTCCATGTCGTCAAGTTGTCCGCGATGTCGTGGACGTCGTTGCCCGTTCGAAGCTGCGCAGGTCGTTCGCACGCCCCGATTCCGACGCGACCGGAGAACTCAGCCTCGTCCCCTACCTCGACATCGTCGTCAACGTCGTGATGTTCCTGCTCGCGACGTCGGTCGTGGCGATCCCGATGAGCCAGATCGCGGTCGACTCTCCCGGCGTCTGCCGTGCGCCCCCGTGCGTCCGTCCGAGCGATCCGGTCACGGTCGCGATCACGCGCTCGGGCTTCCGCGTGTCCACGAGCCTCGGTTCGCTCGCGCCCGGCTGCCGGGCGCCGGGTCCCGGCCCCTCGGTCCCGCTGGCCGACGACGCCCACGACTTCGAAGGGCTGTCGCGTTGCGCCCTCGAGATCCGGCGTGGCCGGGCGGAGCCGGCGAGCCTCGTCCTCACGGCCGACGAGCGAATCCCCTACGAGACGGTCGTCCGGACGATGGACGCGGTGCGGGAGCGAGACGGCCTTCCGTTGTTTCCGGACGTGAGCCTGTCCGCGGGGATCCAGTAGTCGCCTTCACCTTTGCGCCGCCGCAAGTCGCCGACCGGGGCCGGCTGCCCAGTCGCAGCGCCGGACCCAGGAGGCCGCCTCGTCGCGGGCGCCCCGCGGCCGCCGATCGTCGTTCGCGAGCATCGTCCACTGGGCTCGCGACTCTTCCAGTTGCCCCGTGCGGTAGAGGGAGATCGCCAGAACGCGGCGTGCCTCGAACTCGATCGGTTCGTCGGTCAGGCCGATCTCGAGGGCGCGGGCGAACAGGGGCGCGGCGCGCTCGAAGTCGTCCTGGTTGAAGAGCTGACGGCCGAGCAGGTACGAGCCGATCCCCCAGTCCGGAGCGGCGCCGACGAGCGCGTGCAACGTTGCGACGCCGAGGGGCGGCGCCTCGGGCTGACCGTCCCGCTCGAGGAGGAAGCGCCGTACGAGCGGGCCCGCGAGCGGGTGTGCGGCGGCACGGGCCTTGACCAGGCGCATGCGCCGCTCGTTGTCCGATCCCGCGCGTAGCGCGAGCTCGGCGTATCGCTCGGCAGCCGCTTGCGCACTCCCCGAGAGCCACTCGAGATCGGCGACACGTTCCTCGACCTGGCCTCTCGCGACGATGCCGACCCGGTCATCGCCGGCGAGATCCGCTGCGAGGGAGCGGGCGCGGCCGGTGCGGCCGGAGCGCACCATCATCTCGAAGAGCCCCATCCGGTGCGCCGGGTTGTCCGGGTCGTGCCTGCAGAGCGCGCCGAGCGCGCGGATCGCGCGGGCCATGTCGCCGGCCTCCGCGGCGCGCCCCGCATCGGATTCGAGGCGGGCGACCTCCCGTGCGCAGACCCGTCCGAACAGGCTGGGCCGATCGAAGCGGTGCCGCGCGACCTCCGCTTCGAACGGGGAGACGGCGACGCCGCCCAGGAACTCGTTCCATTCTCGAACGAGGGCGCCCACAGGCCGGCCGTAGGCCTCTTCGAGGGAGCCCGACCGGTACGCGCGTCGGAACCGCGCGCGGCCGTGACGCTCCACGAGGAAGCGAGAGAAAGAGCCGGCGACCGTGTAAGCCGCGCCGGAGTGGGAGGTCATGAACGACAGCCCTATCGCGCGGGCCGGGTCCGGGCGCAGCCCCGCGTCGCGCATCGCGCGGGCCCACTGGTGCGGCGTCAGCTCGTCTCGCTCCCAGCCGGCCGCGACGGCGGCGCCCTCGATCAGCCCCGGCCGCGGCCACAGGCCGGCAGCGGTGGCCGAGACACGGAAGGGGCGGCGAGCGAATTCGCCCGCGACCACGTGGGCGATCTCGTGCTCGAGGACGGGGTGGGGAAAGCCTTGGGCTTGCAGGTACACCTCCCGGCGCCAGGGCTTGGCGATGAACGTCTCCGCGGCGCCGAGGAGCTGTCCCTTCTGGGTCTCGTTGCGGAAGAGGAACGCGGTGACCCGGCCTCGAAGGCGGCGGCCGAAGAAGTGCTCGACCTCTCCGAGCTGGAACTCGCAGTCCTCGAGGAATCGCGCGACGTCCCCCGGGGCGATCCGGCCGTCTGCGACCACCGCGCAGCGCGGTCCGGTCCTGTGGACGCCGAGGGCAGAGACCAGGTCTGCCGAGCTCGTCCGGTGGTGCAATGCCGGCCCGGCGACGTAGAGGGCCACGCGCGCCGCGAGGAGGATGAGCAGGAGCAACGCTGCACCGGGCTTCGAGGGGCGTGCGCTCAAGGAGAGTCGGCGGGTGCCGAAGGCAATGGCGGCGAGACCCAGGGACGCGATCTCGATCGCCGTCCCGACCCGGTAGGTGAGGAGCGGGGCCCCGATCCGGACGACCGAGTCGTACAGCGTTCCCGGGAAGAACCCGAAGAAGGGATCGTACCCGTAGACTGCCGGCGTCCCGTAGAAGCGGCCGAGCGTCCAGAGGATCGATCCCAGCCAGACCACGAAGAACGCCAGGCGGGCGCGTCGAGGCCGCGTCGCCCCGATGCCCAGCAGCGCCCCCCACGCTGCACCGATCGCCAGTGAAGGGAGAGCCACCACCGCGTAGTAGGACAGGCCCTCGAACACGTTGCAGTTGCGTACCCGGGTCCCGTTCGCGAGCAGCAGGAGCAGGGGAGGGAGGGCCGCGAGGGCCGCAGCACCCAGTGCAGCGGCGAAGATGGACGACGGCGCAGGGACGGGCAGCTGCGATCGGAGCCGCGCCGCGAAGCCTGCCGTCGTCAGACCCACGGCGAGCGAGCCGAAGAGGGCGGTCGCGAGCGACGATTCGAACCCGAGCACGTCGAAGAGGGGCAGGACGCAGAGCGCTGCGCCCAGCAGCGTCTGCAACGCCATCAGGATCCGCAGGCTTCGCGCGGCGAGGATCTCGGCGATCAAGTCGCCGGCAGGGTACTCCTCAAGTCGATTCAGGTCGTCGGCGGCGACTGCCGCGGGCGACTCCCTGCCTTCTTGCGCGCGGACTTCTTGAAGAGGCTGCGGCCCATGAGCGCGGCGTCGAGCACCTCGCTCACGCGATCGACGAGGATGACCTGAAGTGCCGCGAGGATCTCGGGCTTGAGCTCCACGAGGTCCTTCGCGTTTCGGCGGGGCAGGATCACGCGTTTGACGCCTGCGCGGTGAGCGGCCAGGACCTTCTCCTTGATCCCGCCGACCGGCAGGACGAGGCCGCGCAGGGTGATCTCCCCCGTCATCGCCACGTCGGCCCGGACCCGGCGGTGCGCGTAGAGCGACACCAAGGCCGTGACGATCGCGACGCCGCCCGAAGGCCCGTCCTTCGGGGTCGCCCCCTTGGGCAGGTGGACGTGCACGTCGTCCTTGACCAGGAAATCCTCCGGCAACCCGAGGTCCACCGCATGAGCCCGCAGCCAGCTGAAGGCGGCTTGCGCGCTCTCCTTCATGACGTCCCCGAGTCTTCCCGTCAGGTGCAGCCCACCCTTGCCCGGCATGCGCGTCGCTTCGACGAAGAGCAGTTCCCCGCCGACGCTCGTCCACGCCAGGCCCGTCGCGACGCCCGGAACCGCCGTGCGCTCCGCGAGATCCGGCGTGTACCGTTCGGGCCCGAGAGCCTCGCGGACCATATCGGGCGTCGCGAGGATGCCTCGCACGTCTTCGCCGCCCGCGATCCGGACCGCGACCGCGCGGCAGACGTTGGCGATCTCCCGGCCGAGACCTCGTACTCCCGCTTCACGCGTGTAGCCCTCGACCACGAGCTGCAGCGCCGCGTCGGTGAAGTCCAGCCGTTCGGGACCGAGGCCGTGCTCTCCCAGTTCCTTCGGGACGAGGTGCTCGCGGGCGATCTGCAGCTTCTCGGCACGCGTGTACCCGGGGATCTCGATGACCTCCATCCGGTCGAGCAGCGGATCCGGGATGGTGTCGATCACGTTCGCCGTGCACAGGAACATCACCTGCGACAGATCGTAGGGAATCTCGACGTAGTGGTCGGAGAACGTTCCGTTTTGCTCGGGGTCGAGTACCTCGAGCAGGGCCGCCCCCGGGTCTCCCCGGACGTCGGCCCCCAGCTTGTCGATCTCGTCGAGGACGAAGACGGGGTTCACGGTCCCCGCCTTCTTCATCCCTTGCAGGATCCGTCCCGGGAGCGATCCGACGTACGTGCGGCGGTGTCCGCGCACTTCTGCCTCGTCCCGCACGCCGCCGAGCGAGATGCGAACGAACTTGCGCCCGAGTGCGCGGGCGATCGAACGACCGAGCGACGTCTTGCCGACGCCCGGAGGGCCCGCAAAGCAGAGGATCGGTCCCTTCTTGTCGCTCTTGAGCTTGCGGACGGCGAGATACTCGAGGATGCGCTTCTTGACTCGGTCGAGGTCGTAGTGGTCCTCGTCGAGGACGCGCCGCGCGTCGGGCAGGTCGATCCGATCGATGGTCGCGGCCCTCCAGGGCAAGTCGAGGATCCATTCCAGGTACGTCCGGGCGACGGTGTACTCGGCGCCGGAAGGGTCCATCTGCCGCAGTCTGGCGAGCTGCTTTCGCGCCGCGCGATCCGCCTCACTCGGCAATTCCGCCGTGGCGATCCGCTCGCGGAGCCCGTCGAGGTCGTCTCCGTCGTCTTCCTCCGACAGCTCCTCGCGGATCGCCTTGAGCTGTTGCCGGAGCAGGTACTCCCGCTGATTCTTCCCCATCTCCTGCTGGACCATCGAGGAGATGTCACGCTGCACCTTCTGAACCTCGAGCTGCTTCGCGACGATCGAGAGGCACTGGCGCAGACGCTCCTTGACGTCCACGAGGTCCAGGACTTCTTGCCGATCGGCCGTCGTCGTGGCGAGCGTGCTGGCCACATGGTCGGCGAGAACTCCGGCATCTGCCGCGGTGTCCAGCAGGCGCGTCGTCTCCGGCCCCGCATCCGGCGAGAGGCCCGCGAGGGTCCGCGCGCTCTCGCGCAGGTTCAACGCGAGAGCGTCGATCTCGACGTCACGCGGAGTCCGCTCCGGGTGGCGGAAGAACCGGCCCGCGAGGTGGGGGTCGCGCGAAACCGGGTCCCGCAGCTCGATGCGGGCGAGTCCCTGCAGGACGACGGAGTAGTTCGCCGCGCCCAGCTTGATGACCTTGAGGACCTTGGCGACCGTGCCCATCCGATACAGCTCGTGCCAGTCCGGGTCCTCCACGTCGCCGTCGCGCTGCGAAAGGACGGCGATAAGACCCCGTTCGGCACCCATCAGCGTCTCGAGAAGTCGAACCGACCGGGGCCGGCCCACGTTTACCGGCACGACCGAGGCCGGGAACAGGACCGAGTTGCGCAGCGGAAGGACCGGAAGAAGCTCCAAGCGTTCGTCGGTCACTATCGCTGTCTATCTCCTACACAGGGGAAGTCAAGGAAGTGACGGAGATCCGTGCAGTTGCAAGCGATCCGGGCGTTTTGGATTGACGCCGAAAGCTCCCGCCGTGTAAGAAGTTGGCCACCTCGGCCATCGGGTAGCATACTATCCGACATGTAGGTTTTCCCGTCCCTGTCGGGCCAAGAGCCGCGGCAGCGCCGGTCTGCTGAAAGGACGCTCGGAACCAGATGACCACGAAGACCCACCCGAAGAAGCGCCTTGGCGGGCTCCCGCTCTGGGGAGGGGCGCTGCTCGGGGTCGCGCTCATCCCGCAAGCAGCGGGTTGCGGCGGAGTCCTGTGGGGCAACCTCGCGGTGCTGCTGGTCACGCTGGGCATCTTCTTCGGTACCCTCTCGCTCGGCCGGCGCATTCCCCCGACGGCGACGGGCCGGACGGGCCCCGGCGACTCCCAGGAAGCCAACCTCTAGCGTCTTCGCGGCTTCCGCCGGCACTGCGGTACCGTTGGGGGGCTCCGTGATCGAAGACCCTCAGTTCCGCCCGATCGACCGCTTCGACTTGCTCGACCTCGAGACGGTGCGGCTCATCCTGCGCGGCGGCTCCGTCGTGGACTGGTACCGCCTCAACTTCGAGAACCGGACGGACGTCGACGAGTTCTTCCTGGCGAACGAGTTTCGCTTCGATGATCCCGCCGACCGTAGCCGCGCCCAACGGATCCAGGCGGATTCGGTCGGCTACCTGCGTCGCAACTTCCGCTTCCCGATCCCGCGTCCCGTCGAGAACTCGTCCGTCGAGGATCTGGTCCTGCTCGCGTCCAGTCGCGGCCACCGGCAGCTGTGCGCCTGCACGATCCTCAAGGTGATGCACATCATCCACCACCTCGAGGGGCGCGAATTGCTCTTCGTCCTCCCGCTGTCGGACCAGGAACTGTTCCACCACGTCGAGGAGAAGGTCTACCGGGTGGTCGGCGGCATGCTCGCCAAGGAGCTCCCGCTCGTGGAGTTCCTCGGGGGGCGCAAGAACAAGGACAGCCTGTACACGAAGCTCCTGTCGAAGCGGTCGAGCACCGCGGCGCAGATCTACGACAAGCTGCGATTCCGGCTCGTCACTCCGACGCGGGACGACCTGATGCCGGTGCTTCGCTATCTGACGCGCACGCTCTTTCCGTTCAACTACTGCGTCCCGGGAGAGTCGACGAACTCGCTGCTCCCGTTCCGGCATTACGGCGAGTCGCACGCGCCCCTGCGGGCATTGCTTCCAGGGCTGCAGATGGAGCTCGACCTCGAGGAGCAGGAGGGGATCGGCGACAACCCCTTCTCTGCACGCGACTTCCGCGTCGTGCACTTCGTGGTCGACATGCCGGTCCGTCTTCCTGCGGACGTGATCGCAGCGGCACCGCCGGCTGCCTGGAACCTCGGCCGCGTGGGATTCGTCCAGTGCGAGTTCCAGCTGGTGGATCGCGAGAGCGAGGCCGCGAACGAAGCGGGAGAGTCGAGCCACGCTGCGTACAAGGAAAGGCAGGCCTCCGCCGTCGTTCGCCGCCTCACCCAGGGGCTACGCGACGGGGAGCCGCGCCGGAGTCGCAAACTGTCCTAGTGTCCTGAGTCCCAAGTTCGTTCAAGAATTCCCTGGGCCGTGCTCGACTCAGGACACTAGGAAAACCCGCGGAGCGGGTTTTTCGCGGGGGTGAATTGACGAACGAAGTTCGGCAAGAGGGGGCGCGCGGTGCCCCCTGGGTGAAGTGGCTAGCGTCCCGAGCGCCGCGAAGCGGCGGCGCGAAGCGCACGAAGTTTCGAAAGAAACTTCGGACTCGGGACACTAGCTCGCGGCTACTGCTCCAGCTCGATCGAGAGGTCGGTCGATGGTGCGCGCCGCGAGAGGAGCACGCGCCTGCAGGTTCGCGAATAGCCCTCCTGCTCCAGGCACACGCGGTACCGGCCGAAGTCGAGGCCCTCGAGACGTAGCGGAGTACGACCTCGAACTCGGCCGTCGAGGCTCACCTGCGCGCCGGCCGGCGTGGAGTCGACGACGATCCGACCCCGAACAGGAACGTCGGGAACGTCCTGGGCAGCGGCGGTCGCGGGCTCCGGGGCGGAGGCCGTGGTGGGCGCCGTCGACGCCGCGCCGGGTCCCGCGGTCGCGGGCGAGGGGGGAGGCTGCTCCGTGGCGGGAAGCGCCACCGTGAGCATCACGACGTGTGTGCCCCCCGGGGTGACGTCGATCTCCTGCCGGATCGGGAAACCCGACGGGCTCTGCGTCTCGATGACGTGCCGGCCAGGCGCGAGGCCCGGCACCACGGTCGGGGTGTTTCCTGCCGGCTGGCCGTCGACCCGGATCGGGACGGACGTCGCCGGTGCGGACGAGACGAAGACGCTCGCGGGCGCATCCGAGCCGGACTCCGACGAAACGACGTACCAGGCGAAGAGTCCGCCGAAGACGAGCGCGGTCACGCCGAACCCCAGGGCAACCCACTTGAAGACGGACCTCCCGCCCGGTGCAGCGCGGGAGGGCGAGGGCGTCGGCCGTTGCTGCGTACCGAAGGGGATCGTTCCCGACGGCATCGGCAGGCGGGCTCCCGAGACGGACGGCGTGCGCAGCGGGGGGATCGGTGGAGGAGGCGGTCCCGAGCGTCCGGGCGTCGACGGCGGAGGCGGCACCATGCGCGCGCCGGACGGTGTCGGCGGACCCTCGATGTTGAGGATGGGCGCCTCGAGCAGCGCCGCCTCGTTGGAGTAGAAGACCGCAGTCCCGCCCGGGGCGGGCCCGACCGCGGGCTCCGTCTCCGCTGCCGTGGTCACGACGGTCTCCTGGTCGTGGATCGGTCCAGGCACCGCCGCGGCGGGGCGGGCGCGAGGAGATTGCACCGTCCTTCGCTCGTGAACATCGGACGGGGTGGGACTGGCCGCGGCGGCGCGGGTGCCCGGCGGGATCGTGGCAGGACCGAGGTCCGGCCGTCCGATCTTCCCCTCGTCGGCCATCCGGGCGCGCTCCGCGCCCATCTCGGCAGCGAAGTTTTCTTTCATCCACACGGCCAGCTTGCTCGCGCCGAAGATCGGCCGGGTCGTCATCACGAAACGCATGAGCGCGTCCGCCAGGTCGCTGCCCCACTGCCAGCGCGATTCCCGGTCGCGAGTCAGCGCCTTCATGACGATCCGTTCCAGCTCCGCCGGCACGGCCGGGTTCTTCTTCGACGGGGGATCGATGTCGACGTTCCGGATCTTCTCGAGCGTGTGGTAGTCGCTCTCCGCGACGAAGAGGCGTTCCAGGGTCAGCATTTCCCACAGACAAGTCCCGACCGCGAACACGTCGCTGCGCCGGTCGAGCGGCTCTCCGCGCGCCTGCTCGGGCGACATGTAGCCGAACTTCCCCTTGAGCACGCCAGCCTGCGTGCGCGTGGAGCGCGACCTCGCCGTCGCGATCCCGAAGTCCACGAGCTTCACCTCGCCGTCGTACGAGGCGAGGATATTCTGCGGGGACACATCCCTGTGGACGATGCCGAGACCCTTGCCCTCCCCGTCGGTCCTGCGGTGCGCGTAGTCGAGTCCCTCGCTCAGTCGCGCCGCGACCAGGGCGGCCATCGCGGGCGGCATGTAGCTGCGCATCTTGCGAAACCGGTTCATGATCTGGAGCAGATCCTTGCCCCAGACGTACTCCATCGCGATGAAGTGGCTCTCCCCGATCCGGCCGAGCTCGTAGATCGGGACGATGTTCGCGTGGTGGAGATTCGCGACGATCTTCGCCTCGTCGACGAACATCGAGACGAACTCGTCGTCCTCCGCCATCGACGGGAGCATCCGCTTGATCGCGATGATCCGTTCGAACCCCTCGACGCCGAACGCCTTCGCCCGGTACACCTCGGCCATCCCGCCGACCGCGATGCGGTCGAGCAGGAGGTAGCGGCCGAAGGGAATGAACTTTCTCCCCCCGGACTTCTGGCCGGCCGCGGGCGCGGGCGCCCCTGAATTCACGACCCGGCCTCGTCAGTCCCCCGCCGAAGCGTCCCGGTGCGGGTCGTAGGCCCGTGCGGATGCGCGCTTCCGCGCGCACCGTTCGACGGGCGCCG
>Ga0247727_10014700_pt1 | contig 12958 bp, 12 predicted proteins | sample WisWelCaveWW1625_FD_202498 | JGI IMG/M metagenome (GOLD analysis project Ga0247727, IMG submission 202498) | Biofilm microbial communities from Wishing Well Cave, Virginia, United States - WW16-25 | ecosystem: Environmental > Aquatic > Deep subsurface > Groundwater > Cave microbial mat | place...
GCACGTCCGGTTTGACGAGGGGGGAGGCGATTATCCCTCCCCTACTCTACTTATTTCCGTCTGTTCCGTATTCTCAAAAGCTTCATTTGATTGAATCAGCCATCATCTTCACTTTCGCCGCGCTATTGGGCAACACGTGCGACTGTTCGCTCGCCGGATCGAACGTGATGCGCCGTTTTCGCAGGTAAGCCATCTTGCCCAGGTGTGATGCCAGCGCCGACCGGTGGCCGCTGACGACATCCGAATTCGGCTGTTGGCGCGACTTCACGCACGCGACGAAGTTTTTGACGTGTTCTTCTTCGAGCGGTCGTTTGGCTTTGACCGTGATCGGCTCGGGCGGCGCGGCTCTGCGCTGGCTCGGTTCCTGGAACGTGTAGCTCGAACGGTCAATGGACAACCGGCCGCCGGCTCCCATAAATTCGATGGCCGCGCCGCGCGCGCCCGGAACCAGCGTAGCCTCGAACGTGGCCATCCATTTGCTCGGATAATCCAACTGAATCGCAATCGTGTCGGGCGCGGTGCGTCCGTCGGGGTAGCCATAAACGCCGCCAGCCGCGTTGGCCGCCACCGGCAGGTCTTCGCCGACGAACCAGTGCACCACGTCAATCCAGTGCGTGAAGAGGTCGGTGATCTGGCCGCCGCCGAAATCCAGATAGGCTCGCCAGTTGTAAAACTGATGCGCGTCGAACTCGCGGTATTTCACCGGGCCGAGGAACGCTTTCCAATCCAACCCCGCCGGTTTGTCTTTGAAATTGGGTTTTCGCAAGTGGTAGGCGTTGCCGTGCCACCACGTGCGGACGAGCGTGATCTTGCCGATCTTGCCCGAATCGAAGTATTCGCGTTTGGCTTCGGCATAATGCTCGCCGCTGCGCTGTTGCAATCCGACCTGCAAGACGCGGTTGGTGGCTTTGACGGTCTTGATGATCTCGTGGCCTTCTTCGATGGAGAAGGTGAGCGGCTTTTCGATGTAGATATCTTTGCCGGCTTTCATTGCATCAATGGCCATCTGCTTATGCCAGGGATCGGGCGTGGCGGTGAGCACGGCGTCAACGTCTTTTGAATCGAGTAGCGCGCGGTAATCGGTGTAGGTCTTTGCCTTTCCTGCGGTCAGCTCGAGCGCGGCGTTGAGATATCGGTCATAGCAATCGCAGAGCGCGACGATTTCGACGTCAGGCTCTTTCTGAAACCATTTCATCACATCCGAGCCGCGATTGCCCGTGCCGATAACGCCGAGCCGAATGCGGTCATTCGCGCCGAGCACGTTGTTCCAGCTTGCGGCGGTGAAAGCAAGGCCGGCTGCGCCCCCGGTAGTTTTCGTGATGAATTCACGACGTGAATTGTTTGTCTCGGACATAACTGTCTCCTCTCTTGGTTTGAAACATCTGGGTTGAATGAATGTGAGTGGAAGAGCGGGCTATTTCGATTGCTTCTTGCGGCCACTGGAAGATGCTCGCTTCGATCCGCCAGTTGCGGACGACTTGGCCGTTGGATGGTGTTTGGCCAGCCAGTCTCTCAGGTCTTTGGGATGCTTGAAATTGGCGAGCGCCAAGCCGAGTTTCTCCAGTTGAGACGCCGTCAATCCGGAGATTTGCTTCTGCGTTCGCGCGCTCAATTGGCCGAAGCGCTGCGTGAGGAGTTGCAGGACCAGGCTTTCGAGTCCTTTGTGAAGCCCTTCCTGAAGCCCTTGTTGATGGCCTTTTCTGGCAGCGATCATTTCCCAACTTGTAACTAACATCTCTTTTTTGCCCTCCGCTATTTCGTGCATCTCATTTTGAATCTCTTCTTCCGCCTCATCCGGCAGTGTGATCAGGTAATCAATCACCCGGAATAGATTGGCGACATCTTGCCGCGAAAAACCGCGATCGTAAAGCCCACGAAGCAATTCGCGCTTGGCCGCGAACTTGCGGGCATTATCATCCTTCGCTTCCAGCGACTTCAACTGCGCCATCACGACGACGGCGAACGGGTTGTCGCTGGCCAGAAGCTCGTCCCATCTGCCGGCGAAATCGCCGATCCGCGCGACCGGGTATTCAAGCAGAACCCGGCAGCCCAGCGCCTCGGATTCGTAACGTCCAAGCCGCGTGGTCTTGCCGGCGGCGATGACGACCGCCAGGCTGACAACTCTGGCCCGGTAGCGGTCGAAGCTGCGGTAGTTGTAAACATACATCCGCTCGTCGAATTTGCGACCGCCTTTGCCTTCGATCTCGACGTGGATCAGCAGCCATCGCTCGCCGCCGGTTTTCAAATAGACCTGCGCCAGCTTGTCAGCTACACGGCTGCCCGTGGCGTAGCCACGTCCGATCTGTTGCAACTCCTTGTCCAGGAACTTGTAGCCCCGCGACCAATCAATCTCCACATGAATCTGCGGGAAGAACTGCCTGATGAACTGCTCGAAGAAGAGCGTCAACGCCTCCTTCCACGCCTTGTCGGGGCTGCGCGCCGAGAGTTGATCGGGTTGTGCGTTTTGATTCGCCATCCTTACGCCAGCAGCTTCTTCACCGCCACGCCTTCAACATCCGTCAGCCTGAACTCGCGCCCCTGGAACTTGTAAGTCAGCTTCGTGTGGTCAATGCCCATCAGGTGCAAAACCGTGGCGTGCAGGTCGTGGACGCTGACCGGATCAACCACTGGGTTGTAGCCGATCTCGTCGGTCTCGCCGACGGTCACGCCGGGCTTGATGCCGCCGCCCGCCAACCACACGCAGAACGCACGCGGATGGTGATCGCGACCGAGCAGCTTCGATCCGCCGCGAGCTTCGTTCATCGGCGTGCGTCCGAACTCGCCGCCCCAGATGACGATCGTGTCGTCGAGCAATCCGCGCTGTTTCAGATCGTCCAGCAACGCGCCGATCGGACGGTCGGTCTCGCGGCAGATGCGCGGCAGCTTGCCCACGATGTCCGTGCCGACCGAATTGCCGTGCGTGTCCCAGCCCCAGTGGTAGAGCTGCACGAAGCGCACGCCGCGTTCGACCAGCCGCCGTGCGAGCAGGCAGTTGTTGGCGAACGATGTCTCGCCGGGTCGCGTGCCGTACAGCTCGTGAACCTTCGCCGGCTCTTTCGAGATGTCGGTCAATTCAGGCACGCTGGTCTGCATTCGATAGGCCATCTCGTAAGCCGCGATGCGCGTGTTGATCTCCGGGTCGCCGATCTCGGCGTGGCGCATCTGGTTCAAGTCTTTCAGGGCATCGAGCGTTGATCGCCGAGTGTCGTCGGTCACGCCGTCAGGATTATTGACAAAGAGCACCGGCTCGCCCTTCGAGCGAAACTCCACGCCCTGGTGCAGGGTCGGCAGGAATCCGCTGCCCCAGCACGATTTGCCGCCGTCAGGATTGTTCTCGCCTGAAATCAGCACGACGAAGCCGGGCAGGTCTTGGTTCTCACTGCCCAACCCATACATCAACCACGACCCCATGCTCGGACGGCCCGGAACCTGATGTCCGGTGTTCATAAAAATCTGCGCGGGCGCGTGGTTGAACTGCGTGGTGTGCATCGTGCGGATGATCGCGATCTCGTCGGCGTGCTTGGCCAGAGCGGGCAAGATGTCCGACATCTCCTGGCCCGACTGGCCGTAGCGTTTGAACTCGAACGGCGAGCCGAGCAATCGCGGCGTGCCTTTGATGAAGGCGAACCGTTCACCTTTGATGTATTCGTCGGGGCAGGGCTGGCCGTCGTATTTTCGGAGCGCCGGTTTGTGGTCGAACAGATCGAGCGTTGAGGGCGCGCCGGCCATAAACAGGTAGATGATGCGTTTGGCTTTGGGCGCGAAATGCAGGCCGGTTTTCGCCTGGGTCGCGGCGAAGAGGTTTTCGTCGAGCAATGACGAGAGGGCCAATGCGCCGACGCCGAAGCCGGATTGTTTGAAGAAGTGGCGGCGGGTGATGTCCTGGAGTCGTTCTGTTTGCCCGTTCATATCTTTTCCTTTTGCCTGACGATCAGGTCAAGCCGTGATAGTTTCCAATTCGCAAGATCAGGAAAGCCTGGGGACTCAGGAAGGCCAGGATAGGCCATATTTCATCTGCGATATCGCAGATGAAATATGGCCTATCGGCTCCCGAAACCGACTTTGCCAAAGCCCTGATTGCGCTAATAGGGCGGATCAGCCGGCCCATCATAACCGCACATTCCCAGCCGAGGCGAATTCACCACTTCAATAGGTCCGCCGTAATCATCGTGCGGATGGCTTTTGGCATGTTTTTCACACAGCATGCCTGGGCGGTCTTCTTCAACCACACACTCCTGACAGAACCACGTCGCCTCCTGGCCGCACTCGGCGCATCTGACATCCAGCGTCAGATTGCGCGCCATCAGCGCGATAGGATGTTTGGTAGTCGGCTTGCCTTCTCGCGTCTCCATCAACTTGATCTTTGTCACGGACTCGGTTCCGAAATCGTAAATGTGCGTAAGCTCGACGCCTGGCTCGAAGACCCGGTCAATCTTTCGCCCCTTGGGGATCTCTTCGCCGCCCCAGCCGCCGATCGAGAACTGGCTCATATGGCCGCAACACTCCAGCCAGATGGCGCGCAGATAATGATCCAGGTCTTCCAGCATAGCCGAGCCGCGCATCTCCAGGTCGAGCCAGAAGACGCCTTCATAAGCGTCCTGAGCGCGAAGGTGGTAGAGCGTTTCGCCGCCGGTTTTTTTCTGCTCGGCCTTTTCGATGACTGCCCGGCGTTGCGGACAGGCGGAAAGGTGTTTTGCCATTCCGCCTTTCGCCATCACTTGTCCGCAGTATTCACATTTGCCTTTCGATTGTTCTTTGCGAGGCACGATAGTCTCCTTTATACAAAACCGTCCTAAGCAATTGCCTGTTCAATCTGCTTTGCTACGGCGAATCTACCGGCATCCTGTCATACTCATCAGCCTCGACATCAGGAACCTGAGCCAATGCCGCTTCATATTTTTCTCTGCTGCCACGTTTCGCTCGCTGTTGCAGATACTCTTCCGTCATTAAGGCAGATAGTTTTTCCGCAATCGCGATTGCGATGAATTGATTAATTGAGACGCCATCGCGCTGGCAGGCTTCGGTCAGGCCTTTAAGCAGCGATTCCGGCAGTTGCAGTGATAACGTACTCATACTACTACTCCAATTATCTGCAAAAACTCTTTTGGTTCGACGACTCGCAGGTTGAATCTTTCGACTCCCCGGAAGTCTCGTTTGTTATAGGTCACGATATAATCGCATCCGGCTTTGACAGCCAGCTCAAGCACCATCTCGTCATCCGGATCTCGAAGGATCGGTCGCCAGAGAAAGAAGATACGATGATGATTCGCAACCGCGCAGTGATAGTCAATGATGCTGTCAACAGCCTGTTGGCTAACCAGCAGGTTCGGCAACTCGCGGTACAAAATTTCTTCGTACTCAAGCACGAGCGGCACTGACAAGTTAATCTCGAACCAGCCTGCGCCAACAAGTTGCAACAGTTGAAACGCGTAGCCTCGTTTCGAGCGCAGGCCCGAAACGAGGACGTTTGTGTCAATGACGATTTGCGGCAGGCTCATTTCGTTATCCGCTATCTCATAAAACTATAGCGGCCTCACCCAGATATTCCGATACCGCACCAGATCGCCGTGATCCTGCAGCTTCAGCGACCCTCTCGGCCCGTGCGCGATGTAGAGCGGCGGCCTGTCGTGCCAGGTGTTGCCGTAAATCTCGACGTTGTTTTGGATCAGCACGCCGTTGTGAATGACGGTGACGCGGGCGCGGCGAGTGGCTTTGCCCATCTCATCGAAACGCGGCGAAAGGAAGATGATGTCGTAGCTCTGCCATTCGCCCGGTTTGCGCGAGGCGTTGACCAGCGGCGCGTGCTGTTTGTAAACGCCCCCGGCCTGGCCGTGGAAGTAGGTTTTGTTCTCGTACGAATCGAGCACCTGGACTTCGTAACGCTCCATCAGGAAGACGCCGCTGTTGCCGCGACCCTGGTCTGCGCCTTTGACCACCGAAGGCGTGGCCCACTCGATGTGCAACTGGCAATCGCCGAACTCCTGCTTGGTGGCGATGTCGCCGGTTTTGGGCATCACTTCCATATAACCGTCTTTGACCTGCCACTTCGCTTCGCCGCCGTCGCGCACGCTGCGCCAATTGGTCAGGTCTTTGCCATCGAAGAGGACGATGGCGTCCGAAGGCGGGTCGCCGGGTTTGGCGCCCGGGGTGATGATCGGCGGCTCTTTCTTCGGCGGATCGAAGGGCTTCAATTCCTGCGTCGTCTGGCTGACTGCGGCAATCGAAAGAAGAACGGCAACTGCCAGCGCGGCGACGATTGCCGGTCTTTGGAAAATCGAAAGCCTGGGTTGGGGATTCGACATAAAGTGATTTTCTCCTTTGGGTAATGTCTGATGGGTTGTTAATTCAGTTCTCTTTCCCGGTCTTCTTTTTACGTCCTGCGCGGCGGCGGCTATTGCCATCCTGTTTGGCTGCGGGGCCAAAGGCTTTGGCCTTAAACCCGCGCGGCGTTTGCAGACGAAATGTTTCATCGCTGATTTGCGCCAGGTATAGCCCCTCGTTCAACGCCTGGTTGCGCAAGTCGTCCGGGATGGTCACGGCGGCGATGATGCCGTAGATCGTGCGATGGGCATGGTCGGGGAAGAATTTCGGAAAATCCGCGATCAGTTTGAGGATTTGATCAATGCCTTCCTGCTTCAGATGGCTTTTGACTTCGACTACGTAGACTTCGTCGCGACCGCTTTTGTCGTAAGCCAGTACATCAATCTCCAGTGATCGTCCATTGATGCTCGACTTGGCGTAGGGAGTTACGACGGTTGCGTCAAATTCGCGCTTGAGAATCTTCTCCATCGATGGCAGCGCCAGCCCTTCGGTGAAGCTGCCGAATTTATTGCCCAATTCACCGAGCTGCTTGTTAGTTTGATTGATCTGCCGTCCGGTCTCTTTCTGAGCCTCTCTGATTTCGGTCATGGATGCCCTCAGTTCAGCCGTTGAAACAATCAGCCCGGCAACTATGTCTCTCATTTCCTGATCAGTCATTGTTCCTCCTTCGCCATAATCGTCCACGACGCAGATGCATTTTCGCTCCAACTACCGGATCAAATAAAACTGCGTCTGCCGCGGGCGGAACCATTTGAAACCTTCGGCAGTCAGATAAGCGTCGTCCTCCATCATTATCGTCACCTTCTGCCCGCCCCATTCGGGGACGGGAGTCGAGGTGTTAAGCTCAATGGACGTGTAAGAGCCAAGCCGCAGCAGTTCGGGCGCGGCAGGGCGGCGGAAGTCAATGCTGGCGCCGAGCGCGTGCCCCTGAGTGCCCACGGAATGCGAGTAGATCATCGCCTCAATGCCTTCGTTCTTACAATCGGCCATCGTGGCGGCGTAAACCTCCGCGCCGCTCATTCCCGCCCTGGCGTGTTTGAAGACCAGGTCCTGCAAGCGATTGGTGTTGGCCATCACGCGCTTCAATCCTTCGGGCGCGTCTTTCTCGCCAGGCCTCAAGACGTAGGCGTGCTTCTGCCAGTCGGTGCTCAAGCCCAGGTAGTTCAATCCGAAATCAACGTGCACCACATCGCCGCGTTCGATGACCATCGCTTCGTCGGCCACGCTCAGGAACTGCTGGGTCTTGCCCGTCTCGCGGTTCTGCCGCTGAATGCGCAGGTCGGGCTGGAACCAGACGCTCAAGCCCAGTTGATTGACCTGCTGCAACAACCACCAGCGCACGTCGCCGACCGTGGTCTTGCCCGGCGTGATGACTTCGGACGACAGCGCGCGCTGCGTCAGGACGTCGGTGACGGCGACGGCGGTGCGGTAATGCTCAAGCTCTTCGGGCAACCGGGTGTCCGAGTATTCGACGATCAGCGGCGCGGCTGACACGAAGCGCTTCGAGTATTCTTCGCCCAGCGTCTCGGCCAGAAACAGGTAAGCGTCGCGCGTCAACCCGTTGGTCGCGCCGCGCGTGCCGCCCATATTGAGCGCGATGGTCTTCGGCTTTCGCTCTTCAACGATCTTGCGCAGCGTCGCGACGATCTGGTTGCCGGACGGATTGATCACCTCGAAGAAGTTTTTCAGATGCTCTTCAACGTAACGCACCAGCGCGATGCGTTCGAGTTTGTCCGTCCCACGATCAGTGAAGATGAAGAAGTCGCGGCGCCCGACGTAGGGCAGCGGCGGCGCGATGTATTCGGCCACCGGGTCTGGGTGAAACTCTTCGGTCGCGACGATCCACATCGAGACGCCGTGCCGCCGCATCATTGGCAGGAGCATCGTGTCCAACCGGGTCTTGAGCCAGCCCTCGCGCACCGCTGTCTGTTCGCGTAACGACAGAAGCTTCGGCAGCGGTTCGACGATGTGACCTGTCGGTGAAGCTTTCTTTTGTTGTTGGGCGAATGCGGCAGATGCGAGCGCAACGATAATTATTGCAGCGACGAGCAAGTATGACCGGCGATGAATGATGCGTGACATTTCTTCCTCCTGGGGATGACTCACGAATGGGTTACTTCAACGAGGTTTTCTGCTCGTCCCACGCCAGATTTGGGCCGTCGTGCAGGATTGACAGATGCTGCGGATCGAATAATTTGTCGTCATAAGCCGGCATCCTGCGCCTCCTCGATCACTTCCATCCTGAAATCTTCTATCTGCTCCTTGTGAACCAAACGAGGGCTGCCGATGTAGGCCGTCGGGCTGCTCTCAATGTTCAGGACGATCACATAGACTTCGGCCCATTCAGGCAGCTTCACGCCGATGGGCAGCCTGATTTGGCCGTTTTCCACGATTCCCTTGAAGGCTGTAACTTTCATACCAACCATCATCCTCCTTTCCGAATTCCTGTTTCAATCCTACTCCTTCGTCAGCGTCTCATCCAAATTCAGCAGCACATTTGCCACCATCGTCCACGCTGCAAGCTCGGCAGCGTTGGCTCTGGCTGAATGACTCTGAACGATCTTCTCGGCCTCCGCCGCACGCTCGCTGAAATAACTCGATTGCTGCTGGTGTAGCGCGATGATCCGCTCGACCTCTTTCTCCTTCGGCGCTCGCGCAACGCAAATGCGGAAGCCGTAGATCGCGCGCGACTTCACATCATCGCCGCCTTCTTCGACCATTCGCTTCGCCAACGCCCGCGCCGCCTCCAGCGCCGCTTCGTCGTTCAACATCGTCAGCGCCTGCAGCGGCGTGTTGGTTCTCACCCTGCGCACAGTGCAGTATTCGCGGCTCGTCGCGTCGAAGGTCATCATCGCCGGATGCGGCGACGAGCGGCGCACGAACGTGTAGAGGCTGCGGCGGAAACGATTCTCGCCTCTGCTGACCGTCCACTTCTCGCCGCTGTACGGCGCTCTCCAGATGCCATCGGGTTGAAGCGGGAAGACGCTGGGGCCGCCGAGCTTGCGGTTCAGCAATCCGCTGGCGGTGAGCGTCGCATCGCGGATCATCTCGGCCTCCATCCGGAATCGCGGGCCGCGCGCGAGCAAGCGGTTGTACGGGTCCTTGCCGAGCAACGCCGGGGTCGTGACCGACGACTGGCGATAGGTAGCCGAAGTCACGATCAAACGAACCAGCTTCTTCATACTCCATCCGCATCCGCCCTGAGCCGCCGGTCGCATGAACTCCGTCGCCAGCCAATCCAGCATTTCGGGATGCCACGGTCGTTCACCCTGCGTGCCGAAATCTTCGCTCGTTTCGACGATGCCGTGGCCGAAGATTTGCTCCCAGAAGCGGTTGACCATCACACGCGCGGTGAGCGGGTTGTTTTCGTCAACCAGCCATCGCGCCAATCCCAACCGATTGATCGGCGCGCTTTCGGGCATCAGGTGCAGCACGGCGGGCGTGGCGGCGAACACCCTGTCGCCTTTGTTCAGGAAGCTGCCGCGCTCGCGGAAGAAGGTTGACGGGCGCTCGTAACCCTGCCGCTCCTGCATCACCAGCGCCGTCGTGATGTCGAGCGCCCTCAGCTCGTCCCGCAATCTCTCCATTCGGTCGCGGTCGGCCTTGAGCAACGGCGTCGCGGCCCGGAACTGCGCGGATAAATCTTCGCGCTGTTTCTGTGTGCGCTCGGCAACGGGAATTGAAAAGATCGGGCGCAACCGCGCCGGAACGCTCACCATCCGCTTCGGCTCTTCAGTCGTCGTGATCGAGAGACGGAACCGTCCGATGCCCTGATTGAGCGAGCCGCCAAGATGTTTCAGCTTGATCGTCAGCCGCGTGCCCGAATCGAAACCGAATGGTTTTTCAGCCGCGAAGACGCCCTGCCGCGCGAGCCGTCCGAAAGTCGCGGGATCGTTCGTCGCGTTGACGAACCAGCCCGGCGGACGATCCAACGCCGTGTTGCCGACCTCTTTGCTGAAGAAGGCTTTGGTCTCCAGCCGGTAAGCCAGGTCGTCAACGAACGCATCTTTGAAGGCGATCTCGGTTGGCCGCGCATCGTCCAGCGGCGCAGCTTCGACTTCGATTCCGGTGAGCAGGAAGTTGCCGTAAGGATCGCGCCCTGGCCCGCCTTTCGGCAGACTCGCGTCGGGCAAAGCTTCGACGCGAAGGGCGGTGACGTTTTTCAGATCGGTCTTTGCCGTGATGATGTAAACGTCGTGCTCTTCGGCTGCGCCGCCGAGGAGCACCGATTTGTCTTCGAGCAACTTCATGGTCGCGCCGCCGGTTGATTCCAGCTTGGCCGGATCGAGCGTGACCCACTTGTTCTGCTCGTCCAGCAGCCCGCGTTCCCATACGGCCTGCCCGGCGTCAAGCTCCGGCGTCTGCATCTTGAGCTTCGCCTCGATCTGTTTGATCTCGGTGTCGAGAGCCTGGCGCCTGGTCTCCTGCTCGGGCGTTGGCAGGCTGATCTGCGGCTCCAGGATGTAGCGCGAGTTGTCCTCGCCCGGCGATTGGTAGCCGATCTGGTACTCGGCGTTGTCGAAGAAGGCCATCAGCCGGTAGTAGTCTTTCTGCGAGAACGGGTCGTATTTGTGGTTGTGGCATTGCGCGCAGGCGATGGTGCTGCCCAACCAGACGGTCGCCGTCGTGCCGACGCGATCAACCAGCGTCTCGAAGCGGTTCTCTTCGGGATCAATTCCACCCTCCTGGTTGACCATTGTGTTGCGATGAAAACCGGTGGCGATCTTCTGGTCAACCGGCGCGTTGGGCAGCATATCGCCGGCGACCTGTTCGATGGTGAATTGATCGAACGGCAGGTCTTGGTTCAACGCGTTGATCACCCAGTCGCGGAACTTCCAGGCCACGCGCAGGTTGTCTTTCTCGTAGCCGTTCGAGTCGGCGTAACGCGCGAGATCGAGCCAGGGCCGCGCCCATCGTTCGCCGTAATGCTGGGAGGCCAGCAGGCGGTCAACCGCTCTTTCGTAAGCGTCAGGCGAGTTGTCGGCAAGAAATTCATCAACCTCTTTGACGCTCGGCGGCAATCCGGTCAGATCCAGATAGACGCGGCGCAACAGCGTTGCTTTGTCAGCCTCAGGCGATGGCTGCAATCGTTCTTTCTCCAGCCGAGCGAGAATAAATGCATCAATCGGATTCCGCACCCACGATTGATTTTTGATTTTTGGCAATGCGGGCCGCACAGGCTTTGCGTAAGCCCAATGCCGTTGGATTGCGGATTGCGGATTGCGGATTGCGGATTCACTGTTCGACCAGTGGGCGCCTTGATCGATCCAGCGGCGGATCAGCGCAATCTGCGCTGGTTTGAGCGGGTCGCTGCCCATCGGCATTCGCGCTTCGTTGCCTTCACCGAGGATGCGCTTCATCAGCAGGCTCTGACGGCTATTGCCCGGAACGATTGAAGCGCCTGAGATGCCGCCTTTCATCGCCGACTGCTGGTCGTCGAGTCGCAACTGGCCCATCGCCTTCTTCGCGCCGTGGCATTGGTAACAGCTCCGGGCGAAGATCGGCTCGATCTGGCGCTTGAAATCAACCTGCCGCTGAGCCTTTGTTTGCGCTGTGACATCGGGCAAAAGAGAAGCCGCAGAGCAAGCAAAGGCTGCGAAGAGAGAAATACAGATCAGGCATTTGAACGTTCGACGCATAGGTGACCTGCCAGTTGTGAACCAGTTGTGAATTGGTTGTTCGTTGGTTCGATCAGCGAATTCGACCGCGAGACTTAGTAAAACCGACTTGACGACGCAAAGATAGTACACGGATTGGACGGATGCAACGGATTTACGCGGATCGAATCCGTTCGGTCTGTGTACCATTGCGGCGGTTCGTGGTAAATTGCCGCCGCTTCACCAATCACTCCAACTCAATCATCGAAAGGAAGAGACAGATGAACTTATTGATCACTTTCGCTGTCGCGTTTTTGTTGTCATTCATTGCCGTCGGGCCGCAGGAGAATCAACTCGCTCCGAAATCGTTGCAGGCCGCGCTGATGGCGAAACCGTATGGCGCAGAGGCCGAGAAGCTCGCCGCGTCGGTGCGCGAATACTTCGGCAAAGACATTGCTGATCTGTCAAAAGGCGCCGCGCCGAAAGTTGATGAATTGACCGTCGCGTGGGCTATCGAGATTCCGAACGCCAAAGCCGCGCCGCGCGTCAGGTCGAGCGACGCGAAGTTCCTGCTGCCGCTCACACGCATCGGCTCGACCGATGTTTACGCCGCTGTCGCCGAATTTCCCTGGGGCACGGGGTTCAGATGGCAGTACGAGATCGGCGATCAGAAGGCCGGCGGCGGTAACCTCGAGGTCTACTCGGTTCACGCCGACAGCAAAAAGCAACCCGGCGTGCCCGAAGGCAAGCTGATCCAGATGCCAAAATGGCAGAGCAAAATCTTCGAAGGCACCGCGCGCGACTGGTGGGTCTACGTCCCCCCGCAGTACAAGGCCGAAACGGCGGCCTGCGTGATGGTCTTTCAGGATGGGCAGAACGCCAGGAACTACGCGCCGGTCGTCTTCGACAACCTGATCGCAAAAGGCGATATGCCCATCACTATCGGCATCTTCATTCAGCCCGGAACGAGAGCCGACAACAGACCGAACCGCAGCTTTGAATACGACACGCTGTCGGATCAGTACGCGCGGTTCCTGCTC
>Ga0247727_10014701_pt1 | contig 12957 bp, 13 predicted proteins | sample WisWelCaveWW1625_FD_202498 | JGI IMG/M metagenome (GOLD analysis project Ga0247727, IMG submission 202498) | Biofilm microbial communities from Wishing Well Cave, Virginia, United States - WW16-25 | ecosystem: Environmental > Aquatic > Deep subsurface > Groundwater > Cave microbial mat | place...
CGCTGGAGGCCGTGCAGCGGGTTTATTTTAATATCGGTAGCTGCTCCGAGCAGGCATGGATGAACCATCTGACCGATCTGCGCCAGGTTGATCCCGCCATGCGTGGTTTTGGACAGACGCCGTTCGATATTGGCCAGGCGCGCCGGGACTGCGCTGCGTTCCGCGCCGTCGAGGACCGCCTGGGCGAGGTGTTCGCCTTTCTCGCCTCCGCCCGTCCGTCGGATTTATATCAAGCCCGCGGCCTCAAAGACCGCAAGGCGCTCTCGGCGCAGTTGGACAAGGAGTTTGGAAAAGGCGCCGTGGCACGTGGGCAGGTCGTTTTTGCGCAGATGTGCGCGCGGTGTCATTCCAGTCAGGAAGGGCCGTTTGAGGGACGCGATTTTCTGGAGGAGGCGGCGCCGGGTCTGCGAAAAGATTGGCTGGGAAACGATCAGTTGGTGTTGGCCTCCGAGATCGGCACGAACCGCGCCCGTGCGCTTCACTCCAACCATGTGAAGGGGCATGTGTGGGAGGAGTATGGATCGGAAACACTGCGGGCCAAGCCGGCCGATCCAACCCTGGTGGAGCCTGCGGACGGCGGCCGCGGCTATTATCGCAACATCTCCTTGCTGAGCGTGTGGGCGCACGCCCCGTTCATGCACAATAATGCGATCGGCCCTGAACTCTGCGGAGACCCCGCCGATCTGGCAAGCAGCCTGTATCGCTCTCCCTACGTGGACACCGAGGGCAGGCCGCTGTCCAACCCGCCGCCCTGTTGGAAGTTTGATCCGAGCGTGGAAGGCCGCCTTGCGCTCTATAAGGCGTCCATGGCGGAGTTGCTCAATCCCGCAAAGCGCATCCCAAAAGTGACGATGCTCGATCGAGATCTGATTCTGCCCATCGGCCCCAAAATCTGGGACGACGAAAAGGAAACGATGCCGGTGGGCGTCACCGTGAAATTTCAAAAAGGCACCCCCACGGCGCGGATCGGCAATTTCCGCCACAAGGAACTGATCGGTGATTTGGTTTGGAGCCGGACGCGACCCGGTCCGTTGAAGGCCAAGTACGCCCAGCGATACGGGCCGCAAAAGGGCGATGCCGCGGTGGCCAGGATTCAGGAGGCGGCGACGCGTCTCTTCAAGGATCCGAAGGCGGCGCTGGCGATCGCCTCCGACCTCGGAGATTTGTACAGCAACAACATGGACATGATCGAAAATGCCGGGCATCGTTTCGGCGAAGATTTGCCCGACGCGGACAAGGCGGCGCTCACGGCCTTTCTGGCGACGTTGTAACCGCACTGGGCAGACCTGGGGTGATGTGTGGGCGGCTACGGGGATCCAAAGGGTGACAGCATTCAAACCATAACAGGGAGGAGAGACGATGGCAACGCAAAATTGTGTAGTGGGTGTGTGCGATCCAGAAAGAACGCAAGGTCTCAGGGCGCCCGCGCCCGCGGGAGATCACGTGCTGATTCGTCTGAAGGGCCCGGGACTCTTTCTGGGCGCGGCGGTGACAAAACAAGGTGGGAGGTCAGACCTGACCTTTGTCATTCTGGATATTGATGGCCGCAATGTGACGAACTTCTCTTATGCGGCCGCGAGAAACGCCGGTCTGACCCAGCAGAACCCGTACGGGCTGGTCCTGCTTTCCTCCGCCACGCTCAAGACGTTTACCATCGGTTTCCCAGCGCCATTACGATTCAAAAGAGAACTCAAGCTTTCGGTAACGGTAAATGAAGCGGGGGTGGTCCAGATTCTTGGGAATGTGATCCACGGGACATAGGATGGCGGGATGGCGCGCCTGGGATGGCGCGCCAGACACGTTCCGGTCGTCCTAATCCTGGGTAACCCTGGCCAGGTCGTTTTCAGCACAGTAGGGACGATGAACTGTTCGGTGCGGAGTCCACATGAGCGTGTCTGCTGCTGTCCAGGTCGCCCCATTCGGACCTCATAGAAGAAGGGGACAACAATGCGAGTGAGCCTGCCATTGTGGACGGGGATGCTACTGGCGTTTTTGGGGTGCGCCCCAAACCCGCCGGAGGTGCCGTATGCGCCGCCCCAGACCGATTTTGCAGAGGTGGAACACGCCTCCCCGCTGACGGAGGCGGACTTACGGAAAATTACGCCAAAGAATCTGAAGGCGGCCACGCAAGAGCAGGTGGACCAAATCTACGCGCGGCTCCAGGCTGGGCCGATTCCCGATGGCGCGTTCGAGGGAGACCTCTTCCTGCCCAAAGGCGAGAGCGGAAAGGCCCGGCTCTCTGAAATTGTCGGGGGCGGTCTGACCGGCCTGGCTGTATCGCTCAAGGCCAAGAAGATCGAGGTCCTCGGCGCGGCGCTCTGGAAGGGAAAGGTCTTTTATCGGGATCAGCGCGTCCTGCGAAACCGCATCGAAGACCTGGCCGTCATCCGCCCCCTCCTCGGCGCCGGCGAGATCAAGCGGATTGACGTGGACGGCAAGGACGCCTGGCTACTCTTTCCGGCCAAGCTCTACTGCGGCCAGAGCCTCTTGGATTCTCGGCGCGAGTCGGTCATCATTGACTATGCCTTCACCGACGAGATCGAGGGTTACCGCGAGAACCCCGACGTTCTGGCCGGACGCCGCGGATTTCAGATTCGCGACGAAATCCGGCAGGTGCGCCCCGGGTTTTACCTGGGTCGGGCCTACATGGGAAAGGTGTTTATCCTGAACTTCACGCTCTACAACAAAAAGTTGGCCGAAGGGGGCACGGCGATCACCGGCGAACCCTGCTGGCCGGGCGAAGTGCTGGCGCACGGCGACCACGCCAAGGCCGATGCGCGGCGGTTGTGACCTGGGGTGAAATGGCGATCAGCGCCGTCGGCAATGCGGCCGTCGGCAATGCGCGCCGTCGGCAACACAATAGAGGCGGCTCGGGCTATTTGTTAACTGGAGGAGACGATGAACCTAGACGAGATGATTCGGACAATTCAAAAGGAGGTGGGTGTGGGCGTAGACGGAAGGCCAGGGCCTCAGACGTGGCAGGCCATTCACGCGCGCATTTTCCCGGGGCGGCCTGCCGAGGCAGCAGATCCAGCCGTCACGCAAAAAGCGGACGAAAGGAGTGAGCGGGCGATTGCCACGCTGCTCCCGGAGGTGCAGCCGTCTGCCCGCGCGCTGGTGTTCAAGGCGGCCACGCTAGGGATCGCCATCAAGATTTTGAGTGGACTGCGCACCTATGAAGAACAAGACGCGCTCTATGCCCAGGGGCGGAGCAAGCCTGGCGCGATCGTCACCCATGCGCGTGGCGGCTTCTCGAACCATAACTTCGGCATTGCGTTCGACATCGGCGTGTTCGAGGGCGCGAGGTATCTGGGCGAATCGCCCAAGTACAATGCCGTCGGCGCGCTAGGCGTGGATTTGGGGTTGGAGTGGGGCGGGAACTGGAAGACCATCAAGGACGCACCGCACTTTCAACTCCGCCCAGGCTGGGCCGCAGACCTTGCCGAGAAGGAGATGCTGGCCGCGCTGCGCGCGAAGAAGACGGCGGGCGAGGCGATTTACGTTTAGCGCGGCGCCATTTTTTGGGATTATTCTGATGGTGATCGGGGCGCTTTTATCCTGTGACGACCACCGCAACGAGCAGGTGCGTGCCGCCGCGCCGATTTCCAACCCAGTCCGCCAAACAGCGCGTCCGACCTGGGTGGTAGATCCTGCGGCTCCGGGTCCGGATCGGCCGCAGGTGGGGCGATCGTTGTTCGACGTCGTGATTGCCCGGTACGGTGGGAGGGTGCCATTTCCCTTCGCAAAACTGGTGGAGGAGATTGCCAATCTGACCGACCGTCCGCCCCAGCGGGTCTTGATACCGCTCAACCGCTCCCTTCAGCGCCGCGCGGCGGGCGATGCGCCGTTTGAATATCCCCGCGCCATTCTGGCCGTGGATAGCGAGCCGTCACGTGGGTCTGGCGCTTCCGGCATCTATCTCAAAGATCGTCTCTTCATCGCTTATCAGGAGAAGGCGGGCATCCTGGAGGTCATTGGCTACAACGAGGCGGCGGGCCGGTTCGAGTTTCAGGTGGTGCGCGATTACCGGCAGGGCGAGAATCCGAAGCCCGTTTATGCGAACCGTGTCCTTTGCACGACCTGTCACCAGAACCAGGCCCCCATCTTCGCCCGCCCCCTCTGGCGCGAGACGAACGCCAATCCTGAAATCGCCGCGTGGCTCCAGGCCACGGGCCGTCCGTTCTACGGTTTTCCCATCGCACAGGGTGTGGATGTGCCCAACGCCGTGGACGACGCCACTGATCGCGCCAATCGTTTCTCCGCCTACCAGCGGCTTTGGCAGGAAGGATGCGAGGCGAAAAGAACGGGGATCGCCGAGGACGCGGGGAATGTATCCGATGCCGCCCGCTGCAGGGGAGATTTGTTTTTATCGGCCTTGGAGTATCGGGGAGGGCGGTTGCGTCCAGATACCCTGATCGCCCCACCGGAGGTGGCTGCGCGATGGCAAAAAAAATGGCCGACCGGACTGGCCATTCCCAGCCCGGATATCCCCGATCGCGATCCCCTGCGTGACGCACGGAAAGAAAGCCGGGTAGATTTTAGCGTGGGACGCGCCGACGTGCGCGCGCCGTTTGAACCGTCGCTGGCGCGGGAGGCGGGCGAGGTTTGGCTTGTGCAGTCCGACGCGGATGGCATCTTGCGCCGTCTGGTCATTGGCCTCGCCGCCTTTTTCTCTGAGGACGATATTCGCGCGCTGCGCGGGGTGGATACCCCAACACTTCAAGCGGCCGTCACGCGGATGGCCGACCCAAGCCGTCGTGGCGATTCGGACGCGCTCTCGGCCAAACCCTTCCGCCGCGCCGCGTTGATGCGGGCCTTGGCCGCCGAACTTTCGCTGGCGCCGATGGCATTCTGCTGTGGGGAAGTGGGCGGCGCGCCCGAAGCCCAGATCGAGACGCATGACGCGCAGCCTGAAAACGATGCCGATCCCGTCCTCCGGCTGTTTCGGCGATATTGCGCCGACTGCCATCACGGGCCGGATACCTTCCCGCCCCGCTTTCTACACGGCGCGCCTGATCAGGTGAAGGCGAACATCAAACAGTGCGCCGAGCGGATTCTCTTCCGGCTTTCGATGTGGGACGACCTGCCCCATGCGCGCCTGGAGGCCCCGATGCCGCCATTTTACGCGCTGCAACGCCAGGGCCTCTCGCCCGATCAGTGGATCGGGCATGACGATTTCGTCACATTGCGGGCGCATGTCCGCCGCACGCTGGAATCGGAAACGGGGGATGCGCCGGAGATGGGGGCGCTCATCCAACGCGGTTACGACCGCCTGATGGAATGTAAGAACGCTTGAAGAGATGTTGCCCATGCCCATTTCCGCAGCGCCGAATCAAAGATGCCGGGAGGAGCGCCGATGGCTGTGCAAGGCGCTGGCCTGGACGCTCGTCGCGGTGGCGGCGATCCTGGTCTTCTACCTCATGCTGCGGTTTCTCCCCGATCGCCCGGTGGATTATGCCGATGCGGAGATGCACTTCAAATATGGCTCCATCGGCGGGGAGCGCGCATCCGGCTTTCCCTACTGGATATGGAAGACACTCCCTTCCGTCTGCGCCGAACACCTGCCCGGCCCCGCGCCTAAAGGAAGGGAATATGCCGCCTTCGGAATGATTTATGAGGAGGGTCGTGATCTGCCTGTTGGCGTTTCGATGCGGCGGGTGACGGGGCTAGACCGGGTCTTTCTCAATTGCGCCGGGTGCCACACCAGCACCGTGCGCGACACGCCAGCAAGCCCGCCACGCATCATCACGGCCATGCCCGCCCATGCGTTCAACTTGATGGCGTTTGAGAAATTCTTTTTCGCCTGCGCGGCGGACGGAGATTTTACGTCGGCCTACATCGTGCCCGCCATTCAACAGGAACTTCAAAAACGCGGCAGACGCCTTGGGCTGTTGGATCGCTACGTGGTCTACCCGATTGCCATCAGCCTGATGCGTGAACGCCTGTTGACGCTCAAGGATCGCTTCTCCGGCATGTTGTCGCAACCCGACTGGGGATCGGGGCGCGTGGACACGTTCAACTCGGCCACGGGTCTCTTTCCCTTTTTGAATCTGTCTCAGGATGCACAGATCGGCGCCGCCGATTTTCCGGGGATATGGAACCAACACCTCAAGGAGGGGATGCAACTGCATTGGGACGGCAACAACACCCTCGTTTCGGAGAGAAACCGAAACGCCGCGTTTGGCGCTGGGGCCACGCCGCCGACGTTGGATCGCGCGCGAATGCGTCGCGTTGAGGGCTGGCTACGCGATTTGAAACCGCCACGGTATCCTTATCCGATCGTTGCCGATCGTGCGAACCGGGGGGCGGCCCTCTACGCGGAATACTGCGCCGTCTGCCACGGGCGGTCGGGTCAGGATTTCACTGGGGCGCGGGTGGGCCGTGTCACGCCGATTGAGGAGATTGGTACGGATCGTCACCGGCTGGATTCGTTTACATACGATCTGGCCGTGAACCTGAGCACCCTCTACGCCGGCTACGAATCGGAGCGCTTTACCCACTTTCGCAAGACGTTCGGCTATGCCAACATGCCGCTGGACGGTCTCTGGCTGCGCGCACCCTATTTGCACAATGGGTCGGTACCGACGCTGCGCGACCTCCTGGAGCCAAGCCCAAACCGGCCCGTGCGGTTCTATCGCGGCCGTGATGTTTATGACCCAGAGGGCGTTGGATTTGTCTCGGACGTGCCTCGGGAAAACCAGCGGGCCTATTTTGCGTTCGACACCACTGTTCCCGGAAACTCCAATCAGGGGCATGAAGGTCCCGCTTACGGAACCGACCTTCTCCCGGAACAAAAGGTCGCACTGCTGGAATACTTGAAGACGTTTTAGGGATGGTTTTGCCATCACCACCAGAAGGGACGGTCAGGGGCGCGTAAGAGCAAAGGGCTGCCGTGGAAAAGTCAAAACGGAAACTGGGAGTCTGCCTGGGCACTCTGCTGCTTTTGATTGGGGCAGGGGCCTTTGTCGGCTGGTATAAGTTCTTCCGAGAGGAACCCCAGCCGGCCTGGGTGACCGCCACGCCGGAGATGCGCTTCAAGTATGGCTCCATCGGCGCCGAGCACACCGCCGGCATTCCATACTGGATTTTCTACGTACTGCCTCGCCTATTCCCGGAGAAGATGCCCGGCCCCGGCGGCTATGCCTCCTTTGGGCTGGCGTGGGAACCCGGGCAGGAATTGCCGATCGGTTTCACAAAAAAGGTGATCGGCTTCCCGCGCGTGGGGAACACCTGCGCCGTCTGCCATGCGACCCGCTATCGCAGGAGCGAAAACGAGAACCCCACCTTCGTCGCCACCGGCCCGAACCACACGCTGAACCTGGAGGCGTTCTTCCGCTTCTTGGTGGACGTCGCGCGCGACCCGCGCTTTAACGCCGACAATCTCATGCGCGAGATCAACCAGGTTACCGATCTGTCGTGGCTGGATCGCGCGATTTATCGCTTCGTCATCATCCCGATCACAAAGAAACGGCTGCTTGAGCGAGAGGCGCAATTTGCCTGGATTTATCGGGAGGACTTCCCGGAATGGGGTCGCGGGCGCGATGACGCGATGAACCTCACCAAGTATTTCATGGTGCAGGCCCCGATGGACGATAGCGTCGGCCCCACCGACATGCCGGCGATCTGGAATCTGAAAAAATATAAACCCGAGCAAGGGATGCGGATGAACCTGGCGGGGGATAGCGTGGATGCCCGTTCGGTCATCATTGACTCGGCGCTGGGGCTCTTTAACGCGCCGCCACCCGACACGGACGCCTTTCTGGCGCAGATCGCCTGGCTGGAAGAATATCTGGGCCAGGCCCAAGCCCCCCCGTATCCCTTTACGATAGACGCGGAGAAGGCGATGGCGGGGAAGGCCCTCTTCGAGCAACATTGTATGGCGTGTCACGGCGGCGCCCGCACGGGCACGCCGGTGCCCCTCGACGAAATCGGCACCGACCGCGAGCGGATCGGCACCTGGAGCAAACAGAACGCCATCGCCACCAATCGGAAGGTGCTGCAAGATACCGGCATCCGGCGCAAGGGACTGGTGGAGGCGGAATTGACGGGCTACATTGCCGCGTTTCTGGATGGCATCTGGCTGCGCGCGCCCTATCTGCACAACGGCGCGGTGCCGACGCTGCGTGACTTGCTGTCTCCGGCGTCCGAGCGACCGCGACAGTTTTATCGCGGCTACGATCTTTACGATCCGGTCAATGTCGGCTTCGTTACGCAAGGCGCGGAGGCCGCGCGCGCAGGCACGCTGTTTGACGTGCGCGAACGCAGCAACGGCAACCAGGGTCACGAATATGGCGTCACCCTCTCCGAGACAGAAAAGGACGCCCTACTGGAGTACATGAAGGGGCTTTAACCCACCGCGGATGCGGTGGAACAAGGGGATACGGCTGTCCTTGGGGACGGTATCCGGTATAACAATCAGACAAGGAGGTGTACGATGGGCATGTTGAAATTCAACACGCAGGCCGCACAATTTGATCGGGTCAATGCACTGGGGTTGGGACGGGCAGCAAAGTTGGCGTATGAGGATGAGGCGCCGGTGAAGGAGAAAACGCAGGCCTGGGGATTTCCAGATATGCGCTTCTTCGACAAAGGCGGTACCCAGGCGTTTTTGATTGCAAACGCCACGACGCTGATCCTGGCCTTTCGGGGGACGGAGCCGATGGAGGCAAAGGATTGGAAGGCGGATGCGCAATTTAGGCAAGTGGACGCCTATGGTGGGGAGGTGCACCGCGGTTTTAAGAAGGCGCTGGACCAGGTGGTCGGAGACGTCGAACGCGAAATCGGTGCGCTGCGCACGCAAGGACAAGCCTTATGGGTCACCGGGCACAGCCTGGGGGCGGCCCTCGCCATTTTGTGCGTGGCCTATTTGAAGCAGCGGGCCGTTCCCGTCCAGGGCATCTACACCTTCGGTGCGCCGCGTGTGGGAGATAAAAAGTTTGCCCAGGGTTTCAACGCGGACTTCGCGGCCCGGACCTTCCGCTTCGTGAATAACAACGATGTCGTAACACGAATGCCGCCACGGGCGCTGGACTATTCCCACGTTGGGACGGTCAAATACTTCGACGCCGACGGCCATCTCCAAAACGATCTTTCCTATTGGAAGCGGTTCTTAGATCGTTTTGAGGGGAGGGTGGACGATTTTTTGAAACCGGGTACGGATGGCATCAACGATCACAGCATGGACCGCTATCTGGCCTGCCTGGAGCGGTGTCAGTAACGTGTCCTGAGTCTCAAAGTGGACAGCCGGATCGGCGTGGGAGGCGAGCGATGCAGGGGCGAGCGATACAGGTAGGATCATCAAAGCGGGTTTTCTTTGTTGGGGTGTTGCTGCTCGCGTTTGTTCTATCCGCGCGATCCGGCAGATCGGGGGAACTACGGCCCTTTGAACCCAACGTCCAAAGTAACGCCCCATATGAAGCCGCCCCGAGTCAGAAGCAAGTCGAGGCGTCGGTCTACGAGAGATTCTGGGAAAAGGTGCGTGCGCTCAACAAGGAGCAGAGGGCGGTGTGGCGGACGAAGTTCTCCAAAGATCGCGCCGAGGCCATCCGGAAAGCAGAATGGGATGCGGTGGAGTATTACGACCACCTCATCCGCATCATCGAGGAGTATGACAAATGAAGACCTCCCCCGTGCCGCGTTTACGTCGCTGGTGTTGCTACGCGCTGCCCATTCTGCTGTGGTTTGGGCTTTCAAATGGCGCGCCAGTCGCGGAAGAGCAGGCCGTCACACCGCCAGACGAGTTTAAGTTCGAGCGCGCGGCCAAGCCGCCTCCAGCCGAGGGCGGCCCTTCGTTTGCGGATCAGAAGCTGGAAGATCGGCGCTCACGGGAGCGGTACAACCTGATGCAGTCCATCATTATGGGCATTACGCTGGTGTTATCGCTCATCACCGTTTCGGTGTTCGTCACCAAGACGTCCGATTCCGCCGTGCATCTGGTGAATGCCTGCGCCCTGACACTGATCGTGTTCGGCACGATTTACATCACCATCCTCGCCGACACGGATCAGCAACTGACCGCGTCCACGGGGATTCTGGGCGCAGTGGCGGGATACCTCTTTGGCTCGATGCGGCGTGGCGAGGGCGGCGCAGGCCCAACGTCCCCCCAACGGGGCGGGTAGCTGCCGCGGCCCGTTTTAGAAGATCTTATGCCTCTTCGATGTTGAACATCTCGTCCGAATCGAGGTGGTCGTCGGTTTGACCCAACTCAGAGATGTAGTGGCGCGCCCAGGCCAGGTAGAGCCCCGCGGCATCCCGCATGGCGTCTGCCCCCTTGAGAAGCCGCGCCAGATCTTCTTCGCTTCTTCCGTTCTCCCGCGCCTGGGTGATCTGCGCCCCAAAAACCTGCCCCAGCCGCTCCATCGCCAGGACGACCTCTTCCAGAGATTGTTGAACCGTCATAACCCACCTCATTCACGTAAAGTGCGCGAAAAACGTCGCGCCCACACGACGACGGCAGAGTATAGCCGACCGTCATGCTGGGGGCAATGCAGTCAAGCCACACCCCCGTTACCGGGCGCCGGCCAGGGCAGAGACTGAAAGCCGTTCGAGGATCACGAGGCGTTTCAGGGAATCTTAACCTTCCCCTGAAGCCGAACAAGCGCCTCTCGAATTCCTGTCTCCGTCAACGTCCCGCCCACGACGCGCTCTCGGATGAGCCCGTTGGCATCAATGAAGAAACTCACGGGAAGACTCACCACGCTATAACGCGACGCCACCTTGGCCCCAGGATCAAGCAGGACCGGAAAGGTCAGATGCCCGTGATGCGTAAATGCCTTGGCTGGATCGGATTTTTCCCCGAAGTTAATCGCCAGAACCACGAAGTTTCGATCCTCATATTTTTCGTAAGCGGCTTGAATCTCCGGCATCTCCTTTGCGCAAGGTTTGCACCAGGTGGCCCAGAAGGTCAGCAAAACCGTTTTGCCGTGATAATCCGAGAGGCTCACAGGATGGCCTTCCAGGTCGTTCAGGGTGAAAGCAGGCGCCGGACCGCCAATAAGCGGCGGCCGGCTCCCCATCCCCATCCCCACCCCCATCCCAATGAGCGGAAGGCAAAGACCACAAAACACGCTGAAGGCCAAAACGATCCGTCGGGTTTTATACTTCATTAGGGTTAAAGGGCTAGAAGGTATGTGAGATTCCAAAAACCAGCCCATAGCGCGGCACCAGGTTGACCTCGTTGACCCTCTGATAAAGGGGCAACTGGAGATGGGCGTAGAGCGCCGTGTTCGGAGACGCCTGCGTTTTTATCCCAGGGGTGAGATAAACCCATATGCCGCCGGTGCTCGGCACTTCCGCTCCCTTAAATTCATCTCGGGGCGCATGTCGCGCGTTCACTTGGAGGCTGGCGATCGCCGTTTCGCCCATGCGGTAGGAGGCCCCACCGCTCAGGAGAAACGTGTTCCCCATTTTGTAATCGAGTGTATTCTCCATGCCCACCTGATACGAGCCGGAGAAAAAGGCGTCCCAGGTATGGGGAATGATCTGGTAGGCGTAGTAAGACGAGAATTGCCCGTCCCACGAGCCCGTGCCCGGCTGGATGGTCGGCTCGTTAATCTCGCCGTCGTGATCGAGCAGTTTATATTCTCCGGTGGGTGTCTTGATCCCCAATCCCGCGACCCAGAGATGTTTTGTGCTGATCCAGAGGGCATACTTTCCGGTTAGGCGAAGATCGCCGAACCCAGAAGTCCCGTCGGTCTGGCTGAAATCGCCCGGAACGTGGTCATGCTCATGCGCCCGGAGATTGAAAAACGGGATGGCGAGGTGCATGGAGAAACGCTCCGTCACGCCAACGCTCGCGTCGAGTTGGAGCAACGTGTTGTTGGTCCGAATCTCGCGGTGCCCATCAGGCACAATGCGCCCATTTTCGAAATCAATCCGAGACACCAAGGCCTCCGAGGCGGAGTCACTGCCGCGCTGGACTTGATCCATTGGAATCCAGCGATAGGAAAGATCAAGCGTGATCTTGCCCTGCTCGGCCGTCCCATCTTGGGTGCCGGTCACCAGGAAACAGTTGGCCGACCCGCAACTGGCCTGGACGCTTGGGATCGCCAGGGTCAACCCAACCGCGACCACCATCCAGAGTGCTAAAAGTAAAGTGATCCTATGCATGATAGAGCCTCCATGTTAAATCGTGATGTCGTAAGGCGACGCCGAGCCTGGAGAGGCCCCCGTCGCGATAAGAGACGGCGAGCAGCCCCACCCAGACATACAGGCGCGCACGGGTTTGTTCGCTCTTGGGCTATTTGTTAAACGAGGCGAAAGGGAGGAGGACGCGCGTAAAAGGAAAAAACGAAGACATTCCTAGGGGAAGGTTCCGCGTAGGGAACGCGGTGTGAGAAGGAAGGGCTGAAACGCTGCGTCGGTTGCGGATCGGCGGTGTGGACAAACGTGGAGGAGGCGCACATCCAGAGGCAGAGAAAGCCCGCGTGCTGGGCGCCGTGGTTGCCGTGGCGCGCGTGCTCCGCGGCGTGCCCCTCCATGCCGGCGGCCGTCAGACCCGTCAGAAGAAAATATACGAATAAAACCGCACGGGCCGTCTTCTGCCTCATCTGCGTTTTCCCTCCCATGAGGGTGAGGGGCGACCTCCGCAATTTTGCGCGCAGCGCAGTGCACAACTGGGGGGCAGTGGGGGGGGCAGCAGATACTGCTGTTCGCGGTTGCACTCCATAAGGTTCGCCATCGAAAACCCACATGGGACTCATGTGCCCGCATTAAACCAGGTCGTCCCACCGTTGTCAAGAATTTGCGCAACAGGTGTCATAACTCTTTAGGGCACTTCTATAAATCCGTTGTTGGGGATGGGGAGAGGCAGCGGCTTCGACCCCATCCCAGTGAGGATTCCTGCAAAAAACAAAAGCACCGCGAAAAGGATTATCCGGTGGGGAGGGGCCGGCGCCCCTCCCCTTTCTTTCTGGTTACTGACTTTCGAACCCCTCTCTTAATGGGAATGAGAAAGAT
>Ga0247727_10014702_pt1 | contig 12957 bp, 6 predicted proteins | sample WisWelCaveWW1625_FD_202498 | JGI IMG/M metagenome (GOLD analysis project Ga0247727, IMG submission 202498) | Biofilm microbial communities from Wishing Well Cave, Virginia, United States - WW16-25 | ecosystem: Environmental > Aquatic > Deep subsurface > Groundwater > Cave microbial mat | place...
TGGACGTGGCGAGGGAGCTCGGAATCGGGCCGGAGGAGATCGTCGTGACGATGGTCTCCAGGGTCATTCGCACGAAGGGGGTGCTGGAGTTCATGGCCGCGGCCCGGGAGATGAGGGAACGGTCTCTCCCCGTACGCTTCCTGCTCATCGGGCCGAGCGACGACGAGAGCCTGGAGCGGCTGGACGCGGCGGAGCTCGAGCGCCTCAAGCAGGTCGTCACCTGGCCGGGTCCGAGGCGGGACATCCCGGCGGTGCTGGCCGTTTCCGACATCTCGGTTCTCCCGTCCGCGTATCGGGAGGGGATTCCTCGCGTGCTGCTGGAAGCGGCCTCCATGGGGCTGCCGCTCGTCACCACGGATTCACCCGGCTGCAATGAGGTGGTCGAGGACGGGGTGAACGGCTTCCTCGTGCCCCCGCGGGACGCGGCGGCCCTCGGCCGGGCCATCCTGCGTCTCGTCGAGGAGCCGGAGCTTCGCCGGCGCTTCGGAGAGGCCTCCCGCCGTCGAGCGGTGGAGCGCTTCGATCTCTCGCTGATCGTGGAGCAGACTCGATCCGTTTATCGGAGGCTGCTGGCGCGCCGGGAAGGCTCGTAGGGGCGCAAAAACCCCTGCTGGCGCGGGAATTCGAAAACAAGGACCCCTTGTTTCGTTGGTTTTGCGTATAATCCTCGTTTTGTAAGGTTGTATGGGAGGGCGGGACTTGCGCCGATCATGGAGATTCGCGGGCTTCCTGGTGCTGGCGGTGGCCGTGGCGCCTGTTTTCGCGCAGAACAACGAGTGTGACGTGGCCGGCGAGGCGCCTGACCTCATCGTCGGAGACCTCTACGGGCCCGTCAGCAGGTACGGCGAGATCGGGGGGATCACCGCGTTCTCGGTCGGCACCTACTCCTGCAATCCGGGAACCTGCTGGGCCAACTGGATCGCGGGGACGAACGACCACCCGGTGATCGCCCAGAACATGTTCCGGCTGAAGAATGGCCGGTTCGAGCAGATCGGGATGAGCTGGCTCAAGCACGGGTTCACGGCGCTCAACAACACGATCTGCGGCGGAACGTGCATGACGACCGACGGCACCCACCTGGGCGTGAACTGCTCCGACCCGTACTCCGCTTCCCTGAACGGATCCCAGACGCGGCTGGGCCCCCGCTTCGAGGTCAACCCGACGACCGGCGTGTTCCCCTACCCCGCCACGAATCAGGGGAACACGGGGAACGCGATCTACAAGCGCCTCCAGGTCCACAACGTCGACCTCGACCCGACGCTAAACGTCGGCGCGCAGTACTTCGTGGAAGGGCACTACATCGCCAAGGACGAGGCCGCCTCCAAGAACCTGCACAACAACGCGTCGTACCGGACGGCCAACGTGACGGGCACGCCCGGCAACTTCAACTTCACGCTCTCCGGATCCACCGTGCGCCAGAAGCTCGCCATCGAGGGATGGCAGACGGTCGACCCCACCGTGGTGCTCACGAGCATCTATGTGGAGAACGACGGGCGCTACGTCCTCGGGGTCAAGGTCACCGACCTCGGCGGCGGCACGTGGCACTACGACTACGCTCTCCACAACATGAACGGGCACCGCGCCGTCGGGACGTTCACCGTTCCGATTCCGTCCTGGGCGACCGTGACCAACGTGGGATTCCACGACGTCGACTACCACAGCGGCGAGCCGATCGTGGGAACCGATTGGGCCCCGACGGTCGGATCGAGCGCGGTGACCTGGGCGTCCGAGACATTCGCCCAGAACGCGAACGCGAATTCTCTCCGGTGGGGATCGCTCTACAACTTCCGTTTCGACATCAACTCTCCGCCCACGACCGAGCTCGTCGCGCTCGGCATGTGGCGCTCCGGGACGCCCGCGAGCCAGACCGCCAGCACGCTCGTTCCTCATCCCTGCAACAACAACGGGTTCTGCGAGGTCGGGGAGAACTGCAACAACTGCGCCTCCGACTGCGTGGGTCAGGGCGGAGGGAGCGGCTGCTGCGGAAACGGGACCTGCGAGCCGGGCGAGAACCCGTGCCGCTGCGCGGCCGACTGCGGCTCGCAGATGCCCCAGGAGACGTTCTGCGACAACGGGGTCGACGAGGACTGCGACGGAACCACCGACTGCGTGGACACCAACTGCTGCATCGACGCGGCCTGCTCGGGCTTCGACGCCGACGGTGATGGATACGCGGCGTGCGATTGCGATGACACGAACTTCGAGCTCTGGGCCACGCCCGACGAGGTGAAGGACGTCGTGATCCGCAAAGACTCCGTGGAGGGCGCGGTCCTCTCGTGGCAGCCCCCCGCCCATCCCGGAGCGGTCTTCTTCACCTACGAGGCGATCCGCTCGGCCGATCCCGCCGATCTCGTCGCGCCCGCCGCCTGTCTGGCGTTCGCCGATCCGGCCGTTCCCGAGTGCACGGATGCGTCGGACCCGGCGCTGGGAACGGCGTACTTCTACGTGGCCCGCGCGAAGAACGCCTGCCCGCGCGGCGAGGGGGACCTGGGAGTCGGCAGCGACGGGCTGCCGCGCGAGGGGCGTAGCTGCCCGTAGCGCAGGCGAGGGAGCGTCCATGTCCGGAGAGCGGCCGCGCCGAGGTTTTCGGCGGTGGCGCGTCGCCTCGCTGATCGTCGTCCACGTCCTCTTCGCGATCCACCTCGCACACTGGAAGCTCGCCGGGCGGACTCTGGCGCCGCTGGAGTTCAGCGAGGCGATGCACACGCTCGAGCTGGGCATCGTCACGGCGGGGTTCGTGTTCCTCGTGATCGCGTTCCTCGCGACGCTCGTCTTCGGACGTTTCTTCTGCGGCTGGATGTGTCACATCCTCGCTCTTCAGGATCTGAGCGCGTGGATCCTGCGGAAGGTCGGGATCCGGCCGAAGCCGGTCCGGTCGAGGCTCCTCCTCTTCGCGGCTCCTGCGGTCATGCTGTACATGTTCGTCTGGCCTGCCGTCAAGAGGATCTGGGCGGGAGAGCCGGCGCCCGAGCTCCGGATCGCGACCGACTCGGAGGGCTGGGCCTCGTTCGTGACCCAGGACCTGTGGAGGGCGATGCCGGGCCCGTGGATCATCGCTCTCACGTTTCTGGCCTGCGGCTTCGCGGTCGTCTATTTCCTCGGGAGCCGCTCGTTCTGCACCTACGCGTGTCCGTACGGAGTCCTGCTGGGGATCGCCGAGCGGGTCGCGCCGGCGCGGATCGTCCTCCGCGGCGATTGCACCGAGTGCGGAAAGTGCACCGCCGCCTGCGAGACCCACATCCGGGTTCACGAGGAGCTCGCGATCTACAGGCAGGTCGTGAGCCCGGCGTGCCTCAAGAGCATGGACTGCGTGTCCGCCTGCCCCGAGGGAAGCGTCGTCGTGGGGTTCGGACGCCCGGCCCTCCTGAGCTCCGTCCGGAGGCTGGGGCGGTTCGGAGTCCCGTTCGATTTCACGTGGAGAGAGGAGGCCCTCCTCGCCGTGGCCTTCCTGTCGGGGATCGCCGTGTTCCGGGACCTCTACGACGCCGTGCCGTTCCTGACGACGCTGGCGCTCGCCGCGGTTCTCGCCTACGGCACCCTGCTCGCGGTTCGCCTCGTGCGGCTCCCCAGCGTGCGCCTGAGCCCCTTCCAGCTCAAGCTGGGAGGTGCGATGCGGCCGGCCGGATGGGTCTACGCGGCGGTGGCGCTCGCGGCGCTCTCGTTCACGATCCACAGCGGGTTCATCCGCTGGCACGAATCGTCGGGGGCGCGAGCGTACGGCGAGATCGTCGCCGGGATCGACGGCGGCCAGCCTCCGGACCCGGAGCGGATCGCCGTCGCGCGCCGGCATCTTGCGGCCTGCGAGAGATGGGGGATCGTCCGGCCGGAGAGCCTCGATCGCCGCTTCGCCTCCCTCTACCTGTTCGAGGAGAATCCCGCATCCGCCGAGCCCTACATCGGCCGGATCCTCGCGCTCTCCCCGGACGATGTGGAGTGGAGGATCACCCTCGCGGCGATCCTCCTGACCAGGAACGACGCGGACGATGCGGTCCGCACCCTCCAGGCGGTGACCTCGGACCCGCTCCCCTCGCCCCACGACGGACCGAAGGCGACGGCCCTTCGCGCCTCGGCCCACGAGATGCTCTCGCAGATCCGCGCCGCGCAGGGGCACGACCTCGAGGCCGCCCGCGAGGCGGAGATCGCTGAGGGGCTCAGGAATCGCTAGCGCGAGAGGGATGCCCCACGGATGAAGGAACGCACCCTGCTTCCCGTCGCCCTCCTCGGGCTCACGCTCTTCGTGTATTCCCCGGCGTTGGAGCTCGAGTTCGTCAGCTACGACGATACCGTCTACGTGACCGAAAACGCCCGGGTCCAGCAGGGGCTCAGCGCGGAGAATCTCGCGTGGTCGCTCGGGGCGTTCGAGAACGGGAACTGGCACCCTCTGACGCTCCTCTCGCACATGCTCGATGTGCAGGTCTTCGGCCTGAAGCCCGCCGGACACCATGGGATGAACCTGGCGCTCCACGCCGTGAACGTTGGGCTTCTCTATTTCCTCCTCGCATGGACGACGTCGCGGCCGTGGCCGAGCGCGCTCGTCGCGGCGCTCTTCGCCGTCCACCCGCTCAACGTCCAGACCGTCGCCTGGATCGCCGAGCGGAAGAATCTCCTGAGCACGGCGTTCTGGCTCCTGGCTCTCCTCGCCCACGCGCGGCGGCGAGAGAGGCCCGGGTGGCGATGGTCCGGTGCGGTCGTCGTGCTCGCCGCAGCCGCCCTTGCCTCGAAGCCGATGGCGGTGACTCTCCCCCTCACGCTCTTCCTTCTCGACTTCTGGCCGCTGGAAACCGAGCCGCCGGGCCGGGGACCGCGCGCGCTTCGCTACGGCCGAGAGCTGACGCCCCTCGTGGCGCTCGCGGGGCTCTGCGGAATTCTCACGCTTCAGGCCCAGCACGCCGCGCGCGCGCTCCAGACCGTCGATTCCTATCCCTGGTCCGTGCGTCTCGCGAACGCTACCGTGGCATACGTCTGGTACCTCGGGAAGCTCCTCTGGCCCTCGGAGCTCGCGGTGTTCTATCCACACCCGGGACCGACCCTTCCCGCGGCGCAAGTCGTCATCTCGGCGGGGCTCCTCCTGGTTCTCACGGCCGCCGTTCTGTGGAAGGGACGCGCGATCCGCTTTCTCGGCGCCGGCTTCTGGTGGTACGTCGTCACCCTGCTGCCCGTGGCGGGGATCGTCCAGGTCGGCTCGCAGGCGTACGCGGACCGGTACGCCTACGTGCCGCTCGTGGGGATCTTCATCGTGCTGGCCTGGTCGGCGGCGAAGGCGGTCGAGAGCTCCCCGCCCGCGGCGCGCAGGGCTCTCGCGGTGGTGTGCGCCGTCTGGGTGGTGTCGCTGTCGCTCGTGACCCGCGCGCAGATCCCCTTCTGGCACGACAGCGTGTCCCTCTTCCAGAGGGCGGTCGACGTGGTTCCGGACAACGCGGTCGCCCACAACAATCTGGGAATGGCATTCGTCGAGCGGAACCGGATTCCCGAGGCCGCCGAGCAGTTCCGCTCCGCGGTCGACCTCTCCCCCTGGGACACCGATGCGCGCTCCAACCTGGGGAACGCGCTCCGCGCCCTCGGAAGGCCGCGGGACGCGCTGGCCCAGTACCAGAAGGCGCTCGACCAGAAACCGGACGACCCGACGATCCACTACAACATGGCGACGGCGCTGGTCGATCTGGGGCGCGTGGATGAGGCGACCGAGCACCTCGAGGAGGCCGTGCGCCTCGGCCCAGGCTACGGAAAAGCCCGGCAGCTGTTGCGAACGCTCGCGGAACGGCGAGCACCCACAGGACGGTAGCTCCGGCTATCTCGCCTCGAGAGCGAGCCTCAGCGGAACGTCCAGCATGGTGCGCAGGCCCGGGGCGAGACGGTCCAGAAGACACGCGCAGTTCACGACCACGTTGGCGGTCCCCTGGTCTCCGTGGATCCCTCCGGGGATCGTCATCTCGAGCGAGGGGGAGCCGTCGATCGCGACCTCGTCCACGGAGGACTGTGCGCCCACGAACATCTCGAGCGCGAGACGCACCCGCTCCCGGCCGCCCGCCTCCACCACCACGAGATGCTCCACGCCCGCCACCTGCCCCGGCTCCACGAGCACGAAATCGGTCCGGGCCGCGCGCTCCGCGATCCTGGGCGCGAGGCGCTCGCTCACGACGCGCTCGGCCCCCACGCCGAGGACGTCGGCGAGCATGTGGGCCGATTCCGCGAGGCCGACGTGTCCGATGCGTCCCGCGCGCGCTCGGTCTTCGAACTCGGAGACGGTGATCCCGGCACCGATCTTCTTCTGGAGAGGTCCGCGACGAAGAGAGGCATCCACCACGCGCCGCACCCGAACGCGATCGACGCTCCTACACGCGCCGAGGAGAGTCGCCACGAGCTTGTCCATGACGAACCCGGGATTCACGCCGGTGCCGAGCAGGATCACGCCGCGATCGACGGCGATGGCGTCCAGCTCCTGCGCCAGCGCGGGGTGACGGTAGAAGGGATACGACAGCTCTTCGCAGGTGGAGATCACCGAGACGCCCTTCGACAACAAGGCACGGATCTGAGCCTCGGCCTCCGGAAGGTGCGAGGAGGTCGCGTGGAGCACGATGTCGGGGTTCGTGGCGTCGACGACCTCGCCCGCATCGGCGCCCACGAGGACCCCAAACCGACCGAGTCCGAGGATCTCTCCCAGGTCGCGACCCGCGAGATCGGGGCTGGAATCCGCCGCTCCCACGAGCTCGAGCCCGACGCGCTCGACGACCGTGCGGGCCAGGCTCACACCCACCGGGCCGAGCCCGACCTGGACGATTCTCCTCATGCGACCACCTTCGAATCGCGCACAGAATACTCCGGAAACGAACCAGAGCGTCGCACCCTGAACGTGCCAGACAAACCGCCCGTTTGTCGGTATATTGATGGGTCATGCTTCGGACGCCCAACCTCCGCGCAGCGGGGGTTCAGGGGGGTTCATGAATCTGCGCCGACGGATCTCCTTCGTATTTCTCGCTTTTCTCGTGTCGCTGGGGATTCCAGCCGAGGTCTCGACGCCCTGGCCTGCGGCTGGTCCGTCCGCAGCGGGGCGTGAAGCGAGTGGGCCATCTCACTGGCCTCCCCGCGCCGATCTCGTCCGGGAGCCCGAGCCGATCTCCCTTCCGCAGAGCGAGACGATCCAGGAGTCTCTCCGTCTGGGTCACCCCGGGGTGAGGGGATTCCTCGAGAGGCAGCCGCTCTGGAAGGCCACGATCGACCCGTACGCCGAGGGCGTGGACACGGCGTTCGGGGACGGCCTGTCGGTGCGGGGCGCAGAATCGCTGGACCAGGGAGAGGACGGGGAGATCATCGGACGACGGTTCCTCGAGACCCATCGCGGGATCTTCGCTGCGGGGCTCGACCTCTCCGCCGACTCGCTCGTTTTCAACGAGGCGGCATCCTCGGGTCTTCCCGACCCGGAGGCGCGGTTCCTCCGTTTCGATCTCCATCGAGCTGGAATCCCCGTGCTGGGCGCGGGGGTGACCCTCGCCGCTCGTGGCGGCAAGGTGTTCTTCGTCTCCGCGAGCGCCCTGGCTAGAGTCGCGGCATCGCGGACCCCCCGGCTGGAGCGCGCCGAAGCGCTCGCGTCGGTCGCACGGTACGCGGAGGCAACAACGCTCGCCCTCGAGCTCGTCCGCGAGCCGTCGCTCGCTTTCTATCCGAGGCTCGAGGACCGCGGCGCGGCGAAGGTTCTTCGTCACCATCTGATCTGGATCCTCGAGGCGAAGCCCGAGAACGCGCGCGCGTGGGAGGGATACGTCTCCTACGTGGATGCCCACGACGGCCGAGTTCTCGCGTTCTTCCCCGAGGCGCGCATGGAGGCCTGCAACGCGGACCCGCAACAGGCGCGCGGGACCGTTCTGGGCGGCGTGCGGGCGAACCGTGCGACGGACCCCGACAAGTCGCTGAACCTGCCCTATGTGAGGGTCAGCGTCGACGGCACCACGGTCTCCGCCGACCTGAACGGTCGCTTCCCCTACTTTGGAGGCGAGGCCACGAGCGCCCTCGTGGGGGATTTCTTCCGCGTCCACTGCGACTCTTGCACGAACCCCCCGCAGCCCGGTGCCACGGGAGACGAATCCGGGGACGTGGATTTCGGCGTCGGCGGGACGAGCACGCCGAACCCGGTGGCGGGAAACGGCAGCTCCACGCCGGCCGACCGGACGACCTACTTCCAGCTGAACCAGTCGCGCCTCCTCCTCAAGAAATGGAACAACGCGTTCTTCAACGAGATCGACGCCTTCGTGAACATCAACTCCACGTGCAACGCGTTCTCGTCGGGCTACATGCTCGGCTTTTACCGCGCGGGCGGGAACTGCAACGACACCGGCGAGATCCGCGACGTGGTGCAGCACGAGCTGGGACACACGTGGGACCGGACCGACAGCAACGGGATCCTCGACGGCGCGCTCTCCGAATGGAAGGGCGACCTCCTGGCGGTGCTCGGGGGGGGCGACCCCTGCATCGGCGAGTCGTTCCGCATCTCCGGCGGACCCACCTCGACCTGCTCGGGCGTTCGGGACGTGGACGAGAAGGCGCCGGGAAGGGTCGACCATCCCGCCACACCCGCCGAGTGTCCCACGTGCGCGACCCTCTCGGCGGCCTCCAACAACTGCGGAGGCGGGTCGCACTGCCTCGGCGAGATCTCCGGACAGGCGACGTGGCACCTCCTCTACAACCTGAGGACGGGGACCGACTACGTCACCGGCGCTCCGCTCCCGGCGGGGAACCCGGGGATGTCCGACGAGCAGGCCCGATGGATCCTCGAGCGGCTCCTGATCTCGGGCGGTCCCAACATGGGGACCTGGAACCCCTCGAGCGCGGGCGTGAGCGTGTACAACGGCGCGACGATCGCGGACGACGACGACGGGAACCTCGCCAACGGCACGCCGCACGCCGCCTACATCAACGCCGCGTTCATCCACCACGGGCTCGCGGAAACCCCGCAGCTCGCGGACACCGCCGATTGCTCTCCCCTGTCCGACCCGGTGGTCGACGCCGTCGTCGGCCGCGACCCGGTGAACGGACTTCCCGTGGTGACGATCGACTGGACTCCCGTGGGAGGCGCCACGACGTTCGACGTCTACCGGAACACGCGGGCGGGAGACGCGTTCCTGCCTTTGGCGCAGAACGTCGCGGCGGGACCCATTGTGGATTCGGGAGTGCAGGTCGGAATCACGTACCGGTACTTCGTCGCGGCCGTGCGGAAGACCGGCTGCGCCACCGTCTCCCCGGGCGCGAACGTCGTGACGCTCGCGGTGGTCCCGCCCGAGCTGAGAGTCGGCTCGAAGGTCCTGTCGGAATCCCCCGGAGCGTCCGACGGCGACGGTCTCCTCGAGCCCGGAGAGCGGGTCCTCGTCCTGGTGAATCTCCAGGAGGTCGGCGGTGCGGGCGCCGCGACGGGGGTGACGGGAGCTCTCACGAGCGCCTCGCCCACCTTTGCCCCGATCTTCTCCGGCGGCCCGGTTTCGTTCGGCACGGTTCCGGCCGGCGGGACGGCGCCCGGGAGCGGCCCGTTCGAGGTGGTCCTGAGCCCCTCCATTCCGTGCGACAGCATCGTGCACCTGGTCCTTTCCGTGACCGGGAACGAGGGGTGCTGGCTCGACGGGATCGACATTCCGATCCCCAAGGTCTCGGCCGGCTGCGCCGTCTCGGCGAGCGCTTTCGTCGAGGTGGTTCCGGGAAGCCCGACGGTCGTGGGCGGAACGGGCGACACGGACGGAATCGCCGACAACTGCGAGACGACCACGGTCGCGTACCAGTTGCGCAACTTGGGGACCCTTTCCTCGGGTCCCGTCGTCTCCACGGTCTCCACTTCCCAGCCGGGCGTGACCTTCGTCCCGCGGGCCGAGTGCACGTTCTCCGATCTCGGTCCGGGCCAGGTCTCGGCCTGTCAGTTCGGCTTCTCCCTGGGGAGCGCGACGAGCGTGGGGGTCCCGTTCACGATCACCGCGAGCTCTGCCGGAAACCCCGCGCCCTCGCGGCTCGATTTCACGCTCCCCGCCGAGACGAACCCATCGACGTTCTCGACCACCCTGTACAACTTCGAGGGGATCCAGGGCTGGACGCTGACGAGATTCACCCTGTCCCTCGCGCACCCCTTCGCCGGGGTCCGCAGCCTCAAGGCGGGGTCGACCACGACGCCGAACCTCTGCGCCGTGGCCACGTCTCCGGCTCTGCTCCTGAGCCCGACCGCATCCTCCACCCTCACGATGCAGGTCTGGGGCGACATCGAGCCCTTGACCGACGTGTGGTACGACCGCGCCAACATCCACGTGGTGGACCTGGACACGAACACCCACGTTCCGATCACGCCCACGGGGTTCCCCTATCAGGCCTCCGGGACCCCGGACGGCGGGCTCTGCCACATTCCCGGTCAGGGAGGATGGGCCGGGAGCTTCCCCTCGTGGAATCTGGCCTCGTTCGACCTCGGCCCGTTCCAGGGCCACCGGATCCGTATCGAGGTCAATTACAACTCCGACGAGGGCGACAACCGCGACGGGATCTTCGTGGACGAGATGACGATCACCAACTCCGCTCCGTCCGCGGTCCCCGCCGACCTGCAGGGAAACACCTGCGCCGTCCCCGAGGTCTCCGCTCCCGCCGCGGCGGTTGCCGTCCGGGGTGTGAAGATCGGCGAGGGCCTGATCCGCTGGAGCTGGCAGGACCTCGGCCCCGCGTTCCAGTACAGCTTCTACGCGGGGGACCGGGGCTCGTTCTACAGCCACGGAGCGAACCCGCTGGTCTGCCAGGGCCGGGGGGCGGGAGTGGCCTGCGACGGGACCTCGTGCACGTACGAGACGGTGACGGGATCGCTTCCGGAGGGCGACCTCTACTTCCTCGTCACGGCGACGGGGTTCGGGATCGAGGGGACCCCCGGCTTCGCCACGGGTGGCGGAGAGCGCGACGCCGGGCAGAGCACCTGCGCTCCGTGATCGCGGACGAGCCGTGAGCGAGGAGCGGCGGAGCCTTCAGGACCGGTGGGCGCCGGAGAACTGTTGCTTCGGCTGCGGCCCGGCCAACGAGCGCGGGCTCAGGATCAAGAGCTTCCCCGACGATGCGACCGACGACGTCGTGTGCACGTGGACGCCGGAGCCGCACCACGAGGCGTTCGACGGGATGCTCAACGGCGGGATCATCGGGGCGCTGTTCGACTGCCATTGCAACTGGACCGCGATCCACCACATGATCGAGAAGAACCGGCTCGATCGCGCTCCCTGCGCGGTCACCGCCGAATTCCACGTCTACCTCAAGCGGCCGACGCCGTCCTCGGGAAGCGTGCTCCTCCGGGCGCGCGTCGTCGAATCGAGCGGGGATCGCGCGAGCGTCGAGGCGGAGATGATCGCCGGCGGAAAGGTCACTGCCACGTGCCGTGGGGTCTTCGTCGCGGTCCGGGAAGGCCACCCCGCCTACCACCGGTGGTGAGACGAGAGGGGGGGGCGCGGAGAAACGGGGAGAAACGGTGACAGCAACCGAGACCAGGTTGGTGGCCGTTGTCTTGCTCGGAGCCGCGCTCGCGGCCCGGGCCGAGCCCGGACGGCTGGCCGTGCGCAGCTTCGATGCCGACGACGGCCTCGCGCCCGGTGTCGTTCTTCGCATCGTGCCCGACTCCAAGGGCTTCCTGTGGTTCTGCACTACCGGAGGCCTGTCGCGCTTCGACGGCACGGGGTTCGTGAGCTTCGGGGCGCGCGAGGGGCTGGGGCGGCTCCCGGTGCGCGATGTCGTCGAGGACGCGGATCGCAAGACCTACTGGGTCGGGACGCTCGGGGGACTCTATCGCCTCGACGGCGACCGGCCGTCCTCGACGGGCCGGCTCTTCGAGCGGGTACCCTTGCCCGTCGATGCGGGGGTGACGCGCCTCCTCCAGGACCGGCGCGGCCGCCTGTGGGTCGGCACGACGGACGGCCTGGTGGTGCTGGAGCGCGGTCCTTCGGGCGATCGTAGCCGACGCGTCCCGACCGGCGAGGAGGCGGGGCGTGAACTCTCCCCGATCTACGCGCTTCTCGAGGACACCGACGGTTCGATGTGGGCCGGGACGCAAGGCGACGGACTGCTCCACGTCGCGACGGACGGTCGCGGGGTGCGGCGATTCCCGGGCACGATCCGCGGTCTCTCCTTCATCCGAGACCTGCTTCGCGGTCCGGACGATCGGATCTGGTGTGCCTTCCTGGGGGGCGTGGCCCGGCTGCGAGCCCACCCGGACGTGGGGGACGACCCGGTCGACGAGATCTTCGACGCCGCGGCCGGCCTCCTCTCGGGCGACACGAGCGAGCTGCTGGCGGGCGACAGCGGGGAGATGCTGGTCGTGACCACGACGGGGGTCTTCGAGTTGCGGCGCGACGCGGCGGCACGCTGGCGGATCTTGCGGACCTCGGCCGCTCGAGACAGTCTGGCCGACGAGCCGGTGCACTCGATCGCGCGCGATCCCGCGGGGAACCTGTGGCTCGGAACCCCGACGCGCGGCGCCAGGAAGCTGGTCCGGACGGGGTTTCGGAGCTACCCCGAGATCGAGGAGAACGCCTCGGTCATCACGGAGTTCTTCGAAGACGGCGGCGGGATGGTCGTCCTCGCCGCCGTGGAGCAGCGTCGCTACCGTCTGCACCGCATCACGGTCGACGGGCACGTCGCCCTGGACGTTCGACTCCCCGGCGGAATCTCCTATCTCGGCTGGGGCGGACCACGACTGCGGCGCGACAGCGCCGACCATTGGTGGCTCACGACCGGCGAGGGGCTGGTCGAGTACCGTGGCTCGGACGAGGGAGCGCGCCGCCTGGGCCTGCCGCCCGACCGGCGACTGGGTCCGGCGGAGGGACTCCCCGGCCTCGACCTGTACACGGTCTTCGAGGATTCCCGGGGCGCGCTCTGGGTGAGCGTCAGCCAGCCCCGCAAGGGACTCGGCTCGATCGCGCGGCGCGACCCCGGCGGCGAACGCTTCGAAGCCTGGCCTGCCACGGTCAC
>Ga0247727_10014703_pt1 | contig 12957 bp, 12 predicted proteins | sample WisWelCaveWW1625_FD_202498 | JGI IMG/M metagenome (GOLD analysis project Ga0247727, IMG submission 202498) | Biofilm microbial communities from Wishing Well Cave, Virginia, United States - WW16-25 | ecosystem: Environmental > Aquatic > Deep subsurface > Groundwater > Cave microbial mat | place...
TTCGCGCCGTCTACTTGAGCGGACACTTCAATTCCTACTGGTCTTTCCACATCGAAAAGGACCAGCAACGACTCCATCCGCCCGGCCTGTGGAGCGTCGTTCCAAAGTAGCCACACCCAATTCCAATGCCGTCCAAAACCCAATCCTGGGCAAACCGCTTCGTATTGTCGTTTGATTTCAGGACGTAGACGCTCCAGACCATCAGTTCCAAAAGGTTCCTCGTAGCGTAGGCCATCGTAGGGAGGTCTGACGCTTCCGTGGCTTTGGATAAGGCCTCTAGTTGCTCATCCGTGCGAAGGAGGAGGGAGTGAATGGTTTTCTTGAAATCCGCAGCCGGGGAATCGGTGTTCTCGACCTGCGCCGCGAGCTTCATGAGGTTCTCCCGGAGCTTCGGAAGCTTGTTAAGGGACGGATCAAGATTTGTCAGCAGAGGGTTTCCCACGAGTTCATTCTACCAGTGACGGAGTTGGCCATGACGAAGCCGGCGCGTCCGGTCTCGTTCAGGGCCGCGTAGAACACCTGGATCCAGAGATAGTTGGCGTTGTCGGCCTTGGGGAGTCCGAATGGATAGCGGGGGTCGTCCTGGATCCGCTCCTTATCGACCTTGTCGACGTTGAACGGGGGATTGGCCATCAGGAAATCGAAACGGCCCGCGCTGCGGTGGGGATCCTCGAAGTAGGTGACGGCCTGGCGGATGTCGCCGGCCAGGCCGTGGACGGCGAGGTTCATCTTGCACAGCCGGATGGTCTCCTCGACCTTTTCCTGTCCGTAGATGGAGAGGCCGGTGGACGCTCTGGCGGTGGCGCATCGACGAAGCGGGCGGACTGGACGAACATGCCGCCCGAGCCGCAGGCGGGATCGAAGATGCGGCCGTGGTAGGGGCTCGATGATCTCGACGATGAGTTTGACGATGCTGGTGGGGGTGAAGAACTCGCCGCCCTTCTGGCCCTCGGCCATGGCGAACTTGCCGAGGAAGTACTCGTAGATCTTGCCGAAGGCGTCGCCCTCGAGGTCCATCCGGATGGAGGAGAATTTCTTGAGGATGGAGACGAGCAGATCCTTGTCGAGGCGGTTGTAGGTCTTGGGGAGGACGTCGCGGAGGTCCTCGTTCTCGTTCTCGATGGCCTTCATGGAGGAGGTTGGAGAAACGGGCGCCCGGGGGGACGAAGAGGACGCCCTGGGCCTGGTAGTCGGCCTTGCCGATGCGGCGGCGTCCGGCGGCCTGGGGGGCCAGGGTTTTCTCGGCCTGGGCGAACTTGTGGCCGGCGTAGCGGAGGAAGATGAGGCCGAGGACGGGGATGGAGTATTCGGAGGACTTCAGCTTGGAGTTGGCCCGGAGCTCGTCGGCGGCGTCCCAGAGGCGCTTTTCCAAGTCGTTGTGATTGGCCGGCATGCGGCGGTCCTCCGGGGGGCGCTGCCTGGATCAGAGTGACAGGTCTGGCTGGTTGAGTTCTGGATTATACCAACTTGGCCGGTCGGCGGGGGGCGGCATAGGTGCGGTCGCAGTCACCCCCCGCGCGGGCGCCTGTGCTAAGCTGACCACATGGGGAAGCAAAGTATTGCCGCCGCTGCCTTCAAGACCAAGTGCCTAGCCTTGCTCGACGAGGTTCAGCACGAACAGAAGGAAATCGTGATCACTAAACGCGGCAAGCCTGTGGCGAAGCTGGTACCGGTGCGGCACACCGCACCGCCACTGTTTGGGCGGATGAAAGGGACGATCGAGATTCTCGGCGATATCGTGGGGCCGTCCGGGGAAGATTGGGATGCCCAGCGAGGAATCATCGACCGCTAGGCCGCTGCTTCTGGACACGCACTGCTGGCTCTGGATCGAATCCGGGCATCCGGAAAACTTCTCCGAGGTTGGACTGCTTGCTCTGGAGCAGGGACGCCGTTCGGGCGGGTTGATGATATCGGTCATCTCGGTCTGGGAAGTGGCACTGTTGGACTCCAAAGGGCGAATCCGGTTATCTCTTCCTTGCGAAGAATGGGTTAGGCAAGCACGGGCAGGGTATGAATTGGCCTCTCTCCCGCCCGAAATCGCCGTCGAGAGCAACCACTTGCCTGGCGACTTTCATACCGATCCCGTTGACCGCATCCTGGCCGCGACGGCGCGCCGTCTCGGAGTTCGGCTGTTGACCCGTGATGACAAGCTGCTCCAGTATGGGCAGCAGGGCCACGCCGTCGTCGTGCCGGCGTAGCCACGTCCGCGCTGCCGCGAGCCCGGCGACGCCCAACACAACACGAGGCAGTTCCTGCAGGACACCCGCTACCTGCGCCGCCAGGGCGTCCAGCGAAGATGCGGCCGTGGTAGGGCCCCCATCCTGCTAAAGTGAAGGTGCAATGCGATGACGCTGGAGTCTGGCATCGATCTACCTCTGGAGCAGATCGCAGAGATCTGCCGGCGGTATCACGTCCGCGAACTGGCCGTTTTCGGCTCGGCGGTAAGGGAGAGCTTCGTGCCGACAGCGATATCGACCTGCTGGTTGAATTCGAGCCGGCAGCGCCAGTGAGCTACTTCGATTTGTTCGCCATGGAAGGCGAACTGGGATCGCTGTTGGGCCGCAAGGTGGAGGCCACGACGCGGCGCGGCCTCAAGCCGTGGATCAGGCCCCAGGTGGAACGGGACGCACAGACCATTTACCATGCGGCCTGAACCCGCTTTCTTGCGGGATATTTTTGTCTCCGCAAGCAAGATTCGGCGGCTCACCGAAGGCAGCTCTCTGGAAGCGCTTTCGCGAGATGACACCGCTCAGGCAGCAGTGCTATACCACCTCGTGATCATCGGAGAAGCGGTGAACAAACTTCCCAGCGTTCTCCTCGAACGCTATCCTGAAGTTCCCTGGCACGCCGTAGTTGCGCTTCGCAATCGGGTGATTCACGGCTACTTCGGCATCGACTGGAATCTGCTCTGGCAGGCTGTCATCGCACGAATCCTCTGGGATGAGCTCGGGGCCATGCCCCCAGAGGCGTAACTGGCGGAGGAAGAGGGATTCGAACCCCCGAGCGACTTTCGCCGCTAACGGTTTTCAAGACCGCCGCCTTCGACCGCTCGGCCATTCCTCCACTTCCATCGTACCGGATCTGCCGCCAGCTTGCCCCTGCCTGCCCGTAGACCTCCCGGGCCTCCCGGAGCTCGTACAGTTCCACGATATCGCTTCGTTGCGTTTTTGGCGACGACCACGCCGCAATGGCCTCACGCACCGGTGTGCGGCTAATGCCGATCTCCCGTGCCAGGGGTACTTGCATCGCTGACTACAGTTGCATACAATACAATACAATGGTTATACACTTCAGTGGGAGGTGATGCAAATGAAACTAGAAAGCTCCGGTCATCAGTCGAAGAAGCACATGGCCGCGGTTCTGGCCGGCTGGTTGATGGTAACGGCGCCGGTGCTCGGGCAGGAGTTTCGCGCCAGCATTACCGGGACGGTGAGCGATCCGTCCGGGGCCGCGGTGGCGGGCGCGAAGGTCGTGGTGACAAGCGTGGAGAGGAACGTGACGACCGAGACGGTCACCAACGCGGTAGGACTGTACACGGTTCCGCACCTGCTGCCGGGCCGGTACACGCTGACCGTGGAGGCTCCCGGCTTCAAGAAGTTCGTGCGCCAGGACATCGTGCTCGGCATCAATGACCGGCTAGGCCTGGACGCAAGTCTGGAGGTCGGAGCGCTCACCGAAAGCGTCACGGTCACCGGAGAGGCGCCTATCCTGCAAACCGAGACCGCCTCTCGCGGCGGCGCCGTCGAGCAGGCGCTGATCGAAGGTCTGCCCAACGCAGGCCGGAACATATTCCAGGTGGTCTTCACCCAGCCGGGGGTGTACAAGCCATCGGTCGCGCAAGGCAACGCGTTTGACATCGGCAGCGGGATCGGCAACGCAACCCCCTCCATCAACGGGGCCAGCATGGGGGTCAACGGCAGAGGGTGGAACACCGAAATACTGATCGACGGCCTAGCCAACAACCGGGCCAGCCGGGAGATTATTACGGTCCCGGCCTTGGAGACGGTCCAGGAGCTTCAGGTGCTGACAAATATGTACGACTCCTCCTACGGGCACACCGGCGGCGGTGTGGTGTCATTTGTAACCAAGTCCGGCGCCAACACGCCGCACGGCGTGGTGTTCGACAGGGTCTTCGATGCCAAGTGGAGGGCCAAGACCTGGGTGGAGAACTTCAATCGCCTCACCAAGAACCCCTTGCGCCTGCACAACTACGGTTTTCAGGTGAGCGGACCGGTTTTCCTTCCGAAACTGCTGGACGGGCGCAACCGGCTGTTCTACATGCTGTCGTGGGACAAGGGGCCACGAGACTCCCAATATACGCGGCTTTCCAATGTGCCATCGGCGGCGATGAGAAACCGGGATTTCAGCGGGATTCGAGCCGCGAATGGGCAGCCCATTCTGATTTATGACCCATTGACCACCCGGCTCGACACGAGTGGCAGGTACGTCCGGATGCCGTTTGTCGGCAATCAAATCCCTGCCGGCCGCGTGGACCCGGTGGGAGCCAAGATACTGAGTTTCTATCCATTGCCGAACCAGGCGGGCGGGGGAGCTGCTGGTCTGGAGCGCAACCTGGTGAACACAGGCATCCAAAACGACCTGACGGCGCAGTGGTCGGGCCGCCTGGATTACCGGTTGAACCGGACGCACTCCTTCTTCGGGCGGTTCACGGTGACCGACCAGCACCGCAACGGGCAGTACCGGTTCGGACCGGCCAGCCCGGCCGAGCCCGACCGGACGTATCGCGGCGATGGAGGGCGACATTTCACGTTCGACTGGACCGGAACACTGAGCCCCACCACTACCTGGACTCTGCGAACGGGGTTCGCCCGGTTTGAGGAGACGGGCGGCAGCGCCTTTTCGCAGAGCTTCGACCCCCTCCAACTCGGGTGGCCGGCAGCGCTGGTCAACCAGTTCTATGCCAAGAACTATCCCGCCATCAATTTTGGTTTCTACCAGGCCCATGGCGCTGATGTCGAGACCCTGAATGCTTTTGACACCTACACGCTGCAACCCAGCGTAGGCAAGGTGATTCAGAACCACGTGATGAAGTTTGGATCCGAGGTTCGGCTTTACCGGGGAAATCGTTTGACCCGGGGCGACTCCACCAGCGGAAGCATGCAGTTCGGAAGAGGGTTCACGCAGGCCGATCCGCTCCGCGCCGATGCCTTGTCCGGCGACGAGATTGCCACGCTGCTACTGGGCTATCCCACCGGGAGTTTCGATATCCCCTCGCCACCGGCCTATGGATATCGTTACTGGGTGCTGTTCTTCCAGGACGACTGGAAACTGACCCCCAAGCTCGCCCTCAACCTGGGCTTGCGATGGGACTACGAGAGCCCTCCCACGGAACGATTCAACCGGATGCTGCGAGGGTTTGCCTTCGACCAGCCCAGTCCGATTGCCGCCCAGGTGAAGAACGCGCCGGGCGCGGCGGGTTGTCCGGCCTGCGCGGACCTGCGAGGCGGGGCGCTGTACGCGGCGGTGGGGGGGCAGCCGAGAACGGCCTTCGATCCGGACCGCAATAACATCCAGCCACGGATCGGGGTGGCGTATTCGCTGAACAAGAAGACGGTGCTCCGCGGCGGCTATGGCCTCTACTCCCTGCCCATCACCGACGCGGACGCGGGAAGCAGTCCGGGGTTCAGCCAGCGCACTCCCATCATCTCTTCGCTCGACGGCGGCTTGACCCCCAGCGTGCGGCTGGCCGATCCGCTGGCCGGAGGCAACCTGCTCCAGCCTATCGGATCGAGCCGCGGCCTGAGCACAAACCTGGGGCTGGGTCTGGGCGTCAACTACATACCCCGCTCCTTGCCTCGGTCGCACCAGTATTCGGTGGGCATCCAGCGCGAGTTGCCCATGGCGGTGACGCTGGACGCCTCCTTCGTCGGCAACTATTCGACAAATCTCCCGTCGGGTTTCGGCCTGAACTTCATCGCGGCGAGCCAGTTGGGGCAGCCCGCCTCGACCTACAACTCGCCAGTCACCAACCCATTCCGGGGCCTGCTGCCCGACAACGCGGCGATGAATGGGGCGACGATCCCCCGCCAGTTTCTGATGGTCGCCTATCCACAGTACGCGGGGATCAGCCTCCTGAACCTCCCCATCGGAAGGAACCGGTACGACTCGATGCAACTGACGGTGCGGCGGCGGTTCCAATCCGGGCTGACGTTTCAGGTCAATTACATGATCACCAAGACGCTGGAGCAGTTGGGGTTCCTGAACGCGCAGGACGTGAACCTGAGCGACTATTCCAAGAGCCGGCTCGACAAGCGGCTGCCGCCGTTTGATGTGCCGCAGAGACTCTCGGTGATCGGGGTCTACGATCTTCCGTTTGGGAAGGGGAGGCGGTATGCCAACAGCATACCGTGGGTGGTCAACCTGTTGTTCGGCGGATGGACGCTGGGATGGAACGTCACGCACCAGGCCGGGTTCCCGATCGATTTCCCGAACGCGGCGCCGTTGGAGGCCAGGAGCGCGAAGCTGCCATCGGACAAGCGAGACAGGTTCCGCTGGTTTGATACGTCCCTGTTTCCGCGAGTGGCCGGACCCGCGCCGTTCACGCTGCGAGACTTCCCGTCGCGGTTCCCTGACGTGCGGTTCATGGACCTGGACGCTTGGGATCTGAACCTGGCCAAGGACATTCCTTTCCATGAACGGATCAAGGGGCAAGTGCGGGTGACGGCGATCAACTCGTTCAACCACCCGTACATCACCCAAATGCAGAGCACCAGCGTAACCAGCGCCCAGTTCGGGCAGTTGTCGGTGACCCAGAATAATCCGCCGCGGACTTTCTACATCGACTTCCGGCTGGTGTTCTAGCGTGCTGTCCCGTGCCCGACAACCGCTCCCTACGGTCGCGGCTCGGAAGCTGTTGCTACTCTGAGACCACTAGTGGGGCGGGCTTCAGCCCGCGCGGGGCTTTAGCCCCGCTAGCTGCTAGCGGTCTCATACCGTTCAATCCGGCGCCGCCGGGGGACCGGCTGAGCCGCGACCACAGGGAGCGGTGGCTGTAAAGTTTGCGCGGGACACTAGCGCATGAGCGCGCAACTGGTGGCGCTGACCGGCTTGTCCATGGCGCTCGGCTGGCGCATCCGCGGCCAGTTCGGACACGAGATGAAGCAGGAACGGGTCACGCTGGCCGTGAAACAGGAATAAGGTGGAGGCAGAATGGCAGAAACCAGATCAACGATAGCCGCACGGATTAGCGGCCTGCTGGCCCTCACGTCTTGCTGGATGATCCCGGCCTGCGCGGCGGGGGCGCCACGCGTGGCGGAGCATGTGCTGGTGTACCGCGAGGCCGGCCGCTTCGGCGGCTGGCCGGCCAACCACGGCGCCTGGTCGTGGGGCGACGAAATCCTGGTCGGCTTCAGCGCGGCCTGGTTCAAGCGGCGCCCCGACGACCGCCATCAGCACGACCCCGATAGGCCGGAAGAGCCTCGGCTGGCGCGCAGCCTGGACGGCGGGCGCACCTGGCGCATCGAGGCGCCGCGGTCGCTACTGCCTCCCGACCAGGGCGGCAGCCAGCCAATGGATCTGACCGAACCGATGGACTTCACGCCTCCCGGCTTCGCCATGACCATCCGCTTCTCGAACATCCATCGCGGCGCCTCGATCCTGTTTTTCACCCTGGATCGCGGCAAAACCTGGAAGGGGCCGTGGCGTTTCCCGTTGTTCGGGCAACTCGGAATCGCGGCTCGCACCGATTACATCGTCAACGACAAGCATGACGCCTTGGTCTTTCTGACCGCGTCGAAATCCAACGGCCGCGAAGGAAGACCCTTGTGCGTTCGGACGAAGGACGGAGGCAAATCCTGGCAGTTCCTCTCCTGGATCGGGCCTGAGCCGGAAGGATTCGCGATCATGCCCTCCACGGTCCGGCTCTCGGCGACCACCCTTCTCACCACGGTCCGCAGAAAGGAAGGACCGACGGCGGAGGCCCGCGACTGGATCGACGCCCATCGTTCCGAGGACAACGGCGCCTCCTGGACTTATCTGAGCCGGCCCGCGCCCTTCACTGGCGGCTTCAGCGGAAACCCGCCGAGCCTGGTTCTGCTGCGCGACGGCCGCCTCGCCCTTACCTACGGTTTTCGCGGCCAGCCCTATGGGATTCGCGCGCGGCTGAGCGGCGACAACGGGAAGAGCTGGGGAGGTGAGATCGTCCTGCGCGACGGCGGCGCGGCATGGGATCTGGGCTACACGCGCTCCCTCCAGCGGCCCGACGGGAAGATTGTCACCGTGTATTATTTCGCCGATTCGAAAGACACCGAGCGGGTGATCCGCGCCACGATATGGGACCCGGGGCCCGGGCAGGGCGAGCGCTAGTGAGGATCGCACTACCGGCAGTGCTCCTTCTCGGCGCGGTGGGAGGATCCGTGCGGGCCGAAACAGCCCCGCTCGATCTCCGAAACGCCGTCGTGGTCACCCCCCCGAACCTGAACGGTCCGGAAAGGAAGGCCGTCGCGATGCTCGTCGAGGAGGTGGAGAAGCGGACCGGCATCCGCTGGCCGGTTTCTTCCGACTGGCCGGCAGGCGGACGGCCGGCCATTGCGGTCACCGCACTGAGCGGCCTCGAGCGTCTGGCCGGGCCCCACACGCGGGACTTCATCGCGACGCCGCCCATCAAAGCCGCTGAAGGCTACCACATTCGCGCGCTGCACGGCGGCGCGGGTCCCGCGGTCTTCGTGCTTGGAGCCGACGCCCGGGGAGTCCTGTTCGGCGCCGGTCGGTTGCTCCGAATGCTGCGAATGGAAACCGGCAGCGTGCGCCTGGCCGGGGATGTGAATGTGACTTCGGCGCCGAGGTTTCCCTTACGCGGCCATCAGCTCGGCAACCGGCCGCTGAACAATTCCGTTGACGCCTGGACGGTCGCCAGGTGGGAGCAGCACATTCGCGACCTGGCGGTTTTTGGCGCCAACGCCGTGGAGCTCATCCCGCCGCACGCCTTCGCCGGCGAGGACAGTCCACATTTCGTTCTGCCGCCCATGGAGATGATGGCCGAGGTGTCGCGCCTGCTCGATGAGTATGGAATGAGCGTGTGGCTGTGGTATCCGGCGCTCGAAAAGGATTACTCGAATCCGCGTACGGTCGACCAGGCGCTGGAGGCGAGCGCGGGGGTGTTTAGCAAGCTGAAGCGCATTGACGCCGTGTTTGTCCCGGGCGGCGATCCGGGACACACGCATCCCCGGGTTCTGATGCCGTATCTGGAGAAGCTGGCGCTCACGCTGCGGCGCTTCCATCCTCGGGCTCAAATGTGGGTGTCGCCGCAGGGCTTTGACCAGGCGTGGCTCGCCGAGTTCTACGCCATCCTGAAAACGGAGCCGCGCTGGCTGGAGGGGATCGTACATGGCCCCGGCGTTCGCGTCAGCGCCGCGCAGTTGCGCGCCCAAATCCCGCGGCGATACCCGATCCGCCTTTATCCCGATATCACGCACACGGTCCGGGCCGAGTATCCGGTCCCGGACTGGGATCTGGCCTTCGCTCTGACCTACGACCGGGAGCCGGTCAATCCGCGGCCGCTGGCCTATGCGGAAATCTTCCGGACCCAGACGCCGAATTCCGCCGGGTTTATCACCTATTCGGACGGCGTCAACGACGACGTGAACAAGATGGTGTGGAGCGCGCTTGGGTGGAATCCCGACACGCCCGTGATGGACGTGCTGCGCGAGTACGGCCGCTACTTCATCGGCGAGGGCGAGGGCGCCGCGTTTGCGCAAGGCCTGGTCGAACTCGAGAGCAACTGGCGGGGACCGCTGCTGGCCAGTCCCGGCGTGGGGAGCACGCTGCGGCGGTTCCAGTCGCTGGAGCGGGCGGCATCGCCCAAGACGCTGGCCAACTGGCGCTTTCAGCAGGCGCTCTATCGCGCCTATTACGATGCCTACGTGCGCGACCGGCTGGTTCGCGAGACTGCGCTTGAAGCGCGGGCCATGGCGATTCTTCGAAGGGCCTCGACCACGGGGTCGTGGCAGGCGATGGAGCGGGGCGAGCAGGTGCTCGACGAGGCGGTTACCGAGCCGCACAACCAGGATTGGCGCGCGCGTGTGTTCGAACTGGGCGCCGCTTTGTACCAGAGCATCGGGATGCAGTTGAGCCACGACCTCTACAAGGCGAACCGTACCCGGAGGGCGGCTTCGCTGGACACAGTCGATGAGCCGCTCAACGACAGCCGTTGGCTCAAGAAGAGCCTTGGCGCCATCCGGCAGATCCCCGACGAAGCCACGCGGATCAAGCAACTCGAGGTCATCGTGAACTGGAAGAACCCGGGGGCCGGTGGCTATTACGACGACCTCGGCAATCCGCTTGAACAGCCGCACCTGGTGCGGGAGGCCGGCTCCCAGGCGTCGAGCGTGAACTGGCTTCCCGGCGAGCCGCTGGCCTGGTCCACCGGCGCCGGTTTGGGCGCGCGGACTCCCGTCAAAATGCGCTACACGGAACTCGACGCGGAGGCGCAGTACCGGGTGCGGGTGGTCTACGCCGGAGGCAATGTCGGTCAGCAACAGGGCATCCGGCTGATGGCCGACGGCCAGATCGTGGTGCATCCGTATCTGAAGAGGCCTCAGCCCGCGCGCCCCCTGGAGTTTGATGTCCCCGTCGAGGCCACCCGCGACGGGGAACTGGTCCTGGCGTGGGACCGCGAGGTGGCCCCCAGTGGCAGCAGCCGCGGCGCCGACGTGGTTGAAGTCTGGCTGTTGCGAAATCAGCAGGCGGGAGGCCGCTGATGCGGAAAATCAAACCATGTTCCTGGCTGCTGCGGTCCGCGGCGGCCGCCCTGCTCGCCGCCGCAGTGTTGCCGGCCGCGGATTTTCATGTCGAACGCATTTTCGGGCCGGAGACCCCTACCGGTCCGTACAAACATCCCGCCAGCATCACCGAACTCGCCAATGGCGATCTTTATCTCGTCTACTATGGCGGGGGCGGCGAATACGAGACCGACACGGCCGTCTACGGCGCGCGATTGCCCAGGGGGTCCCAGCAGTGGACCAAGCCCCGCGTCATCGCCAAGGATCCGTTCCGCTCGGCCGGAAATGGGGTCATCTGGACCGCGCCCGACGGCGTGGTGTGGCTGTTCTACGTGGTCCGCTTCGGAAAAACCTGGTCGGATTCGAGAATTCAGGTCAAGATCTCCCGCGACGGCGCCGAGACATGGTCGGACGCCTCCCTGCTGGCGCTGGAAGCGGGAATGATGGTTCGCGGGCGGCCAGTCGTGCTCGCCAACGGAGATTATCTTCTGCCCGTCTATCACGAAACGGGTCATGACACCGAGATCGTCGGTCCTGACACCGCGTCGCTGTTTCTGCGCTACGACATCCGCAACCGGACGTGGACCCAGACCAACCGCATTCGCTCCCGGATTGGCAACCTCCAGCCGGCGGTGGCCGCGATCACCGGCGAGTGGCTGGTGGCGTATTGCCGGCGGGGCGGCGGATACGGACCGGGAACCGGAGGCTACCTGGTGCGCTCGGAATCGCGCGACGGCGGGCGCACCTGGAGCGCCGGAGCGGAGTCGGGTTTTCCGAATCCCAACTCCGCCGTGGACTTCATCAAGCTCGCCAGCGGCCGCTTGCTGCTGGTTTACAACGACAGCATGACCGCGCGCACCCCGCTGGTGGCGGCCATCTCCGAGGACAACGACAAGAGCTACCCGTATCGCCGGAATGTCGGCGCAGGCCCGGGCAGCTTCGCCTACCCGGTCGCCATCCAGACCGCGGACGGCAGAATTCACGTGGTCTACACTTCAGAGAAGCGCACCGTGATCCATCGCGCGGTTTTCGACGAAGCCTGGGTGCGGGAGGGCGCCAAGAAATGAATAGCCGCCTGAAGCTCCTCACCGCTATAACCAGTCCCCGCCAGCTTGCCCCTGCCTGCCACACATTCATCGCTGGGCCGCCTCCCCCTCCGCCGGAACCTTGAAGAACCACAGCCAGAAATACTGGGTGCCGGCGTCGTGACAGTAGCGCATCTCGAACCGCGTGCGCGCGGCCATCTGGCGCATCTCCGCCTCGCTGAAGCCGACGCCCAGCCAGGTGTCGGGGTGACGGTCCTCCGAAGGACAGCCTTGCACCTGGAACTTGAACAAGGCCCCCGGCCGCAGCACCCGCCACGTTTCGCGCACGTAGTTCTCAATGACCGCCTTGCGGGGGATATGTTGGAACACAATCGAGGAGAAGGCGAAGTCGAACTCCTCGTCGCCGAACAGGGCCAGGTCGACGCCGTTATTCTGATGGACCCTGACGTTCGGGCAGTCGCTCAGCGCCTGGCGGGCGCGCTCGATCATCTCCCCGCTGACGTCGACGCCGTCGACGCGGCCGAACAGGCGGGCCAGGGCCCGGGTGACGCGCCCGGCGCCGCAGCCGATCTCCAGCACCCGCATGGCCGCCGGATCGCGCCCGCCGCAGACATTGATCATATCGGTGAGGATCTCCTCGCCGACGTGGGTTTCGCCGGAAGCGTAGAACTCCTGGTCGGACCAATCCGCCTGGCCGGTGGCGACCCAGTAGCGAGCGTTCTCGCGGGCCCGCTCATCCCAGTCGCGGCGCATTCTCTCCAGCAGTTCCGAGTCCACGCTCACTGGCCTCCCTTCCACTGGCCGATGATAGAATCCAGTGTAGCGCATGCCCTTCTACATGGACCCGGCCGGGGTTTTGCGGGCGAGAGAGCTGGAACAATGGCCCTGGCTGGCGCACGGTTTCAGCACGCGGGCGGCGGGGGATCTGGGCCGGGAAACCGGTTCCGGCGCCCAGCAGCGGTTCCTAAAGGCCGCCGGCGCCAGCGGGATGGCGCTGCGGACCTTGCGCCAGATCCATTCCTCCATCGTGCTGGTGGCCGAAGAGACCACCGAGGGACAAGCCGGGGACAGCCTGGTGGCGCGCCGCGCCGGGCTGCTCGTCGGCATCCGGACCGCCGACTGCCTGCCCGTGCTGCTCGTGGACGTTCGCCGGCGTGGGGTGGCTGCGGCGC
>Ga0247727_10014704_pt1 | contig 12956 bp, 11 predicted proteins | sample WisWelCaveWW1625_FD_202498 | JGI IMG/M metagenome (GOLD analysis project Ga0247727, IMG submission 202498) | Biofilm microbial communities from Wishing Well Cave, Virginia, United States - WW16-25 | ecosystem: Environmental > Aquatic > Deep subsurface > Groundwater > Cave microbial mat | place...
GCGGTGCAGGATTTTGTTCTTTTTTTGAAAGACCGCTATGGCTATGAAAAGCCAGTCGATGAAAGCGAGGCTTGGACCGATGATGATCTTCGCGATCTAACTGCCGCTGTGCTAAAACACGCGGATCAAACATTATAAAAATGGGGAAATACTGATGATAAAACCCGGTGATGTTGTGAAGGTGGATTTTCCAGGGGTATTGGGAACAAAACGGCGTCCGGCTGTTGTCATATCAACAGACATCTATCATACCAACCGTCCCGATGTTGTTCTCGGTTTGTTAACGACACAGACCGCAGGAGCAACAGGACCCACCGATTATGTTTTGCAAGATTGGCCTGCATAACCCTTCTGCATTCAGAGTTTTTTTGGCTACACTTCCTGCCATCAGCATCGTTAAAATTGGCTATCTCTCAGATCGTGATTGGCAAGAAATACAAGCTAGGCTTCGCACCGGCTTGGCCGTTTAACAGGCGCTCAATTCGTCCCCGCCAGCGCTGCCCTCCCAAACACGTATACAAACCGATCCTCGCTCGCGACGATCAGCCGTTCGCCGACGATAATCGGGTTCGTGCGCACGCGGCCTTCGAGTTCCTGCTGCCAGCGGAGATCGCCGGTGCGGGCATTGAGCGCATAAAAATGATGGTCGAGGGAACCGAAGAAAACGAAATTGCCGGCGATCAACGGCGAGGTGCCGATGACGCTGCCGGCGCGGAACATCCAACGGCCGGCGCCGTTGTTGATCGCGAAGGCGCGCACGCGGCCGTCGCCGCAACTAAGAATCACTAAACTGTCGTTGACGGCGGGCGAGTGCGTCACTTTCGCGCCGGTTTTGTTTTTCCACAACAGCGCGCCGTCTTGCAAATTCAGCGCGAGTACATTCTCTCCGGCGGTGCCGAGGTAAACACGATTTTGATGAATCGCGGGCGTCGCCAGCACCGGCTCGTTGCAATCATATTCCCACAACTTTTTGCCGCTCAGAGCTTCGAGGCCGTAAATTTTGCCGTCGTCACTCGCCGCGACGAGAATGCCCTGCGACAAAGCCGGCGAGGCATGAAATTGCGCTTCGGTGCGAAATTGCCAGCGGCGCTTGCCATCTCGCAGACGATACGCGTCAACATGTTTATAAAGCGCCGTCACGAAAATCAAACTATCCGTGAGCAACGGCTCGCTCTCGATGTCGCCGGCGTCGATCTCCCAAAGTTTTTGACCGTTCTGCAAATCATAACGCAGCAGCGTTTCTTTGCCGAAACGCATCGCCACCACCAAGCTCTGTTGCGCCACAGCAATGGTGCCGGAATGGTTGCCGGCCAATTTCGTTTTTTGCAAAATTTTTCGCTTATACTTTTTGGAATTCTTGGGCGGCCGCAGATCAACAATGGAAAGTCGCCCATCCAAAGTCGGAACAAAAATCGCGTCGCGCGTCGCGCAGAGATGCTGCGACACCGCGGCCGAGACTTTGAAGCGCGCCATTTCTTCCAACGGCAAAGCCAAATCTGTCGTTGCAAAAGATCGCCGCTCCGGCGAGAGGCCGGCCAGGCAGGAGACGTTGGGATCGCTTTGCGTCACTTGTTTCACCGCCAGCCGCGTACACGCAAAAAAAGATAAAAAGATAAAAAGCAAAAAAGAGGTTTGAAGGTTTAATTTGTGTTTCATAAGTTTCTTTTTATCCATTTGTCTTTTTATACTTTTTAAAAATCCCATCCGAAGAAAAATTGGTGATGCGTGCGCGGGTGCAGTTTCAAGTTGCTCAATGCCAGCCCGTCGTCGACACGCGACCAGGTGAAGCGCTTGCCAAAATCATAGCGCAGCAACAGAAAGCCGCCGAAGCGCAAACGCACGCCGAGGCCGGCGCTGCCGAGCAGATCGCGCAGCTCGGTGTCCCAGGCATTGCCGATATCCATAAACAGCGCGCCGCGAATCGCATTGAAACCGAGGCCGCCGAACGGAAAGGCGACAACGAACTGATCGATGGCCGGGAAGCGCAGCTCATGGCTCAACAGAAAAGTTTTTTGTCCCCAAATTTGCCAGCGCGGATACAGCCGCAGATCCCAACTGCCGCCCATGAAAAACGGAAAGGCTTCTTTGCCCTGATTGTAGCGCGTCGTCAAGCGCACGGCATAGGACGTCCGCAAACTGGTGCGAAAATAGCGGCGATAATCGGCAATGACCGTATAAAAATTCACATTCGATTGCCGCACATCAATCGTATTGCCGACGGTGAAATTGATGCGTTCGCCATCCAGCGGCCCCGACGGCCCCCACAAAGAATTATCTTTGGTGTAGGAAACAAAATTGGAAACCAGCAACGCCTCGCGTGAGCGCAGACCTTCCCAGGTTTTATCCGATTGCCGGATGTTCAAACTCGCTTCCAGCCGTTGAAAAACACTGAGCGGATAACTGATGGAAGCGAAGCCGCCGTAACGCCGCTCGTAAAAAAATCCTTCGGCGTAATTATAATAGTTGCCGGCAAAATGATACGCGCCGAGCGCGTAATTCGTGCGCCGCGACATATCGACGCGCGTGACGGCGACGTTAAAACTTTCCAGAAACTCCGAGCGGCTCTGCGCGTTGTTGAAGATCAAAAAATAATATTGTTGATTGCCCAGCATATCCGACATCGCGAGCTGCGCGCCGCCGGCCGCGCCGAAAATCGGGTCTTGCGTAATTTGACTCTGCGCAATATCGAGGCTAAATTTGCGATTATACCCGACGGTGGTCGGTGTCATTTCACCGGCCAGTTTGTTCACTGCCCACGGGCCGGCTTTGACGTTGACCGTATCCACCGCGGTCAGTGTCGCTTTATTGAAAAACTCCTGCACATTTTTCAATTCACGAATTTGAAAACCGAATTTCTCGAACGCGGTAAACAGCAGGCTGCCGTTGTCGGTCCATTCCGGATCAAAAGCGCCGGTGGTAAAATTCGTCAGCTTGCGCAAATCCGCGGCGCCGTTGATCGCGCGCGGAAAAGTCGAGGTGGAGGCCGGCGCGGGATTGTGATAACCATTAGTTACCGGATAGACCGCACCGAAAATGGGCGGCGGGTGATCGGCATTCATCGCCACCGACATTTCGCTGCTGCGATTTTGCACCAGCCAGATGTTGAACGCGTCGTCACGATCCGAGGTGAAGGCCAGCGCCTTACCGTCCGGCGACCAGGCCGGCGTGTAATCATGATGATTGCCGAAAGTGACGTAATCAATCGCGCCGGTTTCGAGATTGTAGACGAACAGATTGTATGCGCCTTCTTTGCCGAACTCGGTGCGGTCAGAGCTAAACGCGATAAGCTTGCCGTCCGGTGACCAGCTTGGGTCGCGGTCGTCATAAAAATCATTGGTCAGCTTTTGGAGTTGATTGGAGACGATATCCAAAACATAAAGATCGCGTGCGCCGCCAAAGCTCGTTCCCGAAAAAACAATTTTATCTTCCTGCGGCGACCAGTTGGGCGAATACAAAGTCACCAGATCATCGAATTGATGGCGACTCACAACTTTCTTCTCGCGCAAAGAATAAACATACACCGCATCTTTGCCTTCGCTTTTGGAAATGAAAGCGAGCCGCCCCGCTTTATCCGCATCGAGCTTGCTGCGCAAAAGATTGAAAGCTTCAAACTCCGAGGTGCGCTCGCCGTCGACCAGCGTTTCAAGGTTTTGATGCTCGCCGCGCTCATCGCCGTACGGAATGCGGTAAATATTGGAATACCCCATGCGATTCGAGGCGAACACCACTTGCCGCTTGCCGTCAACTTCGGCAAAGGTCGGCTTGGTGTTGATGCCTTTGGTGGTAATGTGTTTGGTGATCATGCCGGGCGCGTCGTTGTCTTCCAGCAGCGGGTATTTCTTTTTCTTCAAATAATACAACCATTGCTCGTCGAATTTTTTGTAATTGACGCCGAGCGTAATTTCCATGACGTCGGAAAAACTATCCGCCTTCCAGATGTTGTCCAGCAACTGCAAAATTTTTTCTTCGCCATACGTTTCCGCGATGAATTTGCAGATCGCCTGGCCTTCCTTATACATGAGAAACGTGCCGTAAATCTGATACATCTCGCTGACCGGCACCAGATAGCCGGAGAGCACGGCGTCGCGGATGAACATCTCGGCTTCGGAGTCCCAGCCTTCGGACCAGTATTCGGCGAGGCCTTCGGTAAACCAGAGCGGCGGCCCGGCATATTGCGCGCGCTTGTGGTCTTTGAGAATGCGATTGACTTTCGCATGCGTGAAAACGTGCACCAGCTCATGATTGATCACGTGCCGGAACGCGGTGAGGCTGCCGTCGGAAGGAATGACGACGCGCCCTTTCAGAAATTCAAAAAAACCGCCGACGCCTTCGGGGATGAGATAAGGAATGGTGTTGGTTTCCTGAAAATGAAACGGATTGGAATAAAAAATCAGCGGGATGCGATTGTTGACGTTGTGGTTGAATTGATTCTCCAGCCGGCTGTAAGCCTCTTCGGCAAAGCTCGCGCCCATTTCCGTCAGCTCGCGCATTTCGGGATAAAAATAAATGTCGAAATGCTTGGTTTTGAGAATCTGCCAGCGGAAATTATTGTAGTGAACTTTGTTGCGGCCAAAATAATATTGCGCCGTTGCGGTGGTCGCCGGGCCGAAGCTGTTCGTCAGCAGCAGGAGTCCCGCCCAAAAAATCCCGGCCCGCCGTCTCCGCGCTTTTCTCGCGTCCTGAGAAAAAAAATTGATTGCGCTCATAACGAACTCCATATCGTGGGCTTGCTTTGAAAAGGGAATTTCACTGCATTATAATTTAGGCATTGCCAAAACTTCATCCAAATCAAATTTCTGCAAAATTTCTCGCTCGCGAGGCGGGCAATGAAGGCGGAACGGAGCTTCAGTTTATGACAACCGGAAAGGCGGCGAAAATATTTCACGACCGTGGCGGCGGAAAACCGGAAGCCGCCGCGAACACGGCGTAATACTTCAAATTGATCGTTACAAAAATGAAAAAGTTCCCAACCATTTGTGCGGAAAGACGACACTTTCGGCAAAAGGTTCAACGAATTTGTTTACGCCAACACCTTCAGGATTTCATCACGTTTGAACAACGGCAATTCGCAACGCTGTTTGCCGTCCATCAGCCAGCGGCCTGCGCTGGCGGGCAGAACGTGTCCGATGATATTGGCGGCAAGCTTAGCCCGCTGGAATTGCGGCAGCAGTTTGACGCAAGCGCTTTCTTCGCCGACGAGCAACAAGGCGCCGGAGGCGATCAGCCCCAAAATGTCGAGATGAAAATGTTCGCAAAGCAATTTGCTTTCCGGAAAAAGCGGAATGCGGCCGCGATCGATCTCGACGCCGAGATCGCGCGATGCCAGCATTTCGTGAAGGGCATTGGCCAGCCCGCCTGCGGTCGGATCGTGCAACGCGTGAATGCCGTCTTCCGGCCATGCCAAACGCGCTTCCGTTAAAACGCTAATTCCCGGGTCGCGTAAATAGCCCCGGCAATTTTCCGCAAATTCCGCGTCGAACGTTTCGGTTAACGTTTGCGCCCGTTCGCGGCCGATGATCGACGTTGCTTCGATGGCTAAACCTTTCGTTAAAATAATCGCGTCGCCGGGCGCAATACGTTCCGGCGAAAACAGGCGAGACGCCGGCGCGTCGCCGAGCAAACAACCGGCAACGAGAGGCCGCTCAAGGCTGGCGGTGATTTCAGTATGGCCCCCGCACAGCGTCACGTTTATTTTTTTGCAAGCGTCGCCGAGCTGATGAAAAATTGCCTCGACCAATTTCGGCGTCGTGGTTTTCTCCGGCAGCAGCAATGTGGCGAGAAACCACTTCGGCTCGCCGCCCATGCAGGCCACTTCGTTGGCGTTGCTCTGCAGCGCGTAATAGCCAATGTCTTCCGCGGTGAAAGTCATCGGAGCGGTTTTCGCAATGAGCAACCGATCGCCGAGTTCGATCACCGCTACTTCTCGCCCGATCCCCGCGCCGACTTTCACCTGATGATTTTTACCGGCTACCGGCGCATACTTTTGCAATAAGCCTTGCAAGAAATGCAGCGGCAATTTTCCCACCGGCAAAATCTCCGGCAAACGGAAAGATGAACTCATGGCATTGTTGGCTGAAACATAAAATGAAACGTAAGAGATAAAACGTAAGGTTGAGGTTTTGACGACGCTAACAAATTACGCCTTACGTTTTATGTCTTACGTTTTAAGCTTTACGTTTTAAGTTTTACACTCCACGTTTCAACCTTTCACCCCGCTAGCACGTTGCCGCCGTTGACATTAAAAACTTCGCCGGTGATGTAGGAAGCCAAATCCGAGGCGAGAAAGAGAATCGGGCCGGCGATTTCTTCGGCCGTGCCGGCGCGCCGCAAAGGAATCAACCGCGTGATATTTTCGCCTTCTTCGGCAATGGCGGGATTGGACATGTCGGTCGCCACCCATCCCGGCGCGACGCAATTCACCCGAATGTTGTGTGGCGCCAGCTCCGGCGCGAGCGATTTGGTGAAACTAATGATCGCGCCTTTGGTCGCGGCATAATGCGAATGAAACGCCTCGCCGCGTTGCCCCGCGGTGCTTGCGATATTGATGATATTGCCGCGGCGCCGCGCTTTCATCTGCGGCACCACGAGCCGGCAACAGTTGTAAATACTTTTTAAATTCGCCTCCATGGTTTCGTCCCAAACGGCTTCGGACATGGTGTCAATCGCGCCGTAGGTCCAAATGCCGGCGTTATTCACCAGAACATCGATTTGCCCGAAATGCTTGAGAACCGCCTCAACCATTTTTTCAGTTTCCTGGTATTGGCCGAGATTCGCTTGAAAGGCCGCGGCTTTGCCGTTGCTCTGCGCAATTTCTGCGACGAGTGCTTCTGCCTCCGCTTTTGCCTGCCGATAATTAATCGCGACCGCCGCACCGGCTTTCGCCGCCATTTGCGCCGTCGCTCGGCCGATCCCGCGCGAGGCGCCGGTGATAAGGACAACCTGGTTGGAGAGTTTGATCATAAGCCAATCCGTAATTTTTTATTGTATTGCAGTTTTCACTAGGGCAGAATTTAACTTAACATTGTCAAGTTAATTGTCAAGCAGGAATTTTCTCAAGGCGCCCGTTTTCTCAAACAAAAAACTCGTTGCAAACGGGTGAAAAAAGTTTTATATTTATAATTCGCTCATTTTGTCAACCTCAACGTCTTAAAATTTCGTAATAAACAGATTCTACCCGAATCGATCTTTTTAAAGGAGGTAAATAGTGGCTGCGGTTATGCAAGCGTATTCCCGCGAGAAGGAGGCTTTTCGACTCTCGCCGGAAACCGCGCGAAAATGGTATCAGCTGATGCAGACAAGCCGTCTGATCGACGACAAAGCCTGGTTGCTTTTTAAACAAGCCAAGGGCTGGAGTTATCTGGCAACGTGCGGCGGGCATGAGGGTATTCAACTGGCCTTGGGATTGTCTTTTCGAGCCAACAAAGATTTTCTCTTTCCATATTATCGCGATCAGTTGACGTGCTTGGCCGGCGGCATTTCCATTGATGAAATTTTTCTCAACGGCCTCACGCGCCGCGATGACGTTGCCGCGGGCGGCCGGCACATGTCCAATCACTTCGCGAAACCGGCGATCGGCATTCAAAACGTTTCGAGCTGCGTGGCCAACCATGCCTTGCATGCGGTCGGCGTCGCGCGCGCCATCAAATATTATAAATCCGACGCGGTCGCGTTTGCCAGCTTCGGCGAAGCTTCGACGCAGGAAGGGTATGTTTATGAAGCGTTCAACGGCGCCAGCCGCGAGCGCCTGCCGGTGGTGTTCGTGATTCAAAACAATAAATACGGCATCAGCGTGCCGCTTTATGAGCAGACCGCCAACGAGTGCGTCGTCGATAACTACGTCGGCTTGAAATACATTCACATCATTCGTTGCGATGGCACCGATCCGGTGGATAGCCGCAACGCGATGGACGAGGCGCTCGCCTACGTGCAAACCGGCAGCGGCCCGGCGATTGTTCACGCGCAGTGCGTTCGTATCGGGCCGCATTCGAACAGCGATCGCCACGAGTCGTATCGCTCCGAAGAGGAAATCACCGAAGCGCGCAGCCGCGATCCACTGGTGCGTTTTCGCGCGCAGATTTTAAAAGAGGGCTTGGTTTCCGAAAGCGAGTTGACGGCGATGGAAGCGGAAAATAAAAAACGCGTGGACGCCGCGGCGCAAATGGCCGAAGCGGCGCCGGTGCCCGATCCGAAGTCGGTTTATAATTTTGTCATTCCCGAGCCGTATCAACCCGAAGAAACCCCGACGCCAGCCGAGGGCAAAAAGGAAAAATTTCGCGAGGCGATCAATCGCGCGCTGCACGATGAATTTCGTCGAAACCCCAACACGTTTTTGTGGGGACAGGATGTCGCGACCGGCGATAAAGGCGGCGTGTTCAATGTAACCGAAGGCATGCAAAAGGCATTCGGCCGCGGCCGCGTGTTCAACGCGCCGCTGGCGGAAGATTTTATCGCCGGCACCGCCAACGGCTTCTGTCGTTTTAACAAAGATATTTGGGTGGTGATTGAAGCGGCCCAATTTACGGATTACATTTGGCCGGCGATGGAGCAGATGGTGGAGACGACGCACGAATACTGGCGCACCAACGGCCAATACTCGCCGAACATCGTCGCGCGTATGGCCTGCGGCGGTTTCATCGGTGGCGGCCTTTATCACTCGCAATGCGCCGAAGGCGTGTTCTCCAATTTCCCCGGCCTGCGTATCGTCATGCCGGCGTTTGCGGACGACGCGGCGGGGTTAATGCACACGGCGATGCGTTCTGGCGGCCTCACCATTTTCTTTGAGCCCAAAAATCTTTATAATCTGCCCTCGGCGCAGGCCGTGCAAACCGGACCGGATCATTTCGTGCCATTCGGCAAAGCACGCATTCGCCGCCCCGGCAAAGACCTCACGATCGTCACCTACGGCAATGCGATTCACTTCGCGTTGAAAGCCGCAGACAAGCTTGCTGCTGAAGAAGGTGTCGACGCCGAAGTGGTCGATCTACGTTCGTTGGTGCCGATGGATATGGAAACCGTGCGCGCCTCGCTTGCGAAAACCAACCGGGCGATGGTGGCCAGCGAAGATCATAAAACCGGCGGTTTCGGTGGCGAAATTCTGTCACGCATCGTGGAAGAGTGTTTCGAGCTGCTGGATGCCCCGCCGCAACGCGTCTGCTCCATCGACACCCCGATCGGCTTTAGCCGCATTCTCGAAGCCGAGACCCTCATTGATGACCGCAAAATCATCACCGCGGCGATGCAGTTGATGAAGTATTGAGGCTCGTTGCTGGTTCCTTGTTGCTGGTTTCTAAACGCGACGGGATAATTTCTTGTTGATTTCATTGACACCCGGATACTCTCCGGGTGTTTTATTTTTTTACAATTCCCCCCTCGCAAAAATTTTCCAGCTTATTACGGGGGGTCTTTGAAAAAGCTCTTGCAAAATAAACGTTTTTCATTTACATTTCTTGTCGAAAAGATTTTACCGCCGATTGACCGGTAAATTGTCTCAGGAGTTATAACATGTCAGGTAGTAATCAACAAGCCTTACTTGATGAGGTTAGGGAATTGCCGCCAGAAGCTTTTCCCAATCTTCTGACGATTGTTCGATTGTTTAAGGAAAGCGTATTATGGCAAAGTCGCCAGACGGCTTTAACGCTTAATGATGAGTTTTCGCAATGGGATCAACTCAGTGACGAAGCATTGGTCGAATTTGAAAAGAGCCTCTCGTAATGGATATCGGAGACATCTATACCATTGAAATTCAGCCGAGCAACGGACATGAGCAAGCGGGACCTCGTCCAGCTGTGATTGTGCAAACTCTTCAGTTTGAGAAAAAATTACCCACCGTACTCATCGTTCCTTTGACTTCCCAATTACAGCGTTTTTTGAATGAGTGAATATGTCATTCCAATGAGCGCAGCGAGGAGGAATCTTTTTAGCAGCAGATTCCTCGCTGGCGCTACGAATGACAATCTATTCATGCAAGTAAAAAACGCTGTAAGTGCATTTTTTTAATTAAACGCTTTGTTCGTTGTTTACTCCCGCCAAATAGGCCGCGTCAAACACGTCGGCCCGCCAGCCCCGTTGTGAGAAATTTCTGCGCCGGCATATTCCCAAACTTCAATGCCTTCGTTGATGAGCAACGCTTTCGTGCGCGGATTGCCTTGGAGCATCAGACATTTTCGCGGCTCGACGGCCAGCACGTTGCAGCCCATGCGGTCATATTCCTCATCCGGCACTTCAAGCAGTTTGAGGCCACGCGCTAGCAACCATTCGCGAAACGGCACCGGCAACAATCTCGAATAAACCAATGCCAGTTGGTGATCAATGGGACTGATAAGCGACATCAAATGCAGAACATCGCCCGGTCCGCGCCAGTGCGGCAACGGCACCACTACGATTTCGTCAACTAAATCTTTGAGAAGCTGCCGCAACTGGCGGATGCCTTCATCATTCGTGCGATAACCGCGCCCAATTGCCAGCTTGCGTTCATCAATCCAGACGATGTCGCCGCCTTCCAAAGTGCCTGTACCTGAAATTACACCGTGAATCGGAACGCCGATTTTTGAAAAAAAATCGCCCATCACCGCCGGTTCACCGCGGCGTTCGGCTTTGCCCATGTTGCAGAGAATCGCGCCTCGGCTCGTGATCAACGCCGGATCATGCACATAAATGGAATCGAGTCCGGTGTCGTCGTGTTGCGGCAAAAACTCAATAGCCTCCACGTGTGGTTTGAGCAGATCGACGAAATGATCATATTCGCGCAGCGCCTTCTCAAAATCCGGTGCCTGCAAGTAATTGAGCCGTTCCCACTGCCGGCTAATGTTTTTTGTATCCACAAAAGCCTGGCGCGGATGCTTCAACAACAGGCGCTTAATTTTTCCCACTTCGGATTGACCGCCAAATGGCATTGTTTACTTTCTCCTTATATTAACCGCATTCTTCGGCAAGCGAATAACAAACTCCGTGAGCTTCTGCTAGAACGGCACAAAGGCCGCGAGGAAAAAATAACAAAATCTTAGCATTTGTCAAGGCTTCCGTTACGCAATCCTTTGGTTTGAAATGTACCGTGGGATTATAAACGTTTATAGTTTATAGTTCATCGGCTTTCGATTTTTTCACAGGCGTTTTCTGGATAGGCTGTCTAGTCAACGACCGGCACGATGCGACATGACTTTCAAGCAACTTAGGACGACATAATGGGACGCACTCAGCTTCTCTTTTTTGGGGGAATTTTTTTATTCATCGGGGCCACAACCACTCACCGGCATGTTTTTTCATCAAGCGACGAATTAACCGAACAAGACCATGGTCCAGCCGTCAATTCATCGGAGGCGGGTCAGCGGGTGGTTTTTCTGTTGCAATATCTTGCCACGGATTATGATCGCGCCGTGCAGAACGGGCAAATCGTCGATTCACTCGAATATGACGAGATGCAAAGGTTCGCCAATCAGGCGATAAAAATCTATCAAGCGACCACGGCGATACAACAACAAACCTTGAACAAACTGGAAAAACTCGCCGGATTGATCGACGCGCGAAAAGCTTTGCCGGAAATTCGTAAAATATGCGACGAAACGATCGCGGTTTTAGTCAAAGAAAAAAATCTGCTGGTGGCGCCGCAACGCACCCTCAGCCTGGACTATGGCAAGAGCTTGTTTCAAGAGAATTGCGTTCCATGTCACGGCATACTCGGCGTCGGCGATGGGCCTTCGGCTGACACTTTGAATCCCAAACCGCGCGATTTTACTAATCCCGAACGCATGAACGTCTGCACGCCTTGGCAATTTTATCAGGCCATGACCTTCGGCGTGGAAGGCACGGCGATGCCTTCCTTCTCCGAGGCGCTGGATCCGAGAATGCGTTGGAATCTCGCATTTTATTTGATGACGTTGCGGCGGGACTTTCAACCGGCGGCGCCGGCAACATCGCAAAAATTCACTTTGCAAGAATTGGCGACCAAAAGCAACGCCGAATTGATCGCCATGCTTTCGTCGCGAAATCATCGGCTGCATTCAGACCCCGCATCGCCTCTCAAGCAAGTCGCTGATTACTATCGGCAAAACCCGCCGGAATTGACGTGGGATGATTACATGGCCATAACCGAGACGGGCTTAAAGCGAAGCCTGGCAGCATATCTGAGCGCCGAGTTCGCGTATGCAGCGCAATTGGCCCAAAACGCCTATTGGGATGGCTTTGAATTCATGGAAGACGACTTGCCTGCGCGAATTTATATTGCATTCGAGCGCGCCCACGCCGAATATCAATCATGCATTGAGGCAAAGGGGCCGCCTGCAAAAGCGCGAGCCTCGATTAAAACAATGCTTAAAATTCTACGGCAAATTCCCAATCAGAAAGTGCAGCGAAGCCCGCGCTGAAAAATTGGGCAAAAAATTCTGTGTCAATTTCATATGGAAGCTTACCGCACGAAAGACATCTTCCGGCTCTGAATAGACGCTCCCGTTTGCAGGCGATAAATGTAAATGCCCGAACTCACCTCAAGCCGGTATTGACGGCCGTCCAGCTTGTGCCATTGTTGGTGGAAAGAAACACGCCGCCGCCAAAAGTTCCCGCTAGAAGATTCGAGCCGCTCACGGCAAGAGTGTTAATCGAAGTGTTTGCCAGGCCGGTGTTGACGGCAACCCAGCTTGCGCCATTATTGGTGGAAAGAAACACGCCGCCACTCGTTCCCGCAAAGAGATTCGAGCCGTTCACGGCAAAGCACGTAACAGAGCCTCCGTAGGGTCCATTGGTTTGAATCCACTGCGCCTGGAGACTTTGTGCTCCAAGCAGGACGACGACGGCGAAGAAAGAAAGCAAGCGTTTCATGTTTGTGCCTCCCTGGTTGAGCCTGTCTTCGACAGTCATAGGATAAAAAATAATAGGCAAGCGCCTATTAAAATTAGAGCTGCAGCCATCTTCGTAGATGGGGTCGTGTTACTACAAAATTAGACGTCCTGGATGTCTACGATAGT
>Ga0247727_10014705_pt1 | contig 12956 bp, 13 predicted proteins | sample WisWelCaveWW1625_FD_202498 | JGI IMG/M metagenome (GOLD analysis project Ga0247727, IMG submission 202498) | Biofilm microbial communities from Wishing Well Cave, Virginia, United States - WW16-25 | ecosystem: Environmental > Aquatic > Deep subsurface > Groundwater > Cave microbial mat | place...
GTAACAACGAACGCAGTTGGTGGCGATCCCCATCGCCCAACTGCACGACTTGTTTCTGTGGCATACGACCTCCTTGGTCGTCGCCAGATTGCCCCACTTCACCCTTGCATTCAAGTTTGACGGAGCATTAGTGAAAGCCCGCTTGCTCGGCGGCGCTGAAGCGCGTATTCTGGGGCCGTGAACATCACCATTGACGATGAAGTCTTGCGCGGGGTCGAGTTGTCACCGGACCAAGCCCGACTCGAGTTGGCCGTCGGACTGTTCTCGGATGCGAAGGTGACCCTGGGGCGGGGGGCGGAGATTGCCGGTCGGAGCCAGGCGGAATTCATGCGCGAACTGGGGCGCCGCAAGATCGCCATGCACTACGACCTGGAGGATTTTGAAGAGGATTTGCGCACGCTGGAGCAGTTGCGGTCCAAGTGATTGTTGTCAGCGACACCTCGGCCATCAGCGCCTTGCTGGTCATCAAACGCGTTGACCTTTTGCGGGATCTGTTTGGGGAAGTGCTGATCCCCCCGGCCGTGGCCCTTGAATTGCGCCGGGCGCATCCGCTACTGCCCGCCTTTATTCGGGTGGCGCCGGTCACGGATCTGGCTTGGGTGGCGGAGCTGGTGACAGAACTTGACCGTGGTGAAGCCGAGGCCATCGCCTTGGCCCGCCAAGTCCGGGCGGATGCGTTGCTGATTGACGAGAAGCTCGGGCGCCGGGTGGCCCGCCGGGCGGGCCTGCATGTGGTGGGGTTGTTGGGCGTGTTCGCCGAGGCCAAGCACGCCGGTCTGCTGGCGAATGTCGGGACGATCCTTGACGAGTTGGTTACGAATGCTGGCTTCTACATTTCCCCCGCGCTGCGCCACGAAGTCCTGAGGTCGGTTAAGGAAGCATAATCGCTCTCTTCCGATGCACGTCCTCGGCGTTCAACTCGACATCGTCTGGGAAGATAAGGCCGCGAACCACGACAAGGTCCACCGTCTTCTTTCCGCCGCGCACCCCGCGCCGGGCACGCTCGTGGTCCTGCCGGAAATGTTTGCGACCGGCTTCACCTTGAACCTGACCGAGGCTGAGGACACCGGCGAGTCCGTCAGTCGTTTGGCGCAAGAATTCCAAGTCCACCTGCTGGCCGGGGTGGTTCGCCGTTCTGGAGGGCCACGCTCCGTCGTGGCCGCGCCCCCAAGTGGACGCGACGGAGCGCGTCCCTCCAACGGCTTTCGCAACGAAGCTGTCCTGTTCGACCCGCAAGGCCGCGAAACCGCCTGCTACGCGAAAATGCATCCCTTCCGCTTTGCAGGCGAGTCCGTTGTGCCGGGCACTGACCCCGTTGTGGTTGCCTGCGGCGAATTCAAGCTCGCGCCGACCGTGTGCTATGACCTGCGTTTCCCCGAGCTTTACCGCGCGTGCGTGCGACGCGGCGCAACCTTGTTCGCCGTGATCGCCAACTGGCCCACGCCGCGTCTCGATCACTGGCTCACGTTGCTCAAAGCCCGCGCCATCGAAAACCAAGCCTGCGTCATCGGCGTGAACCGTTGTGGTCGCGACCCGAACCTTGAGTACCCCGGCCGCTCCCAAATCATCAGCCCGCGTGGAGAGGTGCTGGCCGAAGCCGGGGAGACCGAAGGCATTCTGCGCGCCGAATTGGACCTGCCTACGCTCCAAGCCTACCGGCAGGAGTTTCCAGCATTGCAGGATATGCGGTAGGCCGGTATTCTCCGACAGACCTTGATGAAACCCAAGAACGTTGTCTTGCTCGGCACGACCGGCTCGATTGGCGTCTCGACGCAGAAGGTGGCGGCGGACTTGCCAGGCGAGATCCGGCTGGTCGGGCTGGCGTCACGCGCGAACGTGGCCGGCATGGAAGCGGCCATCCGGCAATTCCAGCCGAAAGCTGTCGCGATGACCAATCACGAGCAGGCACGCGAGCTGGAGTCACGGATCAAGTCGCCCGTGCTGGCCGGGGAACGCGGGTTGGTGGAGTTGGCGACGATGCCGGAGGCGGACATTGTGTTGGTGGCGATTGTGGGAACGGCCGGCCTTGAGCCGGCGCTGGCGGCGATCCGGGCGGGGAAGGATTTGGCGGTGGCGTCGAAGGAAATCCTGGTCATGGCGGGCGAACTGGTGATGAGCGAGGCGCGCAAGCACGGGGTCAGAGTGTTGCCGGTGGACAGCGAGCACAGCGCGATTTATCAATGCCTGGAAGGACGCGACCCGGCGGATGTGAAGCGGCTGATTTTGACGGCGTCGGGCGGGCCGTTTCGGCAGACGCCGCGCGAGCGGTTTGCGTCGATCACGGTGGCGGAAGCGCTGAAGCATCCGTCGTGGAACATGGGGCCGAAGATCACGATTGATTCGGCGACGTTGTTCAACAAGGGGCTGGAGATGATCGAGGCGCGGTGGCTGTTTGATGTGGAAATCGACCGGGTGGACGTGGTGATTCATCCGCAGAGCGTGGTGCATTCGATGGTGGAATTCCGGGACGGCTCGATTCTGGCGCAACTCAGCGTGCCGGATATGCGTTACCCGATCCAGTATGCGCTGACGTGGCCGCGGCGGCTGCCCAATTCGATGCCGCCCACGGATCTGGCGCGGATCGGGTCGTTGACGTTTGAGAATCCCGATCACGAGCGCTTCCCGTCGTTGCGGCTGGCGCGGGAGGCGGGACGCAAGGGCGGGACGATGCCGGCGGTGTTCAACGCCGCCAACGAGATCGCCGTGGCGCGGTTTGTCGATGGCCAGATCAAGTTCCCGCAGATTTTCGAGACGGTGGAGCGGACGATGGGGGCGCATCGGGTGGTTGCGTCACCGACCCTGGATGCTATAGTGGAAGCCGACCTGTGGGCCAGAAAGGAAGCGGAACGTGCCAGTTAATGATGTCATGAGTGTGGTGGCGACGAAGATTTATCCTGCGTTGCTGGTGGTGTTTTTCTTTGCGCTGACCATTTTCATCCACGAGCTGGGGCATTTTCTGATGGCCCGGCGGCGGGGGATGAAGGTCGAACGGTTTTCGATCGGGTTCGGGCCGAAGATTTTCGGGTGGCAGAAGGACGGGATTGATTACCGGGTGTCGTGGCTGCCGTTTGGCGGTTACGTGGCGTTGCCGCAGATGTCGCCGATGGAAGCCATCGAAGGCAAAACCGAATCGAAGGCCGAAGACCTCCCCCCCGCCCCGCCGGCCTCGAAGATTCTCGTCGCGTTCGCTGGGCCGGTGATGAACATCTTGCTCGCGTTCTTGCTGGCGTCGATCATCTGGTATATCGGCAAACCCAGCAATCCCGCCGTGGTCGGCTGGGTCGAAGCCGGCAGTACCGAGGAACAGGCCGGCGTCCAGCCGGGCGACCGCATCGTCAAGGTCAACGGCCACCCGATCAAGACCTGGACGCAATTCGTCGAGTCCGTCGCCTTCAGTCGCGAACCGCAGGTGCACCTCGTCCTGGATCGCGACGGGCAGACCCTCGAACGCGATCTGGAAACGAAGCTCAACAAACAGTTCGGCGTCAAGACGCTCGATGGGGTGTATCCGCGCGAACGACCCTTTGCCCGCAGCATCAATGGCGGTTCGCCGGCGGAGCGGGCCGGTCTCCAGCCGGGCGACCGGTTTGTTTCGGTGGAAGAGATGCCGATTCACAGTTCCGACCAGCTCCGCGAGTTGATCGGCAAGCGCGCCGACCAGGTCACCACCGTCAAAGTCCTGCGGCAGGACGAAATGCTCACGCTCACCGTGACGCCCGAGTTCATGAAAGAAGAAAACGCCGCGCGCATGGGCGTGCTGCTCGGCGACGAGTTGGAGATCGTCCGGCCCGGCCCGACGCCGTGGGAACAATTTCGCGAGGTGTTCGTCTCGATGGCGCGGATGTTCAGCGCGCTGTGGCATTCGAAGGAAACCGGCGTCAGCGCCCATAGCGTCAGCGGCCCTGTCGGCATCATGGGCGCGTGGTGGTACGGCATCGTCAGCGGCGGCGTCCGGCAGGGAATCGTGATCGCCATTCTGCTGAACATCAATCTCGCCATCCTGAATCTGTTGCCGTTGCCGATCCTCGACGGCGGCCACATTGTGTTTGCCATGCTGGAAAGCGTCCGCCGCAAACCGCTCAACGCCCGGCTCGTCCAGAACGTCTCGGTTGCCTTCGCCATCCTGCTCATCAGCTTCATGCTCTACGTCACGTTTTTCGATGTGCAACGCTTCTTCTCCCGGCCCAAAGCCAACCCCGGACCGCCGACGCCGGAAGCGCCCGCCACCGCGCCATGAACTACTGCGCCAACCCGTTCTTCCGGCAGCGCCGCGTCACCCGCGAGGTCAAGGTGGGCGACGTCGGCGTGGGCGGCGACAACCCGATCCGCGTCCAGACGATGTTGATCTCCGACACGATGAACACCGCGGCCTGCGTCCGCGAGGCCATCCCGATCATCGAGGCCGGCTGCGAGATCCTCCGCATCACTGCCCCCTCGATCAACGACGCCCGGAACCTGAAGAACATTGTGGCCGCGCTCGGCGAACGCGGCTACCGGGTTCCGATCGTGGCCGACATCCATTTCGTCCCGGCCGCCGCGCTGGAAGCCGCGCAGTGGGTCGAGAAAGTCCGCATCAATCCCGGCAACTACGCCGACCGCAAAAAATTTGCCGTCCGCGAGTACACCGACGACCAGTATGAGCAGGAATTGGCACGGCTGGAGCAGGCGTTCACCCCGCTGGTCGCGCACTGTAAACAGCTTGGTCGCGCGATGCGCATTGGAACAAATCACGGCTCGCTTTCCGACCGGATTATGAACCGCTACGGCGACACACCGCTCGGCATGGTCGAGAGCGCGCTGGAATTTGTCAGCATCTGCCGGAAGAACGGCTACCACGAGATCATTCTCTCGATGAAAGCCAGCAACCCCAAGGTGATGATCGAAGCCTACCGGCTGCTCGTCGCTCGGTTGAATGAGGAAGGCCCGGACTGGAACTACCCCCTCCATCTCGGCGTCACCGAAGCCGGCGAGGGCGAAGACGGCCGCATCAAGTCCGCCATCGGCATCGGCGCGCTGCTGGAAGACGGCCTCGGTGATACCGTCCGCGTTTCGCTCACCGAAGACAGCGTCCACGAAATTCCCGTCTGCAACGAACTCGTGGCAAAGTTTAACGCTCCGGTCGCGGCGGGGACGCCGCTCCTACCTGTGACCGACACCCGCGACCCGTTCTCCTACAGCCGTCGTCCCACGCCCGAACTGGTGATCGGCGGCTTGCGTCTCGGTCGCGAACATCCCCCCCGCGTCGAGGTGCCGGTCCCGCTGACGGCGACCGTGGCCGACATCCAACGCATCACCACGGCTGAGCCGGACACCTTTGCGGAGATACTCCAATTTCAGCCGGGCTCGGCGTTCATTGAGAAGCTCCGCGCGCACAACATTTTCACGCCGATTGCCGGCGGAGAAGAAAAAATCAACGTCCCCTACCCCGGCCCGGTCCCCGCCGGCGCCGCCACGATTCAATTCGACTTGGAAGCGAGTTCTCCGCGGGAGTTTGTTTCCGTCTGCGACCGGCTGGCGGCCGAGTTGAAGACCCTGCGGCATCGGCAAACGATGGTCGCTGTCAAACGCGCCGAGGGCCTGGGCGTGATCGCGGCCTACCGGATCCTGGCCGCCAAACTCGATGAGCACGGATTGAAGGTGCCGGTGATGCTGCGCGACCGGAGCGGTTCGTTGCTGACAGCCAGCACCAACATTGGCGCATTGCTGTGTGACGGCATCGGTGACGCCGTTGAGATTACCGGCGCGGCCAGCCTGCTGTCGTCCGTCAAACTGGCGTACAACATCTTGCAAGCGGCCGGCGCACGCAGTTTCAAGACCGACTACGTGGCCTGCCCAAGCTGTGGCCGGACGCTGTTCGATCTCCAAACGGTGACCGCCCGGATCAAAGCGCGGACGTCGCATTTGAAAGGCGTGAAGATCGCCGTGATGGGATGCATCGTGAACGGCCCGGGCGAAATGGCCGATGCCGACTTCGGTTACGTCGGCACGGCGCCGGGGAAAATCTCACTCTGGGTGGGCAAGCAGCAGGTCAAGCAACACATCCCGGAAGACCAAGCGGTGGACGAGTTGATCGGGCTGATCAAGGAACATGGCAAGTGGACCGAGCCGGCCGCCGAACCGCAGCCGGAGTTGGCGACGGCGTGATCAAACCCTGGCCAGTCACGCGCTCGGAGGTCGTGGCCGATTGCCGTATTTTCAAGGTCCGCAAGAACACCGTCACCAACCCCCGCACGAGTCGCCCACACGAGATGTATGTGATGGAGCAGCCGAACTGGTTGAACGTTGTGCCGCTCACCCCGGACGAGCAAGTGGTCATGATTGAGCAGTGGCGACACGGCACCCAATCGGCGCACTTAGAGACGCCCGGTGGGTTGATCGAGCCGGGCGAGAGCGTCGAAGCCTGTGCGCGCCGCGAACTGCTGGAGGAAACCGGTTATGCGGCCGAGGCGATCATTCCCCTGGGGCAGGTCCATCCGAACCCCGCCATCCAGAACAACCTCCAGCATTACGCGCTTGCCAAAAACTGCCGGCGGGTCCGTGAGCCGGCCCTGGATGACGCGGAGGATATCGTGGTCCGATTGATGCCACTGGCCCAGATCCCCGAGTTGATCTTGTCGCGACACATCACCCACTCGCTCGTCATCGGCGCTTTTCACTGGCTGGAGCTGCGGCGCCGCGCGGGCCTGGAAGTCTGAGCCACGATGAGCGACCTGACCGGCAAATTGAATGAGGTGTTGGGCGATGAATGGGCGTGCGTGCGCGCGTTACGCCGCGCCGAATCAAAGTGCGATGACCCCGGCCGACTGGAAGTCATCAAGCGGGTCCGCAAAGATTGCAGCCTCGGCTGCGTCAGCCTGGCTAATGTCATCCGTCAGTTGGGTGGCCGGCCAACCGACATCCCGAGTCCCCGGTTTTCCCTGAAGCTCGCTGACGAGTCCCTGTCCGACATCCTCGACCTGGCCCAATCCGCCCAAACCCATCTCGTCGCCGAAATCGAAGCCTTGATTGATGAGCCGGCCTTGAAGGAATCGCGCACCGCGCTGGACACCGTCCGCCGACTCCACCTAGAGAACATCCGCTGGCTCAGGAGCTCGTTGACGACCTAATACTGTATGGCGGAAAACACCGGGTAATCTTTCAGACGGTCCCGGCCTTTCAGGAACGACAACTCGATCAGGAAATCAATCTCGGTGATGTCACCGCCGAGTTGTTCGACCAGCGTGGCGGCGGCCATCGCGGTGCCGCCAGTGGCCAGGAGGTCGTCCACGATGATCACCCGGCTGCCGCGTTGGATGGCGTCCACGTGCATCTCGCTGGTCTCGCTGCCATACTCGAGGGTGTAGCTGGTCACGACGGTCTTGTACGGGAGTTTGCCCTTCTTGCGGACCGGCACCATCCCGATGCCGAGTTTGTAGGCGACCGCCCCGGCAAATATGAACCCCCGCGCATCAATCCCCACCACGGCGTCCACCTTCTTCCCCTTGTGCCGGTCGGCGATCACGTCCACCGCTTGCCGGAAAAGCTGGCCGTCTTGCAACACGGGCGTGATGTCCTTGAAGAGGATGCCCTTGACGGGAAAGTCCGGCACGTCACGGATGGCGGAGCGGAGCGGGTCGTGCATGCCGCGCTACTTCTTCAGGGCCGGTGTGGGCCGGTCCTGTTTTTCGATGATGCGGCGCAGTTTGGTCAGGGCGATATTCTGGATCTGGCGGACGCGCTCGCGGGTGACCTTGAATTTCTTGCCCACTTCCTCGAGTGTCTTGGACCGATTGCCGTCCAACCCGAATCGCAGGGTCAGGATATCCGCCTCGCGCGGGTCGAGACCAGTCAGCAACTGGCGCACTTCGTTGCGCATGGTTTTGTCGCGCAGCATCTCGAACGGAGTGGCCGCGTTCTCATCGCCGACGATCTCGCCAAATTCGGTGGCATCGTCGTCGCCGATCGGCGCGTCGAGGCTGGCGGGTCGAACGCTGACAGTGCGCAATTGGGCCACTTTGGCCGCCGTCATGCCCAAATACTCGCCCAGTTCCGCGTCGGTCGGTTCACGTCCGAGCCGTTCGCTGAGTTGCATGCCGACCCGTTTCATCTTGCTGATCTTGTCCACCAAATGCACCGGCAGGCGGATGGTCTTCGACTGGTTGGCGAGCGCGCGTTTGATCGACTGCTTGATCCACCACGCGGCGTAAGTGGACAGTTTGCCGCCCTTCTTGGGGTCGAACCGCTCCACGGCCTTCATCAATCCGATATTGCCCTCGCTGATCAGGTCGAGCAGCGGGAGACCGAGATTGGAATAGTCGTGGGCGATCTTGACGACGAGTCGCAGGTTGGCCTTGATCATGTGCGTCCGGGCTTTCTTGTCGCCCCGCTTGATCCTGGCGGCCAACACGATTTCATCCTGCACGGTGAGCAGCTTGACCTGCCCGATCTCCCGCAGATAAATCTTGATGCCGTTCTCGCTCTCTCGATTGCGATCCATCACCATAACGCGACTCCGAAGCTATGGATTTGACACCACCGACGCAAGAACATTCAAACCATGAGACGCACGGGAACGGTTACTTCTTCGCCTGATCCTTAAGCGCGGCTTGGGCTGCCGCCAGCCTGGCGATCGGGACGCGGAACGGTGAGCAGCTCACGTAGGTCAGGCCGAGTTGGTGGCAAAACTCCACGCTACTGGGTTCGCCGCCGTGCTCGCCGCAAATGCCCAGCTTGATGTCCTTCCGGGTCTTGCGGCCCTTCTCAATGGCGATGCGCATGAGCTGGCCGACGCCGTCGCGATCAATGGCCTCAAACGGATTCCGCTTCACGATCTCCAGTTCCTGGTACAACGGCAGGAAACTGCCGGAATCATCGCGGCTCATGCCGAGCGTCGTCTGCGTGAGATCGTTTGTGCCGAAGCTGAAGAACTGGGCCTCTTTCGCAATCTCGTCCGCCGCCAACGCGCCGCGCGGGATCTCGATCATCGTGCCGACGAGGTACCCCACCTTCGTCTTCTGCTCGTCCATGACCTGCTTGGCGACGCGATGGACGATTTCCAACTGCAACTGAAGCTCGCGTGGGAATCCGACGAGGACGATCATGATCTCGGGTTTGACCGGGATACCTTCCTTCTTCACCTGGATGGCCGCTTCGATGATCGCGCGGGTCTGCATCTCGGTGATCTCCGGGAAGGCGATGCCCAACCGGCACCCGCGATGCCCGAGCATCGGATTGGCCTCGTGCAATTGCTGGACGCGCGCGGCGACTTTCTCGGGTGGAATGCCGATCTTGTGGGCCGTTTCGCGCTGCGTCTCACTGTCGTGCGGCAGGAATTCGTGCAACGGCGGATCGAGCGTGCGGATGGTGACCGGGAAGCCTTTCATCGCACGGAAGATGCCGGCAAAGTCGTCGCGCTGAAACGGCAACAACTTCGCCAACGCCCGCTGGCGCGCCTCTTTCGTTTCGGCGAGGATCATCTCGCGCATCGCGTAGATGCGGTCGCCCTCGAAGAACATGTGCTCCGTCCGGCACAACCCGATGCCGGCGGCGCCGAACGCAATCGCGTTGGCGGCCTGATCCGGCTGGTCGGCGTTGGTGCGGATTTGCAGACGACGCAGCTTGTCGGCCCACCCCATCAGCTTGGCGAACTGTTGGTAGGTCCGGCTCTCTTTGGCCGGGAGCGTCTTCTCGACCAACACCTGCACGACTTCGCTCGGCGCGGTCTTGACCTCACCCGCGTAGATTTCGCCCAGCGTGCCGTCGATCGAAATGTAATCGCCTTCCTGGATCGTCCGACCGCCGACCTGCATCACGCGCGCCCGGTAATCAATCTGAATGTCCGACGCGCCCGCAACGCACACCTTGCCCATCTGCCGCGCCACCAACGCCGCGTGGCTCGACACGCCGCCGCGCGCGGTGAGAATGCCTTCGGCGGCGATCATCCCGCGCAGGTCTTCGGGGCTGGTCTCGACCCGGGCGAGCAACACGCGTTCGCCCTTGTGAGCACGATCCACCGCATCCTCGGCATTGAACACCACCTTGCCGGAAGCCGCGCCGGGGCCGGCGGCCAAACCTGTGCACAGCAACCGGCCAGCCTTCACGGCCGCGTCGCGGTCCTTGCGATCAAATATCGGTGCCAACACTTGCGTCAATGAATCCGCCGGCACGCGACCCACCGCGGTCTTCCAATCAATCAACTTCTCGTCCACCATCTCGACGGCGATACGCACAGCGGCGAGGCCGGTACGTTTGCCGTTGCGGGTCTGAAGCATGTACAGCTTGTGGTCCTCGACGGTGAACTCGAAGTCCTGCATGTCCTTGAAATGTTTCTCCAACGACCGGCGAACCTGTTCGAGTTCCGCGTGCGCCTTCGGCATCTCGTCTTTCAACTTCGCGATGGGCTGCGGTGTCCGCGTGCCGGCGACCACATCTTCGCCCTGTGCGTTGATCAGGTACTCGCCGTAGAACACCTTCTCGCCCGTGGCCGGGTCGCGCGTGAACGCCACCCCTGTCGCGCTGGTGTCGCCGAGATTGCCGAACACCATCGTCTGCACGTTCACCGCCGTGCCCCATTCGTGCGGGATGCCGTACTTGCGCCGGTACACAATCGCGCGGTCGTTGTTCCAGGAGCCGAACACCGCGCCGATCGAACCCCAAAGCTGAGCGACCGGACTCTGCGGGAAATCCTTGCCGGTACGTTTGCGGATCAGATCTTTGAACCGGTTCACGAGTTCCTTCAGGTGCTTCGGGTGGAGATCGACGTCCGCCTTCACACCGACTTCTTCCTTCAGCGCGTGCATCACCTCGTCGAACGGCTCGTGATCGTCCTTGCCAACCTTCTGCACCCCCATTACCACGTCGCCGTACATCTGGACGAACCGCCGGTAGCTGTCCCACGCCCAGCGCGGGTTGCCCGATTTGCGACCAATGACCTCGACCACTTCGTCGTTCATACCGAGATTGAGGATCGTGTCCATCATCCCCGGCATCGAATCCCGCGCGCCCGAGCGCACCGACACGAGCAGCGGGTTCTCCGCATCGGCGAATCGCTTGCCGGTCAATGCCTCCAGCCGCACCAGCGCCGTCTCGACCTGCGCTACGAGTTGTTTAGGATAACTCCGGCCGTGATCGTAGTAGTACGTGCAGACCTCGGTGGTGATCGTGAACCCCGGTGGCACCGGCAATCCGATCCGCGTCATCTCCGCGAGATTCGCCCCTTTGCCGCCCAGCAACGGCTTCATCGAGCCATCGCCGTCCGCCTTGCCGCCGCCGAAGAAATAAACGTACTTCGCGCTCTTGGCCGGAGCTTTTGAACCGCTTTTACTTCGTTTCTTACCCATAACCTGAACTCTTCCTTAGTGGAGTTAAACTTCGATAACGGGGAAAAACTGAGCGCCGCAGTCTAACAAACCCGCCCTTGCTGTCAACGCCGCCGTCGCTGCCCAAATCCGAAACTCGAAATACGAAATCCGAAGGAAATCCAAATTTCAGAGCGTTAGATGGAGGGCAGCGCTCGCCACTCTGCGAAGTACTCCGCAACTCAGCATGAGCCGTCGTAACCGCCGGGAACCAGCGCAGACGTCTGCCCATTCAATCCGGATTGGCCTGCGAACGTGGAGGCGACGTTCTGTCGGGACCGGGCAAAGGGGCAGCCGCCGCAATAATTGAATGGCGCGCCGACATCGATAGCAGTACGATCACAGGCATGGGTTTACAGTCACGATTGAGTTTACTCGAGCCCATTGAGACGTGGCCCAGCCTCCACAGTTCAGCTATGGAACGATACTGGGATGGCATTGATCTGGCCACCAGCCATGAAGCTCGTCGCACGGGAGCAATCTACCTATTGGGTTACGTCGCTGAGATTTTGCTGAAGGTTGCCTTCTTCCGCGTAACCGGTTGTCTGGCAAGCCAGGCTGTTGACTTAAAGGTGATCAAAGCGCACGCCTCATGGACGAAGACGAATTTCCACGATGTCAGTGGCTTGGCAGATCTGCTGATTGAAGAGCGCCGGCTGCAGAACCGAGCATTCGACCCAGTTTTCGCCGGCCAATTGAAAGCATACACGTTGGCTGTGGCCTCACACTGGAGGGAAACCCTGCGCTACCGGCAGACACTTGCCGAGGAAGCCGAGTTGGTCGAGGTTTTCCAGAGTGTTGACTGGTTGCTGGCCAACGCTAACCTACTATGGAGTTGAGACTATGCCTGTTATTAAGAAACCAAGAACACCGGAAAGTCCGCGCCACCTCGAACTCGTTACTGCCCTGGTTCGCGAGTTGAATCGCGACCAGCCTACAGGACCCGGTCCGAAAATCGTCGAAGAAGAACAGCGGGGAAACTATCTGCACATCAAAGTCATCTGGGACGAGTGGAAGGACTTGGATTACGAAAGCCGCGGTCGCGTCATTATGGACGCGTATGAGCAAGCGCGCCCCAATGAGGTTACTCGCATCACCGTGGCCCTCGCTTTGACTCACGCCGAGGCCGAGCGTTTGGGAATTGCAACATAGCGATACGCCAGGACAAGACAGGCATTCAGCGCCGTCGCGTGAGTCGGTGAGGAGTGGACTCCCAAGTTTCGAACGCCCTTCGGATGCACCTTATGCCCATCGCGCACTGTTGGGCCCTCCTAATCTGGTGGGTGCACCAACCGTTATGGCAGTGCAACAAATGCGCCACGTCGCTGAATTGCTCGGGGCTGCCCCGGAAGAATACGTTAATGCCCTCGATACCCTTCCACAATAACTCGAACCCCACGAACTTCTTTGGCTCATACATCCACACTACTGGATATGGTTTCTTCCGCATCGCTGGCTTGAACTCGCCTTCGGCAAGGGTTTCCACGAGGCGTACTAATTCTAGTTCGCGTTCAAGGTGAGACTAACTATCCAGGGCCAGGCGCAGATGCTCCGCACGCGATCTCGATCCCCAGCCAGCCGTGGCAGGCCTGCTTCCAAGGTGCGCACCACCCCGGCCAT
>Ga0247727_10014706_pt1 | contig 12955 bp, 10 predicted proteins | sample WisWelCaveWW1625_FD_202498 | JGI IMG/M metagenome (GOLD analysis project Ga0247727, IMG submission 202498) | Biofilm microbial communities from Wishing Well Cave, Virginia, United States - WW16-25 | ecosystem: Environmental > Aquatic > Deep subsurface > Groundwater > Cave microbial mat | place...
TGGCGCATGGTTTCGATGACTTGATCCAGCGACACTTTGCTAGGCGCAGAAGAGTGTAGCGCCAACCGCGCGGCGTTGACCGCCTTGACCGATCCGATGGCGTTGCGTTCGATGCAGGGAATTTGCACCAACCCGCCGACGGGATCGCACGTCAGGCCGAGATTGTGCTCCATGCCGATTTCGGCGGCGTTGGCGACGACCTGCGGGCTGCCTCCCCAAACCGCTGCAAGGCCAGCTCCCGCCATAGAGCAGGCGACCCCCACTTCACCCTGGCAACCCATCTCGGCGCCTGAGATGGACGCGCGCTGCTTGTAGAGCAGACCGATGCCGCCGGCGGTCAGAAGAAAGCGCCGCGCGTCGCGCATCGGCTCGGAGCTGGTGAGGCAATAGTGGCGGAGAATGGCGGGAAGAATGCCCGCCGCGCCGTTGGTCGGCGCCGTCACGACCTGTCCCCCGGCGGCGTTTTCTTCGTTGACGGCCATGGCATAGACATTGAGCCAGTCGAAGAGCCGCTCGGGTTCGTTGGCTTGCGGCTGCGCCAGCAGTGTACGCCAGATGGCCGGTGCTCGGCGGTTCACTTGAAGCGAACCCGGCAAAACGCCCTCGCGCACAAGGCCCCGCTCGATGCACGCGGCCATCACCGCAACCACGCGATCGAGGCGGGTGTCGGTTTCTGCGCGCGGCCGCATTGCATCTTCGTTGGCGTAAACGATGTCTTCGATGCTCTTTCCCTCGCGGGCGCAATGCTCGAGCAGCTCCGCGCCCGAAGCGAATGGATAGGGAACGCTGCGGCCGGTCGCGATCTGATCCTTGGGCGCGGGAGTACGCAGTTGCTTCTCCGTCGCGATAAAGCCGCCACCGGTTGAATAGTAGGTCTGCTCAAAGAAGAGTGAGCCGTCCGCGTCGAAGGCGCAGAGCTTCATGCCGTTGGGATGCAGTTTTGGGATGACGTCATAGGCAAAGACGATGTTGGCGTCGGGATCAAACGCGATTGTGTGCGCCCCGAGGAGCGATACGCGCCTTTCTTGGGCGACGCGCGCGACAAGCGCGTCCGCTTCGTCGGGATCGAGCGTTTCGGGGTCGAGGCCGAACAGCCCGAGCACGACAGCCTTCGGGGTGGCGTGACCCTTGCCTGTCAGCGCCAGCGAGCCCTGCAGCTCGACGACAACTTTTGCGACCTGAACAAGCTCATTATGCTGCTTGAGTTCTTCAAGGAAGCGTTTGCCGATGCGGATCGGCCCTAGAGTATGGGAACTCGAGGGGCCGATGCCGATTCGGAAGAGTTCAAGAACGGAGAGCATATGAAGTCGCTGGACGCGGCGCGTTTCTGTTGTGGATTGTCGCTCACGTTCGTACGCGATAATAAGGCTCATTCCAACAGGCGGCGCCGCAATGCCGTGAGGAGGTGTCATTGAAAGCGTTGGTGAAACGTGAGGCTGCCCCTGGCCTCTGGCTTGAGGATGCGCCTCAACCGAAACCGGGCCTCAACGACGTGCTGATCCGCGTGAAGCGTACCGCGATCTGCGGAACCGATCTGCACATCTACAAGTGGGATGACTGGGCCCAGCGAACGATCCCAGCGCCCATGGTTGTCGGTCACGAATTCGTCGGCGAGATCGTCGAGGTCGGTGAAAACGTCAACGATTACACGCCTGGCATGATCGTCTCAGGCGAAGGCCACATCGTCTGTGGCCGCTGCCGCAATTGTATGGCCGGGCGGCGCCACCTTTGCCCGCACACCAGCGGCGTCGGCGTCAACCGGCCTGGCGCCTTCGCCGAGTACATCGTCATTCCCAACGCCAATGTCTGGCACCACGCCGATGGCATCGATCTCGACATCGCCGCGATCTTCGATCCCTTCGGCAACGCCACGCATACGGCGCTGCAATGGGACATGATGGGCGAGGATGTGCTGATCACCGGCGCTGGGCCGATCGGCGCGATGGCGGCGGCGATCGCGAGGCACGCGGGCGCTCGTCACGTCGTGATCACCGACGTGAACGATTATCGCCTGACGCTCGCGGCGAAGCTCGGCGCGACGCGGACGGTCAATATTTCCAAGGAAACTTTGGGCGATGTCCAGAAACAGCTGGGCATGAGAGAGGGCTTCGACGTCGGACTAGAGATGTCGGGGGCGCCCAGCGCCTTGTGCAACATGATCGACAACATGTGCCACGGCGGAAAAATCTCGATGCTCGGCATTCCCGGCGGCGATGCGGCGATCGATTGGCGCAAAGTCGTGTTCAATATGTTGACGATTAAAGGCATCTACGGTCGCGAGATCTTCGAGACCTGGTACAAGATGACGGTGATGATCCAATCGGGCCTCGATATCGCTCCCGTAATCACGCATCGCTTGCCATTCGAGGAATTCGAATACGGTTTCGAGACAATGCTGGCGGGCGAGTCCGGGAAGGTCGTGCTCCGCTGGAGCTGAGGCGGGGCAGCAAGCGAGGTCAAGGATGTACGGCGCGTTTCAAGACCACGTTGAGCGTGAGATCAGCGGCATTCACGAGGCCGGCTTCTATAAGCAAGAGCGCATCATCGCTACGCCGCAGGGTGCGGAGGTCGGCGTCTCAACCGGCGCGTCACTGATCAACCTGTGCGCAAACAACTATCTCGGGCTTGCACAGGATGAGCGCGTAAGAGCGGCCGCACATGCCGGCCTCGACCGTTGGGGCTATGGCATGGCCTCGGTCCGCTTCATCTGCGGCACCCAAGTCATCCACAAGGAACTGGAGGCAGAGCTCTCGGCGTGGCTCAAGCTGGAAGACACAATCCTTTATCCTTCATGCTTCGACGCCAATGGCGGTTTATTCGAAGCGCTGCTTGGCGCTGAAGACGCCGTCATCTCCGACGAACTCAATCACGCGTCCATCATCGATGGCGTGCGTCTCTGCAAGGCGCAGCGTTACCGCTACCGCAATAACGACATGGACGACCTCGAAGCGCAGCTCAAGGCGGCCGACGCGGCCGGCGCCCGGTTCAAGCTGATCTCCACCGACGGCGTGTTTTCAATGGACGGCGTTATCGCCCAACTCGACAAGATATGCGATCTCGCCGAGCGCTATAGCGCGCTGGTCCATGTCGATGATAGCCATTCAACCGGGATCGTGGGCGCGCTTGGCCGGGGCACGGCAGAACATTGCGGCTGCATGGACCGCATCGACATCCTCACCGGCACGCTCGGCAAGGCGCTGGGCGGGGGCAGCGGCGGCTTCACGAGCGGGCGCAAGGCAATCGTCGAACTGCTACGGCAGCGTTCGAGGCCTTATCTGTTTTCAAACACTGTTCCACCGTCAATCGTCGCCGGCGCGCGCAAGGCGGTGGAGCTCGCGGCCAACGGTGACGCGTTGCGGACGCAGCTGCGGGCCAACATGGAGTTTTTCCGAGCTGGCCTGGCTGAAGCGAGTTTCGAATTGCTGCCTGGCCAGCATCCGATCATCCCTGTGATGCTGCACGATGCACGGCGGTCGGCGGCGCTGGCCGAAGCGCTGCTGGCGCGGGGCGTTTACGTCATCGCCTTCTCTTATCCGGTCGTCCCCAAAGGTAAGGCGCGCATCCGCTGCCAAATGTCGGCGGCGCACACGCGCGACGAGCTTGAAGCGGCGCTGTCGGCGTTTGTGTCGGCGAAGGCTGCGCTGTGATCCCCGGTTGGTCGGGCGCCGCAAAGGTCTGTTTTCAGTCGCAGCGCGGCCGGTGAATCCGTAGGGCCCCTTTGATTAACGAAAATATGGTCGCGGTTCGTGGCCCCCGGCCCGAACTCGTGATTAGTTGCGATCGGCGGCGCTGCGGGTGACCGCGGCGTATCGACCCTACCGAGGGAGGCGCACATGAAGACGACGGGACTTCTCAAGACCAGCCTATTTGCCACCGCGGCCCTTTTTGCATTTGGTGGAGCGGCCCAAGCTCAAGATATTTACGCCATGGTTTCGGCCGCGAATGCGCAGGTCGCGGCCAATAGCAAGGATTATCGCATCGAGATGGCCGAATACGTCACCAATCTCGAGTCCAACGAAGTTGGACGAATTCTCTTCTTCAGCGATCGCGGAAACCGGCGACTTGCGTTTGACTTTGTGCCCGGGGACCCGCGCCGCATCGGCGCAGGGTGGGGCGGCCCAGGCGCCAACATCAACTTCGCGTTGGACGATGTTGATTTGACCGCTGACATCGCGGGCACGAGCGAACTGGACGAAATTCGCGCGGCCATGGCAACCTGGGAAAATGTCACGTGCTCGACCATCCCGCTGACCGATCGCGGCAACACAGGCGCCGATGTTGGCCTGGTGGAGTTTCTGCTAGGATTTGGGGGAACCGGCGGCGTCAGCGCCGATATCCAACACTCCGGATTTTTGCCGCCGGCTTTCTTCGACGCGATTGCTGCCGGCGGCGGCACCTTCATTCTCGGCGTGACGTTCACCTTCATTTGGGTGAGCGGCGGCAACCCCACTGACATCGACAACAATCACGTCAATGACGCTGCGTTCCGCGAAATCTATTACAACGACGCCTTCACCTGGGAGGTCGATCCGAACGACCAGCCCGGCGACGGCAGGTTCGATATTCAAACAATCGCCCTGCATGAAGCCGGTCATGGACTGAGCCAAGCTCATTTCGGCGATTTGTTCAGATCGCCGGGCAATAACCAGCTGCATCACGCGCCGTTGGCGGTGATGAATGCTGGCTATCGCTTCGGGCAACAGCAGCTCACTGGCACAGATCGCGGCGGGCATTGCGACAACTGGGGCTCCTGGCCGCAGAACTAGGCCAAGAGGCGACGGGGGGTCGGATCCTGGGGTTTGGCCTCCCTTCTCGCCCTCAATGGGGTGAACGCTGCCGTGCCCGTCCTTGTCAGGGTCAGAGCAGCACCCCATTCTGCGTCGTGTGCAACAGCCTGAAACTCCTGATCGGTTGCCTCCGCTCCACGCGCTTCGCGCGTTCGAGGCGGCCGCACGGCATTTGAGCTTCTCACGCGCGGCGGAGGAATTGGGCGTTTCCCCCGCCGCAGTCAGCCAACAGATTCAGCAGATCGAGGAATTCGCGGGCCAGCCCATGTTCAAGCGACTGACACGCCGCGTGGAGTTGACCGATGCGGGCGCGGCGGCGATGCCGCTGGTGCGTGAAGCGATGGCGCTGTTCTCGGAGGCGGCGCGGGTGATGCGTCTGCCGCTGCGCAGCAGGCGCGTCTCGGTGTCGGTGGCGCCCTCGTTTGCCTCGAAATGGCTTGTGCCGCGATTGGAGCGTTTCAACGAGAAGCATCCCGAGGTCGAGGTTTGGGTGCTCGCGGACATGGCGCTGACCGACTTCGCCATCGCTGACATCGATCTGGCGATCCGCTACGGTCCGGGTGGTTATGCCGACGTGCACGCGGAGCGCCTGCTAGCGGAATCAGTGACTGCGGTCTGCGCGCCGAGCCTCATCGCGGCCGGCCTCACGAGGCCCGCAGACCTGGAGCGCGTAGGCTTGTTGCACGATGAAAGCGCTGACAAAGACCCCTCCTGCCCAACCTGGCCTATGTGGCTTGCCGCGCGCAATCTCGATCACATAGACGGGCGACGCGGCCTGCGCCTCAATCAATCGAGCCTCGTCATCGAAGCTGCCGTGGCCGGCAAGGGTGTCGCTTTGGCCAAGCGCCAGTTGGCGGCTGCCGATATTGCCGCTGGGCGACTGACTGTGCCCTTCGAGGACGATGCCCAGCCCTTGCATTTCGCATACTGGCTGATCTGGCGGCGCGGCCGCACGGTGTCCCCGAGCCTGAAAGCCTTCATGGATTGGCTGCGCGAAGAGGCTGGCGGCGAGGCCGATCCCGGCGCCGGGATCTAACGGGCCAGCATCGCTTAACTGACGATACAAGCCTCGGGCCTGCATGGTCGTGATCGCCGGAGGCAAGTTCAGCCTCATGTATCGATACGACGCCCTCGACCGCAGGCTCGTGGCGGAGCGCGTCGCGCAGTTTCGCGATCAGACCGCGCGCTATCTCGACGGGCGCCTTTCAGCGGAGGACTTCAAGCCGCTGCGTCTGCAGAACGGGCTCTACGAACAACGCCATGCCCCGATGCTGCGTGTGGCGATCCCGTATGGGATGCTCTCGGCGCGTCAGCTTCGCACGCTTGCGGAAATCGCTTTGCGGTATGATCGCGGATATGGACATTTCACTACGCGTCAGAACATCCAGTTCAACTGGGTGCGAATCGAGGACGCGCCAGACATTCTGGCGCTGCTGGCCGATGTCGAGATGCACGCGATACAAACCAGCGGCAATTGCGTGCGCAATGTCACGACCGACGCGTTCGCCGGCGTCGCGCCGGACGAACTCGTCGACCCGCGCCCGTACTGCGAAATGATGCGGCAATGGTCGACGCTGCATCCCGAGTTCGCCCACCTGCCGCGCAAGTTCAAGGTTGCCTTCAACGGCGCGCGCGAGGACCGCGCGGCGTCTTCCGTGCACGATCTGGCGTTCGATCTTTATCGCAACGGCGTGGGCGAGGTGCGGTTTCGCGTCAAGGTTGGCGGGGGCCAAGGGCGAACGCCGCGCCTTGCCGTCACCATTCATGACGACCTGCCCTGGCAGGACATGCTGACCTACACCGAGGCGATCTTGCGTGCGTACAATCGCTGGGGCCGGCGCGATAATCTCTACAAGGCCCGCATCAAGATATTGGTCGAGGCGCTTGGGGCGGAAACTTTCGCGAAGGAAGTGGACGAAGACTTCGCCTTCCTGGAAGGCGGGCCCGCGACGCTCACGCATGAAGAACTGCAACGTGTTTCGGCGTGCTTTGTCGATCCCCCTTATGAGGATCCTGCCACCGAAGTCGGTCATGTTCGCGCAGGGTCTAAACGCCCGCGCTTCAGACGCTGGCTAGTGCGAAATGTGGGGCCGCACAAACGAGCAGGCTACGCAACGGTGACGCTCAGCCTGAAGCGGCCTTCCGTCGCCCCTGGTGACGCCACGGCCGCGGAAATGCTCAAGATCGCCGATCTGGCAGAGAGATACTCGTTCGGCGAGCTGCGCGTGACGCATGCGCAGAACCTGGTCCTGCCCGATGTTGCCGAGCGGGATCTGTTGGCGCTTTGGCTTGAGGCGGAATCTCTCGATCTCGCTGAGCCCAATGTTGGCTTGGCGACCGACATGATCGCATGCCCGGGCGGAGATTTCTGCGCGCTGGCCAATGCGCGCTCAATTCCAATCGCTGACGCCATTCAGGCGCGGCTTGCGCCATTAGAAGCTAAGATTGGCGAACTCGCCATCAAGATTTCCGGCTGCATCAATTCGTGCGGCCACCACCATGTCGGCCATATCGGGGTGCTCGGCGTCGATAAGAACGGTGAGGAATGGTATCAGGTGTTGGTCGGAGGGCGTTCGGACGAGAAAAGCGCGCTCGGCCAAGTTCTCGGCAAGGCGGTGCCCGCCGTCGAGGTGGCGCCGCTGATTGAGCGGCTGGCGCGCGTGTACTTGCGTGAGCGGCGCGCAAGTGAGCGATTCATCGATACGGCTCAACGCATCGGCGTCGAGCCATTCAAGAAGGCGGCCTATCCAGCGCCGGTTCTGGAGGCCGCCCTATGAGCGCGCTCATACGGATCACGCCATCGGGTCCCCTCATCGCGGAAAGGGACGGGCGCGTCTTTGCGCCATTGGCGCAGTGGTTGGCGCAGGCAGGCGAGGATATCCGCGCCCTTGTGTTGTCGCCGACCGATGATCCTCTCTTGCTTGAGGGGCGCACGGGCGCGCTTGAGGTCATCGCGATCGAGTTCCCGAAGCCGACGGATGGACGGGGCTTTTCAATCGCTTCTCTTGCCCGACGGCGGCTGGGTTGGCGGGGCGAACTCAGGGCTATTGGCGCGGTGGCGTACGACCAGCTCGCGTTCATGGCGCGGTGCGGCTTCGATGCGTTTGACCTGCGCGAGGGAGAAGACGCCAAAGCGTGCCTGCGCGCGTTCTCCGAGATCAGCGTGACATATCAACACTCAAACGACGGCGCGACGATTTTTCGGCGGCGTGAAGCTGCGCTTGGCGGCGGGCGATGAGGGGCACTGTGTATCTCGTCGGCGCCGGTCCCGGTGCGGCAGATCTCTTGACGCTGCGCGCGGCGCGCTTGATCTCGGCCGCCGATGTCGTTCTCCACGATGCGTTGGTAACGCAAGAGGTGATCGCGATCGCCAAGGGAGCGCGCAAGATCAATGTCGGCAAGCGCGCGAACAGGCCCTCCACCGATCAGCGCGTGATCAATCGCCTGATGGTGCGCGCGGCGCGCGAGAACAAGATCGTCGTCCGGCTCAAAGGGGGCGACCCCATGTTGTTTGGCAGAGCGCAAGAGGAAATCGAGGCATGCCGCAGCGCCGGCGTGCCCGTGGAGGTCGTGCCCGGCGTCAGCGCTGCGTTCGCTGCCGCAGCGGAGGCCCATGCGTCTCTGACCCAACGCGGCGTAGCGAGATCAGTTGTGTTCGTCACGCCGATGACGGCGCGCGATGGCGAGCAAAGCGAGGATTGGGCCGACGCGGCAGCCGCCGCAGACAGCGTAGCTGTCTATATGGGCGCAGGCGCAGGCGCGCGCGTGCGCGACGCGCTGCTTCAGCGCGGCGCCCCGGGAGCAAGCCCAATCGTTCTTGTTGAGAACGCGGGGCGAGGCGGCGCCAGACGCATTGCAGCGACATTGGCGGATTTGGAGGATCTAGTTCAGGCGGCAGGCGAAGGACCAGCGCTCTTGTTGATGGGTGAAGCCTTTGCGGGCGCCGATGCCGAACGCCTCGCAGTGCGCACGCGGGCCAGGGCATGATCCCGATCTTTCTCGATCCATTTAAGGTTCGCGTCGGCGTCGTCGGGCGTGGACAAATATGCGTGCGCCGGCTGGCGTGGCTTCGCGGGCTGGGCGCCTCGCCGACAGTCTTTTCCGATGAACCAAGCGAAGAGCTACGCGCCCGAGCCGGGTCGGCGCTTGTTGGGCGCCTGCCCCAGGAAGGCGATCTTGTGAGGTTGGCGGCGCTTTGGATTGTCGACGTTGATGTCGTCGCCGAACGCCGCCTCGCTGAGGCTGTGCGCTTGAGTGGAATTCTTGTGAACGTCGAAGACGCGAAAGGTCATTGCGATTTTCATACCCCAGCGGTGGTGCGGCGGGGCAAGCTCGTGCTTGCCGCGGGAACGGGCGGGGCGAGCCCCGCCGCCGCGGCGATCGTGCGGGAGAGGTTGGAAGAGGTCTTCCCCGAGGAATGGGCCGAGGCGCTTGATGAAGTGGCGAGGGCGCGCATTGCCTTGCGCAAAGCTGGCGCCAGGCTTGAAGACCTCAACACGGATGCGCGGCGTCGGTTGCGCGCGCGCGCGCTCATCTCGTAACTGGTGCTCAAGGCGAATGATGGCGTCACTTCAGATCAGCTCGCTGGTGGAGCTTCGCGAGCGCGCTTAGTTGAACGGAATGACCATGCATTCTAGCGTTGCCGCCCCACCATGGACCAAAGCGCGTCAGGACAAAGCAGAGGCCGCCCGAGCCATGCTGCGCCGTGTGGTGGAGTTCCATCCAAGTGCGATCGCCGTGCTCGACGCGAACCCCTTTGGCTTTGCACTGATCGACCTCATAGCGCGCGCTGAGTTGGGCCTGCACATAGTGGTTCACTGGCAACGGTCGTGGAGCGGACGTTTTCTGGCGGTTCGAGAAGCGTTGGAGGAGCGCTATGGGCTCAGCCTCCCCTTTGCCGCTGATGCTCCCTTTGTGGCTGACCACGCGGCGTGGGTGACGAGCGATCCCGACCGCGCTGCTGGGCGCATCGGGGAAGGCGAACGGTTCGCGCCTCTCGCCGGTTGGAGCGAGGAAGACGTGCTAGCCTATGTGAGCGCGCACAATGTCCCGGGGATCGCCTCGATGTCCGCCGCGCGCGCAATCAACCTCAGGCGCGATGATGATCTCGATACGCCGAGGGCGCGCTTCGCCAACTAGCGCCAAATCCGCGGGCGCGCGGTCTTCGAGCTTGTTGGCTCAAGGCATGGCTGAGCATCGCTTCAGGGCCGCTGACTGGTCGCCAATCGATGCAGAGCGCAACCTGCCTCTGACAGCCAAGAGGCCAAAATGAGCGGAATCTGGCGCCCACCCGAGGCGCACTGGACCCCCGAGCGAGAGCGAAAAGCCGGCGCCGTGTTGGCGCTGCTGGCGAAGGTCGCGCACGCACACCCAACGGCCGCGCTCGCAACAAGTTTGCAGGCGGAAGACGCCGTCCTGTGCGACATGATCGCGCGCACCGAACTCAGTATCGACCTCATAATGTTGGACACCGGCCGTCTGCCCGCCGAGACGCTCGACGCCAAGACGGCGATCGAGGACCGGTACGGACGCTCGATCACCGTCATTCAGCCCGATAAAGCAGAGATCGCGGCCTGGATTGGAAAGAACGGAACGGACGGCTTCTACGACAGCGAGCGCTTGCGCCATGAATGTTGCGCCCTGCGCAAAGTTCGCCCGCTGGCGCGGGCGCTTGCTGGGCGCACAGCCTGGATAACGGGGCAACGGCGCGATCAAGCCGCAAGCCGGCTCGGCCTGGAAGAACACGAGATTGACGCAGTCCACGGCATCGAAAAGTTCAATCCACTGGCCTGTTGGCGGCTTGAGGATGTGTGGGCCTATGTTCGCAATCGCGACGTTCCGGTGAATGCACTCTACGCACGCGGATATGCGTCCATCGGGTGCGACCCGTGCACACGCGTCATCCGGCAAGGCGAAAACACGCGCGCAGGCCGTTGGTGGTGGGAGGCAAGCACCGACAAGGAATGCGGTTTGCATGTGCAGGCGGAGGCGCCGGCCCTTGGCGCCTGAGCCGCCGGGGAAATCCGCGTTGGTCGCATTGCGGCGCCAGGTTAGGCCAGTTAGGGTCGCTGCCGCCTGAGCCTTAGTGTCCCGGATTTGAAGTTCGTCATTCGTCTGAATCGGCTGCGGAACGATCTTCAAATCCACAAGGGACACTAAGATCAAGGAGTCTTAGTGTGGCTTGTGAATCTGAAAATCGCTCCACGCCCGCCATAGAGATCGGGCGAATTTCAGATTCGCCACTCTAGGTGTTCCCACGTGTCGCGCGCGCAACCATGGACAGTTCACAAGTTCGGCGGCACGAGCGTGGCCGACGCCGAGTGCTTTCGCCGCGTGGCTGACATCGTTGAAGCACAGCCGGCGGAACCGGTCGCCGTCGTGCTCTCAGCGTGCAAGGGCGTGACCAATGCGCTGCTCGAAGTCGTTGCGCACGCGGAGACCAACGAGGATGCAAGTCAAGACTTGGCGGCGCTACGCGCCCGGCACGCGGCGATTGCAGAGGGCGTGCTCCCGGCGAAGGCGGCACGCGCCTACTTGGCCGATCTTGATGCTGACCTGCGCGACCTAGAGGGCGTGCTGCACTCGGTGCGGTTGACGCGGTCGGCGGCTCAGAATGTGCGCGATCTGATTGCCGGCTACGGGGAACTCTGGTCGTCGCGCCTTTTCGCAGCGGCCCTTGTCGCGCGCGGGGGCGACGCCACCTGGATCGACGCCCGGCGCGTGCTGGTCGTCGATTGGGGTCCCCTCGGGCCCGCGGTCGATTGGGCGCGATCGCGGGCCAATCTGAACGCCGTACTCGCCGGAGACGTCGGGCGCGTGCTCGTCATTACCGGTTATGTGGCGTCCGACCGCAAGGGCGCGCAGACAACCCTCGGGCGCAATGGCAGCGATTATTCCGCATCGATTTTCGGTGCGTTGCTGAAGGTCAGGCAGATTGTCATCTGGACCGATGTCGATGGCGTGCTTTCGGCCGATCCGCGCCGCGTGCCGGACGCAACCGTCATCGATCAGCTCTCCTACAACGAAGCCATGGAGCTCGCATATTTCGGCGCCAACGTGCTCCATCCCCAAACCATGGCGCCGGCTGTGAGCAGCGACATACCGATTTGGATTCGCAATACCTTTGCACCTGAACGCCCGGGAACGTTGATCACGGCGCGGCCAAGTTCGAGCCTGCCCGTCAAAGGCTTAACCAGCATCGACGAGGTTGCACTCGTCAATCTCGAAGGCGCGGGCATGATCGGCGTGCCAGGCACGGCGCACCGGCTGTTCGGGGCGCTGAAGGAAGCTGGCGTTTCCGTGATCCTCATCTCACAGGGGAGTTCCGAGCACTCAATCTGCTGCGCCGTGCCCGACGACCAAGCCGAGCGCGCCGCCGCGGTCGTGCGCAGCGCCTTCGAGCGCGAACTCAAAGAAGGGCAAATTCAAAGCGTAGGGCTCGATCGCGCGCTCGCGATCCTCGCGGCTGTTGGCGACGGCATGGCCGGCACGCCTGGGATCGCTGCAAAATTGTTCGGAACGCTGAGTGCTGCGCACATCAATGTGCGCGCCATTGCACAGGGTTCTTCTGAGCGCAACATTTCGATCGTCGTCGACGGCCAGAGCGCAACCCGAGCGCTGCGCGCCGCCCACGCCGGGTTCTATCTTTCGCCCAATACGCTTTCGATCGGCGTCATTGGGCCTGGCGCCGTGGGCGGGGCGTTCCTCGATCAACTCGCAGCGCAAAGCGCCCGCCTGGAAGAGCAGTTCAACGTTCACCTGCGCGTGCGCGGCATCCTCTCGTCCAAACGCATGCTGCTGTCGGAGGGCGGCGTGAATCTGGCGAATTGGGCTTATGAGTTCGAGCAGCATGGCGCGCCGGCCGATATGGATCGTTTCTTTGAGCACGTGCGAATGGAGCACATGCCTCACAACGTCGTTGTGGATTGCTCGGCGAGCGAAGCGGTGGGCGCGCGCTATCGCGATCTGTTCACGCGCGGCGTGCATGTGATCACCCCAAACAAGAAGGCAAACAGCGCGAACTTCGACTACTACAAGGCCATGCGGGAAGCCCGCCGCGCGAGTGGCGCGCACTATTTGTACGAGGCGACCGTCGGGGCGGGGCTGCCGATCATCCAGACCGCACGCGATTTGCGCGAGACTGGCGACGACATCGCCTGTATCGAGGG
>Ga0247727_10014707_pt1 | contig 12955 bp, 8 predicted proteins | sample WisWelCaveWW1625_FD_202498 | JGI IMG/M metagenome (GOLD analysis project Ga0247727, IMG submission 202498) | Biofilm microbial communities from Wishing Well Cave, Virginia, United States - WW16-25 | ecosystem: Environmental > Aquatic > Deep subsurface > Groundwater > Cave microbial mat | place...
TACGTGACGACCTGGCCGGCCCCCTTGAGACGGAAGCGCTGCATCTTCCCGATCGACCGACGGCCGCACTCCGGGCACACCTCCCGCGGCGGGAAGTCGACTTGGCCGCAGGAGCCGCACTTCGTGCCGATCAGGTTGTAGCGGCTCGGGATCTCGCGCCAGAACCGAGGGATCGCCATCTCAGGCCCCCCGCTCGAAGATGTGGACGACGGCCGTCGCACCGGTGCCGCCGAGGGTGTGCGTGAGCCCTCGCCGCGCGCCGACGACCTGGCGCTTGCCCGCCTCGCCCCTCAGCTGACGCACGATCTCGACCGCCTGCGCGACCCCCGTCGCGCCGACGGGCTGGCCGCGCGCCTTCAGCCCGCCCGACGTGTTCACGGACACCTTGCCGTTCAGCGCCGTGACGCCGTCCACGGTCGCGGGGCCGCCCTTGCCCTTCTCGACGAACTTGAGGTCCTCGATCGCGAGGATCTCCGTGATCGTGAAGTTGTCGTGGACCTCCGCGACCTGGATGTCGCGCGGCTCGACCTTCGCCTCCGCGAATGCCCTCTTGCCAGCGACGACGGTCGCGTCCATCGTCGTTAGGTCCCGCCGGTCGTGAAGGGCGAGGAAGTCGCTCGCCTGACCCGACCCCGCGATCCGGATCGGCGCATCCGTGTAGCGCCGCGCCGCGTCCATCGCGCACAGGACGATCGCCGCCGCGCCGTCGCTTAGGGGGGCGCAGTCGAACAGGCCGAGGGGTTCCGCGACCCAAGGCGACTGGAGGACCGTCTCAAGCGTGATCTCTTTCTGGAACTGGGCGACCGGGTTGAGCGCCCCGTTCTTATGGTTCTTCACCGCGACGGCGCCCATATGCTCCCGCGTCGTCCCGAACTCGTGCATGTGTCGCCGGGCCATCATCGCGTACAGGCCCGCAAACGTCGCCCCGAAGACGCTTTCCCACTCCTGGTCCGCCGTGCTCGAGAGGATCTCCGCGGCCTGTACCTCCCCGACGTCCGTCATCTTCTCCGCTCCACCGACCACCACGACATCGTACATGCCGGAAGCGATCGCCATGCGCGCCTGGAGGAGCGCGACGGCCCCGCACGCCCCGCCGCCTTCCACGCGGACCGTTGGGAGATGCATGTCCGCGAGCCCGGCGTAATCGGCCACGAGGGCGGAGACGTGCTCCTGGTCGATGAACTTCCCCGCGCTCATGTTCCCGACGTACACGGCGTCGATCTCCTCCGCGGTGACCTTCGCGTCCTGGATCGCTTTGAGGCCCGCCTCGATCCCCAAGTCCCGGAAGGAGTAGTCCCACAGCTCTCCGAACGGCGTTTCGCCGACGCCGATGATCGCGACGTCCCTCATACGGCCGCCTCCTTCATCGCGATCTTGCCACGGTACTTCGCGTACGTCGCGTAGTCGATGAACGCGCTGTCCTTGACCATGTCGCGGATCGATCGTACGTCCCGGCGGATCTTGCGAATCTCGTCGGTGACGGTCAGGTCGAAGCCGTCTGACCCGGCGCCGCTGCCGTAGCCCATCGCGAAGATGCGGTCGCCCGCCTCCGCCTCGTCCAGGATCGCGCACAGGCCGAGCATGATCGCTCCGCTGTACGTGTTCCCGATGTCCCGCACGAGGAGGCCCGTGTCCATCTGCCCGTCCTTGAAACCGAGCTGCTTCCCCGCGCGCACCGGGAACTTGCCGTTCGGCTGGTGGAAGACCGCGTACTCGTAGTCCTCCGCCGTCGTGCCGGCCCTCTTGAACAGGAGCTGCGCGCAGCTCACGACGTGCTTGAAGTACGCCGGCTCGCCCGTGAAGCGTCCGCCGTGGCTCGGGTACCGCTGGCCTTCGCGGCGCCAGAAGTCCGGCGTGTCCGTCGTGTACGAGACCGTGTGGTCGATCGTCGCGATCATCCGATCCGTCCCGATCACGAACGCGGCGCCGCCGGCGGAGGCGCTGTACTCGAGCGCATCGCCGGGGGCGCCCTGGGAGGTGTCGGAGCCGATCGCCATGCCGTACTTGTACATCTTCGACAGGGTAAGGCCCATGCACGTCTGCATCGCAGCGGTGCCCGCCTTGCAGGCGAATTCGAAGTCTGCCGCCGTCATGACGGGCGCCGCGCCGATCGCCTCCGCGACGACCGTGGCCGTCGGCTTGACGGCGTAAGGATGGCTCTCCGAGCCGACGTAGATCGCGCCGATGTCCGTCGGGTCGAGGTCGACCCTCGCCATCGCGGCCCGCGCGGCCTCGACGGAGATCGTGATGACGTCCTCGTCGGGGCCGGGGACGCTCTTCGCCTTGATGTTCAGCCCGCGGCCCATCGCCTCCCCGTCGGCGCCCCAGACGGCGCCGATCTCCTTCGGCCGGATCCGGTACCGCGGGACGTACCCGCCGTACGTCACGATGCCTGCGCTCATGCGATGCTCTCCAAACGTTCGATGACGGCGGACGGACTGAGGTCCGTCTTCGCGAGCAGGATGTTCTCGAGGTCCGCGAGCTGGATCGCGAGCTCGTCGATGTTCTCCGGCTGGACGTACACGACCATCGCCGGCTTGAGGGGGTGGGCCTTGATCGCGATCATCGGCGAACGCCCGTACTTCACGCCCGTGAACAGGAGGGCGCGCTCGCTCGTGCTCCCGTAGATCCGGAGGTAGTCGTTCGCGTCGAGGGTCGTGATCGCCTTGATCGAGTCGATCACCGTATAGCCGTTCAGCATGCGGCGGGTGTTGAGCCCCTGCGTAAGGAGCTTCCCTTCGATCCGGCGCAGGAAGTCTCCCGCGCGCATCCCGACCGCCCAGTCGCGCAACGACGGGATGACCTCATGGTAGTCCTCGAACCGCTTCGAGAGTCGCCGGCCCGAATGACGATCGATCTCGAGGAGGGACTCCACGAGCCGGCGGATCGTCTTAATCCCGGGCGACGTGCGACGGCCCGCCTCGTAGTCGCTGATCACGCTCGGCGAGACGCGCATGTGCTTCGCGAGGTCCGTCTGCGAAATCTTGAGCTCCTCGCGCCACTTGCGCATCGTCTTGCCCGGCGCGTCGGAGAGGGCGATCTCCCCGGCGATCTTCTCGCGGAGAGGGAAGTCCATTGCCCGACCGAGGAGACGTGGGATATATAAAGATGACGAAGTGGGCATCGGCGGATGACGAACATCAGGGAAGAGAGAGCGCTCGCTCCCTCGAGGAAGGGAAAGGAAAAAGGGAAGGTGGTTCGAGTCGGACGGCGCCTTAGAAGTCCTGCACGCAGCGCCCGAGGAGGAACTCCTCGGAGGCCGGCGCGCCGTCGCCGCTCAGGAACCGCAGGCTGATCCACGGGTTCCCGCCGGCACCACCGAGCGGGGGCTGCTTCGCGAACTCGATTGACTGGCCCTTCGGGATGATCACGACGTCCACGGTCGTCGGCTTCTCCGCCTTGTGCGGTCCGCCGACCGGGTTGTCGTTGTTCCGGAAGATCAGCCGTGCGTTCAGACCCGAGATGCGGAGCTCGCCGCTCAGGGTGATCGTCGAGCCGCGGTGGTCGCACGAGCCGCCCGAGACTGTCGCCGTCGCGAGGGACGGGATCACGAAGTCGCCCGACACGCCGAAGAGACCCTGGACGCATCGACCGAGGAAGATCTCCGAGGAGATCGCATCCCCGCTCGCGTCGAGCCACTGGAGCCAGATGAACGGGTTCCCGCCCGTCCCGCCGTTCACCGGCTGCTTCGGGATCGTGACGCTCTCGCCTTCGGGCACGAGGACGGCCTTCGCCGTCGTCGTCTCCGTGTGCGTGTGCGTCCCCTTCTGATTGTTCTTGAAGATCAGCTCGACCCCGAGGCCGCCGATCGCGATTTCGCCGGTCAGGGTGACCTGCGGACCGGGCGAATTCTCGCAGCCCGATGTGGTCGCCGACGCCTTGACATGCGTCGGCATCGGGATGCTCGCGCTAACGGTCGTACCGGCCAACGTCGTACTTTCGCCGCTGACCGTTGTACCTGCGCGTCCCGGGAGCACAACACTCGTGCCCAGGGCCGCCAGGGCGAGGCCCACGGCGATCAAGCTCACGATTGCCCATCGTTTGTGGATGTGGTCCACCTCCTCGCCGCATCGCACTATCTCATCATACTTAACCGGCATGTCACCCCGACCGACATCTATGTCCGATGTTGCGCGTTCCCGTGGGGATTTTCGACGCGCGTCCTAACGTCCCGTCGCACGGCTCTTCGAGCCGCTCGAGATATTCTCGAATTGAGAAGACGGAAAAGCGGCAGCCTTGTCCACAGTCGCACAACGCTTATACGGACCCCCCTCTTTCCGCGAATCCGCCCTGGGTCCGTGGGGTAGCTTGGTCTATCCTTGGTGGTTCGGGACCACTAGACTCCGGTTCAAATCCGGGCGGACCCATCCGCGGGTATCGGGAGCCCCAGCGGTCGTCCGAGACAACGCTCATCTCCGCGGAGGTCCGTACGTCCTCGACGTCCATGGGGGATGCGATTGACCTCGTCATCGACGGCGAGGTGTGGTACTTCCGGGATTTCCCGCGCAATCTGGATCGAGACGCCTACGCCCGTGCGAGAGAGGAGATCGTGCGGCGCCTCGGAGGCCACCGCGCCATCGCCGCGCTGTACACGGACGGCCGCGTCCATGTGCCCGGTGTGTCCGACCTCGATCTCGAAATCGTCCTCCGACCGGGCGCCCGCGCACGGGAGATCCGCGACGCCTTGCGGTTTTCGTCGGAGACGCAGTATGTTCTCATGCATCCGCCTCGCGTGAACGCGCTCGACGCCTTCCGAGGCCACGACTGGATTCGTCGATCGGTCTATGGGCTACAACACCTCGCGGGTAACGAGATGGACTTCGAGGACGGCCCAAGCGCTGAGGATGGGAGGTCCCTCGTCGATGCGTTCACCGCGTTCAACTTTCTCTTGCACGTCCTCTTGAGGTTCGGCCGGAACCTCGAGCGGCGGGTGCTCGATACGCGGATGACGCTTTGCCAGATGTCTTCCGCGGCATACGTAGCCCAGCGGATGGCCGAAGCGGGAATTCCCGCGCGGACAAGTGGGCCGTGGGATACCGCCCGAGCAATCCGTGAACGCTGGTTCGAGACGCAGATAACGGACAACCTCCGTGGCGTCGTCACCTGCCTCCGAGCCACGTATGCGGCTTCCTTCGATCTCGCGGCTGCCTTGGGAGAGTGGGTCGCCGGTCTCCGAGACGACTCGGACGACCGAGGGCGCCGACGAGAGCCCGTCGCCTCCCGTTCGTCAATCGACGACCTGGGATTCGTGAATGCGGAGTTTCGCCTCGTCTTCGGAAGATCGTCGGGGCGACATCTGCGGCGCACGGATTCGGGCGCACTGCCAACCCTCCTGCAGGTTCCGCCCCTCCAGTTCCTTCCAGGCGATGCGGCCGCGTTCCTCGGCTCGATCGCCGCCGGTCGTGGACCCCTCTCGAACCGCGTCCGGTCTCGCCTCCTCGGAGGACGCGCGCGATGTCCGACGCTCCAGCATCCTGACGTGCGGACGCAGGTCCAGTGGCTGAACCGCGACTTCGATGCCGCCCTGCGCGGAAGGGCGGGCCGGCCCGTCTTCCACTACGGCTTCCCGACGAGGCCCAAGCCGCACTACCTTGCAAGGGAGGCGTTGAGCCTCGTCTATCTCGCGAAGGACCTCCGGACGATTCGCGCTTCCGACCGACGCACGCGCGCGATCGTCATCCGCGGAGCCTGAAGCGCTGGATCTTGCCCGTGATCGTCTTCGGCAGGTCGGGGACGAACTCGACGACGTGGGGGTACTTGTAGCGCTCGAGGCGATCCTTGCACCACGCCTGCAGGTCAGAGACAAGGCGCGTCGTCCCCTCCTCCCCCTTCCTCAGGACGACGTATGCTTTCATCCGGCTCAGTCCCTCGATCGCAACGCCGACGACGGCCGCCTCGAGGACCGCAGGATGCTCGATGAGGACGTTCTCGACCTCGATCGGGGACACCCACATCCCGCCCACCTTCATCATGTCGTCCGTGCGGCCTTCGTACCAGAAGAACCCGTCCGTGTCGATGCGGTACCAGTCCCCCGTCCGCATCCAATCCCCGAGGATCGTCGCCTTCGTCTTCGCGTGGTCGTGCCAGTAGAACGCGGCCGCGCTGTCGCCTCGGACGAGGAGGTGGCCCGCCTGGCCCGGAGGGACGGGGTGGCCTTCGTCATCGACGACCTTCGCCTCGTACCCCGGGACCGGCGTCCCGCTCGATCCAGGCCGGAGGGCGTCCGGCCGGTTCGACAGAAAGATGTGGAGCATCTCCGTGGTCCCAATCCCGTCGAGGATCGCGAGGCCCGTGGCCTCCTTCCAGCGACGCCAGATCTCGGGCGGGAGGGCCTCCGCGGCGGAGACGCAGAGGCGGATCGAGGAGAGGTCGTACTTGCGCAGGTCCGGGAAGTTCAGGATCGTGCTGTACAGGGTGGGCACGGCGAAGAAGAGCGTGGGACGGCAGGCGTCGATCGTCTCCAGGATCGTCCCGGGCGTCGGACGCCCTGGGTGCAGAATCGTCGACGCGCCGGCCCAGTAGGGGAACGAGAGGTTGTTGCCGAGGCCGTACGCGTGGAAAAGCTTCGACGTGGAGAACGTGACGTCCTCCTCGCGGATCGCGAGCACGTTCCGGGCGTACGCCTCGCACGTGACCAGGATGTCGTGCTGACGGTGAACGACTCCTTTCGGCCGCCCCGTGCTCCCGGAGCTGTAGAGCCAGAAGGCCATGTCGTCCCGGTGGGTGTCCTCGGAGGGGAGCGTCGCGACCTCCCGTCCGACGAGGTCCTCGAACCCGAGCAGGCCGTCGGAGTTCCCGTTCGCCACGATGACGTCGAGTGGCTCCGCCCGGTTTTCCGTCGGCCCCAGGACTTTCCCGACGTACTCGTGATCGACGACGGCCGCCCGCGCGTACGTGTCCTCGAGAAAGAAGCGGTAGTCCTCCGCCTTCAGGAGCGGGTTGACGGGGACCGGGACGCAGCCCGCGCGGATCGCCCCCAAGAACGCGACGGGGAAGACCGGCGTGTCGTTGAGCGCGAGGATCACCCGCTCCTCCCGCCGCAACCCGAGTCCTTTGAGGGCGTTCCCGAACCGGCACGCCAGTCCCTGTAGCTCGGCATACGTCGCGCGCTGCGAGCCGCATCGAACCGCGATCTTGTCCCCGCGCCCCGCGCTCAGATTCCGGTCGAGGAGTTCGCTCGCGTTGTACCGCTCCGGAATCGACACGGTCGGTCTCATGGAAGATCGGTCGGCAGGCTCCCGCCAACGACGGGAGGAAAGGGCCCGCCCTTCAAGACCCCTGCGCCGACCTGTCCTACTCGATGTAGCGGATGGCCTCCGCCGGCGGGAACCGTGCGGCGCGGATCGCGGGCGACGCCGTCGCGAGGAGGCTCATGACGTACGCGACGCCCGTGACGAGCAGGATCCGCTCCCAGGGGATCACGAAAGGCTCCTCACCGATGAAAAATTCCACGGAAATCCGGTACGAGAGGAGGATGCCTAAGACGACGCCAAGGCCGATGCCCAAGATCGCGACGTACGACGTCTCAAGGAGGAGACTTTCGAGGATCATCCCGCGGCGGTAGCCCATCGCCCGGAGCACGCCCATCTCCTGCCGCCGCTCCGTCACGTTCCGGAGGGTGACGATCCCGAGTCCTGCGATCCCGACGAGGAGGCCCATCGCGAGGTATCCCTCGAGGAGATCGAAGAAGGCGAACGTCGTCTCGAGGTTCTCCGCGACGAGGGTCGCCAGGACGAGGGTCTGCATCTGCCAGGGCAGGAAGGCGCGCTCGATGTCCTTCGCAACGGCATCGGGGTCCTCGCCGGAAAGGACTTTGAATAGGAAGAAACTCGGCGCGACGGCGCCGAACTCGGAACGCACGAGGTCCGCCTGGAGGAAGAAGCCCCGGAGGGCGATCGAGTCGAGGATTCCGATGACCTCCACGGTTCGCTCGCCCCCGGACGCGTTCCGCAAAGCGACGACGTCGCCGACCTCCACGCTGAAATCGCCCGCGGGCGGGCCGAAGTCGACGGGCTGGACGCTCCGATCGACGACGGTCACATCGGGGTTCACGAGGACCTCCCGCCATACCTCGCGGTCCGTCGCGAAGCGGTCCGCCGCCCTGAAGAACGTGAACTCGTTCTGTTCCACGAACGCCGAGTCGACGCCGTACGCTTCATAGAAAACGGGATCGCCGCCATCCGGCGGCGTAAAACGCGTCGGCGCGAAGAGGAGCGCGCCGTAGGCGCTGATGTTCGCTGCCACCGTCGAATTCACGTACACCGACTCGAAGTCCTCGATCGGATTTGCGAGGCCGAAGATGTCGTAGCCGCCCGAGGCGTCGTGGGTGATCGCGCTCACGCTCGCGCCAATGAGACCCTGGATCGACGCCATTACAACAATCGTGAAGATGACGAGCGCGAAGATCGCGATCGTCAAGCCCGTACGGAACGGACGGTTCATGGGGTACGCCATCGCGGTCCGGAGGACGGGCTGGAGATGGCGGCGTCGGGCCGCGAGTCTAGGGAGGACGCTGACGAGGAGGTCGTTGTTGAACACGACGAGGAGGACGCCGCCGAGGACGAGCATGATTCCCGTCACGATGAACAAGTCGATGCCCGGCTGCGTGGCGGCAAACCAAGTGATCGGCGCGGTGAGCCACGCGACGACGAACAGACCTGCCGCGGTGAAGGCCACGCGCGTGCCGATCGTTCGGTGGACGAGCTGCGCCACGCCGAGCGCGGCGAGGGCGACCCCGGGGCTGAACAGGACCGCGCTGCGACCCTGGTATCCGGCGAGCGCAGCGATGAGGCCGAGTGCGAGGAGCAACGCCCCCGCGAGGACCTGGCCCCACGACGCCCGGTGGATCGTCGGCTCGGGGATGTTCCGCACGGCCCGGACGATGTTCAGCTTGCTGATCCGACCCGATGTCAGGGTGATCGTGACGATCGTGAGGAGGAACCCGAGGGCGAAACCCAGGAGGAGGCTGCTCGCCTCCCAACGGAGGCCCAGGGTGAGGCCCTGGCCTGCGAAAATCTGGCTGATTGCGAGGATGACGACCCCCGCGACGACGAGCCCGGCGACGGCGCCGAGGGCCGCGCTCGCGAGCGCGTATAGGAACCCCTCGAGGGTGAACAACTCAGTGAGGTGGCTCCGGCGCATCCCGATCGCTCTCTGGATCCCCATCTCGGGTTTGCGTTCCTCCGCGAGCATCGTGAAGATGCTCACGATGAGCATGAGGCCGGCCGCGATCGTAAAGGTCCCGAGGAGCGTGAAGAGCTGTGTGAGCGTGCTCGACGACGTGTCCGCGTCCTCGAGGAGGTCCCGCTTGATCGGCCGGATAACGTACGGGTGATTGGCCCCGAGGGAAGCGTCGAGCTCCGAGATCGCGTCGTCCGTGGCGACGACCCCGTCCTCCACGCCGCCCGCATTCGACACGACGATCTCGTTGATCCGGCCGAAGGCGGACAAGAGGAACTGGACCGTGGGCAGGGCGGCGAACACGACCCGACCGTTCAGCCAGGCCCCCTTGCCCTCCTCGCGCAGGACGTCCTCGGCGACGTACCGTACCGGCAGTGGGGCGCCCGGCAACGGGACGAACAGGGTGACGATATCCCCCGCGCGCGCCTCGATATCCTGCGCCAGGGGCGCGCTGAGGAACACTTCGGAGAAGTTCAACTCGGAGCCATCCGTCCGTGCGCCGTCCGAGCGCACGAATACGCCCGGGTCGGCCGCCGGGTCGAACCCGATGAGGGTCGCTTGTCCCTCGAAGAGCTGGGAGTCCTCGTGGAGCACGCTCACCCGGAGGACGATTCGGGGTCCCAGGCCGTCCACGTTGGCCATCGCACTCCGGTTCGCGGCAAGGGCGCGATACACGGACTCATCGAAGAAGGGGTTCGCGCCCTGCGTGCTGCTCAGGGCAAGCGTCTCGTCGACGAGGTCGAGGCCGCGGAACACGGACGCCCGGATGGCGTAGTTCAGGGAGTCACCGATCACGAAACTCCCGCTCAGGATCGAGGTCGCAACGAGGAGGCCCGCAATCGCGAGGGCGACCTGCGTCTTCCTCCGGCCGATGTTCCGGACCGCGACGCGGAACAGGATGCGCCGACGGATCGCGAGAGCCGCGACCGCGAGGACGACAAGCCCCACCGCCGCGAGGTACGGCACCTCGTGCGTCATGCGTCAGAACTCCGTGGGCCGGTACTCCTTCTCGATCCGGCCGGAGCGCATCGCCACGACGCGGTTCGCGACACGGGCGACGTTCGGGTCGTGGGTCACGAGGACGAACGTGTGGCCTCGCTCCTGGTTCAGGCGCTGGAGGAGCGCCATGACGTCCCGCGACGTCTCGCTGTCCAAGTTCCCGGTCGGCTCGTCCGCGAAGACGATGCTCGGATCGTTGACGAGGGCGCGGGCGATCGCGACACGCTGCTGCTGTCCGCCGCTCAGCTCCGCGGGTCGACGCATCGCCTCCTCCTCGAGCCCCACGGCGGTGAGGATCTCGATCGCTCGACGGCGGGCCTCCTTCGGATCGACGCCTGTGATGAGGAGGGGAAGCTCGACGTTCTCCGCGGCACGCAGGACGGGGATCAGGTTGTAGGCCTGGAAGACGAAGCCGACGTTCTCCGCGCGGAAGTCCGCCTTCTGCGTGTCGCTGAGCTCCGACAGACTGCGGCCGTCGATGAGGATCTCCCCGTCCGTGATGTCGTCGATCCCCGAGAGGCAGTTGAGGAGCGTCGTCTTGCCGGAGCCGGACGGTCCGACGACGGCGACCATCTCGCCCCGCTCGACCGCGAAGTCGACGCCTCGCAGGGCCTGGACCTGGACGCTCCCCGTGTCGTACACCTTGACGACGCTCCGCGCGATCGCGATCGGGCCGCCATCCTCGCCCGCCGTCGTCCCGACGGATCCCGACGGCGAAGACGCCTTCGATGCGGGCCTCTGTAGGGCCTTCCGCGCCTGCCTCGCGGACGAAGCGAGGGCGAGCAGGAGGGCGGTCGGGAGCCAGAGGAAGATGACCTTCGCGAAGTCCGGGACCTCGGGCAGGATCGAGACGTACAGCCCAGGGACTGTGACGTCCCAGAGGATCTGCGCGAGGACGAGGAACGTCGCCAGGGCCGTGAGGGCGAGGAAGGCCACGGCGAGGATCGAAGGGACGCGTTGGCGCACGGACACAGCGGAATCCTTCCGGCCTCGTCGAGAAAGGCGAGGTACTTAAGGAACGTGGTCTCAAGGGGCCATTCGCCGCGCCTGGGCCGCGCGGAGCCCTCGCAGGCGAACGAGACCCCAGATGGCGAGGACCGTGAGGGCGAGCCCTGCGCCGTTCTCAAGGCGGAAGGGGGTCGGCCAATCTCGCAGGATCCCGATGAGCTCATCGGCGAATTCCACGACCGTCACGTACGTTCCGACGTAGCGACGGATCCCCGCGCTCTCGAGCAAGCGGACGTATGCGGAACCATCGGCCACAACGTACCGATCGACCTCGAAATCGGCGAGGAGCGGGTTCGACAGATCGCGGCGCAAGGCGTCCGACTTCCTCGCCTCTGCCTCGAGGGGCGACAGGAAGATGCGCCTCGAGGCCACCCCACCGGGGCTGAGCGCGACCCCCTCCGATGCGAACCCGTCGAAGAGACCCGCACGTTCCTGGGCCGCGAAGGAGCTGTCCGACTCCCGGGTCGGGAGGAGCACGAGGAGGGACGTGTAGGGGGTCACAATCCGGTTCGCGCTCGCGAGGGTCTTCAGCTCCTCGACCGTGGCGGGATCCTCGTGGGCCCGGAGCGATTCGAGAAGGGCGTGCACGCGGGTCAGGATCCATTGGCGCTTCACGAGCGGCTGCGCCGCCACGTCGGCGCCTGCGACTTCCCATGCGGCACTGCGCTGGAGCCCAGCGGGATCGGCCCAGGCCATGCGGAGGGCAATCGGGTCATCCGGGGCGCCCCGCATCTTTGCAACCGCATATGCTTCGCTGCCCTCCCAGACGCGCTGCGGATTCGGGCTTGCGAACGCGAGCCCCTCCGCGCCCGGGAACTCCGTCCGGAGGCCTTCGAGGACCGGCACGCGGATGCGTGCGAGGACATCTTCGAGCGGGTGCGGCAGGCTCCACGCGTGGACGACGAACGCGTCTCCATGGTTGAGGTGGCTGAGGTTGCGGAGCAGGTCTTCGTCGGGAGACGCGCTCGGCTCCGTCCCTAGGGCGAAGACAGGCACCTCCCGATCGTAGGAGAGCCGCTTGTACGCGTTCTCGAGATCCAGGCCGAGGGCCCCCCGCGTGGGGCGTCCGTCGGAAATGAGGAATAGAATCGGTTGTTGCCCGCCTCCGTCGGCCTCCACGGACCACCGTTCGATGAGGGGGAGACCTGCGCCGAAACTCGTGCTCCCGCGAGCCCTAAAGGAGTCAAGAAAGCGCTCGAGCTCGGTGCGGCGCTCGCGGCCCAATTCAACGACGGAGGGGGAGAAAGGCGTCACGCGGCTCCCCTGGAACACCGCGAGGCCGAAGGTCTCGCCCGTCATGAGGTCCTCCGCGAGGCCGAGGACGGCACGCTTTGCGGCCTCCCACCGGCCCCGGAGGCCCATGCTGCCAGACGCATCGACGAGGAACAGGAAGGAGCGAGGCCGCGGGCGTAAGGACCCTTCGAAGACCGTTTCCTGCGCGTCGAGGGAGAATCGCACGAAGCGAGTCCCTTCGTCAGGGTCCACGAACTGACCCCACGACGGTCCCGACGATCGGAAGCGGATCCGCAGGTCACCTCCGAGGGACTCTCCCGTGGAGTTCACGTAGGCTTCCGCGGAGTGGCTCCCGGACCGGAGGATGAGCAGATGGGGATGGGTCGGAATCTGGAAGTCCTCCAGGGGCGCCGACGTCGCAGCGCGCACATGAACGCGGAGGTAGTCGAGGCTGTGCCCCGCGTCGACGGACAGGCGGTAATCGTATTGGTAGAAGCCATCAATCTTCCGGAGGGGGATCTCGAGGGTCGTGATC
>Ga0247727_10014708_pt1 | contig 12953 bp, 10 predicted proteins | sample WisWelCaveWW1625_FD_202498 | JGI IMG/M metagenome (GOLD analysis project Ga0247727, IMG submission 202498) | Biofilm microbial communities from Wishing Well Cave, Virginia, United States - WW16-25 | ecosystem: Environmental > Aquatic > Deep subsurface > Groundwater > Cave microbial mat | place...
CGACGAAGTCGCCGTGTCGCAGCAGCGCAAGCCCGCGCAGTACGCTGCGGACCACGACCGCCTCATATCCGTCCGCCGTAAGCCGATCGATCAGTTGGCGACTTGCGGCTTCATGCGGCTGCAGAACGAGAATTTTCGGTTTTTGGGACAACGCTAGAGTCTCTTCCGATCAGCTTGGTGTGCCCTCTCATTAGTATAGATCGCGGCCCCGTGTGCGTACACCCGCGCGAGATGCAAAACTTGTATGGCGACCACGAGAACACTATAGTTGCGTCGGGTACATGGCCAACTCACTATACGGGCACGAATAATCCGTGGATTCTCACCTCTCACCCATTTTCGTCAACCTCAGTCTGCTCGTTTTAACCATTCCCGTCGAAACTCAGCCCGTCACCGATGAGCGAGCGATCCTGGCCGACCGGGAGCCCGTGCCCGGACGGTTGGATATCGATTCCTCGCTCGGCTTGGTTTTTCGAGCCGCCGCCGGCGGGCACCCGTTGCTGGTGCGGACGATCCGCAAGGTGGAGAACACCGGCGCGCAACCGATCGCACCCGGCACGTCGCCGGCCCACCGGGTGTTCCTCTGGGGAAACGAATCGCTCAGCGGAACGATTCAAGCGATCGACGGTGAGACGATTCGGCTCAAGACCCCGGCCGGTGACGAGTTGCCGGTGCCAGTGTACTTGATCTCCAAGGTCGAGCACTGCCAGGGAAACGCCGTGATCCTCCGAGAGGATTTTGAGGACGATTCGCCCGCTGGCAAGTTCGCCGGCGAAGCGAAACGTGGAAACGCCCGCGCGGCATCGGGCAAATGGAGTCTGAACCTGGCCAAACCCGGTGACGGCGTCGAATATCGGCTGCCCGAGCCGATCTCAAGCGGTTGGGTGGAGGCTCGCTTTTACGATTCCGGCGCGACCCAGCCCGGCCCTCAGTGGTTTTGTGAACTGGAATTCGATTCGAAAGCGGGCGTCCGCAAGTTACAAATCCTGTTGGGCTGGGATGCCGACAGTTACGGGCTGGCGACGCCCCAGGGGCCGTCTTTTCCGGTTCAGCGCCTGGCCCGCCACACCGGTTGGAATCGAATCGGCCTCACCTACTCGCCGGAAGGCACGACCGTGTTAGTGAACGACGCGGTGCTGATCCACCGCGACGTTGGCGTGGGATCGCTTCGATCGGTGCGTTTTGTGGTTCGGCCATCGCCAGACGCGGAGGATCCGGCACCGGCGATCGATGGGTTGACCGGATACATCGACGATCTGCAAATAGCCACATCGATCGCGTTAACCTCAGAACGCCAACCGACGCGCGATCAAGATGATGTGATGCTGACCAACGGAGACCAACTGTTCGGCCACGTTGAATCGGCCACGCCTCGTGACCTGACGATACGGGGCGAATTCGGTCCTTGGCCGGTCCCCTGGACTCAATTGCACCAGATTCACTTCGGTCCTCGTCCTTGCCCGATCAAGTCGGTGGACGGCCAGCGCGTTCGGTTGCAATTCTCGTCGACCTCCGACAGTCAAACGCGCCGCAGCGACGGCGATGTGCTGGAGGCAGTCGTGCGCGAGTTGACCGACGAGGTGATCCGGCTCGATCATCCGCACATCGGGCCGACTCGAATCTTGCGTGGGCAACTGCGCGAGATGGAATTCCTGGCGGCGGGTCGCTGGCTGGCAGTCGATTCGCGGTTTCACCATTTCGGCGACCAGGTGGACGTGCGATTGCAGGTGCCGCATCCGGGGGGCAGCGATCGGACTTGGGAGATCTCGCTGGACGAAGTCCCCGAACGAGCGTCGCTTGTCCTCCACGCCGTTGGAATGGAACCGATGGTAACCGGAGCGGAATTCAACAAGCGGCTGGAGAACGACGAGTGGCGCACCTATGCGAGCATCAACGGCCAGAAGCTCGACCCTCAGGGATTGAATCACTTACTCCCGCCGAATTCCCGCGGCTCGGTGCGGCTCGTCTTGCCCATCGCACCCGGAATTCTGAAGACGGGTGGCAATGTGCTGAGGATTTTCCAGACTTCACAGAAGGATGACCCGAAGTCGTTCGACGATTGTGGGGTCTTCGGAATCGGGCTGGAATTAGCCGAACGATAGGAAAGTAAGAAACAGCGATCATGCGAGCGACTCTGCTCATCATTGGCTTTGCCTGCTGCCTCATCGGGGTGCAGTTTCTGCTCGTGGACAAAATCGTTCTTCACGAGGGCGTCCTGCCGCCCGAAGACCCCGAAGCGCAGTTCTACGAGGTTGATGACGCCGCGCAGCGGCACGTCAATCTGCCGGATTCGGGCGGCTACCTACTGCTCGTGATCGGAGTGGTTTGCTTGATGTATACGCTCGCGATGCGACGACAGCGCGAGAAACTCTGATCGCGCAAAAAAGCAGCCGCCTCTGAACCCAATCCGTCAATTCTTACTGCTTCGTACCACCCACCTGTTCGAAATATTCCTTCGCGTGCTTCTTGTACTCGCGCGGAATGTTCTGCTTGTTGACTGCGTCGGTGGCCGCGGCGGCCCCGGCCTCGAGCGACTCCTGATCGACGATGATGCTTTCGCCCTTCACCTGCTTGCCGGACACGAGGCCCGTAACCTCCACCTTGCCACCCGGTTTGATCTTCTGCTTTGCCTTCACGTCGAAGCTTCGTATCGCGTCCTCTTCTTCATCGCGAGAACCCTGAGCACCGCGCTGGAAACCTTGCCCGCGACCGCGGGCCTGTCCACAGGCCGGTCAGCCCCCGCCGCCGCAGTTTTTACACACCATCGCATTCTTCATGTCCTGCAGTTCGTTCATGGCTTCGGTGAGCATTTCGAGTTCCTGCAGGTCGTTCATCATTTTTTGCAGATCGGCCTTGCTCAGCTCGAGCGATTCCATGGCCTTTTCCATGTCGTTCTGGGCCAGGGCCTCCTGCATCTTGCCGATCTTTTCGGCCAGCTCCTGCATCTTCTGACACTCGCCAGCCTGACAGTCGAGCTTGGCCAGTTCCTTCTGGATTTCCTCCTGCGGCATGCCGGCCTTCTTGAGCTGCTCTTCGAGCTGCTTCTTGCGCTCTTCAATGTTGCCCATCTTCTGAAGCTGCTCTTTCATCTGTGCCATTTGCTTTTCGAGCTGCTTCTTCTCTTCGGGGGTCATCTGACCCTTCTTGAGCTGCTCGGAAATCTTGTTCAACTCGTCGATCGCCTTCTTCATGTCACCCTGCTTGAGGGCTTGCTGGAACTTGTCGGCCGGACCTTTGTCGGCGGAAAGTTTCATCTTCTCCAGTTGCTTCTGCATCTGCTCGGTCGAACCGAGCTTCTCACGACGCTCTTTCAAAGCGTCCTGCATGCTGTTCATCTGCGACAGGCCCTTCTTCTGGTCGATGTCTTTCTCTTTGGACTCTTCGAGTTCCTTGGCCCGCTTCGCCAACTCGGCAAGTAGCTTCTCGGTTTCCGTCTCGCCCATGCCTTGTTCTTTGGCCTTCTCCTGCTGCTTCTCGAATCTCTGAGCGAGCACCTTGGCGGCCTCACTGACCTGAGCCCGTTCCTTCGACGCCTCGGTTTTGGCCTGGGCGGTCGCCGACTTGTCGAACTTCACGAACGACGCGACCAGGAACACGAGGATGGCCGGCACGAGTGGCAGCCACGCGTTGCGCGGCAATTGGAAATGGAACTTCTCATTCACATCGATCGTTTCGACGCGTTTGGTCGCGTCGTGGATCAGGGCCAATCCGGCGGGCGTATCGCGAAGTTCCGACGGCAGGGTGAGCGTGCTCGAAACGCGTTCCTTGAGGCCGAACGCTTGATCCAGTGCCACCGCCGCCTCGACCTTGCTGGGCCGCTTGAAAACCCAGATGGTCACGGCAGCAATCAGGCCGAGGCCCAGGCTGCCGACAACGGTCAACCACCACGGCTCGACGATTGGCCGCCAGACCTTTTCCGTGAAGATCCAGCACAGGGCCAAGCTCAACGACATGACCCAGCACCAGACAAGCACTTCCGCAAACTGCTGAAAATTCAGCCGGCGCATGACGCGACGCACTTGCTTTTCCAGTTCTGCCATGGCGGTCACTCCAATCTGATGGGGTGGGTCGGTTCCCAGATCCTTATGATGGGTCGGCTGATGAAATGATACATTTTGCCTAGCTAAAGAGCCAGAAGAAATTGCAGAATCACGAGGCGGCGTCCGGTTGCAGTAGGTGCAAGATGTCCCGTAGAATTAGTCTGAAGCTTGTGATTCAACGGAGAAAACGTCATGGGACCGGAGCAACTGCGCCAACTGTTACGTCGCCAGCCCTTCATGCCGATTCGCTTGTTCATGACCGACGGGACAACCTATGACATCCGACATCCCGAGATGGCGTTCGTAACGCGGTCGACTGTCGAGGTTGGATCGGAGAAAGAGCCCGGAAGCGGCATCGCCGAGAAGGTTGTGTACTGCTCGCTCGTTCACATCGTGCGAGTGGAAGATGTCGACGGTCGCGCCGCAACGGCCCACGCACGTCAGTGAATCCAAACCCATTCTTCAAACTTCTCAGTCATTACCGCCGAGAACTTCAATCCACCATGGACTACTTCCACTACCAAGACGGCCAACTGTTCTGTGAAGAGGTTCCCGTCCGCGAGCTTGCCGAAAAGTTCGACACGCCGCTCTGGATCTACTCGAAGCGGACGATCCTGCACCACTACAACCAGCTCGTGAAAGCGTTCGCGGAGTTGCAGCCGCTCATCTGTTACTCGGTGAAGGCGAACTCCAACCTGGGCGTGCTGCGGGTGATGGCCGAGGCCGGCAGCGGGTTCGACGTGGTGTCGGGCGGCGAGTTGGTTCGCGTGGTAAAGGCGGGCGGAGATCCGACGAAGACCGTGTTCGCGGGCGTCGGCAAGACAGACGAAGAGATTCGATTTGCGCTCGATTGCAACGTGATGTTGTTCGATGTGGAAAGCGAAGCGGAGCTGGAACGGGTTTCGATCGTCGCGTGTGAGATGCAAAAAACCGCGCCGGTCGCGTTACGGGTCAATCCGGACGTGGACCCGAAGACGCATCGATACATCTCCACCGGGAAGAAAGAATCGAAGTTCGGACTCGATCTGGATCGCGCCGGTCGGATCGCGCGGGAAGCGCGGAATTTGCCGGGCGTGCGGATGATCGGGCTGCACATGCACATCGGCTCGCAGATCACGCAGACCGAGTCGCACGCCGCGGCGGCGGCGACGGGCGTGAAATTCTTCGGCGATCTCCGCGAAATGGGCCACCCGATCGAGTGGTTCAACTTCGGCGGCGGCTTTGGCATCCACTACCGCAAGCAGGAGGCGAAGCCGGCCGACGACTTCGCCCGCGTGATCGTGCCGGAAGTGCGGAAGACCGGATGCCGGCTCGCGCTCGAACCCGGTCGATTCATCGTGGGCAACGCGGGAATCCTCGTCAGCCGAGTCCTGTACACCAAGGTGTCGGGCGACAAACGGTTCCTCATTCAAGATGCCGCGATGAACGACTTGCTTCGCCCGACGTTGTACGAGGCATTCCATCGCATCTGGCCGGTGCAGACGTCAGGCGTCCCCACGCTGCCCGACGACTTCGAGGCGGCGATTCCAGGCACAGAGACGTGGGACGTGGTTGGGCCGGTGTGCGAGTCGGGGGACTTCTTCGCAAAGGACCGGCACCTGCCGACGATGAAACGCGGCGACCTGCTGGCCACCTTCTCCGCCGGCGCGTACGGCATGGTCATGAGTTCCAACTACAACACCCGCCCGCGCGCGGCTGAGGTGTTGGTCGACGGCGGATCATACAAACTCGTACGGCGCCGCGAGACGCTCGACGACCTGCTCGCGCCGGAGTTGGAGGTGAATCATGTCTGATCGACTGGCGGCAATTGGGCGCATGGGTCTTGTGTGGTTGGTGGTGTTCGGATGTGGTGCGACTGCCGTCCACGGCGGTGACGCGATCGAGGTCGGCGCTGCGTTGCGGGTGATCACGCCGGACCCGCTGTTGCCGGTTTCGGGCGGACTCGGCCCGTCGGCGCCGGTGCGGGAGAAACGCGGCGAACTGACGGTGCGTGCGGTCGTGTTCCGCCGCGCGCAGACGTCGGTCGTAGTGGCCAGCGTGGATGCGCTCGGGTTCCCGTCCGTGTTGTGCGACCGGGTGCGTGCGCAGGTGCCGCGCGTGCCAGCCCAAAACATAGTGATTGGCGCTACCCACACGCATAGTGCTCCTTGTTGTTACGCCTTCCCCGACGGGCGTGGCGGCCACACCGGCGACCTGGGATACATCGACTCGGTCTGCCGCAAAATGGCCGAGGCGATCAACGAAGCGATCGACAATCTTGCACCCGCGTGGATCAAGGTCGCAACCGACGAGGCCCGCGGCAAAATCGCATACAACTACTATGCTCCCGACCTGTACGACCGCCGCATGAGCGTAATCCAGGCGATGCGCCCCGACGGATCGCCGATCGCCACACTGGTCAACTATGCGATCCACCCGGAGGTGCTTGGCACGCGAGTGGGCATCCTGAGCCCGGACCTGGTCGGCCCGCTGTGTGACCGAATCGAGGCCGAATCCGGCGGCATGGCGATCTTCATGAACGGTGCTCAAGGCGGCATGATCACCGCCGACAACCGTGATCTCGACCAGCCACGCGACAAACTGCGCGCCTATTGGAACGACTCCCGAACCTGGGATGAGTGCCTGCGCATCGGCCATACGATGGCCGATGAGACGTTGCGGATCATCAAGGACGCCGCGGTCCAGAAGGAGCCGGCACTCTTTTGCACCGCGCTCGACGTCAAGTTTCCCGTCGAGTCCGACGAACTCTGGAGCGTCGTGTTGGGTTCGCCACTCAAATACCCGCACAACGAAGATCGCAGCGTCAGCTCGCGCGTCAACCTGATCAATATCGGCACGGCGCAGATTCTGACGATTCCCGGTGAGGCGTTGCCGAACATCGGTTTCTTCCTAAAACGCAAGATGCGTGGCGAGCACAATCTGCTGTTCGGCCTCACGAACGACGCCTTCGGCTACATCCTCACGCGGGTCGACTTCAAGAGTTTCCCCCGCTACGAGTACGTCAGCCGCACTTCGCTGGGCGAGCAGACCGGCGAAATCCTGATCGACCGATCGCTTGAACTCATCCAAAATTCCCCTTCGCCCGACCGCACGCGCTGACAGACCGTCGGCCGCGGCCGGCTGATCGACGTCGTTGGTCCAACGGGGGCTCGGCCTCGCGCAGGAAGGCGTGGGCGTGGCGGTCCTTGGCCCAGCGGGGATTTTGTTGAAGTGATTCGCGGACGCCGGCCAGCCTACACAAGCCCGCAGCGCGAGCAAGGGAAGCAGGTCCCTCGCTAGCGCGTCGGGCTTGTGTCGCAGAACCGCGCACGGTTACTTACACGAGCAGCGCGATGTCTGCCAACAACTCGGTGTCCAAATCCAGCCTGCGCGATGGAGCGAATCGCCGGCGCGTTGAGCTTCCGAGGAGACTGGCGATTGCTTGATCGGCGGCCTCCGTCCGCGCGGTGTAGTGCCGGGCGTCCTCATGCGAGGCGATGGTCACGATGGAGTTGAGCGCTCGCGTGTGACGGACCGTGACCGTTGGACTCGATTGCCGGACGGCGGTCGTTGTCCTTACGGAGTCGGCGTCGGGGTCGGATTTGGGCCTTGCTCGGTCGGGCCGGTGATCTGGGCCAACAGCGCCCGGTCGGCGTCGGTGAGCAGCAGGCCTTGCAGCGCGCGGAGGATCGCCTTGTTCTTCTCGTCGAGCGGTTGGCACTTCTGATCGATCGCTTCAAGCAGTACCCGAATCTGGTCTAGCAGCGCCTGGATGGCGGTGACGTCCGCTTGCAGTGCATCGCGTTGCGCCTGGTAGCCGGTCATCGGCATGCCGGGCAGATTGGTAGGCCGCGCCCAATTGCACCAAGACCTGGATCGAAACCGTGGCACGGGCGAGGACCGCCTGCACCACCGAGTCGATGCACTCTCGGTCGTACTCGATCTCCAAACGGGTGGCCATGATGTTTGCACCTCCACAAAGTTGAATTCCCTCGGTCCCAAAATGGGTCCCGCAGGCGTTGCGCAAAAGCTCCTAGGTCCAGAAAATCTCGGCAATTCCGTGGAAATATTCCGCTTTGTCTCTGAACCAATTAGTGGATACAAATGCGATCAGACTTTGAACACAGCCAACTTGCTTCTCATCTGGACATACAAGTAACTACGCCCTATAGGTGCAACCTGTTCTCAGGATGAAATCAGTTTTATACAGCCGGGACGGCCCTTTACAGTGCCAAAGCGGTTCTGTCCTGGACAAAGGCCGGACTGGACAGGGCCTATTTTCATAAATGCCTTGTTTTCCAGAGTGAAACGTGCAGACACCTGGATTGGCACGCGAGTTCGGCAGTCTTCCTGCCTCACACCAGTACCGAACCGCGTACGCAGCGAGTTTGCGAACGAAGTAAGCGGCTCCGGCAGCCACGCACTGTACGCCACACGATCATCATCGACCGCGCACCGCACGCTCAGTCCGCTCAAACAATCGATTCGTGCGCACGCAGCGCGAAGCCGAGCCGCTGTGATCCTACAAATCGGCTGCAATGTCCGCCAACAACTCGGTGTCCAAATCCGGCCTGCGCGATAGAGCGAATCGCCGGCGCGTTGCGCTTCCGAGGAGACTGGCGATTGCTTGATCGGCGGCCGCCGTCCGGGCGGTGTGGTGCCTGGCGTCCTCATGCGAGGGAATGGGCACGATGGAGGTGACCGCTCGCGTGTGACGCCGTGTGCCACTGCCTCTGCCAGTGTTGACTTCGAGGCTTAACCCGAAAACCACCAGAGCACTGGCAAAGCCAGTGGCACACAAACCATGCTTGCTTTCGACAGTGCCACCCTGCCGGCCTACCGCCTGCCGATGTCAGACTGGATCGCCCGCAGAATGATCGCGTCGGCATCCGATTCCAGCAGGTAACCGAGAGCCTCTAACCCCCGGGCATGGAACGTAACCTCTCTGACGTAGTCGGTGTGGTTGGTGAAGGTGTCCGTGAGATCGACATGTCCACCCGCGATCACGCGGAAGATCCCGAGGAATGTACCGTCGTCGTAGGATGGGTCTAGCGGGATGTACTGGTTCTCACCGACGGCGACTTCCGGCAGCCGGCAGGCGGTGGTGTTCACAGGCTGCCCTCCGACAAAGCGGACCAGTGCGTTCCCCTTGGCGTCGCGGACGATCTCCGGGTCGTTCGGAGCGCCGAGCCAGATGCTCGGCGGCGGCTCGATCCCGTCGCACCACTCGTCACCGGCAACGAAAAGCGCTCGGAAGAACGGCACCCAGTCGGCCGGGTTGGCTTTCTCCGGGTCCGCGAGACCAAACTCAGCGGCATCAATATCCCGAATGTGCGCAGCCCCTGCGAACTGGTAACAACGGTAGTTCGGCTCCTCGTGCCTGGTCTTGTGGGCACCCAGAACGACGTCGGTCTCCGATTGGAAATCGATTTCCAGACCCGCCCCGGCCAGCGGCGCCTTTTCCGCATTTGAGATTCCGATGTCATTCCCCGTCGGGTGGGCGTACCCTTTGCCGGTTCCCCCAACGAGCGAAAAGTTGAACAGTCCCTCCCCCATCTTGAGCCGCAACAGCCCTCGGAGACGGATCCCCGATGCTGAATAGGCGAACGCCGCCGTCCGGTTGATCTGACCGAGAAGCTGGAGAGCGACTGGATCTGTCCGCAGCGCCTTCACATAATCCACCACGATGTCGAATTCGTCGCCGGCCGATGTGATGAACTCCGTGGAGGTGTCCAACCGGCCGTCCGACCACGGCCTGGTTGGGTCACTGATCGGAGACCGTCTCCCGATGCCCGCCGGGTCGCACCGGACGGTCGCATAGGAGATACCAAGGCCGAAGAGGAAATCGTCCGTCAAGGTGTACCGCGCATCGGCCTGCTCCTGCCCAACCGCAGTGACGATCGTGCTCGGAACGAGCCAGTCAAACAGGAGCAGACCGCGCCCGTCGCTGGGGTGCCGCGGGGCGATGATCTGGCAAGGCACCCGGTAAGGCCGCCGGTTGGAACTGACGCCCTCGAACATGGCCTCATACCGAGCGTACTGGACTCCTCTGAACGTCCCGTGCGGAATCGCGATCACCGTGCTGGCGTCGATGCGGCCTGCCGCTCTGGACGGTGACGCAACTAGGGTTGTGACCATGACAACGGCCAGGTGGATGACGATTGTGCGGAAAGAAAAACACATGGAAGACCTCCGAAGTTCAGGAGAAGAGAAACCTGCGTCCCGCTAACATCGCGGGTCGCCTGTGACCGGTGAGGACTTTGCTTGGCGGCAGAGCCTCGCCGGCCGATTAACACGAGATTGTTGAGCGCGCACGACTCAGCGGATGAGCGTGTCAACCACCATGCGCGGCTGAGTGTTGGCGTTTGGGCGGCAGTAGACCTCACCAGTCGCCGTTGTTGCCCTTCGGCGGCCAGCGCCACTTGCCAGTCGTCTGGGAGTCGAACGTGCCGTCACCGTTCCCCAGCCATTTGTGGGTGAACACCCAATCCCCGCCGGCGGGGCTGCTGGCGTAGATGTCCAGGTTGCCATCGCCATCGTAGTCATACACGCCAACGTCGCTGATCGCCTGCTTCTTCGGCACCGAGAGGATGGCCGACATGGTGTAACTGCCGTCCGGGTTGGCCAGACTGACGCTAATGGTCGTGGGGGCGGTGACTGCCGCCATGTCCATGAGGCCGTCGTTGTTGAAGTCGGCGAAGGCCGTGGTGCTGAGCAGGCAGCGGTCCTCCAACTGTTCCACATGTGGCTTCGGGGCCGCACGTCTGCGGCATCTTGACCCGCGCGCTGTGCCTCCAGATCGGGTACGCCAGGAAGCAGGTTTCAGGGAGTCGAGCATTGAGTAGAAACGCATGGTGGTGTCTCCTTCTCGAAAGCGGCCTGCGTTACAATGGCGGCGGCGACCATTCCGGCGCGCAGACCGAGCGCCGGGGCGGTGCCGTGGCCGGTGAGGAAACTGCTTGCAGGCGTGGCCTCACCGGCCGTTTGTTTGTCAGTCGTCAGTAGTGAGTAGCAAAAAGTTGAGTACTGACTACGGACTACTGACTTCCTTCAGTTCTACTTGATTTCCAACACTTGTTCCGCCTCGGCCCGGATGCGTTGTACTTCCTCATCCTGGGCGGCGTGTTTGTCCATCCAGACGACGGCCTGGTCGTACCAGCGGCGGGCCTCGTCTTTGCCGCCCGTTTGCCAGTGGGCCATGGCCAGGAAAAACCACTGCCTGGCGTCGCCGCCCTTGGGGGCCGTCGCCACAGCCATCGACTTCTCCAACGCCGCAATGCTGGCTTGCCACTCCCCGACCCGGTAGTTCGCCCAGCCCATCATCTGCCAGGCCAAAGCCGATTGCGGCGCCAGTTCCACGGCCTTCTTGGCCGCCCGCAGGGCTTCCTGGGGATTGCGCAGCTTGAGGTCGGAGCAGGCCGTCAGGCAGCGGGCCAGATTGTGGTGGGCATTGGCATGGGTCGGTTGGAGCCGGATTGCCTCTCGGAAGGCGGCGATCGCCCCTGGCAGATCTCCTTTCAACCGCAGGGCCAAGCCGAGATTGAAATGGATTCCGGGCACGTCCGGCTGCAGCGAAATCGCCTTCCGGAAGGCCGCAACCGCGCCGTCGTAGTCCTGCTTCCGATCGCAGAGGATAATGCCCAGCTGGGCATGGGCCGAGACGAGTTTCGGATCGAGTTCGATGGCCCTTTTGTAGCAGGCGATGGCGTCGTCCAGCTTCTCCTGCGCCACCAGAACGATGCCGAGGTTCTGGTGGGCCGGGGCGGATTTCGGGTCGAGTTTGATGGCCTTGCGGAAGCAAACGATGGCGTCGTCCAGCTTCTTCTGGTCGAACAGGGCTTTGCCGAGGTTGTTGTGGAACATGGCGTTTTTCGGGTCGAACTCGATGGCTTTGCGGTAACAGGCGATGGAGTCGTCCACCTTTCCCTGTCTGCACAAGACGTTGCCGAGGTTGCAGTGCGCAGCGGCGTATTTCGGGTCGAGTTCGATGGCCTTGTTGAAGCAAACGATGGCGTCGTCCAGCTTCTTCTGCCCCACCAGAGAGACGCCGAGGTTGTAGTGCGCCTTGGCGTATTTCGGGTCGAGTTCGATAGCCTTGTTGAAGCAGACGATGGCGTCGTCCAGCTTCTGCTGCTGCGACAAGACGATGCCGAGGTTCTGGTGGGCCGGGGCGGATTTCGGGTCGAGTTTGATGGCCTTGCGGAAGCAAACGATGGCGTCGTCCAGCTTCTTCTGGTCGAACAGGGCGTTGCCGAGGTTGTAGTGGGCGTAGGCGTGTTTCGGATCGAGTTCGATGGCCTTGTTAAAGCAGTCGATGGCCTCGTCCTGGTTGCCTTGCTTCCACAATACGTTGCCAAGATTGTTCCAGGCCGCTGCATTTCGGGGACGCAGTCCGAGGGCTGTCCGATAGCAGCCCGCCAGCTGCTCCAGGCTGGGCGGACGCTTGCTTTCAAGTGCCTCGGCCAAGTTGAAATGGACCCAGAAGTCGCTTGGGTGCTGCCGTCGCGCGAGAGACAGCACGCCGATGGCGGCATCCACCCGACCCATTTTCCAGAGCGTGTCCCCCAAGTTCGTGAGGGTGGCCGCCGGTTGTCGGGCCAGGTCGGGGGCTGCCGCCAGGGTGAGCAGCGCTTTCCCGTCCCTGGTACCAAAAGCCTGCCGAACCTTCTGCCGCCAGGGGTCCGGGTCCACCAGTCCGGCTACTTTTAACAGGCTCTGGGCCCCGGGTTCATCCCCCGTGCTGCGGCGGCACGATGCCCATTCGTCCAGCGCGGGAATCAGCGCGGCCAGCACGGCGGACCGGGAGCGCAGGCGCTGGCTGGCCTCCTCGGGAGTAAGGCGCTCCAGCTCGATGCCAGCGTCCCGAAAGGCGGCGGCATAGCGCTCGGCCGTGCCACGGTCATCGAAGCTGCTCTCCTGCCACTCGCTCCTGTC
>Ga0247727_10014709_pt1 | contig 12953 bp, 9 predicted proteins | sample WisWelCaveWW1625_FD_202498 | JGI IMG/M metagenome (GOLD analysis project Ga0247727, IMG submission 202498) | Biofilm microbial communities from Wishing Well Cave, Virginia, United States - WW16-25 | ecosystem: Environmental > Aquatic > Deep subsurface > Groundwater > Cave microbial mat | place...
CGGGCGAGTGCAGGGACATCGTCCATCCGTTCACGCAGGGGCGGGAGTGTCACGGTAATCACCGCGAGCCGGAAGTATAAATCCTCACGAAACGTGCCCTGTTGGATCGCGCGCCGTATGTCTTTGTTCGTGGCCGCGATGAAACGCACATCGGTGCGAACCGGCTGGGTACCCCCTACACGATAGAAGGTCTGATCCTGGATAACCCGCAGCAGACGGCTTTGCAAGGGAAGCGGCATATCTCCAATTTCATCAAGAAACACCGTTCCCCCTTCTGCCACCTCGATCTTGCCTGGCTCCCGTTTGACCGCCCCGGTGAAGGAGCCCTTTTCATGGCCGAACAGTTCGTTCTCGAGCAGCGGCTCCGGCAAAGCCGCACAATTGACCGCGATAAAAGGTTTCGAGCGGCGTGGGCTCCAACGATGAATGGCGCGGGCCACGACTTCCTTCCCCGTACCGGTTTCACCGAGCAGGAGGACGGTCACGTCGGACGGCGCCGCTTGTTTGGCGATCGTGAGTTGCGTGGCCATCTTGGCGTTGGCCCCCACGAGGTGATCGTACCGATCGTCGACTTCTTGACGGAGGACGTCGACCTGGCGGTGTAGCGCCACGCTGGCCAGCGCTTTTTTGACCATGACGGTCAGGTGGTCGGCGCTGAACGGTTTCGTCAGGAAATCAAATGCGCCAAGCTGCATGGCCTGAACAGCGCGTTCGATGGTGCCGAATGCGGTCAGGATGATGATGAGTGGGGTGGTGTAGGGTGTGGTTGCGCCGGTGTCCTCTTCGGTGCGCTGCTCGCTGTGTGAGGCGCTTCTCACCCGTTCCAGGATCTCCAGACCGGACAGGAACGGCAGTTCCAAATCCAGGAGCACGAGATCAAAGTCTCCTTGTTCAATCAGCCGCAGCGCATCCTTGCCGTTGTCGGCCGTGACAGGCTCGTGTCCCATCCAGGTGATACGATTCTCGAGTCCGAGAAGAATATCGCGGTCGTCGTCGACGATGAGGATTTTTGCGCGCATCAAAACACACTCCTCTCATCCGAAATTAGAAATGTGAAATTCGAAATTCCGAACACCTTGAAATCTCCCCCGTCTCGCCAGTCCTGACAATTCAACATTCATCATTCACCTATCCCAATGCCCCTTGCCCGTCCCGCGTTTCCTGCGAAGACGCGACAGGCATGGTGAAATAAAAGCGAGTGCCGGCTCCGGGTGTGCTCTCCACCCAGATGGTCCCTCCATGCATCGTCACCAGGCTTTTGGTAATGAATAGGCCAAGCTGAGCCCCCTGAGCGGTGGGGTCGGCAGACGGCACTTTCGAAAACTCCTGGAAGAGTTTTCCGACATGACCCGGGTCAATCCCGCAGCCGGTATCGGCGACACAGGTTTGGACAAAGCCCTCGGAGGTCGTCTTGAAATCGACGGTGATGCGGCCGCCGGGCGGCGTGAACTTGCTGGCATTGCCGATGAGATTCCAGAGAATCTGTTCCAGTTTGTCGCGGTCCCCCTGGACCACAGGAAGCCCTTCCGCATGCACGATCTCGAGGGTAATCGCCTTTTCATCCGTGATGCTGCGCAAACTGTCGCCGACCAGGAGGGCCGTGGTTTCGACGCAGATCGGTGTGAGGCAGAGCGCTTCCTTTTGGCTGTCAATGCGGGACCAACTGAGCAATTGATTGACGATTCTGGTGAGCCGATTCAGGTTATGTCCGATGCGGGTGAGATAGGTCAGTTGTTGTTCGCTCACCGGACCCGCAATGCCGTCGCGCATATTGTCTGCAAAGCTGCGAATCACAGTCATGGGGGTGCGCAATTCATGCGACGCGACAGAGAGAAACAGCGACCGCCGCCGATCGTGTTCCTGAAGATGCTCATTGGCGGTGGACAATTCCTCTGTGCGCTCTGCAATACGCTGTTCGAGGTGCTGCGCGAGTTCTTCGAGGTGGGTATAGGCTCTGGCGTTGTCGATGGCCGCGGCCACGTGGCCGGCGATCGTCAATAGCATATGAAGATCCTCGTCCGTGCAGGGTTGCGCGCCCCGATCGCCGGCGAGGTATCCGAGTATCTTGTTGTGACTCTGGAGCGGTACCGCGACGAAGGACGTCACCCCGGTGCGGCGAGCCAACTCCAGTATAGGTGGATTCATGCGATCGGCCACGGTCTCAAGACTTAGAATATGCAAGGGCTTGCCATGAATCAGCAGGTCGGCTTGGAGGCTGCCGTCGTTCCGGATCGGCACATCAAGATGGCGAGCTGCTTCCGCAATGTCCGGCGGGACCCCGGCGATTTGGGCCACATACGCCGTGTCTCGCTCGAGACGCCGCAGCATCAAAAACATCCGCGTAAAACCCAGATTGACGATCAGGAGCTGCAGGAGCGTGTTGAGAATCTGGTTCAGGTTCAAAGTCCGGGCGATGGACGCACTGACTTCATGCAACGTGGTCAATTGACCGACCTGGTGTTTGATGGTAGCTATGTTCTCTGCAATGGCGATGTTCCTTTCCTGCAATGAGTGGGTCATGAAATTAAACATACCCGTCAGTCGGCCGACTTCGTCGCGGGTGGAGGGTGTGAGCGGCCCAGGCGTGCGGCCCTCAGCCACTTGCTGAGTCACACCGGCAAGGTTTATCAGCGGCTTCGTGATACGGAGGGTGAGCAGGTAGGCGCCGAGCGCGCCTGCACTGATGATGACGACGGTGAGTACGAGAATATATCTGATCATCGTCTCGAGCTCGGATTTCAGGTGTGCGTCGGTCAATCCTATTTGGACGACGCCGGACACGAGTGCCGGCTGTGCCGGGGATGAGCTGGTGCTTCCTTCATCCAGCTGAATAGAGAAGGGAGGCAGAGCGGCGCTTCCTTTTCCCGTTCGTAGGACCGGCATGGCAAAGTCGTACACGATTTCTTCCCACGCAAATCGATTGCCGAGTTTGTTGGAGAGGGAGATACGTGTCATCTGAGGAAGAGCGCTTGGCGATTGGATGAGCTGTTTCGCAATCTGAAGCTCCGGGTACAGCGGATGATCCATGGACCGCACAAGGGTGACAGACGATTGGCGTGACCCCTTCGTGGATCGGGCGAGCACGGTGCCGTCCGAGCCGGTAATGACCACATACACCACATCCTGGACAGCGATGAGGCTGTCCAGGAATTTTTGGAGCGTGGCGCGATCTTCCACCACGAGGCCCGCATATCGGAAATCGTCATTGCCCACCACGCTCGTAAGGAGGATGGTTCCCAGCTGCAGGAGGTTCTCGGCCATTGCCGCTCGCCTCTCTTGGACGTAGTACCAGCTCAGGGTCGAACAGGCGACGGCGAGAATGAGGCTGAAGAATAACACGAATTTTGTACGCAGGCTCGGGATCCCGTGCGTGGGTAATATCACGGGAGCCATGGGTTCCTCCGGCGGATAAGGAGGATTCAATTGCCGGTCCGCATTAATAGGTTTCATCGATGAGACTCGTCAGTTCCTGTGGAAACGTAATGCCGAGGAACCTCGCGGTCTTGAGGTTGACGGTGATCCTGAGTCGCTCGATCGGCACGGGATGTAACGGCAGCAGCCGTTCCCCGTCGAGAATGCGCTTCGCGAGCAGTCCGGTTTCCCGACCGACGTCGCCGTAGTTGACGGACATGCTGAGCAGCGCTCCCAGGCGTGTGAACTCCGGTGAGAACCCGATCACGGGTATCTGACGTGCGAGCGCTGATTCAAGGATGAAGCGTACGGACTCGTTCGTCAAGACCGTGGAATCCGGTATGAGCCAGAGGGCCTCAACGTCCGGGAGCAGCGCGCGCAATTGCTGGGGCACATCCTTATCGCTCTCGACGGGAAACCCTTTCATTTGAAAGTCGGAGTTGGTGACTTGTTGCGCCGCCTCCTTCACCCGAGCGGAGGTCTTGGCGGGATCGTAGAGCGTCCCGAGCCGGTGAAGGGTCGGCAGGAACGTCCGCATGATCTTCAGCTGCCGGTCGACGGGGACCTCCAGAAGCGTGCCGGTCATGTTGGCGGCTGTGAGCTGATGTTTCAAAGGGTCCAGAATCATCATATAGACGATCGGGACATCCACAATTTCTACTTTCGCCGCCAACGCAGCCTTGAGTCCCACGGCAACGACCAGTGACGTATTCGAGGCCCGCAGCCTGCGGGCGAGCTTTTTCCCTAGCTCCATGTCGCCTTGCGCATCGTATTCGGTATAGATCGCTCCACTCGGGCCCGTGGCCTTCAAGCCTGCAATGGCCTCGCGATACGCCGCGATGTCGGAAGACTGCAGTATGGCAATGTCCATCGCCGCTGATTCGGACACACACGGAGCACAGAGGCTGAGCAACAGCACGAGTGCCGGCAGCGCCCAAACGGCTAAGGAACGCCCTGCGCGGAAGAGTCTGTCGGTATCATCAATCGTTTTCATCATCCGCAGCTGCATGGTTCCATGGCAATTCCGGTATCTGTTGATCTGCCGAATGTTAAATGTTGAATTTTGAATGATGAATGTTCGTTATTCATCAGATCGAGTTCAACTCCGACAATTCAACACTCAACATTTATCATTCCACATTCCCAATGGCGCGTCATGCGCCACCGCCCGTGGCGCGGACCGTTCCCAATATATGCAAAGCCTTTCCGTCATGATCTCGAATAATCTCACCCGTCCAGATAAACCACTGGACGTTGCCGTTCTGTCTCATGACACGGTGCTCAAATGCCACATCGGTACCGGGTTGATCCATCGCCTGGCGCATCGCGCAGACCATCGACTCCCGATCCTCCCGGTACACGAGTGCCAGCCAGTCATTCTGCGTGAGCGGCGCTGCCCCGTCCGATAGGCCGAAGAACCTGTCGACCTGCGAGGACCAATAGATTTGATCGGTTTGGAGGTCCCAATTCCACGTACCCCCCTCTGCCGAGGTCAGGGCAAGGCGGAGTTGTTCCTCATGAGCGCGGATGGCATCCTCGATGCGCTTTCGCTCGGTAATGTCGGTGGAGATGCCACAAGTCGCATAGGGCTTGCCGGTACGATCGCAAAGCGGGAATTTGATCGAGATGTAGGCATGGAGGCCATCGGAATGGGGCGCGTATTCCTCAAATTCCACCACGCGGTTCCGCTCAAACACCGTCACATCGTTGGCGCGAAACGCATCGGCGATGTCCTTGGGGAAAATTTCGTGATCGGTATGACCGACGATCTGGTCTGTGGTGAGGTGAAAGAGCTGTTCAAACCGCCGATTGGTGAGAAGATACCGGCCGTCGGTGTATTTCACATAGATCACGGCGGTGGCGTTGTTGATCACGTCTTGCAGGAGTTGCTCGCTCCGACGAAGCGCATCCTCCGCGCGTTTACGGTCAGTCACGTCTCGGATGGAGCCGGCCATACGAACGACCTGACCAGCGTCGTCCCAAATGGCTTGGCCGCGGGCGCGGAACCAGCCATACTCTCCTGCTTTGGTAAGGAGCCGGTATTCCACGTCGTAGGGATCACGGCGCTCGATATGGGCCGTCAGGGCAGTGAACACGCGATCCGAATCCTCGGGATGAAGCCGGGAAGCCCAGCTCTCCAAGACATCGGGGAATTCCTCGTCGGTATAACCCAGCATGGTCTTGACGCGAGGAGACCACCAGACCGGTGTGCGCGGAGAACTCCACGGTTCGTCGGGAAGGACCCGTCCATCCCAGAAGCCGTCGTTGGAGCCTTGGATCACGAGCTCCAAGCGTTCTTCGCTGGTGCGCAAGAAATCCTGGACACGCATCTGGTCCGTAATATCTCCTGCCAAGCCGACGATCCGATAGACGATTCCTGAGGAATCGCGGATGGGGAACGCGCGATCGGAAATCCACCGGATTGCTCCATCGGGCCGCAGGATACGATACTGCTCGTCGTAGGTTCCGACCGCCTGCTTGTGCAGGGCCGCGTCGAGGACGCGGGCCCGATCTTCCGGGTGGATTGCATCGAGCCACGATTGGGGCGAGGCATACAGGCTTTCGCAGGATCGCCCCCAGATCTCTTCATAGCCTGAACTGACATAGAGCATCTGCTGTTTCGTGGGATCGGTCATCCAAAAGACTTCGCGGATATGTTCCGCCAGCTGGCGGAACCGCTCCTGACTTTCCTCCACCGCGCGCTCGGCCTTCTTGCGCTCGGAAATGTCGCGAATAATGCCGCTATAGTAGGTAGTCTCCATACTTTTCCAGGTGGCCAGGGAGAGCTCGATGGGAAATTCGATTCCATCTTTTTTGAGCCCGTACAATTCAACGACAGACCCCATCACGCCTCCTTTACCCGTTGACTCCATGAGCGCGAGGCCTTGCTCGTGAGCGTGGCGGTAGCGTGCCGGTATCAGCATCGTGAGAGGTCGGCCGATCATCTCATCATCGGCGTAGCCGAAGAGCTTGGATGCAGATCGGTTACGGGAGACGATGAACCCGCGATGATCGGCCACCACGATGGCATCGGTGGCCGAATCCACCAGTGAGCGGAAGCGTTCTTCGCTTTGGCTGAGGAGGTGTTCCGTCCGTTCGACCTTCACGGCGAGTTCCTTGACCCCGATGGCGCGACGGAGCGTGTGCCGAAGCTCCTCCCGATCATACGGTTTTGTGAGATAGGCATACGCCCCCTCCCTCAGCGACCCCACGGTGCGATCCGGCGAGATATGGGCGGTCACGATCACGACGGGGAGAGAGGGGTCCAGGCGTTGGGTTTCTTTCAGGACCTCGAGCCCATCGCCGTCCGGCAGACCTATGTCGAGTAGGATGGCGTTGAAGTGCTGGGCTCGAACGAGTTCGATGGCGCCGGCGACGGTACCGGCAACGGTGACATCGTAGCCATCATGGCGCAGCAAATCCTGTAACCCGATGACGAGATCCTGATTATCTTCAACGACGAGAACGGAATAGAGATTCAGTGCCGGGTCCATAGTGACCTCATTCCATTCCACATTTCTCATTCCGCATTTCCTTACGTCCTCAATGTGGAAGTAGGAGTGTGGAATGATGAATTGTGACGGTCCACACGTTGAGCCTTTGGTGCTGATTCAAGATTTTCGCGAGTCGTCAGGGTGATGCTGCTGAGCAGCCTGACAAGTTCTTGGCACGCAGGCAGGTGCGTCTCCATTTTCGCACCATTCGCCAGTCCAGAGTCCCGAATAACTCGGAGCCAATAATGCGTCTCTCGTGCTTCTTTCAATGCGATAGACATCTTCGAGAGGAAATCTTTCTTGCTCTGCGCGGCAACCGCCTCCTCGATGTTGGCCCCGATAGATGTGCCGGAGCGAATGAGCTGTTTCGACAGAACCCACTCTCTCTGATCCAACTGGAGCCGACGGCCAGTTTTGACTATACCGACGGCAAAGGCGAAACTCTTTTCTAGAACGGCATTACGTCTGGTCGATTCATTCCTCATTCCACACTCCTTCCGCTATCCTGGTGCATTCATTCCTCATTCTACATTCCTAAGCACCTCGCGTTTCCGGCCAACTCATTCCACATTCCACATTCCTCAGCACTTCCCCCTGAGCTCTTCTGGCCGTTTCATTCCTCATTCCACATTTCAAATTCCACATTTCTTAATATCTTATCGTCACCCATCCCATCACCCGGCTGCCGATGGTATCGCCCAACGGATGCTCCTTGTGCTCGTCGTTCAACGCATTGAAGGCGGAGATGGCCACCTCAGCGTCGCGCAAATAGCCTGCCTCAGATTTCTGCTGCCAGAATTTAAAGGCCCCACGGAGGTTGAGCAAGTTGTAGCTGCCGACACGAGTGTCAATAGATGCGACGCCGAATGGGGCCAAGGCGGTGAAGGTCGGGTCTATCGGATACGTGGCTGCGCCGACATGGTACAGAGCTGCTTCTCCATTCCATCCATTGTCCCAGTCCCCCCGCAGTCCTGCGTTGTACTTGAAGCGGGGGACTCCTCGTCTGGCAGCTCCGGCAAATGATTGGCCGATCTCCTGATAGGAATAATTTGCGAAACCGGTCAGCCAGGGAGTGGCGAAGAATTCTATGCCGGCCTCGCCGCCATAGATGTCTCCCTCCCCGCCGTTTACCAGGGACGTAGGACTCGGACCAATCAATTCGGATAGGTGGTTGAAGAAGAGACTGGCGCGCGCTCGAAGGCGATGATTCAAGAACCACCCCTGATACCCGGCTTCATATGACACGATTTGTTCGGCCTTCAGATTATCTGTTCCCTGTACGACAGTGGGAGGTGGTGAGGGATTCGGAGGTGGCAGACTGAACGCGACTCGGGAAACGAATGTCGTTTCGATAATGGTGGGAGGACGATACGCCACTGACCCAGAGAGCCTGAACACATGGTCCGGGGTTGCCTTATACAGGAGAGCCACACGCGGACTGATCATGGGATTCACAAAGGTATTGAGATCGTATCTTGCGCCCACGACCAGACTCAGCGATGGAGTTGCCGTCCATTCATCCTGAAGATAGAACCCGAGGCGGTCTTCACGGGTAAATTCTGTGATGGCCGAGTGCGAGACGGCATTGTGCCGATAGTTGAGCCCGTAGGTTACACGGTGCGAAGTCCCAACCTCTAGAGCGTGCTGGGCCTCTATGTTATAGGAGTTCGTCCGGGCTTTGCTTCTCGTGTCGCCGTCGCGTTCAGTCAGCGCCACCAGGGTTCCCAGGAGAGGATTCGTGGGACTGTACGGGCTATCAGCCACACTATTCCAAAATCCTCGGACGAAGAAATTCGGCCGTTCGTATGTGACATGAGCGTATCCAAGTGCCGGTGTGGCTGCTATGATCCGGACGTCGTTGATCGGTCCGTCGTATCGATTCGCATCAATGAGCCCTCCGGACAGTGTGAGCTTTGACAGGCTGGAGAGCGCATACTCCGTCTGAAGGTTGAATTTGTGTGACCGATACGCCAACGCGTCTCGGTCTCGCCACTGCTGGTTCTGGTCACGCCCGACGGACAGCCGATAGCCGAAGTTCCCGATCTTATTCGCATGAACAGCCGCGCTTGAGATGGTGCCGAGCTCCCCGCCTCCGAACTGAACCGTTGTTCCCTTCATCTCATCCGGGGATTTGGTGATGATATTGATAATGCCGTCGAACGCGTTGGATCCGTACAGGGCAGACGCCGGTCCCTTGAGCACCTCGATCTTTTTGATCTCCGGTAGTGTAACGGGGAGCATCTTCCAGAACATAAAACCAAGCGCGTCCACATAGATAGATCTACCGTCGACCATTACCAGCAGTTTGTTCGAGAAGGTTTGATTGTTTCCCCTCATACTGACGTTGAACTCCGCTCCGGTCATCTGCATGACCTCGATACCGGGAATTCGCCGGAGGACTGTCGGAATATCCGTCGCACCCGAATGTCGAATATCCTCCTCGGTGATCACATAGACGTTTGCCGGCGCTTGCGAGATGGGCTGCTCGTAGCGCGAGGCGATGCTGACCGTTTCCTCTTCCTTGATCAGCTCGAGTTCCGGAATGAGGGCCTGATCGGACTGGGTGCTCGATTCTTCCGTGTAACCCGGGAGGGGTGCCTGAGCGACAAGCAGGATCATCAGCATGCCGAGCCACAGGGATTTTGATGTGCCTGTGAGTCGAGTCATCCCTCGTTTGCCTCACCGTACTGTTGGGGACAGGCACCGGCGGGGACTGCCCCGCACCGGGGCTGTCCCCCTTCTCCGCCGGAGCCAGTCCCCTGCAGACAATGAATAATACGCAAGAGCCGTGCTTGAATGGGAGGGGGGAAGTACTGAGGAATGTGGAATGAGAAATGTGGAATGTGGAATTGTCTGGACTGGTGAAGAAGTTCTGGGTTCTCGACGGGCGCGAGGGGCGGGGTTCGAAGCTCCGAACACTTCAGCCTTCAGACCGTCTCACCCGTCATGCGGTTCCGGCGAGGCCTTTCCTTGCCGCTTGTCGTGGGGCTGACGGTTATGACCACGGATGTCGAGAACGATCACCCAGACAAGCCCCGCCAGCCCGATAAGCAATACCCACTCAATTGCCTGTGTCATGGAGTCTCCTTTCATCGGGTCAGTCATCGGCTAGCCTGGACTATCACTTCTGCGGCAACGCCGATGCCTGACTCAAGCGAGACGGGCGAGACTAGCGGGAAAAGCGCGACTGGTGATGCCGTCTGTCCCGCGCGGTTTAACCGAATATCGAGCAAGGCACGTGCCTGATCTGAAATGCTTATGTCCTTGTCGCTGTCTGCAGTTTTTCCTTGAATTTGCCCTGTGCAGACGCTGCTACCCGAGGATTGGGTGCGTCCTAGGTGAATCGAAAAGGATTCAGTGGTGAATCAAAATGGATAACATCGGCAGGCTGGACGGGGGGAGAAGTTTTGAGTTTTGAGTTCTGAGTTTTGAGTTGGCCGGGAAAGCCGGTAATGAGGAATGCGGAATGTGGAATGAGGAATGAATGGCAGGAAACCAGAAAGAATGTGGAATGAGAAATGTGGAATGATGAATGAGTTGGTCGGACAAGCTGACTGGGAAGTTTTGAGTTTTGAGTTCTGAGTTTTGAGTTGGAAGAGGTGGAATGAGAAATGTGGAATGTGGAATGAGTTGGCGAGACGAGCAGAGATTCCGACAATTCAACATTCCACATTTATCATTCAACATTCCCTACACTAACTCGCCCGCGCAAGCACCGGCACTTCTCTCTCAATCCGACCGCCAAGCCTATCCTTCTCAACCTCTAGATCGTATCGAGCCTGTATATTGAGCCAGAAGCGGTCAGTGGTCCCGAAGTACCTGGATAAGCGCAGGGCTGTATCAGCGGTAACGGACCGAGTGCCATGGACGATCTCGTTGATCCGTCGAGGCGGTACACGGAGATCTTTTGAAAGGCGATATTGGCTGACGCCTAATGGCTTCAGAAAGTCTTCCAACAAGACTTCGCCAGGATGAATAGGCGGCATTTTCTTTTGACGCTTCATAGCGGCCTCACTTCCCCTGATCTTCAGTGATAGTCGACGATTTCAACTTCATGGGCATTGCCGTCCTTCCAGATAAAGCAGATGCGCCACTGATCGTTGATGCGAATGCTCAGTTGACCATGACGGCTCCCTGACAACTTCTCCAACCGGTTGCCAGGCGGTATCCGTAAATCCTGCAACGCTTCAGCACCGTCTAGGGCGACAAGCTTACGCAACGTGGTCCGCTGAAGCTCTGCTGATATCCTCTTGGACGGTTCGCGGTTCCAGACCCGCTCGGTATCTTTATCACGGAAGCTCTTGATCACTGGCAGAAGCCTAACGCTGTGAGGCTCATAACGTCAAGCGTTATGGATCGGAGTATTGGCGTGAGTTTCCGAGGTCATTTGTTGACTTTGCACCTGACCACGAATAGCTCTTGGGAAATCTGTCGCTGACCGGATATCAAGTCAAGCCATGACATGCATCAGTGCGGACACCTGATTCGAGCGAGACGGGCGAGCGATTACTTCTCCGGCGGAGCCGACTTGAGATCCCACTCTGCCACGCCGTTGAGGCCGACTTGTTTGAGCAGGGCGGCACGCATGCGTCGCAAGGAGGCATCCTTCTGATTGGCCTTGATGAGATCGCACAGACAAGACATGGCGTCGTACCAAAACCCGCGCGCGGCATTCCGCAGCACGCTTTGCCGGTCGCAGGTCAAATCGACTTCCATTTCCACGAGACAGGTGCTGAACTCACAGCGCTCGATTATGCCGCCGGCCACAATATCCTGCGACGGCGAGTCTGGGTTGCGAATCGCGGAAATGTACCAGCGATACTGCACGTCCGGTTCGAGTGTCAGTCCCAAAATTTTGAGATTAAGGGTTTGGACTCCTGCTTGACTCGGTGTGGGAATCGGGCCTTCATACAGGGGCTTGATCGATCCGGTGTCGACGAGCGTAAATCGTATGGGCAAGGAAGTCGGCTTGGAGAGGAACCAGTTTAAGGAAGGCGCCTGTTTCACCGTCAGGCCGACATGGTCGGGAACAAGGGCCACGATCTCAGGCTCCTTCCCTTCCGTGCCTCGCATGCCTCCACCGACTCGCGCGCGGGGCGTGACCTGCTTCCGAGGGGTATAGACCGGCAACGTCGACTCATCCGATTGGCCGGCCGGGGCCTGGATCTCTTGGTCGGCAACAGGTGCTGCAGCCAGGCTCGAAATGAAGCCTGATAGGCTGAAGGCGACGACCAGAGCACTGCGGATGATGGCATTTGTTCTCATAACAACCTCCACCTCGCGCCTTTCTCGCTTGTCTCGCGCGTCACGCTCCACGGATGCTGGCCTACCGTAGCACAAGGCCAGCGACATGTCACAGCCAGTTGTTCAGCAAGAGAAACCCCGACCAGTATGCCGGGTGTTCATAGACTCGATCAGCCAAGAGTCTCTTCTGTGCTTGCTGCAAAGCCTGTGCCTTCGACAGCTTCGGGTCTCGCAGTTGTCGGTAGAATTCGGAGACCAAGGTAGCTGAAGCTTCATCGTTGATGAACCAGAGTGTCGCGATGGCACTCCTGGCCCCAGCTTTGATGGCGACACCGGCCAGGCCGAGCGCCGAACGGTCGTCCCCGATGCCGGTCTGGCACGCGCTGAGGGTCAAGAGCTCCAGAGGATCTTTTCGATAGCGGAACAGCCCGATCAAACTGTCCAGCTCGTTGATGGTGAGTTTTCCGTTATAGGTCAACAGGTAGGACTGCGTGGTGTCTGAGGCAAACCAGCCATGGGTGGCAATGTGCAAGATGCCATAGGGGTGATCTTTTAATTCTTGTTCAAGACGCGGAGTCAAAAACTCGGCATTCAATAGTTGATTCCCCTGGTAGAGCATGTGAATGGACTTGATTTCATCCTCGACGAAGGGGAGGGAGGGAAATCCTTGAACGGCGCGCGTGAGCCCGCTCGACAACAGCCGGACCTTCTCGCGGTCGATCGGCTTCGGGTCGGTGAGATTCAGGCCGGGCGTGGTGGCCACCGCAAATTTCTCGATGAGGAACTGCCCGCCGTCATGGAGCG
>Ga0247727_10014710_pt1 | contig 12950 bp, 18 predicted proteins | sample WisWelCaveWW1625_FD_202498 | JGI IMG/M metagenome (GOLD analysis project Ga0247727, IMG submission 202498) | Biofilm microbial communities from Wishing Well Cave, Virginia, United States - WW16-25 | ecosystem: Environmental > Aquatic > Deep subsurface > Groundwater > Cave microbial mat | place...
ATTATACATGAGGGTTCGTGACGAAACCGCCAAGACGCCACGCGAGACGGGCGCGCGGAGGCGCGAGAGAGGGAGGCGTCCTTGAAAACAGGACGTTGACCGACCGAGCGGCGAGCCCGCCCGCCTGTGTGTCACATTTTTGCACGCAGGCCTGTCGGAGCGGCGTATCGGCGGTTGCAGTAGAAGTCTTCATGAATGATGAGCGCTACATTCTCACCGCACCATTCACATAGGCCGCGGGGTCGCTCAATCCGGCCGCCTTGAACCCTTCGAGCCTGATCTGGCAACTGTCGCAACGCCCGCAAGCGTCCCCGTTGACGGCGGGATCGTAACAACTGTGCGTCAGCTGCAGCGGCGCCTTCAGCGACACGCCCAGCCGGATGATCTCGGCCTTGGAGAGCGTCAGCAACGGAGCCCGGATTGCGACGCCGCGGCCTTCGACGCCCATCTTCGTTCCAAGCCGGGCCACCCGTTCGAACGCCTGCAGATACTCAGACCGGCAATCCGGATACCCCGAATAGTCCAGCACGTTCGCTCCGATATAGATGGCGCCGGCCTCCACTGTTTCGGCGTAGGCCAGAGCCAGCGACAGGAAGATCGTGTTGCGGGCCGGCACGTAGGTGGACGGAATGCCGTCCCGGCGCTCGGCCCCCGAGCGATCCTTGGGCACCGGCTGATCGGTCGTGAGCGCGGATCCACCGATCATGCGCAGATCGATCTCGATGACGCGGTGATCGGCCGCCTCGAGCGCACGCGCCACCTGGCGGGCCCGTTCGACTTCGACCTGGTGGCGCTGGCCGTAGGCAATCGTCAAGAGATAGAGACGGCAGCCGTCGCGCCGGGCGACCGCGGCAGCCACAGTCGAGTCCAGACCACCGCTCGCCAGCACGACTGCCTTGGAGGACATGGAGGGCATGGCTTTTCCGGAACTATAGGGAACGCCGTGGTGGCGTTCCGCGTTACTGCTCGCGTTCCTCGCCCTTTTCGATCTTCTCGATCAATTCCTGCTTCGACTGGCAGGCGACGCATGATTTGGCAAAGGGAACCGCCGCCAGGCGCTTCGCGTTGATCTCCACGCCGCACTCATCACAGAGGCCGTAGGTGCTGTCCTCCAGACGGGCCAGCGCCTCGTCGATCAATTGGCGCCGCTTGTTGCGCATCTCCATCAGCGAGATGCCGAGTTCGCGATCCAGGTCCATGAGCGACTGATCGCCGACATCCATGGCGGACTCCAGGCGCCGGCGCTGATCCTCCGTCAGGGACGCGCCCAGATTGCCGGTGATTTCCTGCATCAATTCCTGACGCTTGTCCATCAACATCCGATGGAGCGCCTCGCGCCGATCGGGCGCCATCGCTTTGGTGGGCCGCTTGACCGCGACCACAACCGCCGGCGCGATCGGCCGCGCTCCCGCCAGGGGCTTTTTCGCGCTCACCGGCTGAGGTGTGGGCGGCGACTTCTTGACCGGCTTGCCCGCCGAAGATTTTTTCGTTTTGGTCTTTCCCGCCATGCGTGCTGTGTGCCTCCCCCTCAAAAAAGGAGGGTATTCATAACATGGCATCCCCGGTTTGACAAGACCCTTTCGGGGGCGATTATGTTGCACTTGACACCCGCCTCCCATTGTGTTAGGCTGCTCTCAACAAAGGAGAACAGCCATGAAACCCACGATGACCCTGACCCAGTTGATGACGCACTTCTCGACGGAAGAAGCCTGCAAGACCTACCTGCTTCAGAAGCGGTGGCCTGACGGCGTCCGCTGCCCAAGATGCAAGAGTGACAAGGTCTATACGCTGAAAGCCCGTCCGTTCCATTGGGTCTGCAAAGGCAAGACCTGCGGAGGCCGGAACGGCTACCGCTTTTCGGTCATCAGCCAGACCGTGTTTGAGAACACCAACTATCCGCTTCGGACGTGGTTTCAGGTCATCTACCTGATGACGCAGAGCAAGAAGGGCATCAGTGCCTTGCAAATCCACCGGCAGATCGGGAGCGGCGACTACCGCACGGCGTGGTATATGTGCCATCGCATCAGGGCGGCGATGAAGGATAAGACCTTCCCGAAGCTGATGGGCGAAGTGGAAGTGGATGAAACCTACATTGGCGGCAAGGACAAGAACCGCCACTGGCACAAGAAGAGCCATATCAAGGGCGGCAGCGAGAAGATCACGGTCATGGGAGCCATCGCCCGGAAGGGGAACGTGGTCTGCCAGATCATCGAGAACGCCGACCGTCTCACTATGAGCCAGTTTGTCCGGCAAGCGGTCAGCAATAAGGTGTCTTTGGTGGCGACCGATGAACACGCAGGCTATAAGCGGCTGGGCCGTGAGTATCCCCATCAGGTCGTCAACCATGAGAAGAAAGAGTATGTGCGCGGGAACGTCCACACAAACAACCTGGACGGCTTCTGGAGCCTGTTGAAGCGTGGCGTCGTCGGGACGTACCATCAGGTGAGCAAGGACTATCTGCCGCTCTATCTGGCCGAGTTCTCGTTCCGACACAACGAACGCAAGAACCCCGACATCTTCGGGGCGGTCGTAGCAGGATGCTGAGGACGCCACCGGTACAGCGGACTCAGCTAAAATATGATGCGAAAAACGTACAGCTAAAGCTGTCATTGGAGGTTTCATGCCGAAAGCCAAACCGGTTTCGCTCCATCCGCTAGTCTTTGACGAGGCGATTGCCGCGCTCATTCGCGTTGATCCTCAGCGCGTGGGACTAGGCTCAAAGCCGCGCAAGAAACGGAAGCGCAAGGCTAAGAAGTCATGAATGTCTCGTCTCTTGATGTGATCTTCCGCATGCTTTGCATTGATATTGATCGAGGTTATATGCCTTAGGAACATAGGTGGAGGATAGTGTGGATGGTAGTACGGCCTGTGTTCCTAACAGCCACCATTCTCGGGCTCCACAATATGGACATGGTTCCTTACTTTCAGGTTTCTTGGGGATCGTCTTCACGCTTACCTGCCCCGGTCCAATAACGGTTTGACGCGTTCCAGTTGGTGTGGTCTGGCTAACAGTTGCCATGTGCGCTTCTATCTTCGTGTCATCGTGCATATAGGTAGTAATAAATGGTGAAGGCGATGTGGTTGAGCCTTGGCGACCTGTTTTAGTTGGCCAGAAAGCCATCACTAGAAATACAATGCCTACGATAGCCAGTACCACGCTCACGACAAAAACACCGAACCTCCAACCATAAAGAACTGTCGAAGATGGTATTAACCAAGTGATTAGAGCCACTGGAATGCCGACCAAAGATAGCCCCAGACCAAGATAGGCCAGTTTCGATTTAGACATATCTCGCCCCCACGGTCAGCAGAGGCACGTAGCTTAACAGTTCCCACATAGGAGGTCAGTATGAACGAAGAGAATCTCTTGTTGGCTCTCAGTGCAATGTTCGCCAGACAGCAAATAATGATTGATACGCTGACCGAATTGCTTGAGAAAGGCCGGCCAATTAGCCGAGCTGCTACTGCCAGTATGTTTCTCCAACGATGGGACAGGGAAGCGAAAAATATGACGGCGGTCATGTGGCGCCGCCTTGCGAAGGACGATTTGATTTGGACGATTGAGGATCTGGAAAAATTGAGGGGTCAGGAACCGACAGAACCAGATACGCAAGACGGAGAGTAGGCGAAAGGCGGTAGAAATTATTATGGTGAACAAGCCGACGAACGCCATCCCACTCAGCCCCCTCAGGGATAGCCTCTTTTAGCCTATCCCATGAGTGGGTGTCAAGATCAACACAATCGCCCTTTCGGGCCATGCAGCGCGCGGGCAAAGAGACGATATGGCTAGGCGTATGTGATTAACGAGTGGACGGGGCAGCCGTCGAGTTTGTCGCGTCCCTTGAGCGACGTCAGCTCGACCAAAAAGACAAGCCCGACGATCTCGGCGCCCAACTGACGGAGCAGGTGCACCGTGGCCGCCGCCGTCCCGCCTGTCGCGAGCAGATCGTCCACGACCAGGACACGTTCTCCCATCTGCACGGCATCGCGATGGATCGCCAGCGAGTTGGAACCGTATTCCAGATTGTATTTCACTTCGAAGCTGTCGGCCGGCAGCTTGCCCGGCTTGCGCACGGGGACGAAGCCCGTCTTGAGCCGGTCGGCGAGGGGACCGCCGAGAATGAACCCGCGCGATTCGATGCCGATGATTTTGTCGATTTTTCTGCCGCGATACCGGCCCGCCAGTTCGTCGAGGATCGCGTGAAAGGCGCGGGCGTCTTTCAGCAGCGTGGTGATGTCGTAGAACAGAATGCCGGGCTTGGGGAAGTTCGGAACTTCCCGGATCAGCGCCTTGTAATCCATCTTCGCGCGGGCCGTCCCGCGCGTCCGCCGGCCGGGCCTCCGCCGTGTCGTTTTCATCAGAGCAGGTCCTTCGAGGTCATCGCCTTCCCTTCGATCGTCGCGCGTAACTTCCCCAGCGCCTCGCTTTCGATCTGCCGGACGCGCTCGCGCGTGAGGTTCAGCTCGCGCCCGATCGCTTCCAGCGTCTGTTCATCCTCGCCGTCCAGCCCGAACCGGAGCGTGATGACCCGCTGCTCCCGATCGGATAGCGTCTGCATCCAGGCTTTGATCGCCTCATAGCGCTGGATCCCTTCCGCGGTGTCGGCGGGAGACGGTCCCTGCGGGTCGCGGATGATATCGCGTAAAAATGTGTCGGTCCGATCGTTCAGCGGGCTGTCGAGCGAATAGGTCGTCCGGACCAGTTGCTTCAAGTCGAGGATGTCCTCTTCGGGCACCTTGAGACGCGCCGCCATTTCGTCGGGCCGCGGCTCGCGGCCGATCTCCTGGCCGTACCGCTCTAATTCAGCGAGATATCGGTTGAGCCGCTCGACGACGTGCACCGGCAGCCGGACCAGCGAACCCTGATTGATGATCGCGCGCTCGATGTACTGCCGGATCCACCAGGAGGCGTAGGTGCTGAAGCGGAACCCCTTGGAGTAATCGAACTTCTCGACAGACTTGATCAGGCCCAGGTTGCCTTCCTCGATGACATCCGAGAAAGCCAGCCCCCGGTTCATGTACCGCTTGCCGATGCTCACGACCAGACGCAGGTTGGCCTCGATCATTTGTTCGCGGGCCTGGAAGTCTCCCTCCACCACCCGCTTGCCGAGATCCTGCTCCTGCTCGAAGGTCAGCAGCGCCGCCTTGCGGATGTCGATGAGATAGCTCCGAACCGTATCGAACCCGCCGCCATCGCCTTTGCGCGCGAGAGTCGGCACAGCCGCGCCAGACCGGGGCACCACGGCTTTACTGGATCGGCCGCGCCCCTTGGGAAGCGACACCGGCGCTCTTCGTTTCTTTTTGCCAGGCTTCACGCAACGTTCCTCACGCGCGGCAGCCGCCCATTAAGGCCAGATGCGAAAATCGCCATACTGATTGGTGGGCGTCTCCCACTGCACCTGCACGTCCTGCACGTCTGCCATCGGAGGCCCGCTCCTGAGCGAGGCGATCAGGCTCTCGACCGCCTGCCGTTCGCCTTCCACCTCGACGGCCACGCGTCCATCATCGAGATTGCGCACCCCGCCGCACAGGCCCTGCCGGGATGCCGTCCGCTGGGTAAACGCCCGGTAGGCAACCCCCTGCACCAGACCGCTGACCCAGATGCGAGCCCGCACGGAGCCCTTCGCCGTCATGACGATCATGCCTGTGAAAGCGACGTTGTGGATGGGAGTGTCGGACGGGACAGAAACAGGATGACCATCTGCCAGTCGAGCATACGGTCCACATCGCGTGAGGTGCTTCTCCGCCGGCGCACTCGCTGAACCCGATCATCAGCCCCGGCGGGACAGGCAAGCGAGGTATGGTCGGGGCGAAAGGATTTGAACCTTCGACCCCTGCGTCCCGAACGCAGTGCGCTACCAGGCTGCGCTACGCCCCGATCCTCGACTCGTTTGCGCTGTTCCTACCATCAGGCGAGAGGCTCGACGCGCAGCCCGTGCGCATCGGCGACCGCTTTGCAAGTCACCCGCCCGTTGGCCACGTTGACGCCCTGCGCCAGACCTGGATCGGAGCGGATGGCCCGCTCCACACCGGCGGAAACCAGACGGACTATATAAGGAAGGGTCGCGTTGGTCAAGGCCAAAGTCGAGGTAGCCGGCACGATGCCAGGCATGTTGGCCACGCCGTAATGCAGCACGCCCTCGACCGTGCAGACGGGATCGGAATGGGTCGTCGGCTTCGTCGTCTCCACGCAGCCGCCCTGATCCACCGCCACGTCCACGATCACCGCGCAGCGTTTCATCCGGGAGACCACCGCGCGGGAGACCAGCACCGGCGCCTTCGCGCCACGCACCAGCACGGCCCCGATCACCAGATCGGCCTGTTCCACCTCACGCTCAATCCAGGTCTGGTTCGCCGCCAGCGTGACGACCCGGCCCTTGTACGATTCATCGAGTCGTCGTAACTGTTCCAGATCGGCTCCGAAGACCGTCACCGCCGCGCCCATGCCGGTGGCGATGCGCACTGCCGAGCTGCCGACGGTGCCGGACCCGAGCACGACGACCTTGCCCGGCGGCACGCCGGGGACGCCGCCGAGCAGTACGCCGCGCCCGCCGGAAAGCCGTTCCAGATAATGCGCGCCGACCTGCACGGCCATCCGGCCGGCAATTTCGCTCATGGGCGTGAGCATCGGCAGGCTGCGATTGGGCCCTTCCGTCGTTTCATAGGCAATCGCCGTGATCTTCGCCTCCAACAACGCCTTGGTCAGATCCGGCAGGGCCGCCAGGTGCAAATAGGCGAACAGCGCCTGGCCTGGCCGGAAGAGCGGCACCTCCGACAGCAGCGGCTCCTTCACCTTGACGATCAGCTCGGCTTCGCGAAACACCTGCTCTTTCGATGCGGCGAGACGCGCGCCGGCTTTCTGATAGGCCTCGTCCGGAAAGCCGCTGCCGTTTCCTGCGGACGGCTCCACCCACACGGTGTGTCCGGCCGCGCAGAGGGCGCGGGCGCCGTCCGGCGTCAGGCTCACCCGGAACTCATGGTCCTTCACTTCCTTGGGCACGCCGATAATCATGCGGCACCTCTCGACTTACAGGGGGCGCAGGTCACGCCCCGTGGCAATCTGATAGGCCTCGGCCAGCGTCGAAATTTCCGTGACCTTGATGGAACTGGACATCCCCTTGTCCTTGATGACGAAGGTGTTCTGGCCCGCCGGCAACAGCAGTTCCCGGAAGTTCCGCAGCATGCGGCAGCCTTCAATTTTATACTCGAGCCCCCCCACCGGCCCGACTTTCAGATCCGATCCCATCGTCCCCGACAGGCAGACATCCGATCGCAGAGGATCGCCGAGGATGGCCGACACGATCGCGACCGTCCAGGCCAGGCCGGCGCTCGGTCCATCCACCTGCACACCGAGCATCGAGCTAAAACCGACGGGCAACGTGAGTTCCACCTTGAGATACCGAGGATCGTACTGCACCGCCCTGGCGGCCGCATGGGCGGCGGCATCGAGGGCCATTTTCGACTCGCCTTTGAAGTGAGCATCTGCCGAGAACTTCGGACCGCTTCCATCCGGCAGATGACTGACGGCCAACTGCACAATGGTGATATCCCCTTTGTTCGGGATCGAGAAACCCTTGGCCTTGATCTGCGGCGGCAAGTCGCTCACGGCGAGAGAGGGGACGGACCGCGTGGCTGCAGGAAACGGCTGGGATGAGCGCTTGGGGCCGGCGCTTGCAGAAGGAGGTGGAAGCACGGCCGGCACCGGTGGCGCGGACGCGGCCGGCACGTTCGGGGATGGTTCCCGTTCGACGTGCTGCACGTCCGCCTGATAGTCGCCCTTGCGGCAGCCCGGCCCGCCGTGATCGCTGAACTTGACGGTGCCGTCCGCCTGCTTGCAGCGGAATAAATCCGACTCGGCCTGAGCCGCACACGCGAGTGCCAGCAACACTCCGCTCGCAACGGTGCCCCGCCAGCCCATATCCCCGATCTCCGTGCGCATACTGATGAATTATACAGCACAATCGCCGCGTCAGTCCCCATCGGCTAGACAGGCTCGCGAGCCCTCGTGTAAGATGCCGCGTAATCGACCGAGGATCTCACGATGGCAGACTCCACAGCGTCCGTGCCGGCCGTACGATGCGATGCCTGCGGCGCCGACCGCGGCCCCTTGATGAAACTCTCGCTCGGCAAGGATTTCTTCGGGCGAACCTACGACCGTCTCTCGCCCTCGTCGGATGCAAGCCCCAAGTGGTACTGCGAATCCTGCTCGATGCAGAAAAATCTTCAGCGCGATTTCCGCGACATCAAGGCCGAACTCGACAAACTGCTCGGCGGCCAGGCCTCGGCCCTCGCGGCCGCCGATCAAGCGCAGCGCGCCCACCTGCGCCTGCGGGAAATCCAGGCGTTGCTCGGCAGCCAGGTGTCCGGCACGCGCCTGATCGATCCGTCCGACGTCACGTCCCTGCTGCAGCGGATGCAGAGTCACGCCGGCTCGGCCCCTGCATCCACCTGACCAGGCTCGGCACATGCCGGCATTCACACGCCATATTTTCGTATGCATCAATCAGCGGCCGAAGGACGACCCGCGCGGCTGCTGCGCGGCCCGCGGCTCGGAACGCCTGCATGCCTTCTTCAAGCAGGAAGTGAAGCGGTTCAACCTGAAGGGCATCGTGCGCGCCAATAAAGCCGGCTGTCTGGACCATTGCGAACTCGGCCCCAGCGTCGTCATCTATCCGGAAGGCGTCTGGTATTGGGTCGGCAACGAAGCGGACGTCACGGAGATCGTCGAGCGCCACGTCATGAAGGGCGAGATCGTCGAGCGATTGCTGATGCCGGACCATCCAGTGCCGAAAAAACTGGAACCGCTGAGAGGACGTTAAACGTGAATCGTGAAACGTTCATCGCAAGATTGAGGATTCCCGCGTTTAACGATTAACGGTTAACGAATAACGAGACTCCATGGAAGAAAAGTGGAAAGCCAACATGGAAAAAGTTGCTTTTATAAAACAATTTCCAGGATTGGCCGGATCATGGGAGCAGGTCGTGGGCAAAACCATCGAATCGGTCACTCCGCTGCCTTCGAAACCGGGCTACGCCACGCTGGTGTTCACGGACGGTTCGTTTCTAGTCGCCCCTCCCCTGGACACGCAGCCGAAGGAACTTGGCGAAGGGCTGAATACCGCGCGCGCGTCGTTGGAGCCCAGGCATCCGGAACCGTATAAAGAGTATGACCGATTGGCAAAACTAGACAAGGACGCAACCAGAGCCGCACGGCTGGAAAAAATCATCGGCGCGGTTCAGAACAACCTGGAACAGATTCCGGAATTAAAGGATCGGATTCGTCAGCTTGTCAAAGAGTGGAAGTAAGAGTCCTATGGCTGAAAAGAACATGCTGGAGATCTTCTCGCAAGGTCTCTTTGAAGGAGTGAAACCCATGATGCTTATCCGCGATCATCTCGTCCGCCATCCCGACCGCTGCACCCACAATGCCGTGTGCATCCCCGTTTGCCCGACCGGTGCCTGGGTCTCCACCCCGCCGTTCAAGTTCGACGCCTCGCGGTGCATGGAATCCTGCCGCTTGTGCCTGGACGCCTGCCCCTCGCAGGCGATCTACGCGGTGTTCCGGAAGGGGGAAAAGATACTGGAGCCGAAGAAGGAATCACCGGCGGGGAAGCATAAGTAGAGCAGATTGCAGCGGGTTGATGAAGGATGGAGCGGGGTGATACAGCCGCTCGCTTCCGCACCTCTCGGAGCGACCCTTCCGGTCTCGGCCGGACGAGCGTGGGGCACAGGCTCTCTGGTTGGCTCGCCGTGCTCGCGCAACGCGCGGCCTCAGAAGGCCCTCGTTGGACGCGCGCAGTCGCGAGCCAACCACGTCGCCTCCGCCTAATAATAAAGTGGAACGGGGACCAGTCGCTTATAGACCGGTCCCCGTTCAACGCTTCGCCACGTTCAGCGGGCTGCGCCGACAGTGATTGCTCCACTAACCTTGAATGTCCCCGTTTTCTTCCTCCAACTTTGTGAAGGAACATCAGACTTTGCGGGTCACTCCGGCGATGGAGTCAGGCGTAGCCGATCACGTTTGGTCTTTGGAGGAATTGGCGGGGCTATTGAATTGAAGAGATTATTTCTTATCTTCTAGACGCTCAGACCATTCAATGTCGGGATTGCCGAGCAAAAGATGAAATATGCCCAGTTCAAGCCAAAGCTTGCCATCGCGTTCCACCGCTTTAAACAGGGTGCCTTCATCCTGTAATCCAATCCGAAGTCTATACATCCCTGGCCTCGTTGGTACTTTCTTCGACCACTTCAGAGCCATAGCGTGAATCATATCACAATCAGGTTCAAACTGACCCACTACCCGTTTTTCACTCCAGGGTAACTGTTAAGATCTTTACTGTATAATTCCAAAAAATGTTTGCGACGAGAATCCTGGTTGATTTAAACCTTCCCATTCTATGTTGTCCATATAGGCCTTAACCCGCTTATACTTATATTTTGGTCTGTACTTTCCCGAGTCTACATCAGCTAGTAAATTCTCAATTGATTCGGCACTGGGAAGGCTATTACTTTCATTAAAGTTGTGTAATGCTATGAGCATCCTTCCCTTCCTATCCTTTGGTACAATTCGATAAACAAAATCGTTTACTTCAAGCCTGTCGGAGATCAGGTACCTTTCTATAAGTCTCACCGAGCCGGTAACCTTATTCTCCTCAGGCTCATAAATATCTATCCCAGTTTGGCAAGTATGCGCGCCGCTCTTAGCATGCACCCCAAGCAACCCGGGAACCTCAACGAGAACTACAGTCTTGCTATCGGGACCGAACGCTTTAGCCTCTGCATCTTTGAGTAACTGCAGTTTCTTGGGGTCCACTTTTTTTTGCTTTTTCGCCAAATCAATTTTGTCGGGTTCGACAAGAAAAACTTCGATCTGCCGTTTCACCTGTGCTTCTTCAACTATGAGAGCGACAATCCAATCAACAGTAGCCTTAGACCTACACAGGTCATCATTCTTAGTTGATCCTGCTGCATGAGTAGAAACATTAAAAAGAAACAAGACGCTCAAGCAATTGATCACGCATAAGGGGAAGTGGCCTACAATGGTTTTTATCATGCCGCTAGCCTCTTGACTGGCCTCACTGGCAGGTAGGTTAGTGGAATTGATAACTTTTTCGAGTAAGAAGTCAATACAAAACTTCGGGAAGAAAAGCAGGGACATTCACCATTTCGACTGGAAGCAGGCTACGCTTCCATAAGAATTGCGTCAATATTTCAGAAAGTGACAGCCAGAGTTGAAAACGTCAATGGTCAGAGGACAATAACTGCAGGAACTGCCCTTCGAACTTGGCGAAGCGTTAAAGACGACAGGCTTTCAAGCGGCCTGTCGTCTTTCTATTTATTAATTTGTAGAGGGGTCTTTTTCTTATCGAGCGGCGGCCCGGTCTCACTTCAACTGCGCGCGTCCAACGAGGGCCTTCTGAGGCCGCGCGTTGCGCGAGCACGAAGGGAGACCGGGCTGCCACGCTCGTTTCTTTGTCAGTTGTCCGGAGGCGCTGGAGCGGAAGGGCATGCCACCCTGCACTCTTGCCTAGAAGGTCAGATAATCTGTTTCCTTAGCCAGCCCCAGTAGGCCGTGCCGACATACCCGCAGGCGCCGGTCAGCGTCGTCAGTGCCATGATGCGATAGACCGTTCCCCGGGAGATTTTCAGCGTCACCGCCGGGTTCAGCAGCTCATCCGAGCGGGCGATCAGCCGCAGCGTTTCACCCGCAAACAGAATCGGCCACATGCAGGACAGGCGGAGCCGGATTTCCATTCTTGGGATCGCCATCGTATAGAACCAGCCCTGATCCAAATGCTCTCTGGCCATCGTGAGCAGTTGACGCAAGACCGGCCGAAACGCCTCGGCCTTGTCCGGACGGAGAAGGTCTTTCGGAGTCAGACCGGCTTCCTTCAACATCGCCTCGGGAATGTAGCATCGCCCTCGCTGCAGGTCCTTTGCCAGATCCTTGAGGATGTTCGTCAGTTGCAAGCCCTTGCCGAACCGCACGCCAATGGCCGACATCTCTTTGACATTCCATCTGGCAAGCGCCGGCCGGTGTCCGCACGTCATGTCGGTCCAGAATTCCCCCACGCAGCCGGCCACAAAATAGGTGTACTGATCGAGATCATCAAGGGTCTTGAAGGCCGTCAGGTCCTTGGCCGCATTACCTGGGAAGCGCAACAGGTCCATCTCCATCCCGTTCGGCAACGTGCCCATCAGGCGACGAATCCGAAGACGATCGTCCTGCGTACACTCCAGATAGAGATGAAAACAATCTTCGAGCCGTTGGAGCAGCACGCGCTCGGCTGAATCGTTCTGATGGGGCACCAGCGCTGCCTGAATGCCGCGGATGGCATCCCAACTGATCTGCTCGCCTGCAAACTGGGCCCGGAACTGCTTGAGAAATTGCAGCCGCTGCGCGCGCTCGATCATATCCGTATCGGCGATCGTGTCGGCGGCCCGGGCAAAGAGATAGGACAGGCCAATCTGATCCCGAACATTGGCCGGCACAACGGCAAGCGTCAGGTAGAAGGAACGGGAAACCTGTTTCAGAATGTCGTGCAGCAGGGAGCGCTTGGAGGAGCTGGTATCCGTGGCAACCACCCTAACGAATCTCTAGCTTGCCTTCCATCCCCTTGTCCCGATGGCTCGGCATCGGCCACAGCCGCCGGTCGCAATAGAACGTCACGGTTCCGGCCTGCGTGGGCGTAAAGGTCACCTTATCGGTCTTGCCGGCGCTCACGTCCTTCTCAACGTTCAAGCCGACCGCCGGATCTTTCAGAATGAAGTTATGCGGGACGAGGGTGGTTACGCTGGTCAACGTCAGCTCCACCGGCTTGCCGGCCTGGACGATGAGGTGACCCGGCGCGTAGGAATAGCTGTCGAGGGTAATCGTGGCCCGCTGGACCCCGTCAGTCCCCATCTCAGCGGTCACGGGAGCGGATGCAGCCGGAGGTGGCTCGTCTGCC
>Ga0247727_10014711_pt1 | contig 12949 bp, 9 predicted proteins | sample WisWelCaveWW1625_FD_202498 | JGI IMG/M metagenome (GOLD analysis project Ga0247727, IMG submission 202498) | Biofilm microbial communities from Wishing Well Cave, Virginia, United States - WW16-25 | ecosystem: Environmental > Aquatic > Deep subsurface > Groundwater > Cave microbial mat | place...
TCTCGGCCTCACGAAGCATCGCGGCGCGGCGTTTCGCGTCAGGCTGGAGGTTGGCGTCGCGGACGAGTTGGTCGTAGCGCGCGTTCTTCCAGCCGGTGCGGTTGTTGCCGTTGTTGCTCATGAACATGTCGAGGAACGTGTTCGGGTCGTTGTAGTCGCCGATCCAACTGCTGCGGCACACGTCGTAGTCGAGCGCGCTCATCGCGGAGAGATAGACCTTCCACTCGACGGCGCGCAGTTCCATCGTGATCCCAAGCTCCGTCTTCAACATCGCCTGCAACTCGACGCCAATCTGCTTGTCCGCCTCGCCGGTCTTGAAGAGATACTGAAACGCGGGAAACCCCTTCCCGCCGGGAAAGCCCGCGTCGGCGAGAAGTTTGAGCGCGAGGTCCACGTCGCGGCCGAGTCCCTCCGGCGGCTCATAAACGGCCATGCCCTTGGGCGTGAAGTGCGAGGCAACCTTCTCGCCGCTCTTCGTGATGTTCTCGACGATGCGGCGCTTGTCGAGCACGAGGGCGATGGCCTTGCGCACGCGCGCGTCGTCGAATGGTTTGCGCGTGACGTTGCAGCGGATGAAGTAGGTGCCGAGATAATCGAAGAGGTGGCAGTCCGGACGCCGGCGCAGTTCGTCCATCAGCTCGGACGGGACAAGATTCTTGTCCCAGATGATGTCGGCCGCGCCCGTGAGGTAGAGGTTCAGCGCGGTCGCGGCGGACTCCATCGGCAGGAAATCCACAACCTCGCTGCGGACGAGTTGCGACTCGTAATGGCGCGGGTTCCGGCGCAGGCGGATCTTGTCGTGGACGCGCCACGAGACGAGTTCGTAATGGCCGTTCACCGGCACGGGCGGCGTCATGAGCCAGCGGTCGCCGTGCTTCTCGATCCAGAATCTCGGCACGACTGCGAGCGTGGGGAACGCGCAGAGTTCGAGGAAGAAGGGCGTCGGGCCGGTGAGTTCGACGCGCAACGTGTGCGGGTCGAGGGCGCGAACCGTGACGTCATCCGCGCTGAAGAGCCTGCCGGTTGCGGCGTTTGTCTTGGCCGTGTTGAACTCCTCGGCGTTTCTTATGAAGTAGAGCTGGCCTGCATATTCCGAGGCCGTGAGCGGGTCGAGTGCGCGGCGCCACGACCACGCGACGTCTTCCGCCGTGATGGGCTGGCCGGTGGACCAGACAGCGTTCGAGCGGATGTGGAAGGTGTAAATCGTGCCATCGGCGGAGATGTCCCACCGTTGGGCGAGCGCGGGCACGGGTGCGGCGTTGATGGGTTCGAGGCGTGTGAGACCCTCGAACATCGAGCGGACAACGCGCATCTCCGGCTGCCCCGTGATGATGGCCGGGTCGAGGGATTCGGGTTCGGCTCCGTTGATGATGACGAGATCGGCGGGAGGCTCGCGACGGCCACATGCGGTGAGGAGCAGTGCATGGGCGAGAGTGAGGAGGACTGCCGCGACTCGGCTCCTAATCCTAATTCCACTCTTAATCCTAATCTCTCCGACGGGAGGATTTAGATTAAGAGTAGGATTAGGATTAGGAAAAGACTCCGAGTCCACACGCGCCAGCAACCTCCGTGAAAAACGCCTGGTGGCGAAGCGGGACGGCTTCATGACGCCGCACGGATTACTTCTTTGCGGGTGCGGGCGCGGGAGCCTGCGAGGCGGGAGTGTTGGTCGCAGCCGGAGCCAGGTTTGTTGAAGCAGGCAGATTGGTGAGCGCATTAGTCGCCGTCGGCACCGCCATGACGGGCTGCGTGGAGGTTGCGTTCGTCGCGCCGGGCGTCACTTCGCCGGCGGCTGCATCGAGTGCCTTCTGGACGCCGCTCTTGCCCTGCTTGGCGCGCGCTTCGATGACGTAGAGCGTCAGCGAGAGGCAGAGGAAAACCGCGGCGGCATACTTGGTGACCTTGGTCAGCACGTTGCCGGAGCCGGCACCGAACAGGGCATCCGTCGCGCCGGTCGCAAACGCGGCGCCGCCGAGCCCGGACTCCTTCTTAGGGAGCTGGATCAGGATCAGCAGAATGAGGAGCAGGCAGTCGAGCACCAGCACGAAGGTCATCAGTCCAATCAGGAAGTTCATGGTCGTTGTTCGTTTGCTAAATCGAGTTCTTCACAATGTCCGCGAAATCACGCAACGCGAGCGACGCGCCGCCGACGAGCGCGCCGTCCACGTCGGGCTGGCACATCAATTCGCGCGCGTTCGCCGGCTTGACGCTGCCACCGTATTGGATGCGGACGCGGCGCGCAACGGAATCATCGAACAGCGCCGCGAGCTGCGCGCGGATGAACGCGTGCATCTCCTGCGCCTGCGCGCTGGTGGCCGTGCGGCCGGTGCCGATGGCCCACACGGGTTCGTAGGCAAGGATGGTCTCGGTCATCTGCTCCTTCGTGAGTCCGGCGAGGCTGCCGCGCACCTGTGAGCCGACGACTTTTTCGGTCTGGTTCGCCTCACGCTCGGCGAGCGTCTCGCCAACGCAGACGATGGGGCGGATGGACTGCGCGTGGGCGGCGGCGGCTTTCTTCGCGATGATCTCGTCCGACTCCTTCTGATATTGCCGGCGCTCCGAGTGGCCGAGGATGACGTAGCGAACGAGGAACTCCTTGAGCATCCCGGCGCAGATTTCGCCCGTGAACGCGCCAAAGTTCTGCTCGCTCATGTTCTGCGCGCCGAGCCGGAGGACGGAGCCTTCGATCGCCTGCGAGACGGATTCGAGCGCGGTGAACGGCGGGCAGAGGACGACATCCACTTCCTTGACGTTCGCGAGCTCGCGCTTGAGGCCGTCCACGAGCGCGAGCGCCTCGGCGACGGTCTTGTTCATCTTCCAGTTGCCAGCGATGATGAGTTTGCGCTCTTTGTCCATGAAGTCCTCCTCTTTGGATCAGAAGTCGTCGCACAGTTCGCCGTGCTTGTGTTCTGGATTGGGGATCAGGCGGCGGTTCTTGGGATCCACGACCCAGTCGAGTTGCCCCAGCGGAATCTGTCCGACGATGTTCGGCAGGGAGTCGGGGAGTTCGACGACTTCAAATGTTCCCGACCGGCCCATGATCTCCAGGTCCACGGGGGAATACACGGTTCGCTCGACGCTTACGTTTGCGATCGTGCGCGAAAGGACCTTCCGGGTGGGTCTGAGTCCGAGGTGTTTGATCAGCGATGACTTCAGGTAGAACAGCACAGCGCCGGTATGCACAAGTGCCTCCGCTTCGACCGAGCGCGGCGGCTCCGTGCGTTCGCCAAGCGCGACCCGTTCGAGGTCGAACCCGTTGGCGACTTTGATATGCGTGTTGACCTGGCCCATGTGATTCGTCGGTTCCAAGCGCGCAAGACTAGCACGCATCCGTCAATGCCGCCACGCCCGGCAGCACGCTGCCTTCAAGGAATTCAAGGCTCGCGCCGCCGCCGGTGCTCATGAATGTCACCTTGTCGCCGAGGCCCGACTGGTTGAGCGCCTTCACGCTGTCGCCGCCGCCGATGATGGATTTCGCGCCGTTGCGCTGCGTTGCGTCGGCCACGGCGCGCGCGACCGTGTTTGTTCCCTCGGCGAAGCGTTGGTCCTCGAAGATTCCCATTGGTCCGTTCCAAAGAACCGTCTTCGCAGTCCGGATGACCTCGGCGTAGCGCGCGGCGGTGACGGGACCGATGTCGAAGCCCGCCTCGGAATCGGGAATGTCCGCGGCCTTGAGGACTCGAGGATTCTCGAACGCGATGACGGGCTTGCCTTTCTTGTTCAGCTTTCCGGTGTCCACGGGTGTGGCAACGACGTTGTCCGACGGGAGCAGGAACGTCACGCCGCGCGCCTTCGCCTTCTCAAGCGCGGCAAGGGCCACGACGGTCTTGTCCGGTTCCACGAGGGACTTCCCGACCTTGAATCCTTGCGCGAGTTTGAAGGTGTAGGCCATCGCGCCGCCAATGAGGATCGTGTCGGCCTTCTCCACCAGCCGGTCAATCACGGCGATCTTGTCCGAGACTTTCGCGCCGCCGAGGATCACGACGAAAGGCCGCGCGGGGCTTTCGAGCTCAGCGCCGAGAAACTTGACCTCGCGCTCCATCAGCAACCCCGCTGCACACTTGCCTCCGCGCGCAGCGATGACGCGGGCGACGCCCTCGGTGCTGGCGTGGGCGCGGTGCGCGGCTCCAAACGCGTCGTTCACGTAGAAGTCCGCGAGCTGGGCCAGTTGCGCGGAGAAGCCGGGGTCGTTGGCTTCCTCGGCGTCGTAGTAGCGCGTGTTTTCGAGCAGGAGGATGTCGCCGTTCTGCAACGCGCCGGCGACCTTGGCCACTTTTTCCCCAACGCAATCATCCACGAACGCGACCGGGCGGCAGACCATGTCCGCGAGCTTCGCGGCGACAGGTCGCAGCGACATCGAAGGTTCGCGCTTCCCCTTGGGGCGGCCGAGGTGCGCGGCGAGGATGACCCGCGCGCCCGCTCCCACGAGCAGGTCGAGCGTCTCGATCGTCTCGCGGATGCGCGTCGCGTCGGTGATGACCATCGCGCCGTCCTTCTCCTCCATCGGGACGTTGTAGTCCACGCGGACGAGGACGCGCCTGCCGCGCACATCGAGGTCTTTGACGTTGAGTTTCGCCATGTTTGGGCAAACGGGCGCGACAGGATAGCCAAGGGCGGGGGGCAGTCAAAAAGAATTCAGGCCACGTTTTCCCCGCATCTTTCAGCCTCCACCCGGCGCCGGCTTGACGCAAAGACGCAAGGGCGCAAAGGAGTCCATTCCTTTGCGCCCTTGCGTCTTCGCGTCACTCGGGCTGATTCACAACTCCGGCGGCCCCGTCATCTTTTCGCCGTCCATCGCGTAGATGCCGACGAGGTAGCCGTTCTCGCGCATCTCGCCGACCTGTAGTTTGCCCATGAGGACGATGGGGATGTCCATGATGGGCTTCACGCCTTTGCCGGTCATCTTCACGCTGACCCATTCGTTGATCTTCGGCGTCGTGCCGTAGCAGCACGCGGACTGGTCGCGCATGATGAGCAGCTCGGTGATGAGCCCGCCCTCCACCTTGAGCGGCAGCATGAAGCCCTTGAGCGCGATCTTCTTCCCGTTGAGCGCGCGGACCGAGTCGGGAATCTGATCCTTGTTCGCCGGCGCCTCGCCAACGGCGGCCGCGGCGCGCACAGCGGGCGTTTCGTCCGGGATGTCGTAGTTGTAAGAGGCGAGCTTGTCGAAGCCCACGACCCGGAACTCGCCCATCATCTCGACGGGTTCAGCGGAATTCGCGGCCGCGAGCGCCACGGCCACAAGATCAACCTTGTTCGTGGCGGTGTTCGTGGGCGCTGTCTCGAATTCGAGCTTCTGGATTGCCTCGCCGCGCGCGATGGGCGGCGGGAGGGTTTCGGTCTTCTGCACGCCGAGGCCGCAGCCGCAAAGGAGCAGGCCGCCCGCACACACGCCCGCCGCCAGCACCGCGTGTGTGACAAGATTGAGATTCGACTTCATGGTTGCCTTTTCATTGCGCCGCCTTCCGCGGGTAATTGCCCTCGGGAAAGCGGAACGGGACAGCGTCGTAAGTCTTACCGCGAATGGTCAGCCGTTTCAACTCCGCGTCGAACTTCTTTGCGGTCTTGAGCCACGGCGCGTGCGCCTCGAACTGCGCGGTGTCCCCGACGGTTTCCCCGGTGGCGGCGTTCGCGACGGCTTTGAAGGTCAGCGTCTCCACGCGTCCTCCGATTTTCGCGGTGACCTCGAATGACTCGGCCGGCAAGCGGATGAATCCCGCCATGTGCGGCGCGAGCACGTAGCACCGCAGCTTCTCCGTTGCGGCGTCATGCACGAATTCGAGGAACGCCTCCTCCTCGCCGAGTTCGAGCACCGTGCCGCCGTGCGGGGGTTCGTGGAAGTGCCCGGCGTGGCCGTGGCTTGCCGGCGTGCGGTTGCAGGCGGCGAGCACGAGTGTGAGCGCAGCGGCGAACGAGAGTGTGAGCGCTTGGCGAACGGTCATGGCGCGAGTTCGACGGTTCTTGGAAGGTGAATGCTCAAACATGGTGATCGCTAAAAGAAGAGACCGCCCGGTCGAGGACGAGGACGAGGACGAGTAAGGCGCTCATGACACCGGCACGAGATTCTCCGCGACATTCGTCCTGTAGGCCTTGATCGCGGGCACGAGGCCGGCGAGCGCGCTCAACGCGATCATTCCGAGCGGCGCGATGACCTGCACCGGATGCCACGCGAGCGGTTCGAGCACGACGCCCGTCTGCGCGCGGATCACGGAGGCGACGCCGAGGGCGATGACGGCATAGACCGCGAATCCCGCCGCCATCCCGAGCGTCGCGATGCCCGCGGCTTCGAGGATCACCGTGAGAAAGATCGTGTGCGCCCGCGCCCCGAGCGCACGGAGGATGGCAATGTCGCGTCGCCGTTCGTTCATCGAGTTGTAAATGCTGGCGAGCACCGAGCCGGTCGCCACGAGCGCGACGAGATACGCGACGAGTTCGAGCACGCGGTCGAACCACGCGATCTTGTCGAAGAGTTGCGACATCACCGCCGCGACCGGCCACGCGAAGGTGAGCCGGTTGCCCTGCTTGTTGTAGAGCAGGTCGAGCTGGCGGCCGGCGACGGCGGCGCGCAGCTTCACAAGCACCGCGCTCACGTCATTCGCCGTGCGGGCGTCGTGGCCCTTCATGTTCTGGATGCCCTCGAGCGGAATCCAGATCACACGGTCCGCGGGCGTGTTCGAGGGTTCGAGGATGCCGGTGACGACGTAAGTCTCCGCGTGCTGCTGCTTCTCGTCGAAGATGAGCCCGTGATACGGATGGAACTTGTCGCCGACCTTCATCCGCAGGCGCTGCGCCGCGAAGCTGCCCACGACCGCCTCGGCGTGCCCGGCGAGGAAGGGTCCGCCGCTCGTGACGCGATACTTGCGTCCGGGCGCGTATTCCACGTCGGTGAAGAAGTTCGTGAGCGTGCCGACGAGCCGGTAGCCGCGGTAGTTGTCGCCGAGCGTGATTGGCAGCGCGAGTGCGACCGCGCCGTTGGACTTGATATGCAGGTAATCGCTCCACGCCATCGTCCCGGGCGACTGGTCGAGGTGGAAGATGGAGTTGAGCACGAGCTGGAGCTGCGCGCTGCGCGGGCCGAGCACGGCGTCGAAGCCCGACTGCATCTGCGTGAACGCGGCCTGCGAGCGGACCTTCACCGTCCACACCGCCATGAGCAGCCCGCCCGCGAGCGCGATGGACGCCGCGGTGATGCACGTCGAGAGCGCGTGCTGGCGCATCGAGCGGAGGACGATGTGGAGGAGGGTCATCGGAATGCGGAGTGCGGAATGCGGAATGCGGAATGCGCCGGTTGAATGACGAATGACGAATGACGAATGACGAATGAATGACGAAGCTCAAATGACGAAAGGGCCGACGGCGCGGGGACACGCGATTCGTCATTCGTCATTCGGGCTTCTTTCGTCATTCGGATTTCGTCATTCGTCATTGGGCCGCGACCGTGGCTTGGTTGAGCTTCGCAAGCTCCTGCACCTTCTCAAAGCCCGCAAGCACGTCGCGGTCGTGGCTCACCAGCAGCAGCGCGGCGCCGCTCTCGTGGCAGATGTCGCGTATGAGCCGCAGGGCTTCGCGGGCGTTGGCGAGGTCGAGGTTGCCAGTGGGTTCGTCGGCGAGGACAAGCTTCGGCCGGTTGGCGAGCGCGCGGGCGACGGCGACGCGCTGCTGCTGGCCGGTCGAAAGCTGGCGCGGCAGATGTCGCAGCTTCTCGCCGAGACCGACCCGGCGAAGCAGCATCTCCGCGAACGGCTTGTCCGCGCCGGGTCCGAACGACATTCCGAGCAGCACATTTTCGAGCGCGCTGTAGCCCTGAAGCAGGTTGAAGGTCTGGAAAATGTAGCCGATGGAAGTCGCGCGCAGCCTGTCACGTTCGCGCTCGCTGAGCGACGCCATGTCGGCACCGTTCAATCGGAGGCTGCCCGCGTCTGGCGCGAGGATGCCGGCGATGAGATTCAGAAACGTGGTCTTGCCCGAGCCGCTCTCGCCGCTCAACGCCACCTGCTCACGTTCGCCGAGCGTGAAGCCCGCGATGTCCACGACGCAATGCGTCCCGCCGTCCGGCGTGATGAAGGACTTTTTCAGTCCGTTGATTTCCAGCAAAGGCACGGCGGGATGGAAGCAGAGGGGCGGGGCGGTGTCACGCGGGGAAGCGCCTTTTGCCAAGGTGGATGGTAGATGGTGAATGGTGGATGGTGCAGAGAACCTGGCATCGCGACACCATCCACCATCCACAGCACCGCTCACTCCTCCCCATTCCACTCGGGCCGCCGCTCCCACTTGCGGATGGGACGCTCGGGCGGTGTCGTGTCGGCTTTGGCGTAGTAGGTTTCCTCGCCGAGCAGTTCGTCGAAGGCCTGCTGGAGTTCGCGCGATGGCATGACGGAGAAGCGGTCGTTCGCCTCGATGAAGATGATCTCGCCGCCCGGCCGTTTGAGGCAGAGGAAGAGCGGGCACGCGCCTCGATGCGCCTCGGCGATGGCGCGGATTTTCTCCATCAGCCCGGTGCCGAGGTGCGCTGTGTTCAGGCGCAGATGGACCTGCTTGGTGAACCGCTTCGGAGCGTCGGCGAGCGGAATGACCTCGGTCGGGTAGAGGCTCAGTTCCTTGTCGCCCTTGTTGACCTCGCCCATGACGAGCAGCGGTTTGTTGGGCTCGAAGAACTGCTGGAACTTGTCGTAGGGCTCGTTGATGAGGAAAACGGGCGTCGAGCCCTCGAGGTCCTCGATGGCGGCCTTGAGGTAGGGCTTGTTGCTCTTGCGCGAAATGGCGCGCTGGACGCCGGTGACGAGCCCGCCGATGCGCGTCATCGCCCGGTGGTCGAGCTGGGCGATTGTGACGGACGTGTGGAGCGCGACCTTCTGGAGAACCGGCGCCCACGGCGTGAGCGGATGGCCGGTGACGTAGAAGCCAAGCAACTCCTTCTCCGCCGCGAGCAACTCGTGCTGCGGCCACTCGGGGAGCTTCATCATGGACTGCGGCATCGCCGGCTCGCGTTCCTCCATCATGCCGAAGAGCGAGTTCTGCCCGCGCGCCTTGTCCTGTGCGGCGCTCGCGGCGCGCGCGAGCGTGCGGTCCACCTGCACGAAGAGCGTCGCACGCGTCTCGCCGAAGCCGTCGCACGCGCCGGACTTGATGAGCGCCTCGAGGACCTTGCGGTTGACGGTGCGGTTGTCCACGCGCTCGCACAGGTTGGCCAGTGTCGTGAAGCGCCCGCCCTCGTCGCGCGCCTTGAGGATGCTCTGCACGGCGACTTCGCCGATGCCCTTGATTGCGGCGAGGCCGAAGCGGATGCTCTTCCCTTCGCTGGCGGGCGCGAACATCACGAGGCTTTCATTCACATCGGGCGCGAGAACCTCGATGCCCATGACGCGCGATTCAGCGATGAACTCGCCGAGCTTTTTCGTGTCGCCCATGTCGTTGGTCATCATCGCGCAGAGGAACTCGACTGGATGACTGGCCTTGAGCCAGGCGGTCTGGTAGGCGGTGATGGCGTAGGCGGCGGCGTGGGACTTGTTGAAGCCGTAGCCGGCGAATTTCTCGAGCAGGTCGAAGATCGCGTTGGCCTTGGCCTCGGGGATGTTGTTCTTCTCGCGGCAACCCTTGACGAACGCGGCGCGCTCCTTGGCCATATCGGCGCGATTCTTCTTGGTCATCGCGCGGCGCAGCACGTCCGCGCCGCCGAGTGTGAAGCCCGCGAGCAATTGCACGGCCTGCATCACCTGTTCCTGGTAGATGAGCACTCCGTAAGTCTCGCGTGAAATCTCCTCGAGCAACGGATGCTCATAGACGATGGGCACCTCGCCGTGGCGGCGCTTGATGAAGTCCGGGATGAGCTCCATCGGGCCGGGGCGGAAGAGCGCGATGAGCGCGGTGATGTGCTCGATGGAGCTGATCTGGAACTTGCGGCAGAGCTCACGCATGCCGCTGGATTCCAACTGGAACACGCCGAGCGTGTTCGCCTTGTTCAGCAGGTCGTAGGTTTTCGCGTCGTCCAGCGGGAGCTGGTCCACGTCAATGTCGAGCCCCTTCGTGCGCTTCATCATCTCGCAGCAGTTGCGGATGACGGTGAGCGTCTTGAGCCCGAGGAAGTCCATCTTCAACAGGCCAAGGTCGCCGACGGGGCCCATCGCATATTGGGTGACGATGGTGCCGTCGTCCTCCTGCTTGAGCGGGAGAAGATTCACGAGCGGTTCGCCGCCGATGACGACGCCCGCGGCGTGGACGCTCGCGTTGCGCGCGACGTCCTCGAGCACGAATCCGATGTCCACCAGTTCGTGCGTGCGCTCCTCGGTCGTGTAGGCGGCCTTGAACTCGGGCGATTGATCGAGCGCTTTCTTCAAGTCCATCTTCTGGTCGGTGATCATCTTGGCGAGGCGGTCGCACTCGCCGTAGCTCAGGCCCATCACGCGGCCGACGTCGCGCAGGACGGACTTCGCGCCAAGCGTGCCGAACGTGATGATCTGCGCGACGCAATCGCGGCCGTATTTCTCGCGCACGTAGGCGATGACTTCCGCGCGGCGGTCGTCGGCGAAATCAATGTCAATGTCGGGCGGGTTGACGCGCTCGGGATTCAGGAAGCGCTCGAAGAGCAGCCCGTAGCGGATCGGGCAGACATTTGAAATCTCCAGCAAGTAGGTGACGAGCGAGCCCGCGGCAGAACCGCGCGCCATGCACGAGACGCCGATGCTGCGCCCGTAGCGCACGAAGTCGCCGACGATGAGGAAGTAGCTCACGAAGCCCATCTTCTCGATGACGCCGAGCTCGACGTGCAACCGGTCGAGGACGAGTTTCACCGCGGCGGCCTCCGCGGCGTTTCGAGTTCCGGGTTCCGGGTTCTGAGTTGCCGCGCCCGTCCCGTCCGGACTCGACACCGGTATCGCCGGGAGCCGCGACGCGTCAGTGACGCCCTCGACGATGAACTCGCGCCCTTCCGCGCGAGCGCGAATGCCGTAGCGCTTCAACAACCCCTCCGCAAGCCATTGCCGCAAGTAGCCGTCGCGCGTGAAGTGTTCCGGCGGATGGAAGACCGGGTAGTGGAGCTTCTTGCCGTCCACGGACAGCTCGAGGTTGCACTTCGCGGCGATCTCGAGCGTGTTGCGGATGGCCTCGGGTGTCTCAATGAAGAGCGCCTGCATCTCCTCGGCGGACCGCAGGTAGAACTGGTCGGGCACGTAACGCGGCTTCGGATCGCTGATGTTGATCTGCCGACCGATGCAGACGAGGCAGTCGTGCGCCTTGGAGTGGGCGCGCTCGACGTAGTGGACGTCGTTGGTCGCGACGAGCTTGAGGCCGAACTCGCGCGCCCACGGGATGAGCGTGCGGTTGACGCGGTCCTGCTCGGCGATCTGGTTGTTCTGCAACTCGAGGTAGAAGTTCTCCGTGCCGAGCGTCTGCTTGAACCAGTCAATCGTATCGCGCGCCTTCGCGGCCTGGCCGTCGTTGATGAGGCTTGGAATCTCGCTGGCGAGGCAGCCCGAGAGCGCGATGAGCCCGTCGCGGTGTTGCGCGAGGAGTTCCTTGTCTATGCGCGGCTTGTAGTAGAAGCCCTCGATGTGCGCGGCGGTGACGAGCCGCACGAGGTTTCGGTAGCCCGTCTCGTCCTTCGCGAGCAGCACGAGGTGGTGATACACGTCGCGTCCGCCGCTCGGGACCTTTTTCTCGAGCCGGCTGCCCGGCGCCACGTAAACCTCGCAGCCGATGATCGGAACGATGCCCTTCTCCATCGCGGCCTTGTAGAAATCAATCGCGCCGTAAAGGACACCGTGGTCCGTGATGGCGAGGTGGCTGAACTTGAGCGCGTGCGCCTTCTCCACGAGGCGGTCGAGCCGACACGCCCCATCGAGCAGCGAATACTCGGTGTGCAGATGCAGGTGGACAAACTCGGCGTGCGCCATGCGAAAAGTTTGAACCGGGCGTGACGGAAGTCGAGAGAGGATTGCTCACGGTCCCGCGAAGCTGGCCGCGGCGCGGTGATTCCATCTGCCGTTTCCCGAATCGCCTTCTTGCCTTTCCATTTCGTTTCGCAACACTTCGCCGCACCTTATGACCACGTCGAAGTCATCGCGTCCCTCCTCGAAGAAATTCGCCGCCTACCCGCGACTCAACCCGCTCGGCATCGGCCGCGACATCTCCGCCGCGGACCTCGTGGACCAGACGATGCTCGCCTACAACGGCGGCCGCTTGCGCGAGGCCGCAAAACTCCTCGCGGAGAAAATGCTCCCGGACGACGGCTGCGTCGGCATGAGCCTCACGGGTGCGCTCACGCCCGCGGGACTTGGCAAGTCCTGCCTCATCCCGCTGATGAAGGCGGGCTTCGTGGACTGGATCGTCTCGACCGGCGCAAATCTCTACCACGACCTCCACTACGGCCTCGACATGGAGCTCTATTCGGGCTCGCCGTTCCTCGACGACGTGGACCTGCACCGCGACGGCGTCATCCGCATCTACGACGTGCTCTTCGACTACAACGTGCTGCTCGACACCGATGCCTTCGTGCGCGAGGTGATCCAGGGGCCCGAGTTCCAGCGCACGATGGGCACGGACGAGTTCCACTTCCTCCTCGGCAAATATGTTGCCGCGCGCGGGCGCAAGCTCTGGCTCAAGGACAGCTCCGTCCTCGCGACCGCCCACGAATGCGGCATCCCGATCTTCACGAGCAGCCCCGGCGACTCGAGCATCGGCATGAACGTCGCCGCGATGGCGCTGCGCGACTCGAAGCTGCAGTTCGACGTGAACCGCGACGTGAACCAGACCGCGGCAATCGTTTACGACGCGAAGTCCAACGGCCACAAGAGCAGCGTGTTCATCCTCGGCGGCGGCTCGCCAAAGAACTTCATGCTCCAGACCGAGCCGCAAATCCAGGAAGTCATGGGCATCGCCGAGAAGGGGCACGATTACTTCCTCCAGTGCACCGACGCCCGGCCCGACACCGGCGGACTCTCCGGCGCCACGCCCG
>Ga0247727_10014712_pt1 | contig 12948 bp, 9 predicted proteins | sample WisWelCaveWW1625_FD_202498 | JGI IMG/M metagenome (GOLD analysis project Ga0247727, IMG submission 202498) | Biofilm microbial communities from Wishing Well Cave, Virginia, United States - WW16-25 | ecosystem: Environmental > Aquatic > Deep subsurface > Groundwater > Cave microbial mat | place...
ATTTATCATGCTCTCGTATTTTTCCCTCAAAATCGTAATTGCTGCCTTTTTTAAAGACTCGCCAAACAGTTTTGGTGGAATTCTAACTACATCAGTAAGGGTAGATATAGAAAACATCTAAAGAAAAATGATAAAATTTCAATTTATGAATCTTTGGATGAATATTATTCTTAATTTCGCCTATGTTTAAATAATCTATTAGGGATTTTTCTAATATGGTAGCAGTAGATGAGGTTCTAAAGACTCTGGGTACAGTGATCGACCCAGACCTCAAAAAAGACATTGTTTCCATGGGAATGATTAAAGATCTTGAAATTAATGGAGATGATCTCAAGTTTACACTAGAACTAACTACACCAGCTTGTCCTTTCAATGATGAGATAGAGCAAGATGTTCGAAAGGCAATCGGTTCTCTATCAGGAGTTGGAAAGTTTGACATGAAAGTCACTGCCAAAGTAATGGAGGGTCGTGCTCTTAGCATGGACGAGATGATGCCAACTGTCAAAAACATTATCGGTGTTGCAAGCGGCAAAGGCGGAGTAGGAAAGACAACTGTATCAGTTAATCTGGCACTTGCATTGGCAAAGACTGGTGCTAAAGTAGGTCTGCTTGATGCAGATATCTATGGCCCAAGTGTTCCTTTAATGCTTGGCATGGGCAAGGCAGTAATGGAGGTTGAAAACAACAAACTCCAACCTGCAGAATCACATGGACTCAAAGTTGTTTCTTTTGGATTTTTTGCAGAACAAAACCATCAGGCTGCAATTTATCGAGGGCCTATTATTTCTGGAATCGTAAAACAATTTCTTGTTGATACCAACTGGTCTGATCTTGATTATCTTATAGTAGACTTGCCACCTGGAACTGGAGACATTCCACTTACATTAGCTCAAACCATACCCATTACTGGAATACTAGTAGTTACCACACCGCAAGAAGTTGCAAGCAATGTGGCAGTAAAGGCATTTGGAATGTTTCAAAAACTAAATATTCCAATTCTTGGGGTGGTTGAAAACATGAGCTACTTCAAGTGTCCGGACTGTAACGCAATGCACCACATCTTTGGCGAGGGAGGCGCAAAAAGGATTTGTGAAAAATACAATCTGCCATTTTTGGGTGAGATTCCACTCAATCCAGGAATCATGGAAGGCTCCGACACTGGAAGACCTGTACTTGTGACAGACCCCAATTCTCCGCATGGCGCGGCCTTTATGTCAGCTGCAAAAAATGTGGCAGCAAGATGTAGTGTAATAGCATCTCAACTGAAAGAAGAGATGAGTGCAGAAGTAGCTACGTAAAAATAGCTAAAAACAAAGATATGCTGTGCATCTTCCAGAAAACCTTCGAGATAGCTTAAAAAAACCACTTGGTTTTTTAATTAAAGATTCTGAAACAACTAGAGAAAATATTTTGAAAAACATCCCTTCTGCTTCGTTTGTCATTACAGTTGGCGATGCAACTACAGAAAAATTGATCAAATATGGAATCATACCATCATTACAAATTGTAGATGGTTTAGAAAAGAGAATCAAAAGAGAATTGCCGTCATCTTCTGTCAAGACGTCTTTTTCCTGCGACAATCCACCTGCACAAATAACTCAAGAAAGTATAGATGTGATAAAAAAAGCAATAAAAGAACCTCCTGCAAGAATTACTGTGACAGGCGAAGAGGATCTTTTGGTTCTACCAGTTTGCGCATATGCACCTGAGAACTCTGTTGTTTTGTATGGACAGCCAAATGAAGGACTGGTAATTGTAAGAATAAATTCAGAAATAAGAAATAAAGCACAATCAATAATGAATTCTATGAGTTAGGGGTATGATGACACGGTGGCTGTATGATTTATGATTAAGCTACACAAGTTCTGACCCTAAACTAATATAATAAAAAAATTAATGTTCCTGTAGTTTGCTCTCTTGGAATGCATGAGAATTATTCCAGCAATGTTTAAAGTAATCAAGACACCACTGATGAAAAGCTGGCTCGGAACTGTGAAACATTGAGCTCATGTCAGCATCTCCATTAGTTGTTGGAAATATCACACATGCCTCTTTTTCATTTAGGATGACAACCACTTTTGTATCACTCATCCTTCGCTCAATTACGCCATCGGAGATTAGTTTTTTTATTGCAGGTTTGGAGATCATCTCTTTTCTGCCTTTTGGTATAACTGTAGAGCCTGAGAAGATAGAATTAATCTTGACACCCTGTTTTGCCTTTCCTACAATTGAGTCTACAAGTTCAAGTGGTTCTTCGTATAGGATGTCGTAAATGTATTCATTGGAATTTTCGCAAATCTCTTTCCACTGTTGCATTACCTTGGTGAATCCCTTTTGGTACTGGCCTGACTCTAGAGCACCTATGCTTTGAATAAATTTTATTGGAAGATCACCAAAGTCATGACTGTTAAAGTATTTTTTATTACGAACCAAGAATGCAAAAGAGGAAATGCAATAACAGACTGCCTTTCCATATGTTGTAATGTTGTAATTTCCGCTCGAATCCTTGTAGATCAGGTCTGACTTCATCAGGCGTTCAAAATTTCGATACAACTCGGCAACCGTAGAATCAAGCTCCTTTGCCATGTTAGTTACGTTAGAGTTTTTTTCTTGAAGTTTGAGCATGATTTTTAGTCGTTGCTCGCTCGCTATTTGTAAGATGTCAGATGCTACATCCTCGTAATCGTCTTGCACAAGCAAGGTGCCACAATTGTGAATCTAAGCTTTACTAAATTTAGGATTCAGGCCAGTCTCCGCCACAACGTGGGCATCGACCTCTGAACCCTTTGTATCTTGGTTCATACACTAACTTTGCTGCCTCTTCTTCGCAGGTTTGGCAGTATACAAGGATAGTCTTTTGCATGATACTGCTTGTATTAGATCGGATATTAGGATGATGTAAAAGAATAGCTAAGTATTTGCAGATCAGCTAAATATTTGCAAATTTTGCAGGTACACGTTATCTTGTTTCATTTGTATCCATTATCGTGGATGAGCAAACTACAATGAAGTTCTTCAAGTCTGAAAAAGATGATGAAAAGCCAAGAGTTGTAGCAAAACAAGATGAAATAATATCATTTTCTGAGAGTTACGAAAGTTACTGTGTTGGCATAGTTGACATTGTAAACTCTACCCAGATAACTGCTACCTTGAGCAAATCAAAGATGTGTCGATACTATACCAACTTTTTGAATGCGATGGCATTGATAGTGAGGAAGCACGATGGTATCGTAGTAAAAAATATTGGAGATAGTTTACTATACTATTTTCCAAAAACATCAGACCCTTTGGAAAGATCATCTTTTATAGATTCACTTGAATGCGGAATGGAAATGGTTGATGCAGGAAGAGTTGTAAATGCCAAGATGCGTGAAGAAGGACTCCCCTCTGTAAATTATAGAATAAGTTTTGATCATGGAGTGGTCATGTCTGCTAATTCGGCCAATTCTTTTAATACAGACATTTTCGGACCAACGGTAAATCTTTGTTCGAAATTGAACAAAATGGCAAAACCAAATACTGTGGTAATAGGTGGAGACTTGTATCAGATAGTAAAGTCATTTAAAGAATACCGATTTGAATCTATTTTAGAATATAACAATGGTCTAAAACTTCAATATCCAGTGTATTCAATTTCAAAAAACAAATGAGACATGTGATTTCTTATCAAGAGATTGAATCCAAAATTGGAGGTTAGAATTTGAGAGATCGTAAAGTGAATTTAATTACTATTGCAAAACTTTTCATATAGATTATTTATGGTGTATATAGATGACAAGTCAAATAAGCCATAATTCTTTTAAAAATAGCAAACACCCGATTTTTCTTGTTTTAATCATCGGAACGCTTTTGGTTTTAATGATACCGTTTCAATACGCCTATTCTGTTGGTTTTTTCTTTAATGACATTATCAACCTTAGCAACACACCAGATAATTTTTCGGGTTCTGTACAATTAGCTGTATCTGGAACCGATGTACATATAGTTTGGTTTGACGAAAATTTTTTTACTAATGATATATTCTACGCAAAAAGTACAGACGGAGGAATTACTTTTGGAACACCTGTCAATCTAAGTGACAATCCTGGATTGTCATCTAGCCCACAAATTTCAGTTTCAGGTAGTAATGTGTTTGTAGTTTGGACAGATGATAGCGACGGATTGGGTAGTGAAATATTTTTTTCAAGAAGTACAGATGGAGGAACAACATTCAATGGTTCGTTGGATCCATCTGACCCTGGTATTCCAGTGAACCTGAGCAATAATGCTGTAGAAGATGCTAGCCCTCAATTAGCTGAGTCAGGCGGCAACCTCATAGTAGCATGGATAGAGGATTCTGGTGTAGTTGGGGAGATATTCTATACATTAAGTTCAGATGATGGTGCCAGTTTTGGAACACCAGTTAATCTAAGCAATACTACACTTGGCTTCTCGAGGCAACCGAGAATGGCAACCTCCGGAACTAATATAGTTGTGGTGTGGAATGATGACGAGGTTGGAAACGAGGAAATTTATTTCAGTCAAAGCACCGACAGCGGATTAACTTTTAATGGTTCTTTAGATCCAAACGTACCTGGACCCCCAATAAACTTGAGCAATAACGCCGGGTTGTCGCAAATACCAAAAATTGCGATGTCTGGTTCAAATCTATTTGTCGTATGGCAGGATTTTACTCCAGGCAATGATGACATATTTTATACACACAGCACAGATGGTGGAGTTACCTTTAACGGTGGCTATCCAGGCACTCCAATAAACTTGAGTGACAATTTTGATCTCTCAGGTGCTCCCGATATAGAAGCCGCTGGTACCAACGTATATGTAACATGGCATGACCTTACTCCAGGAAATATTGAAATTTTTTTTAGGTCAAGTGATGATAGTGGTACCACTTTTGATGCTGTAAAGAATCTAAGTAGCAATTCCGATTTTTCAGTTGATCCTAGGATTGCAGCCTCTGGTACAAACGTCTATGTAGTTTGGCAAGATTTTACTCCGTTGAATCTTGAAGTTTTTTTCAAGGCTAGTGATGACAATGGTGCTAATTTTGGCGGTATTGTCAATCTTAGTAATGATGTTTTTGATTCTGGATTTAATGTAGAATTGGAGATTCTTGGAAATGACGCACATGTTGTTTGGCCTAATGATGGACCATTTGGTTTTGATGTAATGTACAGGAAAGGGAGTCAATCTTCTATTGACATAGTCTATGATGCTTCGCAGTACAAACTTTCAGACACCGCGGGCCTGAATATCACAGCTCCAGATTTTAATTTGGATAGTGGTTTAGCTGAAACAATCGCTGTTACGGTAACATCAACCATTGATCCTGTAGGTATCGAGATAATCCTCACAGAAACTGATGTAGATACAGGGATCTTCACCGGTTCACACACCTTAACTGTAGGCCCGTCATCAACTCCCGATCTTCAAGCAGATATTGGTGATACTATTACAGCTTCTTTTGGAGGACAGATTGGAACAGCTACAATTTTTCCTAGAGTGGTCTTGTTTGATAATGAAGGCTATATCCTAAGTAGTTTATCCACAGTCACGGTTTCAGATCAAAATGCTAATGGGGATGCTTTAACGGCTGAAACTGTAATAGCAACAATCACATCAACTTCTGATCCGTTAGGAATCTCAATAATCCTTACAGAAACTGATGTCGATACAGGAATTTTTGTTGGCACACATACCTTTACCACAGGGCCGTCTTCAGGTACTGCCTTAAACGCAGCTGAGGGGGATACCGCCACAGCTTCCTATTTTAGTGCCACGGATACAGCATTAATAACCCCTGGTTTCTCACCCGGTGGGAGTGGCGGAGGATTGGTTATAAGACCAGGACTTGTTTTTGATTTTCTTGGATCGTATAATCAATTAATTTCATTATTTGGACAGAACATACAGATCGATCCCAGCAAACCCATAGAACCTTCAAATGATCCAACAATTGATTTTCCGTTAAAAATTGATGGGGATGGATTTGTCTTACCATGGTATTCTAGCACTATTGCTACAAGAACAAAAACAGTCGGTGAACCAGTAAAAGTTCAACTATTCATCAATCATGTTTATGAGATCCAGCATATTGGATTCTATACAAACCTACGTGGATCAGACAGCGAGATCGAAAATAGTGACACCTATATCATCTATGATAAATCAAATCCGTTACAAATTATCGATCCTAATAACATATTTTCTAGTGTAAAAATAACCTCTACAAAGGATGGAAGTAAAAATACATTTGTTTTCGAGTTTGTGTTTGCAAGGCCAATGGAAAAATCAGGTATTATTATTAGATTATGGGATAGTATTCGCAGCTCTAGCGACGCAAAAATTTTAGATGCCTGGGTAGTAAAAGAAATTGTGAACGAGAATGCTCAAAATAATATTCCTGTACAAGAAATTGTTTCACAAGATATCAAAAAAGAAAATGTTAAAGATGGCGTAGCTCAATTGATTGAAAAGTGGATACATTTCACTTCAGCACCTATTTCTGATGCAGAATTTTTGAGCGAATTTGGAATCCAAGGGGAGCACATTCCAACATGGTTTAAGACTAATGCAGGATGGGTTCTAAATGGCGAGATAAGCGAACAAGAGTTGAGAGATGCACTGAACTATCTGGATAAGGTTGGGATAATCAAATAAGTAAATTTCTAAACAAAGATCAATCCAAAATGAAAATTATTGTAAAATGTAGTAAATTTTTTCTATTTTGTTAAAAAATCCAAATTTTGATTAATTCTGAGATCAAAATTCTTATATGCGTGTTTCCATTAGCACAGGAAGGATATAACATTATGATTAAAAATTCGATATTATTTTTTGTCCTTTTAATTTTCGGAGCTACATCAATGGGTTTCACAAGTGCATATGGGGAGATTGATTACATTGACCATACATTTTATTTAGACAGTGGAGATCCCTCAACACGAGTAGAGAAAGGAACTAGGATTTGCGATAACGTAGTGAATTTTTCTCCAGAGGGCAATGAATCCCGCGTAAATATTGTATTTAGTAAAAAACCTGACGGCTATTATGGATTCCAGGAAAGTGCAAAAATAGGTATTAGACTAGTGAACTGGCAAACAAACGACGATAAAACTGAGTTTATTTGCGCAACTGCAAAATCTTCTGCTGAACCCAATGGGAATAAAATCATTCTTATTGAAACTAGCCCAAAATCAAATTTTTTCCAGATTTTAGGATATTTGAGGCTTCATGGTTTAGAGTCAGATGATTACGCATTTGGCCCAGATTTGAAAGTTAATCCTGCTGGAGATGAGTTAACGGTTGAATTTATGGGCGAATACAAAAGAGTGGTTCCAATAAGGAGCGGGCCTTGGTCCGAAGAAGGTGAAATTGCAGGAGCTCGTGGCAGTACAGTCACATACTCTCCTTCATTGTTTCCAGATGGTACTGCTGAGATCAACTGCAGCGCAGGTTTCGGTGGAGATACGGATGGGGATTCTATTTGCAACAATTGGGAACTGGGCGGATCAAATCGCCTCACTATAACCTTTAATGGTGCAACATATTCGGGTCCACTATGTGGAGGGGCTGGACAGGACATATGTCCAGTAAATAACATCAAGGATGTATTTGTAGAAGTTGATGCCTGGTCCGGTTATGATTCTGGTGCGTTAACTACAGCAACGGACAATGTGAAGACTGCTTTCAAATGTGGTGCTTCCCCGTTGAGGGCTTGTGCGGTTCATCCAGACGTAAGGCTTCATGTGCAATTATCCGAAACTAATCTTCAAGATACGAATGTAGTTGGTGGTAGCGGTCTTTTAATCCCCGGCGAATTCGATAATATTAAGACAACTCATTATGCTGACGATACTATAGCAGATGTTCAGAAAAGCCAGGTATTTCATTACGCCTTGTTTGTAGAGACAATTCAAAATGAGCAAGGTCCTCCTGGTGCTTCTGGTGCAGGAGAAACATGGGGTAATGATATGGTAATAGCACTTGGAGGCACTGCATATAATGAAGATAGTGACTCACAGATAGCAGGCACATTTATGCATGAACTTGGCCACAATCTTAATCTATGGCATGGTGGGAATGTGACAACGAATTGCAAACCTAATCATGTGAGTGTAATGGATTATCTATTCCAACTTCCTGATATGCTCACTAATCGACCTCTAGATTATTCTCAATCAGCTCTATCAACCTTGATTGAAAACGATCTTATTGAAACTAGTGGAGTTTCGGCAAGCACGCCTCCTAATAGATGGACTGTTTTCGGACCTGCTGACATGGGTTCATTTAGAACCTCTCTGACAGGTACTGGAATAGATTGGGATGGTTCTGGCGGGGGACTAGAAACTGGTCCTAATGATTCAGATTGGCCAGCTGGTGGTACACAGACTGTCGATATTAACGATCTCAACATACCAGGCTGTGAATTGACTCCATCGGATACCCTAACTGGTTTTAAAGACTGGGCAACAACTGCCATCAAGTACAATGCAAGAAATTCTGGAAATTTTGAACCTGGTGCATATCAGAGCAATCCACTCAATCATGAACTTAATAGTGCAGATACTATACTGATGCGAGAAATGAGAATATCTTTTATTCAAAATGAGGTAACAAAATCAACGATTTCTAATTCTAGTAAGACCTTATTGAATTCAGATCTAAAAGATGTAAAAAAACTCATCACCCAAGACCAATTAATTGACGCGCTTGATAAACTAAAAACAATAAAAAATAATTTGAGCAATTATACAAATAATGATAATAATGAAGAAATGAAATTCAGTAATCTGATAGAAGACGTTAGATTTTCATTAAAAAAGGCAACGGCCTATGCGTCAATAGAAATTGGTTCTTCTTATCCTAATTCTATAGGTCAGGTATCAATTAGAGTAATGGATCCAGACGCAAACCTGAGTCCAGATCAGGTAGATGACGCAGTAGTGAAGGTATTTTCAAAAACCGACCCAGTTGGGATATCTCTAAACTTAATTGAGACTGCTCCCGATAGTGGCATATTCGAAACAGACCTTGTTCTTGGTCCCAATTCCAGTCAAATTCATTTTAGAATAGGTGTAAATTCGACGGATTGGATTATTGCAACATATCAAGATACCTTCATGGCAAGCGCCCAAGTATCCTAAATCAGTTCTTCGTTTTGTCCTTTCTTGTACCAAGTAATCTAAACCAAATTTCTAAAAACATTTTCTCAAGTTTTTTGCCTAAATAGTTCAGATTCTAAAAAATCAGAATGGAGCGGATTCAAAAGCAGCAAAAATACAATTGCTTCACGATTAACTTTTTTTGTATCCAAAAGCAAAACAATTACTAGGCAACTTCTTGTCTAGTTAATTTTTCCAAGAATTCTTTTATTTCCACTTCTTGTGTAAATACTCCCAATTTTGCCTCGATAGATTTAACAAATCCAGTGTAGGCACATTCATAGACGTACTTTAATACGTCAGATAGATATCCCGGGTTTTCAAAACAATCCGATAGTTCACATCGATATTTTTCATATAGACTACGGTCAACCATTTCATATTCCTCAATTCCTTTTTCCAAAAGGGATTGTTTTAGAACTGATAGGACAATTTCTTTTTTTAATTTATAGGCTCCCTCAGCACAAGTACACAAAGTTGACGAGTTCTTAGTGTTACTGAGTTCTACATCTGTAACTTTTTTCATTGTTCTTTCAATTTAAATATTATTGAATAACTGATAAGATGTATTTCCTATATTTGCAAATATTCAGCTATCTTTCAAAATTAGATTATTATCATGAATTTACCAAATCTACTCTGATGATGAGGATGGTGAAACAAACCTTATGATTTGTATCGGTGGCAGTGGTGGTACTATCCTCTAATCACATGTTATTCCAATATTTGAATAATCGAACTACACATAAATCGAAAAATATCAAACCATAGAAAGGTTATTTTATCATAAAACTTCTTTTCATGTATAAATGACTTATTAGATGCTTTCTCTTTTGTGATCTAGATTTGGCTAGATCTTTAAAGGCATCATCAAGGCAAAAACATGACAAGATTTCGATGATCTTGGAAATTTTAGGAATCATGGAAGAGAGAGGCATAAGCAAGGACTGGATATTACAGGAGATAAAGAAACACCGCATCAGAGGCATGAAGCCTTCAATGCCATCTTCAGAGATTCTAAAACAATGTCCCATGAAATTCATACATTATCTTTACAATGGTCAGACCGGTGAAGTCCCCATACTTCCTTCTGTTTTGCCACCTACCCGAAATTTTCACTGGTTTTATACAGATGTAGTAGCAAGCTCTAGCCCAAAAATAACCACTCGCGAACAGGTGCACAAAATTATGGTATTAAATGAGTTAATTTTAAGAACAGTAACTTTCAGACAACATGATCGGGAATCCGTTGTAATATTGCCATCTGGTGATGGTTATGCAATCGGATTTAGTGATAGCGTTGAAAGCCCTTTACGGCTTGCCATTGAGTTACACAAACTCATGAATGAATACAACAAAACAAAAGCAAACAAGGACAAGGTATACATCAGAAGTGGAATTGAATCTGGAATTGTATATTTTATGAAAGATATCAATGGAAACAACACGGTTTGGGGACCTGGAATCATCATGGCACGACGTGTTATGGATTTGGGTGAAAAGATGCACATCCTTACATCAGAGAAAATCGCAAAAGATCTTGGGAGATTATCACCTGAGAATAAAGCGATAATGCATGACATAGAGAATTACCCTGTCAAATGGGAAGGCCGAATCAAGATTTATAATATTTATGAGGAAGGAAAGTTTGGAAACAAGAGCTCACCGATTAGACCACCAGATCCTCCTTCGAAGAGCTTTAAATTTGAAAAAGTAGAATTGATTTTAGATGTAAGAAATCCAAAGACTATGATGACCCATCATACTCAAATTTGGAATCTTGTAAATGTTTCAAATGAGCCTAAGGATGTGATTTTTTATAGTATTGATGGTGATACGCCAAGAAATTTTTCTGATCTACATGTCAGTGTAAAGGATGTCAAAGGAAAGAAACTTCGAATACTTAGTTTGAATGCAAAGAATCCACTCCATAAAGAATTCAATATCAAGCTTGATAGACCTATAAAATCAGATACTGGAAAGTTCCTAAAATTAGAATGGGATTGGGAGGAGCCAGGAAGAAACTACGTATACAATTTTTCCTCCGAATGTAAGAAATTTAGAATTTTGTTGAACATACCAAATAAAATTGAACTCAAAAAGCAAAGAGTTCTCAAGATTGACCCGCAATTAGGAACGGCAGAGTATGCATCACCACCACCGCAAGTGAGATTTCATAGTGGAAGGACCGAAGTATCTTGGGAAAGAAATAACGTGCAGGTACATGATTCATACAGATTGGAATGGTGATTGCGAGAAGATGATGCTTTAAAAACTGAAAAATATTCTAATAGAAAATAATCGATAAAAGTAAACAATCTTCGATATTAGAATTGACTGTTGTGAATAAGTCAATTTCTTATAAAATCAAGTAGAATGAAGCTTGGTGAAGATCTAAAATTTAGAATACTTGAAAAGACTGGAATCTATGCAAATCGATTTGGAATTTCAGAACCCAAAGTCCTTTTCACAACCAGAGAGGTTCTTGAGATGCCAAAAAAGATGACAGAGGGGAGAAGGACTTCGGCTTACAAGTATTATGGAGTCTCCTACATGCAACATAATATGATTTTTCTTAACATTAGAAAACTCCCAGACGAAAAATCTTTAGAAAACACCATCGTACATGAATTGATCCACCTAAGATTTCCATATCTTAGTCATGGAAAAAGATTCAACAAACTAGTAAGAAAGGGTCTTGCTGGAAAAACCTTTGCACCCTACAAGAAAAGAAAATAAAAATCAGCCAGAGATGGTTTATATTTACCAGAAATAGGCAAATTTAACAAATGCTCCTTCAAGATCTTTTTCTACCAATAGGCGCGGCTATTGTCTCATTTATCGTCGCTGCCATCTTTGCCCTCTGGGTTTCTAAACAACAGCCAGGAACTCAACAGATGCTTGACATTTCAAATGCAGTAAAAGTAGGAGCAATGGCATTTTTGCGAAGAGAGTTTAAAATTGTAATTCCTGTTGCAATAGGACTAGCTGTTATAATTGGCGCAGCAATTGGATTTTCAAACGGTATTGCTTTTGCAGTGGGAGCAGGACTATCCGCAGTTGCAGGATTAATTTCATTAAAGATCACGGTAAAAGCAGCAGTTCGTGCTGCAAATGCCTCAGGTAAAGGACTAGGACACACATTTGCTCTTGCGTTTAGAGGCGGAGCCACTGTTGGCCTTGCAGTTCCTGCCATGGCACTATTAGCAATCACCTTACTTTATTTTGTATTTCCGGATCCAATCACAATAGCTGGTGTTGGCATCGGTGCTAGTCTCATTGCTTTGTTTATCAGAGTCGGTGGAGGAATCTTCACAAAGGCTGCAGACATGGGCGCAGACTTGGTTGGTAAAGTAGAAGCAAACATCCCAGAAGATGATCCAAGAAATCCAGCAACAATTGCAGACAATGTTGGTGACAACGTAGGAGATGCAGCTGGCATGGGTTCTGACATTTATGAGTCATATATTGTTACTATGCTTGCATCATTACTTCTTGGTGCATTAATTGGTACTCCAGAAAACTTGCTTTATCCAATCTTAATTGGTGCATCAGGATTGATTGCATCAATAATTGGCACTGCAACAATTGGACCAAGAAAGATGACAGATGTTATGAAGCCTCTGAATCGCGCATTTTATGTTTCTGCTGCAATAGCTATAGCACTCAATTTTGTTTTCACACAGTTGTTTCTAGGTCAAACTACACTCGCATACGCTCTTTTTGGCACTACTGTAATTGGAGTAATTCTTGTTCCAGTAATACAAAGAATTACTGACTATTT
>Ga0247727_10014713_pt1 | contig 12948 bp, 13 predicted proteins | sample WisWelCaveWW1625_FD_202498 | JGI IMG/M metagenome (GOLD analysis project Ga0247727, IMG submission 202498) | Biofilm microbial communities from Wishing Well Cave, Virginia, United States - WW16-25 | ecosystem: Environmental > Aquatic > Deep subsurface > Groundwater > Cave microbial mat | place...
CGACGCGGCCGTGGCACTGCTGAAGAAGCAGGCGCCCAACGTCGGTGAGTACTGGCCCGGAACGCCGGCCACGCAGATCGCCGCCTACACGAACCGCGACAGCGTCGTCGGGACGACGTGGCCGTACCAGTACCTCCAGCTCTCGAACGCCGACCCACCCGTGCCCGTGACGGCGATCAAGCCGGTCGAGGGCACGACCGGGTGGTCGGACACCTGGATGATCTACTCGCAGGCGGCCAACCCGAACTGCATGTACCTCTGGATGAACCACATGATCTCCCCGGAGGCACAGGCAGCGGTTGCCGAGGGCTTCGGCGAGGCGCCCGTCAACCTGAAGGCGTGCGAGCTCACGGAGAATCCGGACCACTGCACGGACTTCCACGCCGACGACGAGTCCTGGTGGGAGGACGTCTACTACTGGACGACCCCGACCGCGGACTGCGGGGACCCGGACCGCGGTGAGACGTGCGTAACCCAGGAGGACTGGAAGACCGCCTGGACGGAGATCAGGGGCTAGATGACCGGCCGGGTCACGAGTGACGCCGACGGTGCGTTCCGAATGACCCGATGACGTCGGTTCCGATCGGCGAGACGCCGCCCCGGGAGAGCCTGGGGCGGCGTCTCTCGACCTTCTTCTATCGCCACCCTCGCCTCCGGCTGGGGGCGCTGCTCGCGCTGCCGGTCGGGTGGATGGTTATCGTCTACTTCGGGTCGCTGTTCGTCCTGCTCATGTCGGCGTTCTGGGACACCGACCCGTTCACCGCCGAGATCATCCGCGAGTTCACGCTCGAGAACTTCCAGACGATCTTCGAGCGGCCGGTCTACCGCGACGTCGCTTGGCGGACGATCCAGATGGCGGCGCTCGTCACGCTCGCGGACATCGTCCTCGCGTTCCCGATCGCGTACTACATGGCGCGCGTGGCGTCGCCGCGGACGAGGAACCTGGTCGTCGTCGCTGTCCTCGTGCCGCTTTGGGCAAGCTACCTCGTGAAGGTGATCGCCTGGCGGACGATCCTCTCCGACGGCGGGATCGTCAACTGGATGCTCGAGCCGCTCGGGCTCTCGTTCGACGGGTACTCGACCGTGGGCCTGTGGCTCGTCTTCACGTACCTCTGGCTCCCGTTCATGATCCTGCCGATCTACGCAGGGCTCGAACGCATCCCCGCGTCGCTTCTCGAGGCCTCCGCGGATCTCGGCGGCCGGTCGCTCACGACCTTCGTCCGCGTCGTCCTTCCGCTCGCCTTCCCGGCGGTCGTGGCAGGGTCGATCTTCACGTTCTCGCTCACGCTCGGCGACTACATCGCGCCCGGCCTCATCACGAGCGAGCAGTTCATCGGCACGGTCATCTACAACATCCGCGGGCAGGCGCTGCCGATCGCGGCGGCGTACTCCCTCGTCCCGATCGTCGTCATCGTCCTCTATCTCCTGGTCGCGCGGAAGCTGCGCGCATTCGAGTCCCTGTAGTGGTCGAGTCGACGCTCACCCGGGTCCTCCTGCGCGTCGGCGCCGGGCTGACGCTCGCCTTCATCTATGTGCCCCTGCTCGTGATCGGGCTCTACGCGTTCAACCAGAACGTCACGCAGGCCTGGCCCATCGAGAACTACAGCACAAAGTGGTTCTCGGTCGCGTTCGAGAACCAGGGCGCGCGCGACGCCCTCTGGCTCTCGATCCTCGCCGCGCTCGGGGCGACCGCGATCGCGCTCGTCCTGGGGACACTCGCGTCGATGGCCGTGTCTCGCTACCGGTTCTTCGGGCGCGAGGTGATCACGTTCGCGGTGATCCTGCCGATCGCGCTCCCCGGGATCATCACCGGCCTGGCGCTACAGGCGACGATCCTCGACGTGCTCGGCCCGCTCGGCGTCAGCTTCGGCCTCTCGACGATCATCGTCGGCCACGCGACCTTCTGCGTGGTCGTCGTCTACAACAACGTCATCGCGCGCATGCGACGGACGGTGGGGTCGCTCGACGAGGCCTCGGCCGACCTCGGCGCCGACAACTGGCAGACGTTCCGCTTCGTGATGTTCCCGCAGATGCGGACAGCGCTGCTCGCGGGCGCGCTGCTGGCGTTCGCTCTCTCATTCGACGAGGTCGTGGTGACGATCTTCACCTCGGGCGCCCAGCAGACGCTGCCGATCTGGATATTCGCCACGGTCGCGCGTCCGGCCCAGCTCCCGATTGTGAACGTCGTCGCTCTCTTCGTGATCCTCGTCTCGATCATCCCCGTCTACTTCGCGCAGAGGCTCGCCGGCGGGACGGGGCTCACGAGCGGGCGGCCGGTGAAGGGCGACGTCACGGCGGCCGTCGAAGCCGAGCCGTAGGCCGGCGTCAGTCGCCGGACGCGGCGACCCCGGTGCCGATCGGGCAGGAGACGCCTGTCCCGCCGAGCCCGCAGTAACCGTTCGGGTTCCACTCGAGGTACTGCTGGTGGTAGTCCTCGGCGTAGTAGAACGCGCCGGCGGGCTCGATCTCGGTCGTGATCTGGCCGTGCCGCGCCTTCGTCAGCTCGGCCTGGAACATCTCACGCGACGCCCCGGCGGCGTCGCGTTGGGCGTCCGTCGTCCAGTAGATCCCGGACCGGTATTGCGTGCCGACGTCGTTCCCCTGCCGCATGCCCTGGGTTGGGTCGTGCCCTTCCCAGAAGATGCGGAGCATCTCGTCGTAGCTCGTCTTCTCGGGATCGAACGCGACCAGGACGACCTCGTTGTGCCCGGTGCGTGCGGAGCAGACCTCCTGATACGTGGGGTTCGGCGTGAAGCCGCCTGAATACCCGACCGCCGTCGTGTAGACGCCCGGCGCCTGCCAGAACATCCGCTCGGCGCCCCAGAAGCAGCCCATGCCGAAGACGGCCTGCTCGGTTCCCTCAGGGAAGGGTGGCGTCAGTGGCGTCCCGAGGACGAGGTGGGCGGCGGGAACCGGCATCGAGCCGTCGCGCCCGGGAAGCGCGTCCTCGGGCGTGGGCAACTCCGTCTTCTTGCGCGTGAAGAGCACGCCCTTACGGTAGCCGTTGGAGCGGTTTCGTTACGGCCGGGCGGCAGCCTCCCAGCTGTCGTACTCGCCCCGGAACTCAGTCGCTATCTGCTCGAACAACGTGAGGAACGCTTCGACCGTCGTCGCGTCGACGACTCGCGCGGTCTCCGCGCGCAGGACCACTGTGCGATGTTCTCGTCCGGGGGAGTGACGGTCAGCTGATAACCGGCCTTCTCGATCACGTCGACCGCGCCGCGCGCGTCCGCCTCGTCGTGGAAGTAGAGGAAGTGGATGACATGGCGCGGCTGGGTGAGACCGGCGCCGCGCCCCTCGAGCTGGCGGAGCACGAGGCGGTCCGTCTCGGCGCCGGGCGCCGGTGCTCCCGCCTTGCGCAAGCGGTCGAGGAAGCTCACGCGCGCGTCATCTCCTTCCACGCCCTCGCGTATCCGACCTGCTCGGCGTCGGCATCGCCGCCAAGGTCAGCGTAGGTCTTCTCGACGTTGAGCCGGTGGATTTCCTCGTCCCCCTCGGATCTTCTCAGCGAGACGTTCGCGGAGGCCTTCACGGTCTCGTCGAGTGTCATCCCGGCGGCGACGGCTTCCTCGACCGAGCGGCGAAGCTCGGCAAGGTACGTCCGGTCATCGTCGAGACGGCGCCGGATGCGGATGGGATCGTCGGTCGGCGAACCGTGCCCCGGGACGAGTGTGCGTATCTCGAGCTCCGAGAGGTGGTCGAGCGTCCGTTGGTGCATCCCGAGGTCGTCGATGACGGAGGGGAGCTCGACGTCGCTCAGGACGTCCGAGGCCCAGAGCGTCGAGCTCTCCGGCTCGTAGATCGTGAGCATGTTCGCGGAGTGGCCCGGCGCGTGCTCCAGCCGGAGCTCGAGGTCGCCCACGCGCAGCACCGTCTCCGTGTCGAACGTCTCGTCGGGACGCGGAGGTTCGAACGGCTGCGCACGGGTCACGCCTGCGTTTTTCTCGAGCTGCGCGAGCGCGACCCGAATGACCACCGGGTCGAGCCCGTCTTCGTACGCGGAGTGGGCCACGATCGTCGCCCGCGGCAGGTGTTCCGGTCCGAGCACGTGGTCCCAGTCGGCATGGGAGAGGACGATGAAGCGAATCTCCGCGCCAACGAGCTCCGCGTGGAGCGCCTCGATCTCCTCGGCGAGGATTCCCGGGTCGACGAGGCAGGCGACGCCCTGCGAGACGAACGCTCCAGCGTTGTAGTGCATGAACCGGCTCTGGCGCGTGTGGAGGCGCACGTCGATCACCTCGCTTCGAGCGCGCGCTCGAGATCGGCCCAGAGCGCCTCGGCGTCCTCGAGACCCACCGAGAGCCGCAGGAGTCCCGGTGGCACGCGGTCGCCCTCCCAGCGAGAGCGGGCCTCGATCCGCGACGTGACGCCGCCCAAGCTCGTCATGTTGGCGGTCAACGTCGTTCCCGTCTCGACGCGGCGCGCTGCGGCTGCGTCCGTGACATCGAACGAGAGCAGCCCGCCGAACCCGGGGTAACGAACGATCTCGACCGCAGGGTGTGCGCTGAGCCGCTCCGCGATCGAGCGCGCGGACTCCGTCTGGCGCGCGACGCGCACCTCGAGCGTGGCGAGCCCGCGGAGGAGCAGCCAAGCGGTATCCGGCCCTGGCACCGGGCCTGTTCGCGAGCGGAATTCACGCAGGCGAGCCGCTGTCTTCGGGTCGCGGCAGATGACCGCGCCGACCAGCGCGTCGTCGTGGCCGGCGAGGAACTTCGTCGCCGAGTGCAGCACGAGGTCGCAGCCACGCTCGAGCGGCTTGACGTGGAGCGGGGTCGCGGCTGTCGCATCGCACACCACGGTCGCGGGGTGAGCCGCCGCCGCGTCGAAGTCCGGCATCGTGAGGAAGGGGTTAGAGGGTGCCTCGATCCAGACGAGGTCGACCTCGTCTGGAGGCGGTCCCGTCTGGTCGAACTCGACGTGCTTGAGCCCCCAGCGTCCGAGCTCGTCGAGCAGCACTCCGGTCCCGTAGTACGCGCCCTCCGCCAGGGCGACCGTCTGCCCGGGGGAGAGGAGAGCGAGAGCGACCGCCGTCGACGCGGCCGCGCCCGATGCGAAGAGAAGGGCCTCGCCTCCGTCGAGCGCACCGAGCGCGCGCTCCGCCGCCGCGACGGTCGGACTCGAGACGCGGGCGTAGGAGAACTCCCCCGGTTCCCCGTCCTGGTACGGCCACGTCGTCGAGCGATCGAGCGGCGTGCTCACCACCCGGACCTTACTTGTGGGCCCGTCCAACCCTTCTATGCTCCGGGCTGGCAAGCGTTCCGAGAACGACAGGGGAGGGGGACATGAGCAAGGCGACGAGACGCGCGCTCTGGCTCACCGCGGTCGCCGGAATAGCGGCGATCGTAGTCGGGACAGCCGGGGCGCAGCACGATCCGGATAGCGATGACCACTTGCTTCCGCCGGCGTTTGCGAATGCCGACGGGACGTGGGGAAACCTCGAGCTCGTCGGCAAGCTGCGGGTGAGCGACGCCGCAGACGACGTCATCGCAGATCACACCATCCTCAAGAACTACGCGTACCTCTCGAAGTTGGGTGCGCCGGATTGCGCAGGCCCCGAGACGGGCGGGCAGAACTCGCCCGACGGCGGGGCCTACGTTGTCGACATCTCGAACCTCGCGGCGCCCAAGGAGGTCGGATTTATCGCCGCGCGGCAGGACACGCTTGTCGGCGAAGGGATGCAAGCGCTTCCCATCACGACATCGGCCTTCAATGGCGACCTGCTGGCTATGAACCACGAGGACTGCGGCAAGAACGGGCGAGGCGGATTCTCGCTCTGGGACATCACGGACCCGCTCAAGGCGAAGAGGCTCGCCGAGAACTTCGGCGACCTCACGATCGACGACGTACCGAACCGGCCGCGCCACGTGAACACGTACCACAGCGTCTTCGTGTGGGATGCGGGCGCGAAGGCCCACCTCGTCGCGACCGACAACGAGGAATTCGAGGATGTCGACATCTATGACGTCTCCAATCCACGGAAGCCGGCCCTTCTGAGTGAGGTCGACCTGAACGAGGAGAACGTCGCGCAGCCGGAGCTCGGGCTGACCGACTCCTTCCTGCACGACATGGTCGTGAAGCTGATCAACGGCCGGTTCATCCTGCTGCTCTCGTACTGGGACGGCGGCTACACCCTCGTGGACGTCACGAACCCGTCGGCGCCCGACTACCTCTCGGACACCGAGTTCGCGGCGATCGATCCGGAGCTGTTTGCGCAGACCGGAGCGCAGCTGACGCCGGAAGGCAACGGGCACGAGGCGGAGTTCAACCTCGACAACCGCTTCGTGGTCGCAACCGACGAGGACTTCGATCCGTTCCGTCTGGTCCTCACGACGGCTGATGGGAGCTTCAGGGCGGCCGCGGGCAGCCAGACCTCTATCGCCCAGGCCGAGGCGATCAGCGGCACGACGGTCTTCGTCGGCCGCGCGTGCATCGGCGATCCGGCGGTCCCGCCCGCACCGTCGGTGGGCTCGGCCCAGATCGCGGTCGTCGAGCGCGGCCTGTGCACCTTCGAGGAGAAGGCGCAGAACGTCGTCGCGGCTGGAGGCTGGGAGGCGATGCTGATCTTCAACCGCGAGGGCTCCGACGCATGCACGGGCGTCTTCGGGCCGTTTCTCACGACCGCGATCCCGACCGTCTTCGTGGGACGTGACACGGGGTTCGCCATGTTCAACACGCCGTACTCCGAGTCGGCGTGTGTCGACGGCAATCCGCAGCTGGCGCCGATCGCACAGGGAACGATCGGCGATCCGGTGCTCGCGGTGAATGCTGTGTTCGACGGCTGGGGCTACATCCACCTGTTCGGCCTGAGCACGTCGAGCCGGACGCTGACGGACCTCGACACGTTCGCGATCCCGGAGGCGATGAATCCGGCCTTCGCCGAGGGCTTCGGGCCGCTTTCGGTGCACGAGGTTGCTACGGACAAGACCGATCCGCTGCGGTTCTATTCGTCGTACTACTCGGGTGGAGTCAGGGCGTTCCGGATCAACTGCACCGGAGCCGGCGGCGCGCCGCCGTGCACGATCGCCGAGACCGGCGGATTCATCGACCCGGACACGGACGGTCCTGGCCCCGATCCGGGCGGGAACGAGTTCTGGGGAATCGAGACCTTCGTCCGTGGCGGCCAGACGTACGTCACGGGGAGCGACATGGACTCGGGGCTCGTGATCCTGCGCCGGACGCCGTAGTTTCCGCGACCTATCGACAGAGGCGGGCGGCTTCGGCCGCCCGCCCTCGTTTAGGCTCCTCGCGCGTGGCCGAGACGCACGACACGACCGAGGCGAAGCTCCGCTGGCTCGAGGAGCTTCGAGACGAGGCGCTCCATGCCGGGGGCGATAGGCACGTCGAGCGGCAGCGCGAGCGCGGCAAGCTGCTCGCGCGCGAGCGGCTCGAGAAGCTGCTCGACCCGGGCTCGTTCGTCGAGCTCGACCGCTTCGTCCGGCACCGCGAGGTCGAGTTCGGCATGCGCGAGAACCGGCCGTCGGGCGATGCCGTGGTCACCGGCTATGGGACGATCTTCGGCCGTAAGGTCTTCGTCTTCTCCCAGGACTTCACGATCTTCGGCGGCTCGCTCTCCGAGGTATTCGCGGAGAAGGTCTGCAAAGTGATGGACATGGCCGTCAAGTACGGCAGCCCCGTCATCGGGATCAACGACTCGGGCGGAGCCCGCATCCAGGAAGGCGTCGTCTCGCTCGCGGGGTATGCGGAGATCTTCTGGCGGAACGTCCAGGCTTCGGGGGTCGTCCCGCAGATCTCGCTCGTCATGGGCCCCTGCGCGGGCGGCGCCGTCTACTCGCCCGCGATCACCGACTTCGTGCTCATGGTCGAGGGGACGTCGTACATGTTCATCACGGGGCCCGACGTCGTCCAGACGGTCACCGGCGAGGATGTCAGCTTCGAGGATCTCGGAGGCGCCGCGACGCACGCCACCAGATCCGGCGTCGCGCACTTCACCGCCCCTGACGAAGAGACGTGCCTGGAGGAGGCTCGCTACCTCCTTTCCTTCCTTCCGCAGAACAACCTGGAGCTGCCGCCTTATGCGCCTCCATCCGATCCGGTCGACCGCGAGGACGCCTCGCTCGACGCGATCGTCCCGGACAGCTCGAACAAGCCGTACGACATGAAGCACGTGATCGAGCGCGTCTTCGACGACGGCGAGTTCCTGGAGGTACACACCCACTGGGCCGAGAACATCGTCTGCGGCTTCGCCCGGCTCGGCGGGCATGCGGTCGGCGTCGTGGGCAACCAGCCGGGTGTGCTCGCCGGAGTCCTGGACATCGACGCGTCGGTCAAGGCCGCGCGGTTCGTCCGGACGTGTGACGCGTTCAACGTCCCCCTCGTGACCTTCGTGGACGTACCGGGGTTCCTCCCCGGGACTGCGCAGGAGTGGGCCGGAATCATCCGCCACGGAGCCAAGCTGCTGTATGCCTACGCCGAAGCCACGGTACCCAAGCTGACCGTGATCACACGGAAGGCGTACGGGGGCGCCTACGACGTCATGTCCTCGAAGCACATCCGGGCCGACTTCAACGTCGCCTGGCCGACAGCCGAGGTCGCCGTGATGGGGCCAGAGGGTGCGGTCAACATCGTGTTCCGGAACGAGCTCGCGGAGGCCGACGACGCGGAAGCGCGCCGGCAAGAGCTGATCGCCGACTACAAGGAGCGCTTCGCCAACCCGTATACGGCTGCCGAGCGCGGATACGTCGACGACGTCATCGAGCCGCGGCGAACGCGGCCGGTGCTCGTGTCGGCGCTCGAGACCGCGCTCTCGAAGCGCGAGCCCAAGCCGAAACGGAAGCACGGCAACATCCCGCTCTAACGCGGCTCGAAGGCGTAGTCGACCGAGTCGCAGACGGGCTCGTAGCCGATTTCGGTGTAGATCTTGTTCGACGTCGGGTTCGCGAGGTCGGTGTACAGGAAGCAGAACCGTCGGCCGGCGGCGAGTCTTTCGGCCGACACGGCTGCCGTGACGGCGCTCCCGTAGCCGCGGCGACGATGCTCGGGCGGCGTATACACAGGCCCGATGCGCACACCGTTCGGTGTCTCGCCTCCCCAGCCCGCGAGCGAGACAGGCTCGCCGCCGTTCTTCCAGAGCACGAACCCGCCGGTGCCTTCACGTACGCGGGCGTTGACCGTCTGCTCGGCGCTTCGCACGGGCGATTCCACGTCTCCGAGGGACTCCTCGGCGAACGCCCGGACCCACGAGACCAGGAGCGCCCGGTCGGACTCCGCCGCCGCACGCGCCTGGCCGGGCACGTCGGCTGCCGGTCGTAGCCGCGTCAAGCGGTAGATCCGCTGCTTCATCCGGCGCCGGCAGCGCAGCCCGAAGCGGCCCTTCCATGCTTCCGCAAAAGCGTCGACCTCGGGAACGCCCCCGGTCACCCCGGGCAGTTCCACGTGCTCGCCCGAGAGCGCCTCGGCGAGTGCGGCGAGAACTCCGGCTCCGGCGGGTCGTGCGACCACGAGGTTGAAGGGAGGCGTTTGGAGTGCGGCACCGACGACCCTGCCGTCGTGCTCGACATGCCAGAGGCGATGCTCTCGGTAGATCTGAGGGTGGTCACGCAGCGTGCCGGCGATGCCCAGGATGAGGTTGTGACGGGCCTCGTCATCGAGGAGAAGCGGCCCAGCAGCGGCCAGGAAAGCGGCCGGATCGTCGAGTCGCTTGACGTGCACCGGGTTATCCTATATTTCATAGGTAATGCCTAAGCAGATTCTTACGGCTGCCGAGGCCGCACGGGCGCTCGGGATTTCGCTCGACACGCTTCGGCGCTGGGACCGGGCAGGGAAGATCCGCGTCGAGCGGGATTCCGCAAACCGGCGGGTGGTGCCCGCCTCGGAGATCGAGCGTCTCAAGGGCTCGGAAGGGCCAGAGCAGCTTTCCGCGCGCAACCGCTTCCGAGGGGTCGTCCGCTCGGTCGAGCTCGACGGGCTCCTGGCGAAGGTCGAGATCGACGTCACCGAGCCCGCCCGCGTGGTCGCGATCATCACCCGCGAATCCGCGGAGGAGCTCGCGCTCAAGCCGGGGATGAGCGCGGCCGGCGTCGTGAAGTCGACGAGCGTGATGGTGGAGCGATGAACCGGCGGCTCTTCATCGCAGGAGCGCTGGCGGCCCTGGTCGCGGGGGCCGCGTCGGCGCTGTCACTCGCGGCTCCCGCCCGGGACGACGCGGCAGCGGCGCGCCCCGTCGTCCTCGCGGCCGCCTCGCTCACCGACGTGCTGCCGCGGATCATCTCCGAGGCGAGATACTCGTTCGGAAGCTCGAACTCGCTGGCCGAGCAGATCCGGAGAGGGGCGCCGTTCGACGTCTACCTCTCGGCGAGTCCCGTGTACACGCAGGCGCTCTACCGAGAGGGACTCGCACGCAAGCCGGTCGCGTTCGCGACGAACTCGCTCGTCGTCATCGTCCCGCGTTCGAACCCGGCGAAGATCAAGACGGTGTACGACCTTGCGAAGCGTCCGAAGCTCCGCCTTGTCGTCGCAGGCCCGAAGGTGCCGATCGGCCTGTACACCCGGGAAGTGCTCAAGCGTCTGAAGCTGCTCAGGGTGCTGAGGAAGACCGTGAGTCTCGAGCCGGACGTCAAGGGAATCGTCGGCAAGGTCGCGCTGGGTGAAGCGGACGCCGGCTTCGTCTATCTGACCGACGTCGCGCCTGTCGCCTCGCGGGTGCGGGCGATCCGGATCCCAGCGAAGGCGCAGCCCACCGTCGTCTACGAGTTCGCGATCGCGGCCGAGCCGAAAGACCTGGAAGCAGCGCAGGACTTCGTCATCGCCGTTCTTGGGCCCGACGGGCGCCGCGAGCTCCGCAGCGCACGCTTCGGACTGCCGTGAGACCCACGCCGTTCGCAGCAGTTTTCATCGGTGTGACGGCGCTCTCGCTCGCCTTCCTGCTACTCCCGATTGTCGCCATCTTCGCCGAGCTGTCACTGAGCGAACTTCTCGATGGGCTCACCAGCGAGGTCGCGCTCGATGCGCTGCGGGTCACCGCGGAGACAAACCTCGTGGCGATGGCGCTGATCCTCGTGTTTGGCACCCCGACCGCCTATCTGCTCGCCACCAAGCGGTTTCGTGGGCGGGCGCTGCTCGTCACCGTCGTCGAGCTCCCTCTCGTTCTCCCGCCCGCGGTGGCCGGACTCGGCCTGCTCGCCGCGTTCGGGCGGCTGGGGCTCCTCGGCAGCAGGCTCGACGCGCTCGGCCTTCAAATCGGCTTGGGCACCAAGACCGCCGTTGTGCTCGCAATCACGTTCGTCGCCAGCCCGTTCTACGTGCGAACGGCGATCGCCGCCTTCGACGCTGTCGACGCCGACCTCATCGCCGCCTCGCGCACGCTCGGCGCCGGGCCGGCACGGACGTTCGGGCGCGTCGCGTTGCCACTCGCCTCAGGGGGCCTCGGCGCCGGGCTCGCGCTCGCGTTCGCGCGCGGGCTCGGTGAGTTCGGCGCGACGATCATGTTCGCGGGCTCGCTCCAGGGCGTCACCCAGACGCTCTCGCTCGCCGTCTACCAGGAGTTCGACATCGACTTCGACACGGCGCTCGCGATCGGCGCGCTGCTCGTAATTGCCAGCGCCCTCGTCCTCTTCGCGGCCAAGCTCATTCCGGCATGGACACGCTCCGACTCCACCTCGATCACGGGCTCCGCACCTTCCGTCTCGCGCTAGAGCTCGAGATCGGCGCGGAGACCGTCGCTCTCGTCGGCCCGTCGGGGGCCGGCAAGTCGAGTGTGCTCCGTGCTGTCGCCGGGCTGCTACGTCCAGAGCGTGGCGTCGTTGCGCTGGGCATGGAGAGATGGCTGGACACGTCCCGCGGGATCGACCTTCCGCCGGAACGGCGCCGAGTCGGCCTCGTCTTCCAGGAGTACGCACTCTTCCCGCACCTCGACGTGCACGGGAACGTGGCGTTCGGCGCGCGCGACCACCGAGTCGTGCCCGAGCTCCTCGAGCGCCTTCGGATCACCGGGCTTGCGCGCGCACGGCCGAACGAGCTCTCGGGCGGGGAGCGCCAGCGGGTCGCTCTTGCGCGAGCGTTGGCGCGCGAGCCCGACGTGCTCCTGCTGGACGAGCCGCTGTCGGCTCTCGACGCTCACACGCGCGGCACGGTGCGAGCGGAGCTGCATGAGCTGCTCGTCGGGCTACGCATGCCGACGTTGCTCGTCACTCACGACTTCGAGGATGCGGCAACCCTTGCGGATCGCGTCGGCGTGCTCGTCGAAGGACGCGTCCTCCAGCTCGGGACTCCTCAGGAGTTGGTCGGAGCGCCGAGCGATCCATTCGTCGCGAGCTTCACAGGTGCCAACCTGCTCCTCGGCGTCGCCGGCCCCGGGCGCGATGGCCTGACAGAAGTCGCGCTCGACGGTGGGGGCGTGGTCTGGACCACCGACTCGGGCCGCGGGCGAGTCGCGGTGGCGGTGTATCCGTGGGAGGTGTCTCTGTCTCGTGATGCGCCCGACGACTCGGCTGTCAACCACGTCCGCGCGCCTGTCGCGTCCCTCGTCTCCCTCGGGAACCGCGTCCGCGTAAGGGTCGGACCGCTCACGGCCGAGGTTACAGCCGCGTCGGCGAGACGCCTCCGTTTGGGCGAAGGAGAAGTAGTGGTCGCCTCTTTCAAGGCGACCGGCTCTCGCCTGCTCCCATTCGCGTAGCCTGGCGCCATGCGGCTCGAGGTCTCCCCACGGCTTTCCGAGCAGGAGTTGTCGGCGCTGCGAGGTGCCCTCACGCGAGCGGGTGTCCGCCTCGACGGGCAGCCCGAGGTCTATGCGACCCCGTGGAGGCAAGCTGGCGCGCGCGAGGCCGTGGACAACGAACCCCCTCTCGCCCGCTACGCCCGTTCGCCTCGAAGCACCCGCGGCGCGACACGCGCGTAGTCAAGCCCTGAGACCCACGTCGCGACAAGTGCGACGAGGAGGGCCCACCAGGCGACATCGTCGCTCCAAGCGCCCGCGGCGGCCAGTCCTGCGAC
>Ga0247727_10014714_pt1 | contig 12946 bp, 9 predicted proteins | sample WisWelCaveWW1625_FD_202498 | JGI IMG/M metagenome (GOLD analysis project Ga0247727, IMG submission 202498) | Biofilm microbial communities from Wishing Well Cave, Virginia, United States - WW16-25 | ecosystem: Environmental > Aquatic > Deep subsurface > Groundwater > Cave microbial mat | place...
TCTTGTCCTCCTTGGTTTGTTGTTAACTACTACTTTGACCGGTCTTAACCGCCCGGTCAAAGTAAGGAGGACTGGACATTCAGCATAAAACTCTCCAACCTCTCCAACCTGGCCACTCTAGGGAATCTCTCCGGCCTGTTGTATATTGTAGTATTTGTGGTTGATAACACTGGTATAGAACCAGAAGGGAAGGGAGAAGCATTATGCAAAGTCATTCTTGTGATCATCCTTTAAGCACTTGGCGATGTGCGGCGGCAATTGTCCTGTCCTTTGTCGTGGTGTGCACGAGCGTTGCTGCCGAAGAAGAAACACGCGCAGGCAAACTGGCCAAAAAGAAAGCAGAAAAAACCACAGCACTTGCGCCGTATAAGCCGAACAAAGTTGAAGATCTGGTAATCAAAATCCAGAAATGGGGACTGGTAACCGGTGTGGGTAAAGGCTTTTATCCTATTGCGTTTGGAAGCGCATTTCCAGGCGGCGGCTCTTCATTCGGCGCCGGCTACAGAAGGCTGTTTGCAGATACCGGGGCTTTTGATATTCACGGCGCAATCACGATTGTCAACTATAAGATCCTGCAAACAACGCTTCATTTGCCTCTTGTCGCTCAGGACCGCCTGAAGAGTACGGTCCAATTAAAATATCAGGATGCAACAGAAGTCGCATTTTTTGGAATCGGGAATGCCGGCAGTGAAGCGGACGAAGCAAACTACGCCTATACGCCCAAGAGTGTGAGATTGTCTGAGTCTCTGGAAGTTTCAAAATACATCGATGTTGGCGGCGAAATATCATACGAAGACTACGAGACGGCAGAGGGAGAATCGGGCAGAGTCCCATCGATCGAAGAACTCTTTACAGAGAATGAAGTCCCCGGGCTGGATCTTGATTCCCGGTACATTGTCGGCAGCGTTTTCGCGCAATTTGACTGGCGGCATTCACCCGGATATACAACCAGCGGCGGCTCTTATCGAGTCGATTGGAGCAACTACAGCCAGCAGGAGGGTGACGGGTTCAATTTCAAACGTCTTGACGTGGAGCTGCTTCAACACATTCCTATTTTGAGGGCCAATCAGGTTTTGTCTTTTGGCGGATTGGCCTCTTTCACCGATGTGGAAGAGGGTCAGCAAGTTCCGTATTATCTTTTACCAAAACTGGGCGGCGGAAAGGAGCTTCGCGGGTTCAGTGATTTCCGGTTTATGGATCGCCACCGCATGCTGTTGATTGCCGAATACCGTTGGCTTCCTTCCAAGTTTATGGATATGGCGATCTTTTATGAAGTCGGCAAAGTGGCACCGGAAACAAGTGATCTGAATTTCGAAGATCTTCATGAAAGTTATGGAATCGGAGTGCGGTTTCATACACCTTACGCAACCGCTCTGCGTATTGAATTGGCGCGCAGTAAAGAAGCAACGCGGATCATTTTCAGCGGCGGTCCGTCGTTTTAGGAGGAGCAATCATGATGAAACGATTCAACTATTGCGTGTTCATTCTTGCACTGATTTTAATTACGGGACTTTCAGCCGGCGCGGACTCGAAGTTTTATTCAGATGACCCGATTTTGCAGGAGTCCGATCCTGAAGATGCATCCGGCACGAAAGAATCGGAAATTGATCTGGTTTATGACTTGATGGAAAACCTTTTTTCTAAACCGGGTGATAAGACGCCCAACGTGCGCGCGCAAAACATCAATACGGTTGATGAAGTGCCGGATTCCAGCTGGTACACGAACCGAAATGCACTGACCGTTACAGGTGTCGAAAAGGGACTGGATACAACGGATGGTCCCGCTTCCGGACAATGGACCATCATTGCGGGCAAAAACGATGGAGTCACACCCGGATTTACTATTAAGGATACTGCCGGTACGAAGTGGTTCATCAAGCCGGATCCTCCAGGCTATTTAGGAATGGCCACAGGAGCCGAAGTATCAGCGGGAAAACTCTTTTGGGCGTTAGGATACTTCGTTCCGGAAACGCACATCGCTTCCCTGGATCCGGCCAATCTCGTAATTGGTGAGGACACAAAGATTAAAACGCCTGCCGGGAATAAGAGAAAAATGAAGCAAAAAGACATCGACAAGATGTTGCGCCGGGCGGCAAAAAACCCGGATGGTTCCTATCGCGTGATTGCGAGCAAGGCTCTGGAGGGAGAACCACTGGGCGGTTTCCGTTTTTACGCAACGCGCCCCGACGATCCGAATGATGTCATTCCACATGAACATAGACGTGAGCTTCGCGGGTATCTGGTCTTTGCTGCCTGGCTGAATCACGTTGATTGCAAAGCCCTCCAGTCCATGGATACTTTAGTCCAGCAGAATGGAAAGTCTTTTGTGCGACATCATTTACTGGATTTCAGCTCAACACTGGGAAGCGGAAGTATTTATCCACACGAATTCTGGGAAGGATACGAGTATTTAATGGAAAAGACCGGTCACATCGGAAAAGACGCAATCACATTTGGTTTTATGGTCGAGCCTTACCGTACCGATCCGTTCTTTAATTCACGATCCGTTGGTCGCATGCGTGAAAATAACAAAGACTGGGATCCGGATACGTGGTTTCCGCGCGCTTCAAATGCGGCGTTCCGCCATGCCCGCAATGACGACAAATTCTGGGCCGCTCGCAAGCTGATGTCGATTTCGGATGACATGATTCGCGCGGCAATCAGAGCCGGCCAACTGAATGATCAGGCATCAGAAGATTTTCTGGTCAAAGCATTGAGCGAAAGACGTGATGCCATCGGTCGCAAGTACCTGACTGCGGCTAATCCAGTAGTGGATCCCGTATTAAGCCAGGCTGGAGTTTTAACTTTCGGAAATGCAGCCGTTAGCGCAGGTTTCGCAGGCGCTCCGGAAAACTATCAGACGATCTGGTATCAATATGATAATGCAACCGGTCAGGCAAACAGGATTGGAGGAACTACAGGCACAGAAGCGCGCATCCCGGCGCCACAGGGATTGCCGCAGCAAACAGGAGCCTATGCAAAAGTGGAGATCAGCGCAAAGTCAACACAACACCCTTCCTGGGAGTCTCCTGTCCATGCGTATTTCCTTCGCACGTCCGACGGCTGGAAGCTCGTCGGCTTTGAACGAATCCCGTAGGAGCGGTCATGAACGAAAAATCTGGCAGGAAACTGTTCGACATCCATAAGGAAGAATTAGCTTTTTCCATTCTGATGTGTCTTTATTTCTTTCTGGTCATTACCAGTTTCTGGATCCTCAAGCCGATCAAGAAAGCGCTTTTTATTGATTATTACAAAACACTGGGCGGCCTTGATTTGATGGGCTGGCACATGCTCGGGTCACAGGCGGAATTGATCGCAAAAGTCCTCAACATGGTCCTGGCTGCCGTGGCGGTCGGCGTGTTTACCGTTTTGTGCAGAAAATTTGTGCGACAGCAATTGTCCGTGATTTTTTCGGCATTCTTCATCCTCTGCTTTTTTGTGTATGTGGGATTCTTGAAGGACCCCTCCGGTTGGGGCGTCTGGTCCTTTTATTTGTTTGGCGATCTCTACAACACGATCATGGTCGCAACGTTTTTTGCTTTTTTGAATGACAGCGTTACTCCGGATGCAGCCAAACGTCTTTACGGATTGATTGTTTTCGGCGGTGTAGCGGGCGGAGTAGTAGGCACTACTGCGGTGAAAGCCAGTCTTAAGAGCATCCCAAATCCAATGTGGATGGTCATTCTGGCTGTGGGTACAGTGGTCCTTGTCGTTATTGCCATCGCCGCCGGCAAGCTCGGGCTAAAATTAAGACCGGCTACGAATGTTCCGGAAAATGTTGCTGAACCGGCTGCCGAAAAGAAAGGCAACGCGGCGTTAGAAGGCGCCAGACTCGTATTCTCATCACGCTACCTTCTTTCGATTGTGGCAATCGTGGGCCTGTACGAGATGGTCTCCACTATCATGGATTTTCAGTTCACTTCAACCGTGGAGCATTTCGTGACCGAAAGCACGAAGGACCACTTTGCAACCGTTTACACAATCACAAACGTGACCTCAATGGTGGTACAGCTATTCTTAACGAGCTTTGTGATGCGTCGCTTTGGGGTAGGTATTGCGTTGCTCGTATTGCCGGTGGCATCTCTGCTGGGTTCCTCAGGGTTCTTGCTCCTGCCGATTTTGTTTACAGGAAGCGCGCTGAATACACTGGACAACGCTTTTAACTATTCGATTAATCAGTCGGCCAAAGAATCTCTGTATGTGCCTACAACGAAAGATGAAAAATACAAAGCCAAGGCCTTCATCGATATGTTTGTTCAGCGTTCCGCGAAAGCCGTTGCAGTGGGTTTGAGTCTTCTGATCACTACGCTGGCTTCCGACTTTGGAACGATCAGGTGGCTGTCGTTGCTGACTGTTTTGATTCTCATTGGCTGGATTCTCGCTGCGCGTTTTGCAGGCAAGTCCTTCGATGCAATGACTCGACAGCCCGAAGCCGCCTGATTGAGTGTAGAGTTCGGAGTTCCAGAGTGCTGAGTGCTCAGGCCAGGCTTACAAAAAGGTGTGTCCCTGATGGACTTCACGGATCACGCGGACCAATTTATCTCGTGTCGTATCTTTCAAGAGGTAAGCAGCCGCGCCGGCCTGCACGCTGTTCTGAATGTCTTCGGGGAAATCGTACGCGCTCAGGATGATGACGCGTGCATCCGGATGAGCTTTTCGAATCGTTTTAATGGCATCGATGCCATTCATGACCGGCATGCTCAAATCCATCAGAGTCACATCCGGAGCGCAGCGGTCGAATGTGTCAACAGCGAGCTTACCGTTTGAAGCCTCTCCAACGACCTGCATATCGGGCTGAATATTGAGCAGTCTGGACATGGCTTCCCGAATGTGGTTGTGATTATCCACGACCAGGATTTTGATTCGCTTACCTTCCATTCTGGTTTCTTCTTCCGCCATAAGAATAAGCGCTCCTGCTGATTCCGGTATGGTCCTCAAGTTACAGCTCAGAATACAAAAGGTAGTTTACTTTGCAGTCCAACTTGAGTTGGAGAAGAATCTATAACTTAAGATAGAGACTCGTGGACAATGACTATTCCAGATGAACCAGACCGCGCTTGAGGGCGACAGAAACAGCCTGTGTTCTATCGGTCACATTCAGTTTGGACAGGATGTTATTGACGTGTGATTTGACAGTCCCTTCGGAGATGCCCAGGTTGTCACCGATTTCTTTGTTGCTTTTTCCCTGAACGATCAGTTTCAGCACTTCGAATTCGCGGGCGGTCAGCTCGTTGCCTCCCACTCGTTCAGCGAGCCTGTCGGCAACTTTGGAAGGAATACACCTTTCGCCGCTGTGCACTCGTATGATGGCGGAAAGCAGTTCATTCCTTGGAGAATCCTTCAGTAGATAGCCTCGTGCTCCCGCCTGAATCGCCTGATAGATGTCTTCTTCATGATCGAAGCTGCTCAGAATGATCACGCGGGCGTTTCCAAATTCGCCACGTATGCTCTCGATCGCCTGCGCCCCGTTCATATCAGGCATTCGCATATCCATCAAGGTAATGTCAGGACGAAGCTTTCGATACATCTCCAGCGCCTCTTTGGCGGATCCGGCTTCACCCACCATTTCCATTCTTTTGTCGGTGCTGATGATTCTTGCGATTCCTTCCCTGACGACCGGATGGTCATCCACAATCATCACGCGTATCAAATTTGATTTGGTTACAGGCATTCTGCTGATTTTATTCTATTGCCGGGAATTGTTCCAGTAAAATAGTGAGGATGGTTGTCACAAAGGCTGAAGGTTCGGAGCAATCGAGGGCCTTTTCGGAAATAAGATTGCGCCGGCGAACCGTTCTAAAAGAAGGACTGTTTTACGCGGAAGGGGAACAGGTGGTCAAGCGACTCCTGCATTCGAATGTAGAAGTAGTTTCAATGTTCATGACGCCTGAATACTTTGATCAATTCAAGGAAATCCTTGAAGTCAGGTTGTCAAAGTCAGCAACGGTCCTGCTGGCCGATAAGATATCGATGGAAGAGAAGGTGTTGCTGAAGCTGAATCAGGGGATACTCGCGCTTGGAAAGATCCCTGAATCTATCCCCCCGGACGAAGTGATCGCTCGCGATCCGTTACTGCTGGTCGCGCTGGACGGCATTGACCATGCTGTGAATGTTGGAACGATTCTACGAAGTTGCGCTGCTTTCGATGCAACGGCTGTTCTTGTGGATGATCGAAGCGCCCATCCTTATTCCTTTCGAGCGATCAAAGCATCCATCGGTGGAGTGTTTTTCGTGCCGGTTATTCGTTGTAGTTCTTTGCCTGAGATTCTGATGCGATTCCGAAGAGTGGCAGACGGCCGGATCATAGCGGCCGATCCGGCCGGAACGGTCGCTATCGAATCGGCGGACTTTTCCGGAAAATTGTGTCTTGTGCTCTCCAACGAACATTCGGGGCTTTCATCGCAAATACTCAGCCTTGTGCCGTTGCGCGTTTCTATTCCCCTGTCCCGAAAAATGGATTCGTTGAATGTTGCCGCGGCTGCCGCCATCTTTCTGCATAGAATTCAAAATGTGAAAACAGCGGCTTCTAAGACCGATTAAACTGAAAGCCGTGAAACTCGACTATCAGTTCTCAGATGTACTTTTAAAAAGGAAAGAATCACCGATATCGGTCTTTCACCAAATGATGCCTCTGGAACACTTTGGAAGCCCGGATCAATCTTTTCGAGCGATGACAATCGCAGACAGGCCCATAAAGTGCGCGATAGGCCGTTCGAGCTTCAATAGAGGCACAACCAGGTTGAATCGACTGCAGAGCTGTTGCGGCAAGTTGGGACGTTTCAGGATTTTTCCATAAAGAAACCATCCGAGCATTCCAACAACGTTGACGTATTCTGCCTTCAAAATCGTGAAGGCCGCGTTTCGTACGATGCGACTGATGGACCCTCTGGTATAACGTCGATAGTGACCGAATGATCGATCCATGGAACCGTACAGAAGTTGCATAGCCGGGACCATCAAGACGAGATGGCCGCCCGGTTTTAATCGCTGATGCAGGCATTCCAGCGCGCGTTTGTCATCCTCCAGATGCTCGACAACATTCAGTATGACGATTGTGTCAAATAAGATATCCCCGGGGAATGGATCGAATACATCCCATTGTAAAACCCTGTCAAACTCATTGCGCAGCCTTTCAACCAGCCTGGAATCCAATTCCGAAACGTAGTATTCTTCAGCGCTTTTACGCGCCCATTTTGCAAAATTCCCAATTCCTGTTCCGATCTCCAGCGTCTGTCCCCGGATGAAAGGGCTGACACGTTGAGCAAGCCACCTGTAGTAATCGCCTGCCTGGCTGAGCGTTGTCAGACTTTCGCAAATTGCATCCTGTGTTTCCGCGTGCATGAGTGCAACATAGTATCATATAGGATTGCAGATTTTAGATTCTAGATTGCAGATTGAAGCGGAACTTTCGTTCCGTTCGGTTCGTATATGTTAGCGGCATGGAAGCTTTAGCCGGATCGCGTTTTGGCCCTTATGAAATCGTAACACCGCTCGGTACCGGTGGGATGGGCGAAGTGTTCCGCGCGAAGGACCCGCGCCTTCACCGGGATGTTGCGCTGAAAATTCTGCAGACGGAATCGATCGGAGATCCGGACCGGCAACGTCGCTTTTTAATGGAAGCCCGGGCGGCAAGCGCCCTGAATCATCCGAATATTCTTGTTGTCTATGATGTGGGCACCGAAAACGGGGTGCCGTTTATCGTTTCAGAGTTAATTGACGGCGAATCCTTGCGGGAAGTGATCCGGAACGGCCCGGTACCCGTTAAACGTTTGCTTGATATAGCCATACAGATTGCTGATGGACTGGCGGCCGCACATGAAGCCGGAATCATTCACCGGGACCTGAAGCCGGAAAACATTATGATCACGCGCGACAATCGCGTAAAAATTCTGGATTTCGGACTTGCCAAAACAGTGATTCCGAACGGTTCAGACAACGAGCAAACCAGGACATCTTTCCTGACAGGTCGCGGTGTTATGGTCGGCACAATTGCATATATGAGCCCCGAACAGGCACGCGCCAGAGAAATCGATTTTCGATCGGACCAGTTCTCGTTTGGATTAATTCTGTTTGAAATGGCAAGTGGAAAAAGGGCTTTTCATAAAGACACTCCGGTGCAGACATTGTCTGCAATCCTGACCGAGGAAGCGCCTCCGCTAACATCGCTCAATCCAAAGCTCCCGGGTCCGCTTCGATGGCAAATTGAACGTTGTCTGGAAAAAGACCCGCGCGAACGATACGGAGCCACCATCGATCTGTATCATGAATTGAAAAGCCTTCGCGATCATCTTTCGGAAACGTCATTTGCAACCGATCCCGCACTGAGGCTCCGTCCGTTCCGCAAGACCCGGCAGAAAGTCTTTGCCGCCCTGCTGATACTCTTTGGTCTTGTTGCAGGCTTTGTGGGTGGCCTTTTCTATCCACTTCCTGATCAAACCGGACAATACTCGTATACACCGCTCGCCACCAATGAAGGATTCGAGTCCTATCCGGCATGGTCTCCGGATGGAAAATCCGTTGCGTATATCGCCGAAGTCGGTGGAGTGCTCCAGATTTTCACAAAATCACTTCAATCCGGCAACGCAGCTCAGATCACCCGTTCAGAGCGTGATTGTTTCATGCCGATCTGGTCTGCCGATGGAGCGAGTATTTATTACGTGAATTACGGGATGGAGGGTGGAAAAAGCGATCTCTGGGTGGTTAGCGCTGCAGGTGGATCTCCGCAAATGGTTCAGGAAAATGTAATGTCGGCGGCCCTTTCACCTGATGGACAGTCTCTTTTCACGTTTAGAAATGAAACCGAAAGCGGTTTTGCTTTTTCTCTCTGGCATGCTTCACCACCGGCGGCCAAGCCCCGTCGCTTTCTCAAACCTCCGTTTGATACGCAACGTTTTGTAGATGCTTCCATGCTCTTTTCCCCGGATTCCAGCCAGATCATCGCAAGGCTCAATCAGGATAAACGACCCGAGTTCTGGCGGATTCCGTACCCGGATGGAGATCCCGTAAAGATCGATTTTCTCATGAGTCATGAAATTAAGGGCTTTAGCTGGTTTCCGGACGGTCGTCACGCTGTGATTTCCGGTTCCATGGCCGATGATCTCCAGTCGTCTCATCTATGGCTGCTGGACACCAGAACGGGTTCCACAAAACCAATCACCGGCGGAATTTCCAGCGAGATCGTTCCCGCTGTTTCACCGGACGGGAAAAAGATTGCTTTTACTGCCTTTGAAGGGCAACGCGATGTTGTTGAAATCAGTCTCGACGGCACCATTAAGGATCTGGTGGCAACGGACCGTGATGAAAAAGCCCCTGCCTGGTCACCGGGCGGAAATCAATTCGTTTATGTATCCAACAGAAACGGAAAAGATGAAATCTGGATGAAGAGCATGCTGGAAGGATCGGAACGCCCTTTGATTACCGAAAAAGATTTTGGAAGCGAGCCAACCCAACTGTTCTCACGCCCTTCTTTTTCGCAGGATGGTCAAAGAATTGCGTATCATCGTTCGGCGAAGGACGGTTCGGCAGTATGGGTTTCGCACATCTCCGGCGGCGCTCCCGTACGTTTGAACGATGAAAAGCACGACCAGTTTACTCCTACATGGTCTCCTGATGGAAACTGGATTGCGTATATTCTATTCTCCGGAGGTAAGTTTAGCGTTGCTAAATCCCGCATAGGCGCTCGTGGTAACTCCACGATCATCAAACAGGACATTATTTACTTTCAGCCCCAGTGGTCACCCGCAGGCGATTGGATCAGCTATCAAACTGAAAATGGACTGCATCTTGTTTCCCCGGACGGACGAAACACGAGACTCGTCAGTAAGGATTTGTGGCTGACAAACGGTTGGTCTGGAGACGGGAAAATCATGTACGGCATTCGCCAGACTGATTCACGAAGGTTGACGGTCGCTTCCATTGATGTTGCTACAGGTGAAGAAAAAATGATCGCAGATCTCGGTCCTTCTCCCGCTTTGCTTGGAGGGCCGGGACAAACCATCATTGGCTTCAGCATGGCTCCTGATGGAAAACGCTTTGCCACTTCTCTGCTTCGGGCAAAAGGCGATCTCTGGATACTGGAAGGATTTAAACCATCCACATCGTTTCTTGACCGAATAAGATAGTAACTTTCCGCGCCCGCCCTCCTGTTCATGGGATTTCTTCACAGTTCTCCCTCCCGTCAGACCACCCTGTGTTATGCTATAACGAACAACATGGGTGGCATTCCGGATCAGATCGGCAAGTACAAAATCGAGTCGCTGCTGGGACGCGGCGGTATGGGTGAAGTCTTTAAAGCTCAGGACAGCGCTCTCGGCCGCTACGTTGCGCTCAAAATCATGCGCGGCCCGGCTCTCGATGACGTAAACGCGCGCGAGAGATTCATTCGTGAAGCACAATCCGCCGGTGGTTTGCGACATCCGAATATCGTTACGGTTTACGATCTGGGCGAATTTGAAGACCGCATGTTCATTGCCATGGAGTTTATTCACGGAGAAGATCTGGAGCATTTGATCAAGAAAAAATCTCCACTGACACTCGAAGATAAGTTCAGCATCATGATTCAGGTAGCGGAAGGTGTCGGATACGCGCATAAACATCAGATTGTTCATCGCGATCTGAAACCTTCCAACATTCGTATCGATGATCAGGGAATCGCAAAGATCATGGATTTCGGTATTGCTAAACTCGAATCATCCAACATGACTGCGTCCGGGACCGTGATGGGCACACCGTACTATATGTCTCCAGAGCAGGTCCGGGGAATGAAAGTGGATGGTCGAAGCGATATTTTTTCGCTTGGCGCGATTCTTTATGAATTGTTTGCTTATCGAAAAGCTTTTGAAGGCGAGCTCGCTACGGTTTTCTTTAAGATCGTTCAAGAGCAGCCACCTCTCATTCAAGAACATTTAAGTATTCCGGCAGAACCGATACAAAAGATGATCGACGTGTGTCTGGATAAAGACAAGGCAAAACGCTATCAGACAGTCAACGATTTTATTGAAATGCTACGGAAGGCCCATCAGTTCTATCTGGAGAAAGGTCTGGTCAACGTTACCGGGTTAAAGACGGATCCGCAGGAAAATCTGGATACCTACAGGATGGCTCCGACTCCTGCCGCTGTGAAACCGCGGTCCCTGACGAATCCGCCGTCGTCATCGGCTCCCACACAAATGATCCCGGCGCCTTCGTTGCCCGCTTCACAGGAAGGATCTGCGCCAACGGTGATGCTGCAGAAACCTGCTCTTCAAAAAGAAGGCCCTCCTCCAGTCCCTGAAATGAAGTCCTTGCCGTCGATTCAGTTGCCGACAGTGGCTGAAACCGCGCCCAGACCGGTTCCCAGTAAGGCGCCCTGGATTGTGATTACCGTGGTGGTTGCCGCCTTGATTGGCAGCGGTCTGGCTTATTTTCTTTTTTTCCGTGAGGAGGAGCCAAAAGTTGAAAATATTGTTCCTCCACCATCCAAACAGGAAATTCAACAAAAAGAGGAAACTCTTCAAAAGCCCCCGGTTGAAAGGGAACAACCTCCGCCACCTCTTCCGGTAGTAGATCCTCAAATCGCGATTGCAGAAGCAAAATCACTGCACCAGCAGGGAAAGTATGCCGATGCAGTTCAGATATATGTGAAGGAACTGGAAAAAACCCCCTCAGATGCCAATCTTCATTTTCTGATGGGCGTTTCCAAAAAGAGCATGGGGAAAAATCAAGAAGCCCTTCTGGAATTTGAAAAGGCTGTTGAGCTTGATGACCGGCAATTTCAGTCGTGGGAGCAAATTGGATTTCTTTTAATCAATCGAATGGATTACAGAAAAGCGGAAAACGCTTTCATTAAAGCCACCACACTGAAACCGGACTCTGCTTCGGGATGGGAAGGACTGGCGCAAACCTATTTTTATCAGCAAAAACGTTCAAAAGCTGAAGAGGCATACACGAGACTGCTTGAGCTGGAACCCGCCAACATTACGGCCGCCTATAACCTGGGACTCATTCAACTGGACCGCGATAAGGAATCAGCCAAGCAATCGTTCAAAAAAGTAATCGAGTTGAATCCAAACTTTGCCGAGGCTTACAACAATCTGGGTTCAATCTATCTTTTCGAAGGAAATGTGGCGGAATCGATACAGGAGAACGAGAAAGCACTGCAACTCAAGCCCGATCTCGCGTCTGCTCATTATTCGTTGTTTAAAGCCTATGAGCTTCAAGGCAACCGCGCGAGCGCGGCCGATCACCTGAAAAAGTATCTTGACATAACAGGCGATGATGATCCTGCTCTTAAAGAGAAGCTTCATCAGCTGAGCCGGTAACACATCGTTGCGGACGCAATGAAACCGGAAACGCCCTTCAGAACTTACAATCATTACTTGCGTGACCGTTATGGCGAGCGCGTGAACAGGGTGTCGCTGAATGCCGGTTTCACGTGTCCCAACCGCGATGGGACCCGGGCTGTGGGCGGGTGCATCTATTGCAACAACGAAAGCTTTAATTTCAGCCCGAAGAGCAGTCTGGCTGATCAACTTGCTGCCGGTATTGAAAAGGCGCGCAAGCGGTACGGAGCGCGTAAGTTCATCGCTTATTTTCAGGCCTATACCAACACCTACGGGTCACCGGAAATTCTATACGATGCATATAGTACTATATTCGGTTTTCCGGAGATCATCGGCCTCTCCATCGGTACCCGCCCCGATTGTGTGCCGGAGGAAGTGCTGCGGGTGATAGAGCCGTTTGCGAAAACTCATGAAGTCTGGATCGAATACGGACTCGAATCCAGCAATGACGAAACGCTTCGCAAGATAAACCGTGCCCATACTTTTGCCGAGTTTCGCGATGCGGTGCTGCGCACGGCAGGGCGGGGAATCCGGATCGCCACCCACATCATCATCGGCTTTCCCTGGGAAGATGAAGCCACGGTGATGCAGACGGGACAGGATATTGCGCGACTGCCGGTGGATGC
>Ga0247727_10014715_pt1 | contig 12945 bp, 20 predicted proteins | sample WisWelCaveWW1625_FD_202498 | JGI IMG/M metagenome (GOLD analysis project Ga0247727, IMG submission 202498) | Biofilm microbial communities from Wishing Well Cave, Virginia, United States - WW16-25 | ecosystem: Environmental > Aquatic > Deep subsurface > Groundwater > Cave microbial mat | place...
GGCTTCAGCGTGGTGGGCGTCGAGACGTTTTCGATGCGTACGGTAAATCTTCTTTCCGGTGTGGAGGTGACCGTCACGCGAATGACCTCATTGACCGCCGGGTAAGTGAAACCGTCATTGACGAGACGCACCAACCGGTTGAGATCGACCGGGCCGGTGTTGGCGCCCGTTTGACGCTGCACTTGATGCGGCCCGACCCCCGGCTCCTCGTTGGCCTCCGTGCCGGCATCCCAAATCATGAGTTGATTCGTCAGGTCACCGGAGATCGGCATGCCGTTCGTGTTGAACAAAGCGATGCCGTTTTCATCGGGAGCGTAAACAAGATCATTGGAAGGCACGAACATCGTGGCGAAAGAAAGCCGTGCTCCGGGAATCGCGCTGAATTGAAACTCGTACGCACCGCCCGGCCCAATCGGCCCCGGCGCGGTTGCGCCAACCGGCGTGTTGAAAAATCCGCTGGCGGTAAACTTGTGGACCTGTGAGACGTCTTCGATAAGAACTCTGAAAGTCGCCCTCGGCTGAGCCGCCCCGGTGAATGCTATGAAGAAGGATAGCAAAAAGGGCGCGTAAAATTTTCGCATGACAGACTTCTCCTGTTTTGGTTAATGAGAAATTGAGTGAAGGGGAAACGATAAATTGTGCGCCTTCCAATTAACCAAAACACTATCACGGAAGTATCACGCGGAAGTCAATAAAGCATAAAATTTTCAGTAGGTTTCGTTTGGCCGTACAGGCTGTCATTGGAGCGAAGCGAGGAATCTGTTTGGAAATCAAAAACAAAACGCCAAGCGCAAGCATTTTGATTTGTATTACAAGTTTCGTTTTGCACAGAGCAATTTGCAAATGATCCCGGGGCTGCACAATTGGGGCTTGGATTTCTTATTCATCATGCGACCGCAAGTTTGATTAGCATCCGAAGTGCGAAGCTTTAGCTTTGCGATACAGTTGTCGCACGCGCCGCTTCTTCCTCCTGTTTGCGCGCCAAGCCGGCGCGACCATCATAACGCAAAAACTTTGGCAAAAAAAGCGCGAGCACACCGCTGCCCAGAACGCATAAGATTCCGCCGGAAACCACAGAAGTACGAGCACTGAACAAGCTCGCCACCAAGCCCGCTTCGGCGTTGCCGAGCAAGGGGCCGGTGGTATAGCTGATCATTTCAATGCCGGCGAGCCGCCCCCGCAGATAATCGGGAATGGTTTGATTCCACATAGTCATGCGAAACAAGCCACTGATCATGTCGGCTGCACCCGCAAGCGCGAGCCAGAACAGCGCAAGCCATAGACTCTCGGCCAAGCCGAAAGCAATGATGGCAACACCCCAAACGGTTGCGGCAATGGTGATCGCCAATCCGTGTTTGTGAATGCGTGTGCTCCAACCGGAAATAAACGAAGCGAGGAGCGAGCCGACCGCTGGCATCGCGTAAAACCATCCCACCACTGCGCCGCCATAATGTTCTGCCATGGCCGGAAACAGCGCCATGGGCATGCCGAAGAACATTGCGTTCAAATCGATCAAATAACTTCCCATCAGCTCGGGGCGGCTCTTGGCATAGCGCAGGCCTTCTGCGATCGTTTTGAGACTCGGGCGCATGGCATTGACCGGAGGCGGCACGGTTTGCATGAGCCACAGCGTAACGAGAGATAAGATGAAAGTGGCGCCATCGATGCCGTAAGCCAACGCAGCGCCGAGCTTCGTCGCAAGAAATCCGCCTAGCGCTGGTCCCGCAATGCTGCTTACACTCCACCGCAATGAAGAAAGAGCTGCAGCCGCCGGCATCAATTCCAGCGGCAGCAAGCGCGGAGTGATGGCCTCGCGCGCCGGTCGTTGCAAGCCGTTAAAAGTTGCGAATAAAGCCGCGATCACAAACAGCACCCATACCCTTGGTTGCGGCAGCAAGGCATTGGCGATCAGCGCCATGCAGCACATTGCCATCGCCAGTTCCGTGAGCCAAAGCAAGCGGCGCCGATCGACGTAATCCGCCATCGCGCCGCCGATGAATCCCATGGTCAGCATCGGCACAAACTCCACTAAGCTGAGCATGCCCACCCCAAACGAGGACTTCGTAAGTTGATACATTTGCCAGGGCAGAACCACGTAGGTCATCATCGAGCCGAAGGACGAGACCGCTTGCCCGATGAATAGCAAACGATAATCACGCGAGTAGTTTAACGGAGTGAGATCAACTGTAAGGCCGCTGAATAGCCGGCGCCAACGCGGAGGGTTTGATTGTGGCGCTTGGAGCTTTGCGGTGTCCGAGCTGGGTTCGAGCGCTTGGTGCTGATTCAATTGAACTATTCCAAAGGGAGATGAGCTGTTGCCTCTAAAAAATTTTCTTTTGGGAGAACATTACAAAGCTTCATCGGCTTTTCATATCGATCTTCTTGATCCCGAGGCGAACCAGACTTACAGTTTGCGGCCCCGGACGCTGGTCGAACAACTGGCGGCGCTTGGCAAGGAAATCGAATGGATCATCATCGACGAGATTCAAAAAATTCCCAAATGAAATAAATCGGCTGCAATCGTATGCCAGGAAAGACTGGCGGCTTTCCTATCTGCGCACGAAAGACGGCGTTGAAATCGATTTGATCATCGAACGTCCGGGGCTTAAACGCGCTCTCGTCGAGATAAAATCACCCGCGCAAGTCGCCGAAGATGATGTGGGCGCCCTGCAACGCGTTGAAAAAAATATTTCTACTAGTGAAGCCTTTTGTTTTTCCCTTGATCCCATACCAAAGAGGATCGGCGCGGTGAGGTGCTTTCCCTGGCAGCGTGGACTTGAGGAGATCGGGCTGTGATCGAGGCCGAATTACCGCCGTATTGAAGGCCCCGCCATCGGCAATTCAAACGAAAAAGCTGTTCCAACATTGACCGCGCTTTGCAAACTTCGAGGCCGTCCAGTTTCGGCAGCATCAAATCCAGAATGACCGGCGCATATTCCTGCTCAGTTATCGTTGTAGAGATCGTTTCATGCGTTCGCGCGCTTGAGGGGAAAGAGAAGAGGTGGGAACAGGCGGTTCGTTCGCCGTTTGCGTCTCGTGTTGGTGGGCAAGCTCTCGCATAAGCTGCAGTTGTTTGAAATACCGCAAACACCACGCACAAACCATAAAGTGCAGCTTCATTTCAATCCGTTGGCGCAGCGCAAATTTTCTTTCCATGGTATCCGAGGCCATACGCGTCACTTCTTTGCAAGTGGGCAACCGCCGCGCCAGCCATTCAATCACCGTTTGTTTCATTTTAATCATCATTCAATCTCATTTTATCATTTGCCACTCTCGTTTCTCACCAAGCCATTCTGCCTCTAATCGAAATGACGAGGCGACCTCGCGCAACGTTTAGTCGGAGGCCGGCCTCAGAACCTTACAGACGTATGATTATAATTCGGCCACCTCACAATAAACTTTGATCGCGCCTTTGGCCGTTGTCAGCTTGTCGAGCAACTCCTGATAATTCCCCAACCCTTTGACCGGATGTGTGAGCAGGCGTTTCAACCAGCCGCGATATTCCGCCTCGGCATGCGCCAGGTCTTTCACGCCCATTTCGAAATATTCGCGATTGGCGTTGACCGTGCCGACCGTCACTTTATTACCCAACACGTACTCGAGGTTGATTTTGTCCGCCGGCACTTCGATCATTTTGTTGCCGCCGGTCACGCTCGAAAGCACGAGCACGCCGTTTTTGCCGAGCGCTTGCATGCTTTCAAACACCACCGCGGACGCACCCGTGGCTTCAAAGATAATATCGAACGGGCCGTATTTCTTCGCGCCTTCAAGAAGCGGCAAGCTGGCAGTGGATTCATATCGCGCGCCGAGCGCTTCGATCAATTCCGAATTTAGATAAGGCTTGGGGCTGCGGCCAAAGGCCGTCACTTCCAAACCGCGCAAGCGCAGCACGAGTGTGGCGAGCAAGCCAATGGTGCCGGCGCCCATCACCGCTGCTTTGCGGGGACGCCACACGCGCAAGCGGCGCTGAATTTCGTAGGCCTGCGCAATGCCTTTCTCAACGACGGTCGTAGGCTCGAGCAGCACGCCAACCTCTTTCAAGCCGCGCGGAAATTTCACGATGTATTCCGGATCATCGACGTAGTATTCGGCAAGAAAGCCGTGGCGCAAATTGATGCCGCGCTCAAAATACATGTCGTCGGTAGTCATGTCGTACGTGCCGATCTGATCGTAAATCGATTGGCCGGGACGGCGCACGGTCGCGACCACATAATCACCTTTCTTTAATTCCGTGACATTCGGCGCAACCTCTTCCACGATGCCAAAGGATTCATGGCCGGTGATGAGATAATCATAGCCCGGCGGCGCGGCGCCATATTCCGCGGCATTGATCTCTTTGTCCGTGCCATCCACACCCACGCGCAAAACTTTCACCAACACGCCGCGCCCGTTGGGAATTTCGGAAACTTTCGGCTTTGGCGCTTCGCGCAGATGCATGGAATTGGGTTTTCCTGGAATAACGGCGATCGCTTTCATCTTTTCTCCTTGAGATACAAAGACCACAATAGCAAATTTGTTAAGAGGCTAGGCGATTTACTGGAGGTTGGTCGTTTAAGCAAAATATTCCTTACAAAGCTTTTTTATATGACTGCCGCTTTTCAACGTTATGACGAAGAAGCGGCGACGCGGCGCTGTGATCAGGTACTCGAGTTTGATCGCGCGCAATCAAATCCCGAACGAATCGATGCCCTTTTGGGTAAAGGCATGATCATGCACAAAAGGGATCCGAAGCGGGCGGAACAATATTATTTGGAGTGCTTGAACTTTGGCGACGCCGATTTGATTCCGGTTGTCCTTAATAATCTTGGCGTCATCTGTCTAGAACCGGACAAGATTCAGGATCGTTGCGTTTTTCTCGGTTATGGTGAGTTTTGGTCGTCCGCTCTTGCCGAAACCGCGCGCCAGTCGATCGACTCAGTCGAGGCGCTCAAGATACCTGGCTCACGTGACGTCATCATGATGCAATTGGCGCAAGGCATTAAGTTGAGTAAATTTCATTTGAAGAGCTGATTTTATTAAGTCGAGAAGAAATCGGTCTTTTAGTTTTTAGTTTACCTCTCCGCCACCTGTGGCGCCACGGTGTGCGCCCACAAAAACGCCAGATCATCCTCGCTCAACTCTGCAGCATATTCAGATTTGATCCGCACTTCATATCGCACCGCGGCCCACAGCGCGAAGGGCGCCAAAGCCGGATCAAAAGATTATCCCCTGACACGGCTCAATGCGCGCCGCATCAATTCCGCATTCTCTTTTTCATAAGCATACAAGCAAGCAATCTCAGCCACCGTGCCGGCTTTTTGCTTGAGCAGTTCCACGGCGCGCTGCAGCCGCAGCGAACGAATGAATTGGCTGGCAGATTGATTGGTGAGCGCCTTGTTTCCGAACAGCATTTTGTGTAGAAAGCCGGGAAAACCCGGTTTTGAAAAATCCCCCCACGGGAGGCGGACGTTTCCAAAAAATTTATTGGAAACTGACTTTCTTGTGAAAGTGCGACTCACCCTCACCTCACCAAAATCATTTTCTTCGTCATTGAGAAATCTCCGGCATGCAGTTGGTACAAATACTCGCCGGAAGCGACGCTGTTGCCGAAATCATCTTTGCCCTCCCAATTCAATTTGAATCGCCCGGCGGGCTGTTGCGCGTCGAACAGCGTTCGAATGAGCTGCCCGGCTAAATTATAAATCGCGACTTGTACCCGGCCCGGCCGCGGCAATTGATATTCGATGGTGGTTTCGGGATTGAACGGGTTGGGATAGTTGCCGAGCAAGGCGTACTCCGTTGGCAAGCCTTGTGATGGCTGTTCCGCAACCGCAGTTGGCACTTCGGTGGGGTGAATTTCAATATCGTCCACGCTCCAACCCGGGGCGGTACCGCTGGCGTCAGTGACGAGGCGAAACCGAATTCTCACCTCGCTGAAGCCCGGCCCGCAAAACTGTGTGAGCGAGCGCAAATCCTGCCGCCACGTGAGGCGCCTGCCGGTGAAGCCTTCTCCGAGTTGAGCCCAGGTATTGCCGCCATCGGCGCTCGCTTCCACGTAGCCAAGATCATTGCTTTGAAAGTTGTACGAAGACCAAAACACCAGGTGCACCGCGTTCAGCCTGGAAAGATCGAAGCTGAAGTTGTAGACGACCGCGCTGTTTACGTTGTTGTCATAAACCCCTTGCGGGCTGTCATCCATGTTGAATTTTCCGGTATGGGCGCGGCCCTGTAAAAGTCCCCAACCGGTAGTGGAAGTCCATTTGCCAAAGCCGGCTTCGAAATCATCCATGAGATTGGATACTCTGGCCTCTGCTCGCAATGTATCATTGAAAATGTTCTCATCGTTGGTTAATCTCGTGGTGAAGAAAGAAAACCGGTAGCTTTTCTCGTCAAAGGTACGCCAGTTTTTGAAGGTGACTTCCCGTGTTGCGAGGCTTTGCACAAGCGCGAGGTCTTGTCTGTCCGAATAAACGAGCACCCCGGCAGAATCAATCTGACAAGTGACGGAAAGATTGGACTCATCATTCAAGCCGGCATTCATGAGAGTTACCTTCGGTGCAACATTCGCGAGTATGGGTGCTCTCCGCAAGTGCTCTGGAAATGAAGCAACCATCACGTCGTGCGTCAACGGAGTATTGGCATAGCCAATGGAATGTTGATTTGTTCATCAACACCGATATACCAAAGCCGGTATTTTTGGCCGTCAAAGAGAACGCGAGGATGTCCGACTCCCTGGCGTTCCCAGCTTTGTCGTGGTGCTCCAATGAATATAGGATTGGTAGGGTCTTTACCCCAACGAACACCGTCTGAAGAAGTCGCGTGCCCGATGCCAGGACCAGGAAAGCCATCGTACCACATATGATATGTCGTACCATCGAAATGCACGTCGGGTAGAAAAAGGATGTCAGAGTCCCAAGTTCCTAAAGTGCCGACATCCAAGATCGGATTGTTTGCATGTTTTGTCCATTGTATGCCATCAGAGGACGTGGCATACCCAAAGCGAAAGCGATTGCCGTCGGAACCGGTATACCACATTTTGAAACTGGTTCCGTCAAAAAGCACAGTGCTTGGAAAACCTCCTTGATCGTCCCAGCTCCCGGCCGGGCCACCCTGTAAAACCGGATTCCCTGCATACTTCGTCCAAGTGATACCATCGGATGAAGTCGCATAACCAGTCGCAAAAGATGTTTCTGACTGGGAGGTGCCATCATACCACATATGATAGCGCGCGCCATCAAATATGACGACGGGCTCGAAGAGTCCTTCTTCTTCAAAGCCGCCGGAGGTTGGGGTTAATACGGGATTGTTGTTATGTTTGATCCATTGCGTTTGAGGCCATGCCGAGGTTGGAAGCAATGCAACAAATAGCACCAACAACAGAGCCGTGATGGCTACGTCGCGCAGCCGGTTGAAACGGCAAATTCGACGCAAGTTTGAAAACGCCCGCGAAAGCAGTTTCGGTTTCATGGCGATTCCTCCTTTTGGAATTTTGATGATTTGATGTGTGGGAGCTTTACGCCAAGTTATCAAAACACCGAGGAGAAATCTTTCACGTATGTCGCAAAGGTTTTAACTTATGTCGCAGGGAGGCCGCTGGGCAGCATAAAGCGCTCTTTTAGCTTTGAAACGGTTCTTGTTCGCTCGGTACAGAATGCTTATATTTGTATGAATGATTTCACCATGTTTTGAGGAAATATGTTATGCCGTTTGAGCCTAAACTCTATCGGGGGTTCGAGCACGAAACCATGGCAGCCAAGATTCGCGGCTTCTTGCAATTTACGCCCGGCGAACGGTTCGAGCAGATGGTTGGCGCGATTGAACTTGCTTTGCTGGCGCAACAGTCACTAAAGGAACAACATGCTCGAAAGATATCTCGACCTGCTGCGAGCCCTGCACGAAGCGAAAATTAAGTATCTGGTTATCGGCGGGTTTGCCGCGATCATGCACGGCATTCCTCGCTTCACCAAGGATTTGGACCTCGCCATCGTCCCCGAGCTTTCTACCTGCCAGGCGATATTGGAAGTTTTGAAAAGTTTACGCTTCGGCACCGCCTATTTAACTACACCGGAAGACTTGGCGAAAACCAAAGTCACTATTTTTGAAGACTACTTGCGCCTCGATATTTTGACCGAAGTGAAAGGGCTGGATTTTGATGCTGCATGGGAACGGCGAGAGGTTGCGGAGGTAAAAGGTGTGCCCATCAATTTAGTAACACTGAATGATCTGATAGTTCTCAAGCGCGCCGCGGGCCGTAAAGTCGATCTGGAGGACGTGGAATATCTTGAGAAAATTCGCGCGGGCGAGATATGAGCGTCTCAGATGAGATAATCATCTGCGCCGATTTCCAAGCCTTGCACTTTGCTGTCGCGATCGGCTTTGGCGGTGAGCATGATGATCGGCACGTGGCTGGTCTTTTCGTCGGTTTTCAGAATGCGGCAAAGCTCGTTGCCGTCGCGTTTGGGCATCATCACGTCGCTGATGATCAAATCAGGAATGATCTCCAAAGCCTTTTGCACGCCGTCAATGCCGTCCACCGCTTCCACCACTTTGAAAGCCGGTTCGAGATATTGCCGGATGTACTGCCGCACGTCGCGGTTGTCTTCGACGACGAGAATGAGGGTTTCATCCTCAGTTGCTGGATGCTCGATGCTGGTTGCTTGATGTTCGATGCTGGCTGCTGGATACTCGATGCCTGACAGTCGACCCTCAATCTTCAATCCTCGATCTTCGATTCTCGCATCAGCCACTTCATCAGCCTTCAAATGCGCTTTGCCGAGCGGCAACCACACTATGAAAGTCGCTCCACGCCCGACTTCACTTTGAACAAAAATCTCGCCGTGATGCAGCTCCACCAATTCTTTCGTGAGCGCCAAGCCGATGCCCGCGTCTTCATGTTCGCGCGTGTGCGAGGCGTCGACTTGATAGAAACGGTCGAAGATTTTGTCAAGCTGTTCGGGAGGAATGCCGGGGCCGGTGTCGGCGACGGAGATTTCGACGAATTCGTCTGGCGTCGAGCCGCGCAAGATCGAGCAATTGATTTTTCAGATGGATGCGGTTCAAATCATAACGCCGCCAGCCGTAAAGTAAAATCGTAAAGAGTAAAACGTAAAAAGCGTAAGCCCAGCGCGTGCGCCACCACGGCGGGGTGATGGTGATTTTCAGCGACGCGCCTTCTTCATTCCAAACGCCGTCGTTGTTGGAGCCTTTCACGCGCAAACTGTATTCGCCGGGATCGAGATTGGTAAATGTGACCTCGCGCTTGGTGCCGAGTTGAATCCAATTGTCGTTGAAGCCTTCGAGCTTGTAGGCATATTGATTCTTGAAAGCATTGCGATAGCTCAACGCAGCGAACTCGAAGCTCAAAACGTTGTCTTTGTATGAAACCGAAATTTCTTTTTTTGCTGGGATGCCTTTCTCTTCTATGGCAATACCCTTGGCGTCATCCGTGTTGTAGCGTTTGAAGGCAGTGATGACCACCGGCGGAAGGTAGGGATTGTCTTTGATGCTATCGGGATGAAACCGCGTGAAGCCGCTATTGAAGCTTCCAAAGAACATTTCACCATCTGCGCTCTTGTGCTGGCTGGGCATGATAAACGAATTGCTGGCCAGTCCATCCGCGACATCATAGTTCCGAAAAGTTTTGGTTTGCGGATCAAAGCGGGATAATCTGTTATTAGGATTTTTGGAATCATGGACAAAGCGGGTGAATTGTTCTTTCTCGCGATCGAAATGATTAAGTCTGCCGCCATAAGTTCCAACCTAGAGCGTGCCGGTGCGATCTTCATAGATTACGGTAATAAGGTTACTGCTGAGGCTTTGCGGATTATTGGGGTTGTGGACGTAATGCGTAAATCGTTTGTTGATCGGATCAAACTTATCAAGTCCTTTATTGGTTCCATGCCAGAGCATACCAAGACGGTCTTCGTTAATAACGTCAACATTGTTGTCGCAAAGACTGTTGGAGTTTTTCGGGTTGTGGACAAAAGAGGTAAATTGTTTCGTCTTGGAATCGAAGCGATTCAGTCCATTGCCAGTTCCTACCCAAAGCGTGCCGGTATGATCCTTGCAAAAGCCTTGGGCGCCATCGTCGCTTAAACTGTGAGGATTATCGGGGTCATGAGCAACTTTTGTGAACTGCTCTTTACTGCGGTCCAATTTATTGACGCCGCCGAGAAAAGTTCCGATCCAAAGCATGCCGGAACGGTCTTCGTAAATTGACCAGATAATATTGTCACTGAGGCTGTAGGGATTCTTTGGGTCATGCACAAAGTGGATAAATCGTTCTTGCTCGCGGTCGAAGCGATTCAGTCCACCCCACGTTCCAATCCAAAGCGTGCCGGAACGATCTTCGTAAATCGCCTCGACACTATCGCTGCTGCGGCTATAGGGATTCTTCGGGTCATGGAAGAAACTGGTAAATTGTCCGTTCTCTTGATCAAACTTTTTGAGGCCCGCGCCCTCTGTCCCGATCCACAGCGTTCCACCACGATCTTCAAAAAGCGTGGTGATCTGCCTGGCTTTACGATTCATTGGGGTTTTGCGGATCATGCTGATAATGAATAAACAGTTCTTTCTCGCGATCAAATTTGTTGAGCCATCGCTCCGTGCCAATCCAAAGTGTGCCGCTTCGGTCTTCGTACAGTGAAAAGACCGAATAGCCATGCAGGCTCGTCGAATCTTCAGGATCGTATGAAAACCGTGTGAATTGCTCTTGCTCGCCGTCGAATCTATTTAGTCCATTACTGGTACCCACCCAAAGCGTACCCGTGTGATCTTCATAGATGACGGAAACGCTGCCGTTGCTCAGACTGTGTGGATTATTCGGGTCGTGACTGAAACGAGTAAAGCGCTCGGTCTCGCGCTCGAAGCGATTGAGCACGGCTGCATTCATGCTGCCAAACCAGAGCGTGCCGGTGTGGTCTTCGCACATGACGTTGTTGACATTCTGCGCGAGAGAAGTCGAATCGAATACGTCTTGTTGATAGACAGTAAATTTATAGCCGTCGTATTTATTCACTCCGGATTGCGTGCCGAACCACATGAAACCTTGCCGGTCTTGCAGCATGCAGTACACCGTGCTTTGCGAAAGGCCGTGCTCAAGGCCGAGATGCTCGAATTTGATTGATTGGTTTTGGGCGAGTAGGATGAGCGGGTTGATGATGATCAAAATCAGGAGAAAGAATAGCGAAGTCTTTCGACCCCAAATTCGGTTTTGCCAGTAGAGAAGAAGGATGAGATTGACACGCGCTGACACATTTCCCTCCAGGCCAGGCTTCACAGCTTGAACATATCTTTGAGAATATTTTTTACTCGATTGAATGAAATGAGTCAAACAGTAAGTTAAGATAATAGGCTTTTGGTCAATAATCAATTGTTTATGCGAACCACGCTGCCGAACCTGAGAAAAACCCATTGTCATTGCTTTATCGCAAAGATTGCCTTTGAAGAGTTTTCTTGTATATTCTGATCATCCAATAGCCGGGAGGAGTTATGCAAATGATGCAAACAGCGCTAAAGTACGACCTCGAAGTCAGGGAAAACGCGCGAGTGGAATTACAAGTTCCGTTACCAACCGGCGCGCGCGTCACCGTATTTGTCGTCCAAGAATCAGACGATGGTGATCTGCTCGCGGCAGCTCAAAGTAGCACCGGCTTCTGGGATAATTCATTTGATGATGAGGATTGGAACAATGCCTGAGCAGGGGGACATCGTTCTCATTCCGATCCGATACGCTCTCGCAATCTATCGTCGTCAAAACCTTCGGACGCATCAACTCGAATGTGCTTGATCGGATTCGCAGTATGCTGCAGGACTTGACTACAAAGAAACCATAATACTACCCATGTTTCACCGATTACTGATCACTCTTTATAGCTCCTTCACCTCTACATCCCACCGATGCATTCCCATCTTGTCGATCAGCACTTTGGCTTTAGCCAAACTTTCCCGCTCCCTTTCCTTTTCTCCAGAGGCGAGATGAAGCTGCGCCTCGATCAAATGAATTTCCGGATCGCGGCGGTGATAGTCCATTTCTTTGTGCGGCGACAAATTCTTCTCAGTGCAACAACAACAATTTCCTGATCTGGGTGAAATTGCCGGCAGTCATGCGGCAAAAATATACTCCACTGGCAATTTGGCTTGCATTCCAAGTTATACGATGGCTGCCAGGCGGGAAATTGCGGTCAGCAAGCACAGCAAACTCGCGGCCCGATGCTTCGATAATTTTGATCGTGACACGCGACTGAACCGGTATGGAAAATTCTATCATCGTCGCAGGATTGAAGGGGTTGGGATAGTTTTGCTTCAGGTCAAATGTGGCGGGTATGTTTTTATCCGAGCGCTCCGCCACGGCCGTTGATGCGGAGCTACGAAAAACCCCGTTGCCGCGTGTGCCTGCAAACATGAATCCTTTTGAATCGAGGGCGAGAGTGTTGACGTTCAACCTCAACAAGCCGCTGTTTTCGTGATGCCAGCTTTGGCCATTGTCGCTCGAACGAAAAACACCGCTGCGAAACGCCGCCGCGAAAATTTCTCCGGCATCGTTCAAAACAAAGGAAGTAACAAAATCATCGCTGCGGTAGGGCATCACCTCTTGCCAGGTTTTGCCCTCGTCCGTAGAGCGTATGATCCCACCTTGAAAAGCAGTAGTAAGAAGAGCTCCTGCGAAGATGTGGCCGCTTTTGTTGAAGGCGAGAGCAGAAATAATTGTATCAGCTCCGCCGGCGTAAATTCTTGCCCAGGTCTTGCCGTCATCGCGGGAACGAAAGATTCCGCCTCCCGTGCCGGTAATAATTTGGTTGTCATTACTGACTGCAAAGCAAATGATGGAAGGATTCGTCAGGCCCTCGTTGCTTTTTACCCAGTTTGCGCCATTATATGGTATATCCGCCACGCCACCACCATGTCAATCGACAAGCACGCCTCCAGGCGATCCGCCTCTCCCAATTGCCGTTCTTCAATCTTACA
>Ga0247727_10014716_pt1 | contig 12945 bp, 11 predicted proteins | sample WisWelCaveWW1625_FD_202498 | JGI IMG/M metagenome (GOLD analysis project Ga0247727, IMG submission 202498) | Biofilm microbial communities from Wishing Well Cave, Virginia, United States - WW16-25 | ecosystem: Environmental > Aquatic > Deep subsurface > Groundwater > Cave microbial mat | place...
AAGAAGTGCCTGACGCAAAAGCTTGGGGTCGGCGTGTACGATCGGGTCATTGCCGTTGTTGTAGTGTGTGTCGAGACTACACGCATTTTCCGTAATCAACGAGTTTATCTCACGTAAAAATTCTTCTATAAATTCCTTAAGATGTATATTTTGTGGAGTAACTGAAAACTCTTGCGATTCTATTTGGGCAATGTTGAGAAGATCGTCTACAAGAGTAATCATCTGTCGTGAGGATATATATATGGCTTCAATTTGTTTTTTTTGCTCCTCCTGAAGAATATTTTCCCTATGCGAAGAAAGAAGCAGTTCCGCATATAATCTTATTGCCGTAAGAGGCGTGCGTAATTGGTGCGATGCCAAAGAAACAAATTCTGTCTTCAGGCGATCTACTTCGTTTATATGGGTAATATCATGAAAAATAAATACCCCACCCGATATGGTGCGCTCGCTATTGTGCACCGGAGAAATAGTAATCTCAAAAAATTTATTCTTAAAGGGTACTTCTTCAAAAGAGATAACCCTACCTTGGGAAAGGACATCTTCCGCAGCTTTTTCAAGGTTTATGCCTTTTTCGTCAGGAATACGAAGGTTTATTTCAGAAGACACGATTTCAAGAAAATTATTAAATACAGCATCTTCTTTGTATACCCCTGTTATAGTACGCAACATTGGATTTGCGATGATAATATTCTTTTCAGTGTCAAAGAGAAGCACCCCGACAGTCATACTACGCACTAAGTCAAATATAAGTTGCTTCTCTATATCCATCGGTACTCTCCTAGAAAAAATTAATTACACAATAAATTTATGAGCTCCCCAACATCTTTTTTAGTTGAGATATGAGTACAACCTTCTTCTATCATATGTTTAGAGTATTCCTCGAAACTCGAAATGGCAATGACAGGGCCCTTATAGAGAGCCTTAACAACTTTTTGTATAAGAGGGATCGTGTTTAATTCATTTCCTGGAACACAGCCGTCAAAGACAATAGCACTGTATACATTCGGATCTTCAAGTAATTTTTCTCCCTCTGCGAGTGAAAATGCGCTTACAAGGTCTAATCCTCCTTTAAGTTCGTAGCGAATAAGGTTATGGATTTCCTCTTCGTCTTCTATAAGAAGTATTTTAGATGGCATATATATTATTTTAACTAATGCTTATCAAAATTTTTAATATTCTTGAAACATCCTTTACATAAGTGAAATTTAGTAACTTGGCTTTTCTTATTAGGAGGGCTTAGTAAAATTGCCCCGAATTCTTTAAGTTCTTTCCCACATTTATCGCATTTTGGTTTTAGGGCCATATTACTTGTGTGTTTTTTTATTTTTTTTCTCTTTTATAAGCTTAAATCGGGGAATTTTTTTTCCATTTACATTTACATTTACTTTTTCTAAAAATATTTTAAGGGGTCTGACCCAGAATCCACGATCATCATAGAGTTTCTGATACACCACTAATTCTTCAAGGGTTTCACTGTGCTTGGCAATCCCTATTGCTTTATACCTCTTCCCTTTGTAATGCTCATATTCTCCTAATTTTAATTTGCTTTTCATAATCTTAGGATTCGTCCAAAATAATTCTCTTTTTAAATCCTCCTCTTTCTTCTTTTTTCTTTTCTTTTATCTTTTCAATATCTTCCCAATTAAAATTTTTATACTTAATTATTGCGTCTAAAACTTCTAAAACATCGGCTATCTCTTCTGGATTTCCGCTTTCATTAAACTCTTTAACTTCTTCAAGAAGCTTCTCCTTGAGTTTCTCCTCATATTCCGCGCCGCGCGCAATATGCGTACTGGCCTTCTCTCCTTTTTTTTGATTATTTCCGGAACTTTATCTCGTATCAGTTTATTATATTTCATATTATGCTCCGTGGCATTTCTTGATATACGACACGAATGGCGTTAGAGATTATTCGGTGCGCATTTCTATTCCGCGCTCCTTAAGCAACTTTTCAACTTCTTCATTTGGTTCATCAACAAACCCCTCAAATTTTACAATGCCACTCGGTTTTGAGTAAATCTCAAACTGAATGTGATAATCATCTGGTGCTTTAGGTATAGTAATTAGATTTAAGCTTCTCCCGCCAGGACCGCTTTGGCAAAACCTACTTTTTACGTCGATAATGTATCTGATCAATTTATTCTTATCATCGCGCCGCACATCGCGCTCAAAATAAGCTCCGCAAGATTCAGTCGTATACGTTCCTATTACCATTTTTGTATTAAAATCAATCTCTGGATAAACAAAATCCTTACAGCCATTCTCAATATCTTTTTTTAGCTGCTGATAATCTGCCTCCTTATCAATGATAATCCTGTTGTATTTAGTATTTGGTTCAAATCCTAAACAGTAAAATGCCCGATCAAAGGTAAACTCCTGTCCTTCTGGATAAAATAATTGATGTTCAACTTGTGGTAAAAATTTTCCTTTTTTGATCTGCTGCCTAAAAAATAATCCTGCAAATACGAGCCCAAGTAAAATCAGAATAGCTGCGATTATATATAACTTTTTCTTGCTTATATTAATTCCCATTTTAATAGCATATCACGAATTGCTATTCATATGGCATTTCTTATATTTTTTTCCGCTTCCGCATGGGCACGGGTCATTTCGTCCGACTTTTTCTTGTTTTTCGTGAATATTTAAAGAAGTTTGCGGAATATTTGTAATTAAATTTGCTTTTTCCTCAATATCTTTCATTTCTGTTTCTCCACCTCTCTGTTCTATTTTCCCAATATGTGGAAGAATATGGAGGATATTTACCGCAATTGCCTCTTCAAGCTCTTTAAAGAGCTTAAGGCCTTCTTTTTTATATTCTACAAGAGGATCTCTCTGGCCATACGCGCGAAGATTTACGCTCCCGCGCATATAATCCATGATCTCCAAGTGATCAACCCAAAGCATATCGAGGCTCTGAAGAGAAATAATGCGGAAAATATTCCAAAATGTTTCATCTCCTAATACGGCCTTTCGCTCTTCAACTTTTTCTTTCGCTTCGAGAGAGTATTGCAAAGAGTCAATAATATTCTCTAAAATCTCATTTAAATTTTCCTTTTTTCCATCAAGAATTTTTCTTCGCCTTCCATAAATAATCTTTCGTTGGTGATTTAAGACGTCGTCGAATTCCAAGAGATGCTTCCTGGCGTCGAAGTTAAGCCCCTCTATTTTTGATTGTGCAGATTCAATGGCCTTGCTTATGAGATTATTTTTTATCGGTTCATCTTCTGGAATCCCAAATCTTCCCATCATGTTTTTTATCCGTTCCGGAGCAAAAATGCGCATAAGTGTATCCTCAAGGGAGATAAAGAACTGAGTCTCTCCGGGGTCTCCTTGCCTTCCTGAACGGCCGCGTAATTGATTATCTATTCTTCGAGCCTCATGCCTTTCTGTTCCTAAGACATACAGTCCTCCAAGATTTTTTATCTCTTCGTATTCTTCAGTTGTTGCTTTTGCACCCCCAAGCTTAATATCAACTCCTCGTCCTGCCATATTAGTGGCAATAGTGACGCCTCCTTTCTTTCCCGCATTCGCTATAATTTCCCCCTCTTGTTCATGGTTTTTTGCATTCAAGACTTTATGAGGAACGCCTTCTATTGTAAGCATCTTTGAAAGAAGCTCGTTCCTTTCAATTGAGACCGTCCCAACAAGCACCGGTCTTCCCGCTTCATTGAGCTCCTTGATTCTTTTTGCAACAGCAGTGAATTTTCCTTTTTCTGTTTGAAATATAAGGTCGCCATGATCAATTCGAGCTGTTTCTCTATTTGGTGGAATAGAGATGGTTTCCAACTCATATACTTTCACAAACTCCTCGGCACTTGTAAGGGCTGTTCCTGTCATACCTGAAAGCTTTTCATACATTTTGAAATAGTTCTGGTATGAAACGCTTGCAAATGTTCTCGATTCTTCTTTTATAGTGACTCCTTCCTTTGCCTCTATTGCCTGATGAAGCCCTTCGCTCCATCTTCGTCCAGGCTGTAAACGCCCTGTAAAATGGTCCACTATAATCACCTCGCCGTCTTTTACCACATAGTCTTTATCTTTTTCAAAAAGCGCTTTTGCGCGTACGGCGATTTCTAAGTGGTGGACATATTTAATGCCTTTTTCTGTATAGATATTATCTATATTTAAAGATTTCTCCGCCTTTTCTATGCCGGAGTCAGTAAGCTGTATTGCTTTTTGTTTCTCATCAACCGTATAGTCCGTATCTTTTTGAAGGCTCTCTGCAATTTTTGTGAACATAGGATACAAGCTCTCATTTTTCCCGATAGGAGCAGAAATAATGAGCGGTGTTCGTGCTTCATCGATTAAAATAGAGTCCACCTCATCCACAATAGCAAAAGCATGTCCCCTTTGCGCAACACGGTCTGTGGCATACGCAAGATTATCGCGTAAATAATCAAAACCAAACTCACTATTTGTTCCATAGGTAATATCAGCTTCATAGGCTTCTTTTCTTGTAGAAGGACGTAAAAAATCATATACGATGTGATACCCTCCTTCTTGGTCTCGTTTTGTATCCTCGTCATTTTTTACATTTCCGTCATAGAGATATGAGGCTTCATGATTTATCACGCCAATAGAAAGACCTAAAAGATTATAAATCTGTCCCATCCATACAGCATCTCTCCTTGCGAGATAATCGTTTACTGTAACAAGATGGACTCCTTTCTCCGATAGAGCACGGAGGTATGCTGGAAGAGTCGCTACAAGAGTCTTTCCTTCTCCTGTTTTCATTTCCGCAATATTCCCGTTAAAAAGAGTTATTCCTCCTAAAATCTGAACATCGTAATGACGCTGTAAAAGAGTGCGCTTTGCGGCTTCTCTCACAAGAGCAAAAGCTTGCGGTAAAATATCTTCTAAGGTTTTACCCTCTCTTAACATTTTTTTTAATCCTCCTGTTTTTTCTTGGAGATCTTTATCTGAAAGCGTTTCAAATTCTTTTTCAAACGCGTTAACCGCATTAACTTGCGTTTTATAGTCTCTTAAAAGCTTCTGTGTTTTGTCTCCAAAAATGCTTGAAAATATAGCCATATTTTAAAAAGTAAAGGTATTCTATCACAAAAATAAAAACCCCATAGTGGGGTTTTTATTTTTGTACCGAGCTTTATATCCTGCGGCGACGTGCTGGTGATTTCTTGGTACTCTTACGACGAGTTGTTCGTCTCTTTGCTGTCTTCTTAGCAGCTTTGCGTTTTTTTGCCATAATGTTGCGTTTCCCTCTTACTTAGTAAGATCACAATAATTTCACGACCTCTATAAGTATTTTTCTTATAAAAAAGAAATTACTGCTTATCTTCTTAAATTATCTTGCAAAATAAGAGTTGGTACAATAACTTTTTATAAAAAATGTGGATAACTTTTTTAATTCAGGGATATTAAGTAAAAAGAGTATATAAAAAAATTACATTAAAAAATAAAAACACCCGCGTGTGGTTGGCAAAGAGCGAGCTCCAACAAATGTCATATGTGAGTGCTTTTGCCAACCGCATACAGGTGCCTTTACAAATATTAATTATAAATGAGAAAAGGCCAATGTCGAGAGATAATAAAAACATAAAATCCCACTTTCGCGGGACTCCATGCTGACATTTGTTTATGATTTTTTGAGACTCAATCTATAAGCACTCGCTGAGATATTAGCAAAAATAAGTCATTACGTCAAGGGTTTTAAAGTCTTTTAAGAATAGTCTCTATATCATCCTTAAGCTCTGGGCGTTCTTCACCTATAGCCCGTAAAACTTCCTTTGCTCTCTTATTATCTTTGACAATGATATAGGCATTCGCAAGCCTTTCGTCTGGAACAATTCTTGATCCAAAGTGCTTTCCGAGAACATCGTCTGCAAGTTTTTGTTTTCCCAAAATGATCGCCCCTACCGCATACATAATTTGGGCATTTGAATTGCGTGGCTCAAGATTGTATGCTTCTTCAAAAATTGCGAATGCGCCGTTTTTATCTCCCCTCCCGACATAATTATTTCCGAGTTCAAAAAGGATTTGCTGTTTTTTCGGAGAAAGCGTTCGTGCGCGTTCAAGGTATGTGAGGGCATTTGTGTAATCTTGGAATAAATTAAGAAATGAGCCATAGAATAATGCTGCACGCGTATCAAGAGGCCTTTCTTCTGAAATTTTAGAGAGTCTTGTGCTTGCATTCTGAATTATTTCTTGTTTGACATCGTTTCCAACATTTGGGAATTGGACAATACTAAGAGCCATTTGCATATATTGTTCCCCTGCTTCCTGGGATCCGAAAGTCTTTCGGTCTATCGCTTTTTCTATCGTGCGGGCGTTAAATGAGGGCCCGTCAGGATGATCTTGAGTTCCCAGTGCAATAATGATGTCGTGGGCAACCGTAAATGGAGCAAGGTTTACATAATAAAAAACTCCTGAAAATACAATGAGAACAGGAATAATTGCGTAGTACGCTAAACTTTCTTTAAAATTTTTAGAAAAGGTAGTGGCAAGGATTTTCCCTCTCCATTCTTGGGCATATGTCGAATGAATATATCCCAAAAGAGAAACGAATAAAATTAAACTTGTGATATTGTCGAAGACAAATACATTTTGAGCAAAATATGCGGCAAATAAACCCATAAGCACTATGCGCTGGTTTGGTGAGAAAGCTCCAGTGGGCTTGAACAAGAGATAATAAAGCACCGCAACGAATAAAGATAGATACGAAAGAAGGCCAACAAGTCCTGCATTAATAAGCCAGTCGAAAAATACATTATGAGCCCTATCAAACCACGGTTCTTCATTGAAGAGTTCTGGCTTATAGAATTTACTAAAAACAATAGTAAAGTTCTCCGGTCCCCATCCCAATAATGGGCGTTCTTTGAATCCATCATATGCAATACTCCAAACCTTAAAACGGGCCTGAACAGCGCTATCTGTAAGGGAAATTGAAGCAAGACGTCTTGTAACACGGAAATCCTTAAGGATTTCCGTCTCGCGAGCAAAGACAAACCCCGCAATAAGAATACAAATACCCGTGAGGGCTCCTATTGCAAACTTTCTTCCATTTCCTTTTCTTAAAATTGCTTGTAGAAGTGCCACCGCTAAAATCCCGCACAAGAGTCCGACGACCGCCCCTCGAGTTTCAGTAAAAAGAAGCACGATGAACTCGAGAATAATAACCCCCCAATAAAAGAGGTCTTTTATTTTAAAATCGTGTTTTCTTCTTGCGGGGTGAAGCGGTGCGAGAATATTTTGCAATAAAGTCCTTTTTCCATCAAACAAAAAGAATGCGGCGATAAAGATGTGAATTAAAAGATATACCGCAAGATATGTAGAGTTGCCAAACGTCGCCTCAATTCGATCTGAACTCTGGAAAATACGAACATAACCCAATAATTGAAAAAGTGAGTAGATGCTTACCAAAACACTAATTCCGAGAGATGTTTGAAAAAACTTATTCCAAAGTTTTTGAGTCGTGAGCGTTCCTGTAATAATCAAGAAATATCCAAAAAGATGGAGGTGAGCGACAAGTCCCTCCATTCTTTCAAAGTTCGACCAAAAACTTCTATAAGGATCTGCCCCAAAGATAGTTGCGAGAGAAATAATGGTAACAAAGAAACTATATGAGATAAGAACCCAAGATTTTTTTGGCCGAAAGGATGGTACCGCTAAGGCACGGATAAGGTAGAGAGAAAATCCTATTTCAACAAGAATACGAAAGACAAAATTCTTTCCTGTAATGAAGGGGAAAAAAAGATCTTTCGCTATAATCAAAGGGATAAACGGAACTAGAAAAATTACCCCATAAAGCCCGTACGAAAGATATTTTTCAAGATTTTTCATAATTAAACTACTATATCAAAAAATGGCTTTTTTACAACAACAGGCTATAATCGCAGGTATATGAAAACGGAGGAAGTTCAAGCTTTTTATGACAAAAAAATCCGCGGGGAGTATAAATGTAAATATGAACATGAGCGCTGGTTTTCAACGCCTATGCGAAAAGCGCAATACGAGATGACGAAAGATACCCTCCTTTACTTGCTGAATTTGGAAGAAAAACAATACTCTAAGGTGCTTGAGGTGGGACCCGGCCCCGGAACATGGACAAAACTCTTAATAGAGAAAAATTCGCATGCGCGTTTTACTCTCGTTGATGTTTCAAAAGAAATGCTTTCTCTTGCGAGAGATAACTTAGAAGGTTTTTCCGTACAATTTATTCATTCTGGATTTTTGGAATCCAAACTTAACGATAGGTATGATTTTTTCTTTTCTTCCCGAGCAATCGAATATATACAGGACAAGAAAGCCTATATAGAAAAAATTTCGGCGCTTACGAATCCGAGTGCTTCCGGGATTATAATCACAAAAAATCCAAAATATGGCAGAGTACTCTTTCGTAGACGTAAAATTTCAGCTTTACATAGAAATCAAATCAAACCAAAAATATTACAAAAACTTTTAAGAGAAGCGGGGTTTGAAATTTTATGCATTGTTCCTGTTACTTTGCATTTTCCGTTTATAAATAACTCGCATATTGATAAAATCCTTTTTTCTCTTTTTGGAAAACGCTCACTTACGTTAATAAGCGGTTTTTTTGCAGAATCATACTCCATATATTTTAAAAAAATATGATCATTGAACTTGTCGGTCCTCCTTGTAGCGGAAAATCCACCCTTGCGCAAATGTTGGAGAAAGAGCATGGATTTACCCGTATAAAAATAAAAAATAATTTTGAGCTTGTCTTCTTAAATATGTTTTTTATAATAAAATATCCTATTTTTTCTATTGAAACTTTCTTTCTTATTATGAAAGAAAGCAAAACAATCCGTTTGTTTTATTATAAATTTACAAATATTTTTCTTCACCATAATGCACGGTATGAAAAAGCAAAACAATTCGAGCATGCTGTTATCGATGAGGGACTAACGCATAATATATTGTCAATTTTTGAAAAGCCTTTATTAGACAAAGACGTTCTCTCTTATTTAAAAAAAATTCCTCTTGTAGATAAGGTACTCCTATTCCGAACAAATAAGAAAACACTATACGAACGTGCTTCTCGCCGTGGTTATCTCGCTCGGGAAAATTTTTTAAATAAGAATGAGCAAGAAGAGTGGTTTTCTTCTATTCTTAAAAATACAGAAACCCTCATAAAAAACAGCTCTTTAATTGGCAACGCCTGTATTATTGACGGAAATAAAAGTGGAGAAGAGATAAAAACGGAGGCGCTATCATTTCTTCAAATGTAAAATATCATTAGGATTAAATCTTTTAAGAAGAAGCGGCTCGGAAAGAGCTGTATTTATTCCCTTTTCAGTAGTAAGGCCGTAAAAGAGAGAAAGTGCACGCGAAACACTCTCAATTTTGTTGCTTTCTCCATCCTTGTCGGTGACCCCGTATGGATATGAAAGGCCTCGTATGTTTTTAATTCCAAAGTTTTTTGTAAGGATTTCATGGTTTTTTCTAAAATCAGAGACAACTTCTTCCTTGCTAAACTTTGATATATCCATATGCGTATGCGAGTGAAGTCCTATTGAAAAAAGAGGATCACTCTTAAGAGAGTCTATCTGATTCGGCAAAAGATAAAGGCTTTTGCAGAATTTATCTTCTCCATCTTTATAAAATTTATTAAAAATTTTTTTTGTTATTTTCTGCGCAAAAGACGGCAGTAATAAATGATTTAAAAGGAATTTAAATGTCGCTGTGATTTCATCATCATAGATATACCATCCTATAATTTTTTTTCTATCAATACTACTCCAATCAAGTTCCTGGTTGGAGAGCTCTTTATACGCAATCTCGAGTTCAGATAAAAGTTCTTTTGAGGGAATTTGAGAAAGTAAAAAGTGGAGCTGGTGTACAATAGCAGGTTTTTTTTCGGTGTATTGCTGTGTCGAAATAAAAAAAACGGCAGGAATTTCTTTTTCTTTTAAAATGGGGGCTGCATTTTCATATTGTGAACGAAGGCCGTCATCAAAAGTGACAAGACAGGACTTTTCAGGAATATTTTTTTCACCAGAAATTCCATGAACAAGATCTTCTTCTGAAATAAAAGAATGCGTCTCGTTCAGGATATCAAGATGAGAAGAAAATTGGCCAGGAGAGATCGGATAGATACCAGCTTTATACTTATTTTCTGGCTCAATATAGTGGTACGTAACAATAAGAAGCTCCATGCTTATTCTGAAAAAATATATTCTGGAGTAATTTTTTTCGATTCTTTAATAATTGACACTAAAGTTTCAATTGTTTTTAGCGGGTGGGCTCCAATCGTAGTCTCTGCTGAAAGAACAAGGCCTGCCGCTCCATGACGTAAAGTTGCAAGAACATTATATCGTTCATGTTCGGTACATTTCTCATTATCAACCATGGATTCAAGCATATATGAAGAGGCAAAGGCTTCTTTTTCCGCCTTTAGGGCTGAGTCAAAAATCTTTTTTTGCGTATGAAAAATGCGCTCTTTTGGAATTTCCTTACATAAATCATGTCTGTCGATAATAATCCCATCTGATTCATTAAGTATATCTTCAAGATTATTAAGTGCGTCTTGGCATTCAATTTTTGAAATAATTTTCATTTTGCCTTTTGTTTTTTCACGCACAAAGCGAACGTCTTCTCCATTTCGAACAAATGAAGCGGCGATAATCGAGACACCCTCGCGAAGACCAATTTTAATAGCTTTAATATCTTTTTCTGAAAGTGTGGGTAATTTGGCATAACCATTCCCATAGATTGAATCAATCGCAAGCCCTTTATTTTCACCAACTCTCCCGGAGTGGGTTACGACAGCCACAACATAACCATTTTTCTTTTTTGTTACATCAAGGATCCTTAAAAGAAGTGCCCCATCAAAGTAAAGCTGATCGCCCTCATGGAAGGTATCTATAACCCCTTTTGGACGAAGGGAGAAACTTTTTTCGTTTCCAATAATATCTTTTTTATAGAGCTTAACTACATCATTTTCTCTGAGTGGCACAGTTCTTGTAATTAATCGCCCCGTACGAACCTGCGGTCCTTCTGTATCAAGAAGAAACGGAATGCCGGCTTCTTTTGCAAGGCTTATGTAATCTTTGAGATCAGGAAGTGATGTGTGCGACATATTGGCCCTCACATAATAGACACCCAGCTTTTTCATTGCCATAAGATCATCTTTTCGTTTTGTTGATGGACCAAGTGTAACAATAATTTTTGCCATATTAGTTCATTACTTATGAAAAAGTAAAAAATGATGTAAGCATTCTGTCGATTGTATCCGAAATTCTTTCGTAACGCATACCAAGCTTTTTTGCAAGAAAACTAAACGCGCTTTCAGAAAAAATATATGGGTGATAGGGGTTCATCTGATCAAAAGTCTGAAGATTAGCGCATTGGACATAAATTACCCCATTTTTTTTCAAAGCATTTTTTGCATATTTCATAATATCAAAAGGAATCGATGTATTTTCAAGCGAATGCGAAAAGATGACGGCGTCAAATTTTAATGCGCCCTTTCCTATTTTTTCCAATTCCTCTCCATATGAACCAAGAAGTGTAATATTCTCGAATTTTTTTATAGTCTCTTGCGCCTCCTTTGAGGGCTCAATTGCATACGAAGAGGCTCCATATTTTTTATTGATTGCATCCAGAGTCACGGGAAATCCGCAACCAACCTCAAGCACATTACTTTCTTTAGTAATGTTAATCTTGCGCTCAAGCGCTTTCGTTATCACATCAATACGAAGCGCTTTAAGTTTTTCCATTTTATTCTCAACTCCTTTTTTTGGATCCCATTTTTTTTCATTATCCCACTTATATTTCTTGATTCCCCACATCTGGCCTTCCTTGCGGAATCCTATATTTCTCACTTTTTGCTGCCAGAAATAATCTTTATAAAATTTCTGATATGACTCTTGTGTAGGCCTTGGATTCATATACTTAAGACCGCATGAGGGGCACATCACATACCAAAACTGCATGGAAAGCCATTCTTCTTTCCCATTTGGAATCATAATTTTAGATGAGCATAAAGGGCATTCCCGAAGTCCTTCCCAGTCAAATGAAAAATCAAGCAAGCCTTCTTTTTTTATTTTTGGCATATGTTTTTATTCAATAACGTGGTATTTATCAAACACTTCTTCTCTTAATTTTGCAACACTCGTGTCAATTTTTTCAGCAAGAGCTTTATCCATATTATTTTCCCAATCTCCGACAATCCCCTTTCGAAGACCGCTCTTTATATCCTCTTGCCCGGAAACTCTTCCCTTGGGAGTTCCATCGCGCTCCGTCTGCTTTTGAAAAGAAGCCTCTGACACCATCTCATCAAGCTCGTCTTCATTCGTTGTAAACCCTAAATATTTTACCATTTCAGATGCAACCTTTTTGGTATTGCGATGCATCCGCTCATACGTGATAATAAACACTTCTTTTTTATACTCCAGAAGAGCTTCATATTCAGGGATGATGCGCTCCGTAAGATACCTAAGTGCAAAATCTTCAGTAATTTCTGAATCAGGAGATTTTTTATCTTTTCTAATCAGGTTATAGTGCCAGGAGACAATTTTATCTTTGGGATCTCTTACAGAGCAAAGTTTTTTCATACTTGGATAAAGGGTGTCCATAAAGTCCAAAAAAAATATATACGCTGGAGTTGATTCGCCGACTATTTTTTTATTACCCTTTTGTGCATCACAATAATCGCTATATTTTATGATAAGTTTTTCCATGAGCTTATCAAGGGGGATTTTATCTTTCAAAGGAACAAGGTCGGCAAAAACTTTATTGTATTTATACAAAAAATCTTCAAATGGACGTACATATTTTTTAGTACGATACGCAGGATATAAATCGGCAACAGTGTTAAAAAAATGAACTTCGCCAATAGTATTTCCCGCATCCTCCCCGCGCCACGGGAGTGACGGAAAACACGCAATTTCAGGATGAGAATTTAAAAGCGCGGCAACCCAGTGTGTTCCACTTCTTTCACATCCGATAATAAGAAAATTTGGGGAT
>Ga0247727_10014717_pt1 | contig 12945 bp, 14 predicted proteins | sample WisWelCaveWW1625_FD_202498 | JGI IMG/M metagenome (GOLD analysis project Ga0247727, IMG submission 202498) | Biofilm microbial communities from Wishing Well Cave, Virginia, United States - WW16-25 | ecosystem: Environmental > Aquatic > Deep subsurface > Groundwater > Cave microbial mat | place...
GTTTCTGATCCCAATCCAAAAGATACCATCTCAAATGTAACCGATGAGAAAGGTGAGATCATCCTACCCGCCACCATTAATGCAGGGTTTATCTATGGGAAAACCAATCACTACATGGCCGGACTTAATTTCAGCTATGGTAATTGGAGCGACTATTCTTCCTTCGGCGAGTCAGACCTTACTACGGATAGCTGGCACCTGAATGGGGGCTTGCAATGGATTCCCGATGTGAAAGCTTATGATAATTACTGGAAGCTCATCGCTTACAGGATCGGCGGGTCTTACGGGAAAAACTACCTCACTTATGATGATAAAGACTTCCCGGAATACGGAATTGACTTTGGCGTTGGACTACCGTTGAAGCGAATATTTGCAGGCGAGTTTTCTCATGTCGCTTCTTTAAAAGAAAACCCATTGGCCATTTCGAGCTGGAAACTAACATTAGGAGTTACGCTGAACGATCGTTGGTTTCAGAAACGGAAGTTTGATTGAGGTCGGAGGTCGGAGGTGCCGGCGATTCTGTCGGCATCAAGACAAGCTGTCGCTTCGTCTTGATCTGAGGTGTCTGAAATCGGTGTAATCATATTCTCAATCGGTGTAATCATTTAAAAATCTTAAATCTTTGCTGCACCTTCCTACTCGCATATTCCAATCGATCCTGTTCGTGTTATGTCTTTCTTCCTGCGAAAACGACATGAGCACGGTGACTAAGATCACTTCGGAGAAGGAAGCTGATCTTGAAATAGGAAAAGATGTGGAGGCACTATACAGCGACTTCGGTAAAGTGAAAGCCAAGCTGCTCGCTCCGGTGATGCAGCACTCCGATGAAGGGAAAAATCCCTATACAGGGATGCCAGCAGGTCTTACGCTATATTTCTATGATGAGAAGATGCGCATCCAGAGCCAGCTTACCGCAGGTTATGGAATTTCCTATGATGCTTCCGATGAAATGATCGCCCGCAACAATGTGGTGGTAACGAACATCAATGATGAGAAGCTGGAAACGGAGGAACTGATCTGGAACCAGAAAACCGAAAAAATCCATAGCGACAAGTTTGTGAAGATCACCACCAGGGATGAGATCATCTTTGGGGAGGGCTTTGAATCCAACCAGGATATCTCCAACTACAAGATCAAGAAGATTCGGGGAACGATAAGGTTGAAGGAAAAAGAGGCGCTGTAAACCTTGACTTACCACTCATCGATGCCTCTAAACCTATGGATTTCCTGAAGAACCATGTTCTAACTTTCACTTTCAAGTTCAGCAGGAAAGTTAGCAACTTTGTGCGGGTATAAACGAGTTACCTGCAAGTTTAGACGACAGCACAACACTAACAACTGACACATGAAACGAACAATTTTACTCGGACTTATTACGACATTTTTATTGACAGCTTGCACCGACAATAAGCAGGATACTGTTCAAGACCTTCTAAAAGCAACAAGTTCTTTTGACAAAGAGAAAGCAAGTCAATTGCTTGCCGACAATTTTGTTTCTTCCGACAAAAACGGAACACGCTACGACAAGACAGCATTTCTTAATCGGCTCGACACACTCAAGGATTTAGGGACGACTTCAAAAATTATTTCTATCCAAGACCTTGACACCGTAATCAAGACAGAGGAGCAAGTAGTTTCGTTCATGGACAGCATTTTAGAAATTAGTCCGCAAATAGTTCAGCGGAAAACATACAAAGTAAATGACGGCAAAATTTCAAGCATTTCAGTTGACACAACTCTCAACTCTGACGAATACAGAAAATCTTTAAACGAAAAAATTCAACCTTTTGCTTTTTGGGCAGAAGATGCACACGATGTTGAAGACGAACAAGAGGTAATGCGTAACCTGAAAAAGTATTTAACGGAATACAGCCAACTTTCAGTTACCGACAAAAAGAAATACAAAACATATTCCCGACTGCAAGGCACATACGTTTCCAATGACAACCCATTTTACCGCAAACTTGTTTTTAAGGGTAAAACAACTGTTGTAATTGTTGACGCAATAATTGGTTTCAGTTTCCCATCAAGCTATGTTCTTGACGAGGGTTACATCCGCATCAGGACAGACAAAAGTGATTTGCTGCTCGAAATAAAAGACAACAACACTCTTGTAGGAGAAGGTTTTGCAGCAGGGACTTTCAAAAAAGTTAATTAACGACAATGACTGAAATTGCACAAGAAGAAAAGCGATTAAAAGCCCTTTGGACAAAGCGAAAAACGGTTACACCGTTTTCTGCTTTTCAATTGTGGCTTTCATCGCAAGACAAAAAATGTTTCTATTGTGGCATAACTGAAGAACTAATTCAAAAACTTCTTGACAGAAACTTGCTGACAACAAAACGACTTGCTACCAGAGGACGAAAACTTGAACTTGACCGCAAACAATCTGAACTATCTTATGACAATTTGGACAACCTTGTTTTATCATGCTATTGGTGCAACAACGCAAAGACTGACACTTTTTCACACGAAGAGTTTTTAGAAGTTGGTAAAGCGTTTTCAAAAATTTGGCAACAGCGACTGACAACATAATCATGGACAGACAGCACATTGACGAAAGGAGAAAACCAGCCGGTAACAAGGGGTTTGCGATAGCGGGGGTTCCGTGCTTCGCAGACACATTTGTGCAAGGTGGAAGTTTAGTTCTCCGAATGAAGCCTGCCGGCCGGCCGGCAGGTTTAGTGCTAATCATCCCCGCCATCGCAAACCCCCGAAACGTTATGCGGTATGCTCGAACGACCAACAACTAAACAATGACACGGATAATAATTGCAATTGGACTTTTAATTTTAGCCGGACTTAGCTTTATGTTTTATATGGTTGGCAGTCACGGACGACTTATGTTCAGACCCCATATGACCGAAGACTGGATTATTTGGGGCATTGCAGCTATTTCAACAGCGACAAGTATTTTTCTATTTGTAAAACGACCTAACAAAAAATAATGCTGACATGTGTTTCCTCTATCGGTCGGTGTCCTTACCGAACATAACTCAGACAAAACACATCGGCTGGTGAGGACACCAGCCGAAGGAAGAAATCCAACCAGGATATCTCCAATTACAAGATCAAAAAGATACGGGGAACGATACGGCTGAAGGAAGAAGAGGCGCTGTAATCCTTGCCTTGCTCTTCCTCTATCGGTCGGTGCCCACGCGACCGTAAGTGAGAGAAAACACATCGGCTGGTGAGGACACCAGCCGATAGAATAGATTATTTATCAATTCAGGTTACCTTGTGAGCATTCTTAACCAAACCTAAAACACTATGAAGCGAACACTGTTTCTTACCACGGTTTTGGTAGCGTGCTCCGTTTTCCTTTTTGCGCAAGCAACAACGGAAAAGAAACCCTACCAGATGTATTCCACCACACTCATGAAAGCTAAGCAGGGTCATGAGGATCAATTCGAGGCAGCCGTAAAGGCGCACAACACAAAGTATCATCCCACCGGTCCTCACTTCGCGCGACTGTCAGCTATCACTTACGGCTCCGGCAGCGATGGCTGGTATATTTGGGGCATGGGTCCCACCACCTATACCCAGCTCGACGGACAACCCCAGGGAAACAAGGCGCATGATGACGATTGGTCTAATACTGTCGATCCTCATGTTGAATCGTACGGCGAGGCAAACATTTGGCGCTTGCAGGAAGATCTCTCTTACACACCGCCCAACTATATGCCAGATAAAATAGACGTTTGGAGTATAGACCTGAAAATGGGAGAGCGCTATCGCTTTGCAGAACTGATGAAGAAGTGGAAAAAGCTCTGGGATGAAAAGAAATATAGCTGGTCGCTGCGGGTTTTCTACAATGAATTATGGAACGCCGATGGCCCGGATGCAACTATCGTTTACAGTTTCAGCAAATATGCCGATTTCGATGACGACACCAAATGGCGCGAAGATTATGAAGCCATGTACGGTGTGGGATCATGGGATCAGTTCTGGAAAGAATGGAGGGAATGTGTGGTTTCAGTTGATGAGCACATTCGCGAGTTCGTCAAATAGGCCAAATTTCAAAGGCCACAGAGTGTTGTCCTAAGAAAGATTGCACTATTTCGGGTATTCCCGAAAATGTTTTTGAACAATGAGAACATTGGGTGAGAGACGTCCGGGAATGGGTATTGGTCCCCGGTATTGAAGCCAGGTAGTAATCTGATTCGCATTTTCTCTCCAGACGAGGACACTTCGTGCATCTGTTTTTGTTGCACTGTTTTTTGCGGCTTCGGTTTTATGCGGTCAATCGCAAACGGCGCTGTGGCGGTGCGTGATCATTTGCTGTTGCCGCGGCTTCCATTCGCTTGGCGATGAGGACGGCGTTGGCGGTGTGGATGCCGAAGAAGATCCAACAGGTTTCCGTGTGTTGGGCTCTCGCATTGATTTTGCCCAGCAGGTAATGATTCTTCTCGTTGCCGAAGCTACCTTCCAGTTTGGTGCTGCGTTCGTGATTGAGTAAGGTGCGCATGAGTGCTGCCTGTTCGATGTGTTGGGTTTTCTGTTTTCCTTTTGCCATGAAGTTGGTGACGATGCCTTTGCGTTTGCAGTACCGGCGATTGGCGTTCGTGGCATAGATGGCATCTGCCGAAACGTGCTGGCATTTACCTAATAGATCTTCGTGCATTCGAATGCCGTGCTGCAGGCGTGTTCCTTCGTTGAAGGCATCGTAGCTCAGGTGTTCGATGAAGCTGATGCCATCCACTTGTATCTTGTTTACTTTGGCGCCGAACGCTACCGGCTTTACTTCTTTGCCGCGAATGATGGGGCGGATGTAGGCTTTGCTCAGGCTCACGATGCGGTCTTCAATTTTTTCGCCATGGATTTTTTTCACCTGTTGCTCGTACAATTTTTCGATGGTGAGCAACTGGCGACCTTTGTGCGATAAGCCCACCCGGTGTTTTATACACAAGTCATGAAGCAACTCCAGCAAGCGCAGTAAATACTTCAGCAATTTTTTGCGAAGCTTCTTTTCCCACCGGCGGGTTTTCTTGCGGCTTTTCTGGTAGGATACCAACTCCTCCTGGCGCTGATCATAGTTGTTGCGGCTGCGGCGTTGATGATGCCGCCGGCGGATCTGTTGTATCAGTTGATGAATGGTGTGGCAGCTCTGCCATAGCAGCTTCACATCCGTCGGATATGCAATGCGGCTCTCGTAACAGGTAGCATCGTGTAGCGATGATTGCGGCGGCTGCATGTGTTGCTTCCAGCGTGCCGCAAGGGTTTTCTGCCACTTGTCAATGTCCAGATGCTTTCCCAAATAACTTCTCCACCAGCTCGGCAAATCTTTGTCCGCAATAGCTTCACCTGCTTTTAGCTGGATGCCACAGAAATATTGCAGCGACCAATCGGTGTTGAGGCGCTCGATCAGTTTGGCGTCTGACAACTGAAGATAGTGTTTGAGAACCAGCAACGCAATGCCGCCCTTCACATCCAACCACGGCTTACGACCTAAACCACTCCGGAAAAAAGCGGGTGGCGGAACCCTGGCAGCTAACTGATCAAAGGGGATGGCCCGATAAAGTTTACCCACATCGGTAGCAAGAAATCTCTTCTCTAAAAGGGAAGGACCGAGTTGAAACAGAAGGTTTTCATACATTTGATGCACGATTTTTTACTGCCCCAAATTTGATCGCTTTGCGTCAATTTTGGTGCTTTTTCTTTGCACATCATCTTGTGGAATGCTTGCTGTTCAGACATCCTGATTTTTCGGGAATACCCTATTTCTTACGCCGCTGCCCGGTTATTCGATTATACGAATATTCCAAAAGAGCAATCGAGTCTTGCAGTATCGCGGGAAACATTCGAACAATCCCTGCCTGCCATGCCTTGGGCAGCTAAACCGGCAAGCAGGGAATTCAGAATGCAAAAACTCTCTCACTATTTTCAAATTTCTATATTCACCTGTTGAAAATTTCCTACCGGGAAGCAATGACAAGCAGTGAGAAACCCATGGAATAATTTGAACACTCCCTGATCAAGAAAATTGAACCCGATGACGTCCATATTCAATCCAATGATCGGAACATCCAACCCAATGGTAAGAGTATCTGGCCCGATGGCGCTAATATCTAACCCAATAATGCCCATATCCAACCCGATGGCGGCAATATCCAACCCGATGGCGGCAATATCCAGCCCAATGGCGGCAATATCCAGCCCAATGGCGGCAATATCCAGCCCGATGGCGGCAACATCCAACCCGATGATGCCAATATCCAGCCCGATGATGCCAATATCCAACCCCATGATGGCAATATCCAACCCGATGGTGCCAATATCGGCCCCGATATTGGGAATATCTAAGCCGATATTTCAAATATTCAAGCTAATAATACCAAGAATTGCCTGATAATCAATAAAGTAATCATTTAGGCCGAATGTGGCAAAGGAAGCTCGAGAAACTCACCCCTCAGCAACTGGAGGAAGTGGGGAGGTTTATTGAGGGGATAGGTGGAGGCGGGTAAAGATCTGAGGTGAGGATTGCGACAATCCGGCTATATTTGGGAGGCTTGTCGCAATTGGATTGCGACAAGCCAATTGTTAGCGGTCATTGTACAGCAGCACTTACCGACTAACACCACTATAAAATTAGTTTTAAATTTAACAACAAAAAAAAATTTAAATGGCACAGATTAATCCTCACATTAACTTCAACGGAAATGCCGAAGAAGCATTTACATTTTACAAATCAGTTTTTGGCGGAGAGTTCGCAAAAATTATCCGTTTCAAAGACCTGTCAAGTCCAGAATTCCCGGTATCAGAAAATGAGGCAAATAAAATAATGCACATTGCTTTACCTATTGGAAAAAACATTTTAATGGCAAATGATGTCCCGGAAAGTACGGGACGGACAAATGAAAACGAAAACAGAAGTAAAATTTCAATAAGAGCGGAAAGCAAAGAAGAAGCAGACAAATTATTTAATGGACTTTCGGTAGGTGGACAAATTGAAGTGCCTATTGAAGAAAGCCCTTGGGGTTCTTATTTTGGTATGTTTAGAGACAAATACGGTATTGAATGGATGGTGGATTTTGATCCAAAATATATCGAACAAATTTAACCGAAGAAAAACAACGAACCGCTAACAGCACCTTTGCGCTATGGCGGGGGAAGTGGGAATATAAACTGTTGAGCATCTAATAAACAGTATACGTTTAGACAGGTTAGTGCATCTAATCCGCCACAACGCAAAGCTGCAAACCGTTAGGTGCAATCACGAGAAGCGTTTGTTTGGTAGGAAAATCCGATCATCAAATGTCCAATAACATGATAAATCTTGTAATTACATGAATCTATTAAAATGGTTTCTTACTTGGCCAATTGTACCGATGGCTATCATCTGGAGTATTGGCTATGGTCTATTTGCCATCAGAATTTTTTTCAAAAAAGATCAAGTTGATGCAACAAAAAGCGCGCATCCTTCATGGAAAATTCACCAATTCTGGCTCAATTTCTTAGGCTCAATTGTAGGTTGGATAATTACATACTTTTTACTTAGTCGAATAGAATACCTGTGGGAATCTGATTATTCCTATACGATTTCCTTCGCTGATGTATTTTCATTTTTACTTGCATTTATCGGAATTACGGGTTTTTTGCCGATGACTGTAGTTGGGCTGGTCAACGCAGTTTCTTCATTGGCCGAAAAGATAATTGAATTGATAAGCAAACAACTTTAAGGTCATACCTTCACTCGCGCGCGAATGTCGGGCAGGCTTTTGGGTCAGCCTTCGCGTGCGACTCAGGTTTATCCGTAGCCGTGTCTCCCGAAGTGAAGCCCTTTATAACTCCGCCACCACGGCCAGCCTCGTACGCCGGCAAAGCTGATTTTAAGTGACAGTGTACAAAATGAACTCTTAGTCATTGCCCTCAACAGAAAACGAATCATTATTCGCATTACATTATCCTGCTTTGTAATTTTGGTTCCATGAATACAAACCGCTTACTTCTCCTGCCGTTCACTTTTCTTATCGCAGGTTCATTCCAAAGCTGCAACGAGAACGCCGGCGCAAAGGACAACGGATCCACATCTTCAGCATCGGCCATACAGCCATACGAAGTTTCAGATGGTTTTAAAAACTACTGGTATGCCGGCAAGGCGGAAGTTTCTTCCTATAAGCTCGTACAGGCCAGGTACAGCGAGTTGCATGAGGGAACGGCGGTCATGATTTTTGTTACAGAAGACTTTTCAAAATCAAAGCAGGTAAAGCTCGATGATCCTCAATCAGCAGGAGCAGATCGATTACCGGTGATGAAAATGAATCTTTCCAAAAAATTCAATACGGGGATTTATCCGTACTCCATGATGCTCTCTGTTTTCTCGCCGGTGGATGTCAATAATTTTCCTCATGCGGTTAAAACCGCCGCTTCCATCCAGGAATGGTGTGGGATGGCCTATATGCAGCTTAATCAAAGAAACACGAAGAATGAAGTAACCTATTTTTCTTATTTCGAAAAGGAAGAAGATCAGAAAGCGGCGTATGAGCTTTGTCTGCTCGAGGATGAGCTATGGAACCTCATCCGCATTGCACCGGAAAAGCTTCCCACCGGAAATCACAAAGTATTGCCGGGAAGTTTTTACACCCGGTTGTCGCATGTATCCTTAAAAGTTCAGGATGCGCAGCTATCACTGAAGGAAGATGAGGGATATGTGACGTACTCGATCAACTACCCATCGCAGCAGCATAACATGAACATAACTTTTCAGAAGAACTTCCCGCATAAGATCATTTCATGGAATGAAACTTTCCCCGGCTTTGACGGTCAACTGCTCATGACTACAGCCTCACTCCAGAAGACGTTGATCACTGATTACTGGAGACATCATGACAATACCGACAGAGCCATGAGAGAGGAACTCAGTTTACCACGTGATTTCTAATCCGATCATTCCGTAGTTTTGATCAGGAGAATTATCAGTAAAAGATCCGTGGCTATCTACAGCAAAAAAATATAGCACCACAGATTACACAGATGGACACAGAAAATAAAAGAGATTAATCTGTGAAAATCTGCGGCCATCTGTGGTAAAGAAATAGAATTATCCTACGAATGAATGCCATTGCAGAATTCTTTGGTTCTATCCCATCCTATCAGCGTACGTTGATCCTTGCTGCTGGTTTTGTCCTGATGTGGATGATCGAATCGGCAATCCCACTTTTCCGAAATCTTACCAATAAGGCCGGACATACCGGAGTCAACCTCTTTTTTACACTCACTACCCTTATTGTAAATTTCATTTTTGCCGTGTTGCTCGTTAAGGCAAGTGATTTCACGGTAAGAAATGAATTCGGAATTCTCTATCTCGTCAACCTACCTCTATGGCTGCACCTGATTCTCGGTCTCATGATTCTGGATTTGATCGGAGCTTATCTCGTTCACCTGATCGAGCATAAAGTAAAATGGATGTGGAAGTTTCACATCATTCATCATACCGATCCGCATGTGAATGCGACCACGGCTCTTCGTCATCACCCGGGTGAAAGTGTATTCAGGGCAACCTTCCTCATCATGGCCATTCTGATCGCAGGAGTTCCCTGGTGGATCGTGATGCTCTATCAAAGCTGTTCAGCCTTGCTGTCTCAGTTCAATCACGCCAACATCCGGCTAGCAAGGTGGCTGGATGAAGGCATACAGTGGATCATCGTTTCACCGAACATGCACAAGGTTCATCATCATTACGTGATGCCTACGACCGATACGAACTATGGAAACATTTTTTCTTTCTGGGATAGGATCTTCGGGACATTTGTCCAGAAGGATATGAAGGAGCTACAATACGGCTTGGATATTTATCCTGAAAAGGAAGCCAACAGTCATCTGCCTAAACTTCTGAAAATACCTTTTGAGAAGTATCGTGCTCCGCGTGGCTCGAAATTTGGAAAGTGATCCCTTTTCTAAGCTACCTTTTTGTGTCAGACACCCTCTGCGCTTTTACCTATGCAGGTGACAGACGATCATAACAAGAGATTCTTCTGCAGCATTTCACGCTGTAAGAAAATTTTTACGGGTGTTGTAATGCAGTAAATATCCCCTCTTTGAAGCATCGTCTAAAAATGAGCGGTTCACCAGTGTTTCCATAAACGGCTGCTTTTCGAGATAGGGCTGAATAATTTTTACAAGGCTCTTTTCATTCATGCCGATTCGTTTTCCGAACTCCATAAAGTCTTCCCTGCCGGGGTGGTTGCTTTTCTTAAAAGTTGCCGATTTAAAGTCATCGGCAAACAATCCCTTAGCGAAAGCAAAATCGCTGTCATCCCCATGCAGTCTTGTATTGACCAAGTCGTAAGCAGGGCTCAGCAGGTAATCTCCCCTTGAAGATTCATGGATTGAAAAGTTTTTCAGGTGCGCATCGCCATTAGAGAACAAGAAGTTGAAAACTACCAGCGAGAAATATTTTTCAATTTCTATTTTCCATGCAGGAATATATTTCCTGATAACCAGTCCGATTTCTTCGTAACTCCCGCTATATTTAAAATCTTCGCCTGCACTATCTTTTGTTTTCTCCGTCAATGTTGCAAAATCCTCTTTGCCCCATTTGGTGCCGTCTTCTTTTACATCAAACCGCCTGGTGACATAAGCCGGTGAACCATCTTTGAAAAATATCATGGCACAATCAGCAGTATTGATTCCATAAACCTGTTTTGCAATCTGCATGGTCAGATGCTCGTTAGCAGGAGCCTGGTCAACTTTTTTCAAATCCCGCGGAACAGGTTTGAGAATGTAAGTTCCCTGTTCACCTTCTGTAGTGAGCCGCAAAATATTTTTTTCCAGAATAAAGCTCAATTTTTCCTGAACTCCTGAAATGGAGATGCGTTTGCGGTTTTCTATAAACTGTTCCGCTACTGTCTCATTTTTTTGTGGCGAGTCGTAAGGCAAAACATGACTCACTTTTTTCCCCCAGAATAATTTTCGCAAGCACCCCGGGCTATAGGTGGCGAAACCCTCAGCCAAAGTGCCCGGACAATATTTTATTTCACTCAATTTCATTTTTCTTCCAGCGGCTTTACAGTGATAGGACCGATGGTATCATATTGCGCAGTCGCCATCAGCAACCCAAAGCTGTCTCGCTCGTCAATCTTCAATTGCATGCTTTGCAGTCTTTTGTTTTCTCCTTCGCTGAGCATATTAAAAAAGACAGGAAATAAATAGCTGTTATGATATTCCTGCTTTGTTTTCGGCATCGTTAAACTCAATGCCGGTTTTTCTTTATCGGCAAAATAATTTTCGTCATAGCGAAAGACATAACTTTTCAAATTTTCTTCAGTGAGAACTCCGACAAAAATTCCATTTCGATATACAGCAGCTTTGCGCATTCAATCAATGTTTGATGTTTTTCACTTCCAGATTCAACTCCATGCCTAAAACCTCCGCAACTTTCGTGACCACATCCAGGGAAGGATTACCCTGTCCGCGTTCGAGCTTATACAAGGTGTTATGGCTCACTCCCGCTAATTCAGCAAGATGAGTCTGAGTTATTTTTAGTTCCTTTCTGCGATGTTTGATGGCTTCACCAATGTGCTTAAATAGCATTATAGTGTGATTTATCGGTAAAGGTAAGTTGAAATGAGCTTGTCTAATTCTTAGTTGAAATTCCTACCGGAAGGAGGCATGCCTCCTTCCGGCAGGAAAAAGGTTCAAAGGTTTTATATTAAAGGTGTAAAAATCATTTAATAACAAAACCAATGAACCATGATTAAAGGTAGCAAGATCAATCGGGAACAGCTGGACTGGGTGATGGAACAGCCGATGGATGTTCAACTCAGCGTGCTTTCAAACCATTTAGACATTTGTAAAGTGGTGATTAATTCAGTGCTGCAGACAGCCGTAACGGAACTATGCGGAGAACGCTACCGGCACGACGGGTCGCGGTTAACCCGGTGGGGCTACAATCCGGGCAGCGTCCGTATCGGGGCGCAGAAGCTTCCGGTCCAAGTGCCCCGGGTCCATGATACCGAAACCAATCAATCCATCCCGGTAGCCATGTATGAGCAGATGCAACAGCTGCCGGAGCAAAAAGAAGAAGTGCTGCAAAGCGTCTTGCACGGAATCAGCATGCGCGATTATGAACAAGTCAGCACCCGCTTATTAGACAGTTTCGGACTCAGCCCGTCCACCATCAGCAGACAATTTGTAGAAGCCAGTCGCAAGGCGGTGGAAACATTCGTGCAGCGCAGTTTTAAAGACCACAACTTTACCGCTCTGTTCCTGGACGGCAAACACCTGTCGGGACAGCAAATGTTGATTGCCTTAGGCATTACCGACAAAGGCGAAAAAATCATTCTCTCCGTCATTCAAAGCACCACAGAGAACAGCACCGCCATCAAGCAAATGCTCAGCGACCTCATCGCCAGGGACTTTACCTTCACCGGAGGATTGCTTTGTGTAATCGACGGCAGCAAAGGAATCCGCAAAGCGTTGGAACAAACCTGGGGAGCCCAGGCCGTGATCCAACGCTGCCAATGGCATAAACGGGAAAACGTAGTCAGCTACTTACCCGAAGAACTACAGGAAAAATATCGAAAGAGAATGCAGCAAGCCTACCAGATAACCGACTACCACAAAGCCCAAGCGGCTTTAATCGAAGTTGGAGCAGAACTTAACAAAATCAATCTACAGAGCTACCACAGCCTCCTGGAAGGGTTAGACGAAACACTCACCCTGCACCGCTTAGAACTGCGAGAAGAACTCGGCAGAAGTTTCACTACCACCAATTGCATTGAAAGCATCAACAGCCAATTGGTTAAATATACCCGGAAAGTAAAACGGTGGATGGATAGCGAACAACGCTACCGATGGGTGATCAGCGGGCTGCTTGAAATAGAAAATAAATTACACCGAGTAAGCGGTTACAAGCAATTGCCTCGGTTAACCGAGGCAATTGCTAAACACCTCTCCTTTGAACCAATTTCAACTAACAATGCAACCTAACCGTTGAAATCCTGC
>Ga0247727_10014718_pt1 | contig 12944 bp, 5 predicted proteins | sample WisWelCaveWW1625_FD_202498 | JGI IMG/M metagenome (GOLD analysis project Ga0247727, IMG submission 202498) | Biofilm microbial communities from Wishing Well Cave, Virginia, United States - WW16-25 | ecosystem: Environmental > Aquatic > Deep subsurface > Groundwater > Cave microbial mat | place...
GCGATGGTGCATGCGGCGCTGGATGGTTCTCTTGAAAAAGTCGAAACTCGTCCCGATCCGATTTTCAAGGTATTGGTGCCAGCTTCTTGTCCGAATGTTCCCGCGGAGATTTTGAATCCGCGCAGCACATGGAAGGATGCGAAGGCCTATGATGAAAAAGCGAAAGAGGTCGCCGGGTTGTTCAAGAAAAATTTCGAGCAGTTTGTTGATGCGGTGGACGAGAAGGTGAGGGCAGCCGGACCGGGGATGTGAGAGAAACCAATTGATTGTTTAGGATAATAGAATCCTGCATCAGATTTTCAGTAACGCTGAAAGCCGAAGCCCTTGCGGCAACTTTAGTCAAAAAATTACCCAACGCATTAAAAAAAAACGACCAACTGATTTTCTTTTTAAGTTCGTTGGCCGTTTTTCCATCCGTTGGCAATGTAAAACTTTTAGAGTTTTATTCTAAGTTTGAACCCCTTGGCTCCTTAACCCCGTGGTCTGTGCATTACGCACAAGCAACGGAGTTTTGTTTTACATCATATCGAATTTCCATCGTTACGGCTTCTTCGCCGCCGGCTTCAGCAAAAGATCGTGAAAATCAAAACTGAAATCCGTCGCATCCGAGACTGCTCGCATCTTCACCTGGTCGATGCTCCCATCCGGGTTGAGGGCGAACGTCACATAAGCATCGGCGCGCAATTCCCGATCATGCCAGCGGGCGATGAATGTGTCATACTGCCAGAACACCAGATCGCCGACCAGCGATGGTGTATGCGCGAAGCGAATCATCAGCTTGCCGTTTTCATGTGAGATGATCACATTCCCGTACCATGTATCCGTGTACGTGCCGGCATATTTTTCGAGCGGCAGCGATGGCCGCGAAGTCGTATCGCGCGCAGCGACGGCGCTTTTATCCTCTTCAGCGATTCGCGCCTCGAAGCGCGCCCGTACTTTTTGGTAGACCTCGGCCCAATCAGTTTTTGGCGCTCCGAGATAGTGATCGAGAATCCAGTAAGTGATCGACTCGAAGGCCGCGCCTGATTCTTGATTCGTAAGAACACTGACACCCAGCTTGATCTCCGGAACCATGACCACTTTCGAGAGATAACCGGGAAGTCCGCCAGTATGCGTAACGAGTTTTTTGCCGCGATAATCGCGCACGTCAAAGCCGAGGGCATAGCCGCGAAAGTTGGCGCGCAGAGCAGCCAGCTCCGGAGCCGGGTCGCCGATCGAAATCGGAGTCACCGGCGCCCAAAGCTGCCGGGTCGTGCGAAGGGAAAATAATCGCGAACCATCGGCAACGCGACCGGAGTCGAGTTGCACGATCATCCACTTGGCCATGTCTTCGGCGTTCGAGTTGATGCCTCCAGCCGGGTTGGTATTGTCGCTCGCGAATGGCGCAACCGGTCGAACCACGCCTTCAATCTCTGCGTGCGGTGTGGCGACATTCGCTCCTTGGCCTGCTTCTGCATGGCGCACATTGCTGCCGCTCATGCCGACTTTTGCCAAAATTCTTGACGCGACAAAATCCTCCCAACTCTGTCCGCTGATGGTTTCAATCACTTCACCGGCGATCAAGTAAAGCACGTTGTCGTAAGCGTAAGCGCTGCGGAAACTGGTGACCAGTGGAATGTATTTGAGCCGGCGCGCGATTTCTTTGCGGTCATAAGTCGAAGGCGGCCACCAGAGCAAATCACCCGCGCCTAAGCCCAAGCCGCTGCGGTGGACCAAGAGATCGCGCACTGTCAGCTCGTGCGTGACATACGAATCAGAAAGCTGAAACCACGGAAGATAATTCACTACCGGTTTGTCCCATTCGATTTTTCCCTCTTCGACGAGCAGTCCCAGCGCCGTTGCGGTGAAGGCCTTGGTGTTCGAGGCGATGCCGAAAAGCGTCTGCGCATTCACCGGCGTTGGCTCGCCGAGCTTGCGCACACCGTAACCTTTTGCCAGCACCACCTTGCCGTCTTTGACAATCGTGAGCGCGAGGCCGGGCACTTCGAATTCCTTTTGAACTTTTGCAATGTAGGCATCCAAGCCTTTGGGGGGAGTGGGTTGCGAGCTGGCGAGTGGAAGGTCGAGTGAAAGCAAGAGAAACGCAAAGACAACAAGCCGGTGAGCGGCGAGTCTTTTCATATAGGCTCCTGTTTGAGAAGTGACATACTCCGGTTAACTCATGTCGCTGGTAATATCACAAATTTCGCGGCAGAAAGCAACAACCGAGTTGCGATGGGCAAAGCTGCGTGCGGTTTATTTTCTTCTTCGCGAGCTTTTCGGCAAGTTGTAGGCTTGGGAATGCAACGCACCGTCAGTTAAGAAAAGCGAATTTGTTGAATGCACCCAAGGGTGAGAGTCTTTGCATGGGGAGTCAAGAAATTGCAGTGTGTTTCGAATTGGCTGAGAGTTAGAAGCGAACGCCGACTTTGTTGCTGAACAGCCCTGCCAATTTTGTTGAACAAAAACCTTTTTCTCAATGTGCTTTTTTTTCGAAATTTTGGACGACGGGATGTGAGTTTTTAGTTTATCTGCGCACTAACGCCAAAAATGTGCGGCGGCGCAGGATACAAATCGTTCGGGGCGAGTACCCGTGTTGAAATCTACCAATCATGAAATTCATGGTACGGCTGCGCCATCCGCATCATTTTTTTTGTTAGCAGCTGTGTGATTTCCTCCACAAAATTCTGTCTGCATTAAATTACAACGTTATGTTTTCGCCGAATTTCATTTTCCCCATTGTCACTGATTTTAAGCACACGCCCTCGGATTCCCCACTGGGCATTTTCTACAAACCAGCATTCGCCGCGTCAAGACACTTTATTCTTTGCCACCATGCTTATCTTTCGCCGCACCACGATACTTTATTTTCTGCCGCGATCCCTATCCTTCGACGCGCATACTAAACTTTATTTCTTCACCGCGATTCCTGTTGCAAATATAGATTGCCAGCTAACGCAAGTTTAGGCGCCGTGCGTTTCGGAACCAGTAATCAAGCGTTAAGTTCAGAATTTGTTTCTTGCCAGCTTTTAACTACTTCGGCTGCGTAAAGATCAGGATCGATGCTGTATTTGTTTGGCAGCCATTTTTTCTTGATCCAAGTTTGGAATTCTCTGCTTACGTCCCCGATAAACTCATACTTGCGTAATTCAGCAACTATGGGATGTGCCTTCTGCATATTTTCGGTAGCCCGTTGCTTGATGATCTCCCAAGGCGGTTGGTTTTTTTGTTTGGCTTCATTGAGGAGGGCAATGGTTTCGCTGTAAACCTTCCGGAAGCACCAATTGATTACGTTGTCCTCATCATAGCCGAAAAGCTCACTTGCTGCGACAGTAGCCCCCCCCCAATTCACGTTATTTTCAACTACATCTACAATTCCCGCATCGAAAAGCTTTCGAGCCAAGATATCATTATTGCTATATACGTTGTTGGCAATCGGAACAATTAGTTTGCAGTTCAGGCAATCGACATTTTCCGGGGTTATTACCTTGCCCACGGCCACAGGTATTAGAATGTCACAGTCAGTGTACAAGATGTAGGTGTTTGCAGATTCTTGGCCTTTGGTTCTAGATTGATGGCATCCAGGATCATACGCAGCGCGGCGTTCGAGCAAGGATGTCTTTCCTCGTCGATGTAGTTTTCTTTCGGCAGTGTTAATTTGTTCATCAACGGCATCAGCAACAAGGATTTTCTTAATCCCAGGTTCCCCCTCGGCAAGTATTTCAACGAGGATGGAGCCAACGTTACCAATGCCTTGAATGGCAACGACTGCCCCTTCAAGAGAATCTTTTCCAGTTAGAAACTTCCAGCCTGCTCTTGCCGCAAGCCAAGCCACAAGCGCTGTGAAACGGCTTGGATTACCACTACCACCAACACTTTCGGGAAGGCACATCACATGCCTGCAAAAGGCCAGCATCTCGCGCGTGTCTGCGTTTGTGTTGTTCATGTCTTCTGCACAGATATATCTCCCGTACAAACTTGCTGTAAATTGCCCAAAGTCTCGATAGACATGGCGTCTGAACTCACGATGGACTTTGAAATCATGACCACAAGTGTCAATTATTGATTTGCCCCCGCCGTGGGGCAACTGTCCGATGGCGTTCTTGACGGACATTCCATAGGAGAGTCTGAGGAGATTCTCAATCAGCTCGCCAACATTTGGGTAGCTAAACTCCCTTGTCCCTCCCAATGGAGTTCCATGGGTGAGTTGATGGATGCCAATTCCAAACAAGACGTCGGTGTGTTCGCCAAGGCCAAGCAGAATTGCGGCATGCTGTTTGAAGTCTGGATGCTGCAGTACAAAGTCAGCCAAGGGCTGCAATATCCTATCAGTCTTGACCGAGTGTGAGGGTAGATCGAAATAGTATGCGTTACAACCAGTCTCGCTCTGCAAAATGGCGACACGGCGAATATCTCTTTCCCGTAAATAGTTCGCAATTTCAACAGGTGAAGTCTGCTCGGTAATTTTAAATGTCGGTCTTCCGGGTATGATCGACTGCTGTTCTTCATCTGCAACGATACATCGGTGGCAAAAAGCTGGATTGTTCTGGTCAATACCGACGGACTCGTCGTAGCGGCGGCATCGCATGCAATAAGGATGAGAACATCTGGTAATGCTGAAATAAATTCCCGGGAACTCAGAGAGAGGGGTAAGACCTTCTGGCCTAGCAGCGACAGCCAACTCAGACACACAAAGAACATCACGTATTTCCTGGAGATGTTCGCGAAGATATGAATTTGACATTAAAGACTGAGGTAAAGCAAAGAGGACTACGGTAGCGTCTATTGTTTCTCCGATGAGCTTGTTATGCCGGGCGTTTTCGAATTGAGGTTGCAGAACTGCACGGAGTTGCAGAAGGCGTCCGAATTCTTCCTCTACTCTACTAGTTTCTTCTAACGTCTCGGCCTTAGGAAGTGAGTTCATCAGCCCACCGTACGGTTTGGGCCAGAGGCTGAGATGCACGCTTGCGCAATCAAGATGACCAGGACAAAGTTGCCAAACTTCCTCAGAAGTGTACACCAACACAGGAGATAGCATTTTGCAAAGAGCAACCAGCACGGAGTGCATTGCCGTCTGAGCCTTTCGGCGTGCATCTGATTTCGCTGCTTCGTTATATAACCGGTCTTTGACGATTTCAAAGTATGTTCTATTCAAATCGTTTTGACAAAAGTTGAATATGCTTTCGACCGCCTCTTTGAATTGGTAGTTTTCAAAAAACCTTGTGACCTCGTTGATCGACCGGTGAAGCTTGCAAATGATCCATTGATCGATTCCATCAAGTTGGGTCAGCGGTATTGTGTGTTCTTGAGGGATGTAGTCGTTCAAGTTTCCCAGCAGGTATCGAAAGCAATTGCGGAAAGTACGATATACTGGCTCCAGCTCCAAGATGGCCGGGATTGAGAGAGGAATATCTTGATCGTAGTTTTTGTTCCAAACGAAGTAGAGCCTGATGAGGTCGGTCGGAACGTTTTCCAAAGCTGTTCGAAGAGAAACGTAGTCCCTCTGTAATTGAGACATCCTCCGCCTCTTGGAATTTAATAAAAATCCGTGGGTGAGAAGTGAAGCAAAAGGGGCTCGATTCTTTACAATCAGTGAAGTCAGCAAGGACAGTTGAAACCAGCCTCGATGTTGATCGTTGCCTTCAATGCATAAGTCTGCTGGGAAATTGAGACGATGGTCGGCAATAAGTGCCGCCCTCCAACTTGTTCCGCTTTCGAACCACCCATCAAGTATATCGGCACCTTTCTCAAACCGGGCTCCACTGCATCTGTTGCACTTGTACCCTGATGGCAGCAAAGCGGCGGCTGTTGAAGAAAACCATACATCGCTCCCTTCAAGCGCGACACTGTCGCGAATATGCCGTATTATTTTCGGATCGAGAATGTCGTTGCCACAGTCAAGACAATGGAATGACGGAATGGGGACACCCCAGAAGCGCTGTCTAGAAATTCGCCAATCTGGCCTTTCCTTTATCATATTATGGATTCTCGCGCTTGAGTTTGAGGGGAACCATCGGATTGTCTCCAATTCATCCAATGCCCGCTGTCTTAACGTCTTGGTAAGCCCCTGCTCTATGTGGTCAACGCGTACAAACCAGTGAAGCATTTCCTTGATCTCTACTATTGCACCGCAGCGAACGCAGAAACGTTTCCCATCGCTATTCTCAATCTCTGCATCTGCCAGAACACTCTCACAACGGCTGCACCAGTTTATCGGGCCTCTGTCGCGATAAACGTAACCCTTTTCGACGATCTCAGAGAGAGTCTCAAGCACCGTCGCTTCATAGATTGCCGCCATTGTCAGATAAGGTTTGTCCCAATCAGCAAAGACACCGAGACGTTGGAATTGTTCCTTTTGGCTTCGGATGTATTTCCCCGCAACCGTTGCACATTCAGTTCGAACTTCTGCTGGGGAAAGCTCAGTATGTTGCTTCTTGGCTTCCTCCAGAACATCACTCTCGATTGGCAGTCCGTGGCAGTCCCACCCCGGGACAAACGGAACTCTTCTGCCATTCATTGTCCAGAACTTTGCAACAATGTCTTTTAGAACTTTGTTGAAGCCGACTCCAATATTCATTTCCCCACGCAGGAAAGGAGGACCATCATGTAAGATAAAAAGGTGGGCATCGCGACGATCTTCTAGAATTGTTCGGTAAATATCCATAGCCTGCCATCGCTGCAGAATCTCATCTTGCTTTCCCTCCAACATCTTGCCCTCCATAGGAAAGTGTGTTGAGGGTAGATTCACGTTTAAGTTATTGGAAGCCATAGTGATACTCCTTTTCAGGTTTGCTGTGAATTAAATTCTTCGCATAGCGCCTAACCACATCTCTTACTGCGGGGTTCGGTCGGCATAACCCGCATGGGCAACCGAGGCTACTTTGAATTATCCGGCTCCCGGCTGGTTGACTCTGTCGGGTTCATGCCGGTGTTGGGCGCGGCCTGTTGTTGGCTAACCCCGTTTTGGCTTGTTTGATGAACCTGAGAGCCTGTTTGGAAAGTCGCTTCCGGGCACTTTTTACGCACAAAATGTTCTATAGAGGTCTTTGCCCTAATTCGACCGCTTTAATTGACCAGTCAATCTCACTTTTGTGCTTAACAACCACTATCTGCGAATGTTGCCAAAGCGCATGATATTGCGAAAGGAAGTATTCAAACCATTCTCTGTCATGTTGGCGAGTCAAATCGATGTGAGGCCGATCGTGAAATCTGGTATGATACCCTATGAACTCAATAGACATTTTTCCGTTGGGTTTATCAGGGTCAGTCAAAACCATGCTGTAATTTGGATTTGCTTGCATTTGCCTTAATTCTATTGCTCCTTTCTTCATGATGCCATACTCACCTTGTTGCATGGATTGCACACGGGAAATTGTGTAATTGATATCTTTGCGTAGATTTTCAACAGGTTCGTTCAGGCATTTGGCTGTAGACTCAATCGCCGAACAATCGGGGTCAAGTATTATTGCATGAATGATTGCTTCGTGTTCACCTAACTTTTTTGAACAGAAATACTCCGCCAACTCAGAAAAAATACTGGTTAGAGACGGGCCTACAAAGCAGATGTATTGGGCAGAGGCTATTTTTACGTTCAAAGGGGTATAGGCATTTCTATCCTTGAAAATATCTCCCACGCGGGGCTTACTTTTGAGTTGTTGTACTTGCTTCAATAAATCTTCTCTCGCGATTCTGTCTCTTATGAGGCCATAGGCCAATAAGCCCAATACGCCAGCCATTGCGGATAGCAAAAAGGATTGACTCCCTCCGAAAACACCCAAAATAGCTGCAACGACGCTTATGGCGATAGCAAGCAAAGTATCAAGGTTGTTGAGAACGAAAGTCCCAATCTTTTTCATAGAGACCTGCAATGAATTCCGCTTGTGCTTAAGCGCCTAACGCCAAAATTAGGCCATGCTTGCTGTTATCACTGTATTTTATATCTTACTTAAATTGCAACTGTTCTGTGATTTGTAGTTTTGCACCAAGTTAGAATTCAATGCTTGCAGTTATTTTGCCCACTGCTATAAGGTTGTGTTGAAGGCGACCGTAGGAGTTCATCCCACATGGACGCATATTCAGAAATCCGTTTCCTATTAGTAGTAGCAACCGTACGAATAATCCGTGAATCCGGTCCCACCCAAACCTCCCAGCCTACTCGATGTTGATCGTCAAGTAAAAAATAATGAAGCAAATCACCACTAATATCTTCTCGGTTTGTTGTAAAAACTTGAACTCCTATTTCACACTGGCGGTCGAGTATTTTTCGAACAGAACTATCCAACATCTCTTGAGGTGTAACGAAAAAAATCCTTGTCACTTTGCCACCGCCATTAACAAAATTTTCCATCATCTTAAAAGCATCATTCGTCCAAAAGTAACGTTCATATGGGAGACTGGTCGCATATAAATGAGCATCAGAGAATTTCACTAAAGTTCTCTTGTAATGTCGCTTAAAAAGATCAAGATCAGATCCCAGATCCACAGTTTGATCAGTAAATGCTGCCTTTGCAATAGAAAGTGTGAACTCAATATGATCGCCAAATATTTGTTCCATGACGGGATCGAGGTCTCTTCTGAGTTCTTCGAGGCCTTGGATTCTATCCATAAGAAGCTTCCGCTCAATGCGCTGAAGCGTAGAGTGACGCTCAACTGCTAAAGTCTCAAGAACCATCGCTGCAACCAGTACTGCAATAGATGGTAGGCGGTCTTTGAACGGTTTCCAGTCCAACAACCCACTTAAATCAGCTATTTGAATTACGATGAGCACTAATCCAACAACCCAAACGCCATAATTAAAGATAACACCAACTTCTGCTACTTTTACATCAGCAATGGAATAGATCAACCAAAACACACTAAATGCCAAAACTATGCTAATCAAAAGGAGTCCAGCAAATCGAAGGAATATTGGGGCTTTTATCTTTTCCACAACTTCTCCATTAACGGTGGCATGTTGATGTAAACATTGATTTGAAGTCTTAGGTCTCGAAGGTTCAAATCGTTACAAAAGGTTGAGTTGCCGTGTTCACTGAATGAAGCCGGTAGAAATTCGGCAATCTTTGTACTAACGCTCAACGTTCGCGAAACCAGCACAAATTTGCCACGAATTGCTCGATACTTTACTTTCGATTTCGCGCTGGCCTAACTTGATTTCTGCGACAGAAAGTGAATTTTCAGCCGCAGTTAACTACAGACAAAACATAGCAATTCAACAATTTTTCGTGCAAGAATTCTTCTTCGTCATGATAATCAAGAGTTTTCGAATTCTTCAAAACTTACGTGAACGAAGTTTCTCGGATTTTGTCAGCGCGCTTGCCATACGCCAAAAACAAAAGTCGAAACTGTTGTCCCAGAATCGTCCTTTACTTATTTTAGTAGAAAGAAAATGCAAATTCTGGAAGCATTTTACAACATTTTTCAAGACAAGCTGATTTAAAGATCATAAGCTGTCGACTCTCGCTACTTCCACAAGTAGGGTTTCGCCGTCAAACTTATCTTCAGCCATCGCCGCAGCATTGGGAGCACGGGCAGCTATTAAACTTACACTTAAGGTTTCACTTTTGATGTAATCAGCGAAGCTCGTAACAGCATCAGCTAGTTTTTTACTAGCCGTGTAATAGGTAACGATGCGGTCGGAAATTTCAAAACGAGCAGTCTTCCGCAACTCTTGGACGCGTCTGACAAACTCGCGCGACAGCCCCTCTGTTTGAAGGCCGGGAGTGATTGTTGTTTCAAGAGCGACAACGAATCCTTTCTCGGCTTTAATTGCAAAACCGGGCCGAGGTTGGGGGTCAATGATTACTTCGTCAGGCGTGAGTTCAATCGCTTTCCCTTCAATGACAAGCGTCAAATTTTGCCCGGATCGTAGCGTTGCTACGGCGGTATTGGGATCGACAGCTTCAAGTGCAGCCCGTAACTTTGGAAAAAGCGAGCCCAATTTGGGGCCGAGTGTGCGATTATTCGGCAAAAGTTTATACGTAACCAACTCAGCTTCATTTTCAGCAAATACCAGTTTTTTGACATTCAACTCTTCGGTAATAACCATGCTCATCTGCTGAATGCTCATACGCTGTTCCGGTGGCGAAACCACAATGACGCTGCTTAGCGGCTGTCTTACTTTCAGCTTGTTTGCCGCTCGCACCGCATGTCCCAATCCAACCACGAGCTGCACGGCACCCATGTCATCCCGTAAGGCCTTATCGGTTTCTGCGATCATCTTTGCCTGAGGCCAGGCACAATGGTGAACGCTCGAGGGCGCAGTCTGATCAACACTCCGAACTAAATTCTGATACATATGCTCGGTCACAAACGGGACAAAAGGCGCAAGTAATTTGGTGAGCGCAACTAATACTTCATACAATGTCGAATAAGCTGCTTGTTTGTCTGCGTCAAACTCGGATTTCCAGAAGCGGCGGCGCGAACGGCGGACATACCAGTTGCTCAAGTCGTCTATGAACTCTTCAATGATTTTGGTTGCTTTGTAAGCGTAGAAGTCATCAAGATCGGTTGTGACCTCGCTAATGACTTGCTGCAAACGGGCCAAGATCCAGCGATCTAGGTCGCTTTTTTCCTCAAACTTTTGATTTCCCGGCTGCCATTTATCCAGATTGGCGTATGTGATAAAGAATGCATACACGTTCCATAACGGCAAGAGAAAGCGCCGGCGAGTGCCGTCGGCAGCTTGATAGCCAAAAAGCATGTCACTTTCATAGCGTTGATTGCAAAACATCCAGCGCATGACATCCGCACCGATAATATCTGCCCCCTCGTTGAACTCGATCGAATTGCCCCATGACTTGTGCATGGCGCGTCCATCTTCGCCCAGCAGGGTGGCAAACCCGAGAATAGTTCTTGTCGGCGGTTTGTTCTCCAGTACCCCAGCCATGGTCAGCAAGGAATAGAACCAGTTGCGAAACTGGCCGGGGAAAGATTCAGTAATGAAATCCGCGGGAAACCACTTTTTCCAATGATCCATATCTGTTCGGTATCCCAGAGTTGAAAACGCCACGATACCTGCATCCAGCCACGGGTTGCCGACGTCTTTGATCCGCGAAGAAGGGGCTCCGCATTTTTTACAAGTAATTTTCACGACATCAATATGAGGTCGATGAGGAGTGTGCTCCTTGAAGTGATCCCATCCTTCTACAGCACGTGCTTCAAGTTCTTCTCGGCTTCCTATGACTTCAAACATGCCACAAGCGTCACATTCCCAAATAGGTAATGCAAGCCCCCAATAGCGTTTCTTGGAAATCAACCAATCATGCATGTTGCGCAACCAATCAAGCTCACGATCGCACCCAAAATCGGGTATCCAGCGAGTCTGCTTGGTGATGGACATCAAGGATTCGCGCAAGCTATCCATTTTTATGTACCACTCGTCAACCAAACGAAACACGAGCGGTGTCTGGCATCGCCAGCACTGTGGATATCGATGTTTATACTTTTCCAGTCGATAAAACAAGCCTTTGTGTTTCAGGTTTTCAATAATTGCTTCGGTCACTTCGGCGACGTGCTTTCCGGTAAGCCAATCAAAGCCGTTGATAAAAACACCGTTTTCATCTAGCGGCGCAATAACTGGCAGGTGAAATTTTTTATGCAATCCAAAATCTTCCTGACCACAGCCTGGTGCTATGTGAACTATCCCTGTGCCCTCGGCCTCGCCCACTTCGTCCCAAAGAATGACACGATGCGCTTTCAAGGCGCTTTCGGAAACGTTCGCGAATAGTCGTTTTAAGCTGGTTTCACACCACCCGCCTTGCTGGCAAGCAGCGAAAATTTCATCGAATGGCCCGGTATACTTCCATCCCTCCATCTCCTTGCCCGTCATTTCTCCTAATATTTCAAAGGCGCCTTTGAGCACTTTGGTTGTGCCCTTGGAAAGATAGAAAATCTCCTTGCCCTGTCTGATTTTGAGATAGACGAGCTCAGGCCCTACAGCCGCAGCGATATTCGCTGGGAGTGTCCATGGTGTGGTCGTCCAAACAAGCAACACCTCGCCTGGGCGGTCTAATAAAGGGAAACGTATCGTCAGGCCGGGATCGACGGTATCGGTATAACCTTCAGTAACAATCTCGTGTTGACTGATGCCGGTTCCACATCGCCAGCACCACGGTATAACATCTGTGCCTTTGTAGATCCAGCCTTGGTTATGACATTGTTTCAAAAAATTCCAAATGTCATAGTTGTTTTTGTCACTGAAAGTAAAATAAGAACCACCCAGATGTGGTAGTCCCAACTGACTAACAATCTGTTCCACTGTACCAGTAACATGACCAAGTGGCCCACCAAGCGTAATCGTCGCACTTGGGTCATCGCCCAAACGATCACGAAGCAGTCGGAGCATTTCTGGATCATTCCAATCCATCCACATCCCGAGCCGAATAGACTGCTCTGTCTGAATAGCTGCAAAGTTAAGTACGCGTTGTTTGCACAGTATTACAAAAGGTGCAATACCATAGTTTTCAATATCTTTTTTTGTTTTAAAGCCCAAATCTTTCTCAACATTCACCTCAACCCATAAACCTTGACAATCGAATCCATTTTGCCAACGCAAATCGTAGCCACGCATCGCTTTGTAACGTTGCCATAGGTCTTTATAAGTACGGCCCCAAGCATGATGCACACCCATTGGATTGTTAGCAGTGATTGGACCATCTAAGAATGAAAAAGTTGGGCCACCTTTGCGAAGCCGACATAGTATATCAAAAGCGTTTGTCTCTTTCCACCACCGTAATGTATCGCGTTCAAGAGCTGGGAAATCTGCTTGGGTGATGACAGGTTGAAACATAATTGAGTCCTCGAAATTAAATCAATTATCCAGAACAAAAATGCATCACATACCTAGTGTAGTGTCCCTAACGCTTCTTTACTTTTGGCGATTTTTTCGATAATGCGTTGTACGGATGCTGTCCACACGAAGACATGTGGATTTTGATTGTGATTTTCAATATAGGCTTGAATTGCCT
>Ga0247727_10014719_pt1 | contig 12944 bp, 13 predicted proteins | sample WisWelCaveWW1625_FD_202498 | JGI IMG/M metagenome (GOLD analysis project Ga0247727, IMG submission 202498) | Biofilm microbial communities from Wishing Well Cave, Virginia, United States - WW16-25 | ecosystem: Environmental > Aquatic > Deep subsurface > Groundwater > Cave microbial mat | place...
ATGCGCTTCCATAGCTCGTCAGATACTTCCCAGATCGTTGGTAAAGGTTTCTTTTTCTTCATCGTTTATCCTTTGTCTGCATACAAATTATATGCCCTCAAAGGGTTTTGAGATAATTACTTAGTGATACTTGGACAATAACTCAAAAAGACAATTACTTGTTTATAGAGGGCGGAATATGGAAAAATCAAGTTGTCGCCCTTAAGAGATACTTTGGATTTGAGAGGCTGATTGTGCTAACAATAGGAATATTAATTTTCGGAATATTATTATACACTCCGCCTCTGGACAGCAATCGGCCCGTGAATCAAATTTCTGCAACTTATACAGGCAATTTCCAGAACACCTTTAAGATGTTATTTATTCTAAGTGTTAATATAGCAATTCTAGTTTTTGGCTATAAGATTGGGGAATTGTTGGTAAACCAGCTTTCAGTTAGCCGAATATTGCTTCATCAGGGTTTGCCTTGGCATCCAGTAATTTTCATTGAGACTTTTCTCATTTTATTGTTCTTGGGTATAAAGTTGGCAAGAACTAATTATCAAACTATTGACGCCTCGTTTTTCTCAATTAAAGCCAAATACTATTTGGGTATATTTTTAATAGGTAGCAGTTTTTATGGGCTTTTTATTGGAACGATAAGGCTGATCGTCTTATATTTTCTGCCATTGATTGTAGGGTATATTTATCAGCGGTAGTATTAGCTTTTTGTCACTTGAGGTCGGCAGGCTTCGCCTTGTTCGGCGATTGTTTCCAACTCTACCGAGATGTTACTTGGCTTTACCAACTTATTTTATCTCGTTGTAAAAGCCGAATTCGCCTTATATTAACCAGCATTCGCGAACAGGTCGTTCAAAATTTCCTTCGCCTTTATCACTGCCCTAGCCCAATGGCTGAGGCGGTTTTTTTCGTCCATGCTGAGGTCTGCCAGGGTTTTACCCAGCCCTTGAAGAAGAAAAATCGGGTCGTAGCCGAATCCGCCAGTGCCGCGTTCTTCGAGGATGATCTCGCCTTCGCAGATACCTTCAAATATTTGGAGTGCAGGAGCCTTTGTGCCCTTTGGGTATACTCCTGCATGTCCGACAGCAAGCCTGTCGGACTCCAGAGTTTTCCTGGGAGTGCAATTGCAATCGTGGCTTTGATGAAAGTGATAAGGTAAAATCAAGCGATCAATTAATTCCTGATCTGATGAAATTACCATAGCTGTTAGGAGAAACAAAAATGCAGGAAGTGTGGGATCGGAAAGAGTATTTCCGCCAAAGGCGTTTTGCCCTGTTTCAGGGGAATAGTTTGAATCCTAATCTGTTCGATAAACAGTTCATTGATTTGATCGTTACTTCGCCTCCGTATAACGTGGGTATTGAGTACAAATCCAACAATGATAAGTTGTTCTATGATGATTATTTGCAGTTCAGCCGCGCCTGGATTTCTAATTGTTATTCCTGGAGTAATCCACAGGCAAGATTTCTATTTAATGTTCCTTTGGATAAGAATAAAGGAGGAAACAGGAGCGTAGGCGCAGATCTAACCAGAATTGCACAGGACGCTGGTTGGAAGTATCATTCAACGATTGTGTGGAATGAGGGCAATATTTCGAGACGTACGGCTTGGGGTTCATGGATGTCTGCTTCGGCGCCATTTGTCATAGCGCCTGTGGAATTAATTGTTGTTTTGTATAAAGATGCCTGGAAGAAGGTGAACGGCACAAAAGTATCTGACATTACTCGTGATGAGTTTATGGAATGGACAAATGGTCTTTGGACGTTTAATGGGGAGAGTAAAAAAAAGATCGGACACCCCGCGCCGTTTCCTCGTGAATTGCCTCGTCGTTGCATCAAACTATTTAGTTACGTAAACGATTTGGTTTTTGACCCTTTTTGCGGGAGTGGAACAACATTGGTTGAAGCCCTTGCCAACGATAGACGGACTGTCGGCGTTGAATTAGACGAGCATTATTGTGAAGTGGCTAAAAAAAGAATTACAAATGAAATAAAACCGTATACATTTGATTCGTCCCTGGAGTTAAAACTAAAAGAAAATAAAGGCGAATATGTTATTGACCTTCCCATTTAATAAAGCCCTTTGCTAAATTCCAGTTATCAAATATTTGTTGCAATCCTCCCTTTCGCTTTGATGACCGCCTTTGCCCGATGGCTGAGGCGGTTTTTTTCGTCCATGCTGAGTTCTGCCATCGTTTTATCAAGCCCTTGCAATAGAAAAATGGGATCATAGCCAAATCCGCTTGTGCCGCGTTCTTCGGGGATGATCTCGCCTTCGCAAATGCCTTCAACATGTGTCACTCTGAGGAAGCCGTTTTTCGGCGACCGAAGAGTCTCTGCTTGGTTTTCTCTGAGACCCTTCGTTTCGCTCAGGGTGACACGATCCGAAGGGAATGCAATTGCAATCGTGGCTTTGAAACGCGCGGTCCACGGTCGCGGATGACACTGTAGATTTTGTATCAGCAGTTTACATCGCTCCGCATCAGTGAGTTTCGTGCCATCGGGTGAACCGTAACGCGCGGAATATAAGCCCGGCGCGGCTTCGAGAGCATCCACCTCCAAGCCTGAGTCATCGGCGAGGGAGATCAGTCCGCTGGCTTGGGCGAAGGCAAGCGCCTTCTTCGCCGCGTTCTCGGCGTAGGTGAGTCCATCTTCGATGACATCCAGTTCGAGATTGATCTGCGCGGGTGTGACGAGTTCGATGCCTGTGTCTTTGAGCAGGTCTTGCAGTTCTTCGATCTTCCCTTTGTTGTTGGTGGCGATGAGGAGGCGGGTCATTTGTAATTGGTAAATGGTAATTGGAGAATTGGAGACTGGAGACTTACTTGTTGCTCATTTGCTGATTTGCCTTGCTTCTTATTTTATCAATTGCCCATTGCGCGTGTTCACGGATCATGGGTTCTTCATCGTTCAGCGCGTTTTGTAGAACAGGGAGCGCGAGCATATCTCCGGTGTTGCCGAGCGCGACCGCGACGTTTCGCAGGTAGCCGCGTCGTTTGGCGCGCGTGAGGGGAGTCCGCTTGAAGCGTTGATTAAAGGCTTGGGGTGTGAGAGTCAGTTCCTCGGTCAGAGAATGAGGCGGATTGTTATCCGTAAAAGAAGGATCGCCATCAGGCGCGAATCGATTCCATGGGCAAACCATCTGGCAGATGTCGCATCCGAAAACCCAATCGCCGATTTTTTCGCGCAGGTCAACAGGGATGTCATCTTTGAGTTCAATCGTGAGATACGAAATACAGCGCGTCGCATCAATCGTGCGGTTTGGCAGAATGCAATCGGTTGGGCAGGCGGTGATGCAACGAGTGCACGTGCCGCAATGATCGGTGACGAATGGCGGATCGGGTTCGAGCGCGAGATCGAGAAAAATTTCTGAAAGCAAAAAATACGAACCCTGCTTCGGATTGATGAGACAGGTGTTTTTGCCGATCCAGCCGATGCCTGCGCGTTGCGCGAGATCGCGTTCAAGGATGGGACCTGTATCTGTGTAATAGCGGCTCTTTATCGGACCCTTGACCTGCTCCTCGATAAATTGAACGAGTTCCTTCATCCGAGCGGGGAGGACGTCGTGATAGTCTTCGCCGCGGGCGTAGGATGCAACCCTCACGCTGTCCCTTACCACTTCGACAGGCTCAGTGCGGCGCCCTAACCTCTCTCCCATAGGGAGAGGGGAATCATACGGGGTCGCAAGAACTAAAATGGATTTACATTCTGGGAGGCTTTCGCGCGGGTTCGCGCGGCGCGCGAGTGACTTTTCTGTGGCGAGATAACCCATCGTGCCATGATGGGTTTGCGCGAGCCAGTTTTCAAATGTGGAGTAGTGCAGGGGTGGGTCGGGAGTCGTCACGCCAGCCAGGATGAATCCCAACTGGCGCGCTTTGTCTTTGATGGATTGTTTCAGGTCTTGTGTCACAACTCTTATTGGACAATGATTTTAACGAAGATCCTCAAAGGGAAGAACACGCCGGATGGGTTTCTCATTGACCATGCGCTTACGTATGTGCCGGCCCGATCGGGCGCTTCGAATTGAACAGAGACGTCCACCTCCTGCCCCGGTTGGACAACCTCGGTCAACGCGATGAACTGCCCGGACATGTCATCGTCGTAGCTTGCATACGCAAGGACATATCCCGCGCCCCACGGGCACGAGCCGGTGTTTTTTACCTTCCAGGTTTTGATGAAATCCTGACCCGGGGACATGATGGTGTTATCGGGAATGGTCACATCCACGGTCAGCGGATCGAACCCGAGGCTGTCGCACAAATCTTCCGGTGTCCCGGAAGCGTTCGTTACTTGAGCCACGGCAGGCTGCGTTTCGGTGGATGCCGCCTCCGCCTCGGGCGCGGAAGTTTCAGTAGGAAGAGATGGGGTGGGAGTGAATACAGCCGCCGTCAGGGTGAATTGCGAAACAACAGTGCTTGCCGCGGAAGTGCGTACCGCGGCAACGTCCGGCGTGGGTTCAACGGGCGTGGCTGAAGGTCCACAGGCAACGATTAGCATGGCAGTCAGGATTGCTGTGATGAGAATTTTTAGTTTCATAGTGCCTCCATCCTGTTACAGGTTATTTTTTGACTGTGAAGTAAACAGAAAGTATCGTGCCAAAATAGTAACCATGATCGTTTCGCATTCGCCAGTGACCCTGATAATCCCCCTCCTTGAGAGGGGCTGTCAGTTTGATGCCGATATTAATCCCTTCTCCGCTGGAAACGAAATCCTCGCTTTTCTTGAAGACAAAATCATATGGGTCAATTGCGCGGTCGCCCGCGATGAATACCAGAACAAATCCATCGTCCCAGGTGCAGTTGCCTGTATTCCTGATTGCCCAGGTTTTTATGAAGTCTTCACCGGGCTTGAATACGGTTCCGTCGGGTACAGTAACGTCACCTTCAAACACACTGTTGCTACAGGCATCCCCGAGCGCGGCAGTGGCTCCCGGCGGGGCGGGTGATGCGAGCGGTGTGAATCCCGGCAGTGGGGTTGCGTTGAAAGATATGGTTGGCAGAGCGCCCGCCGTGGGTGATTCACCCCCAAGCGTAGGTAAAGAAAATGCGGGCAGGGACGCGGCTGTATTCGTGGGCAGGGATGTTGGAGATGGAACAGCCAGTGCGGTCTGTGTTATTTGGATGGAAAGCTGTGCCACTGTGGTCCCGACAATGGACGTGTTTATTGCATCAATATCCTGTGTGGGCACAGGCGCGGCGCCGACATTGCACCCCGCCAGTATCAATCCCAGGGTAAGCAGAAGAAATAATTTCTGCCCGATGTGTTTCCGAAAGAACATGGTTATACCTCCGTTTGATGCGGTCGAGAAAATGTACTGGAAGCGTTTGCCATTACAAAGGCTTCCAGTAACATTATATCGCAATTGCATTATGAAACTTATGGCGGCGTGGGTGTGGGCGTTTCGGTGGGTGTTTCAGTCGGAGTTTCGGTAGCGGTTGGCGTTGAAGTGGAGGTAAATGTCGCGGTGGCAGTGCCAGTTGCCGTCTGAGTCGGGGTCGAGGCGTTCGTTGCAGTGGCAGGCTGCGAACTTTGCCGCGTAATCCGCGGAGCGATCCATAGCGCAAAGTCGTCGTGCGACGCGCCATTCGCAAGAACTGTCAAGATGAACTTCACTTTTTCACCGCGCAAAAAACTCAGATCAACATTGACAGGATAATATTGTCCCTCATACGCTTCATACCATTGACCCAGCGTTTGGATATCGCTGTTGCCGATCTGGTATTGAAGACGGAACAACACATTGCAATCATTTGCCTTGTGTTGGCAGGCGATCAAAGCCTGGAAATGATCGCCGTTTTTTACAGTGAAGTTCGGAAATTTTCCTGTGATCAATCCGCTTCCGGATTTATTTGGATAGGTGACGAGTCCGTTTCCTCGCGCGACTCCGTCCTCCATTTTAGGCGCGTTCAGTGAACGAACAAAGCCTCTGTTGTCTCCTTCAGCGCCCGGGCAAGGCAGGTTCTTTGTCTCGCTCCTCCAAACCGCATCGCAATATCCTGCAACGAAATCATATACACTTAATGTAAAACCGCTGACGTTGACATCCACGTAGAAATTTGAATCACCGGCGGCGCCTACGCCAAACAAAAGCCCGGATGAGTTGCGTAACTTCCAATTGCCGCGAAAACGACCGTCAATGTTCGGGGCAGTCAGGTTAAGGGGAAGGTCAATGGTTTGCCCAGGTCCTACATGGGTGGGGATGGCAACAGCGATCGGCGCCCCAAATTTTTCCCCGCTTACATAAACAATCGCGTAGGAGGTCGTCCACGCGCAGGTGCCGATGTTTTTGATGCGCCAGATTTTGGTGAACCCGCTTCCTCTTCCAACAATGGCTCCATCCGGGTAGGTAACGTCTGTGACAAATGAAGCCGCGTCGCATTTTGCGATGGGCTGGATTGGCGGCACATTCGTAAAAGTGTTGAATGGAGCCGGGCCTGCCGTAGAAATTGATAATGTAGTGGTCGCCGCAGGCTGTGAGGTGAGCGTGATTGCCGCCTGCGTAGACATTGCCCCCAAAGTTTCTGCGGCAGAAGTGTACAGCGCATTGAGCGTCTCGGCAGGTTGGGGTCCTCCCGGCGCGAAGGGTCCACATGCCATAATGAATGCCAGCACAAGACCCAAAAGTAAAAACTTCCTGTAACGAGAACCAGCCATAAGAGCCTCCGTTTAATGTTTGACCAATGTATTAAACGCTTCAAGGGTGTGAAGAGTTCCTTCAAAAAGTGCCGAAGCAGTTCACTTCGGCGCTTTCAGTGGTTATGGGCAATTGTTCTCCCAGACTGCCTTATCATATCCCCTTTGCTCCGGAAACGTTACGATAATCTTCATCCATCTTGGGTTCGGGCTGTCTCCACGCCCCACCATCCAGGTGCGGGATACTGTCTTCGACCCAGCCGCGTCAAAAACCATGTTTTTGATTGCACTCTCGTTTTCATCGCTTTGATTCCAGTAGTACTGAAAGTCATATGGGCCGTTTGTTGTGATTGTCGCGTAAACTGTATATCGTACGTTGACCGGACATCCTGTGGGAGGATCACGCACAATATTATAAGTAACGCTGAGAATCCCGTAATCACGTTGTGGTTTTTTGTCAACTACGATACTCGTATAAATAGCCTGGCTGTAGGGTCCAACGCCAAAATTTGCATTCCAGGGTGTTTGAAGGCGCCAGTAACCTGTGTAAGCGCCTTCCAGTGCCGGCGCTTGCAAGTAAATCGTAATTTCTTTTTGTTCACCCGGCAAAACATCCTCAGGTAATGGGTATGAAAATGAACTTCCCATTTGATCCCCGCTCCAAAAGATAAGTTTATAGGTGGAGTCCCATGCGCACGTCCCCGAATTTTGGATGGTCCAGGTCTTCCAGAAATATTCGCCGGGTGTAAATAAAGTTTGATCAGGCGGGTACTCGCCGATTAAGGCAGCTCCAATACAATTTGGATCGGACGATGCTGGGACAAGCGTAGGCTCACTTGTGGGAGTGATGGCTGGTGTGAGCGTTGCATTGATCGCGGTCTCAGGCGTATTTGTTGGGAGAATTACAACTTCTGGATTTGTTTCTCCTGCTTGCACTGTCTGCGCGACCGCGGTGGAAATGATGGATTCATTTTGCGCCGGTGAACCACATGCCGATACAAACAAGGCAAGGCACATCAGTACAACCAGCATTTTATACATACGAAGATCAAACATTCAAACTTCCTTCCTTAATTCTTGTAAATCAACCGGGATGATTATACCTGCCATGAAAAGCGCCCGACAAATTCAGCCGGGCGCCTCCACTGTATTTTATTTCTATGGACAACTGAAGTTTGCCCGTCCAAATTGCTGATGGTTTGGATCGTCAATGTAAATGTCCATCCAATGTGAGCCGGCCGCGCCCACAGACCATGTCGTATTGACCGACTGTGTTCCTGCCGACGCAAACACAATAGGCGGGTGAACCGCGCCGTCAATTGCGCCATCGCTGCGCATCCATTTATATGTTACAGAGCCGGCTCCGTTGGCAGTGACATTGGCTGTAATTGTAAAGCCGCCGCACGCACCCGACACCGACATGGTAACGCTCGTCACTGCAAACGCTCCCCCGCCTCCACCACCGCCGACTTTGATCTCAACAAAGAACGATTTGCTTTGGTAACCGCCCTGCACGGGGAGCAAAATTCCGGTGGCATTGCGAATACGCCAATAGCCGCGATATGTTCCGTTTGAAGCGGGGGCTTTCAAATTTGCCGACAGATCCACTTCCTGCCCGGGCGCCACAGCGCCGATGGAGATCGGAGAAACACCACTCATGGCATCTCCGCTGTCAAAAACAAGCGCATACCCAGACCATGTGCAGGTGCCGATATTCTTCAGTCTCCATGTTTTTGTGAACGCATCGCCCGCGTTGAAATTGGTTCCGTCAGGGATGGTCTCGCTGACGAATTGAGCCTGATCGCAAACGGGTGTGGCTGATGGTAAAGATGGTATGGATGTGGAAGTGGGCAGGCTGGCTGGTGGAGGCGCCACTGCCGTGTTGGTGGGCTGGGCGGGAGGCAGGGTAGGTGTATTGAATGGTGTTGCCTGGTTGAGCAAAGCCTGCACGGTCAACGCGGCATTCGTGGATATCGCGTTCGGATCCTCTGTCGCTGTCGCATTCGACGGCAAATTACATGCCGACACAACGAAAATCAGGACGGTAAGTATTGAAATGGCGCGGATAAATTTATTCATTCTTTTTCCTCATTTGAGTTTGGAACAATTTTACACGAATGTAGACGGACTCGCACACCCCTTTGTTCCTAAAAGAAACCCCTCTCCCAATGGGAGAGGGGCAGGGGTGAGGGAATTCGCTTCTTCCCAAGCCTCAGGCTGGTTCGTGGACCCCAGCCATCCACAAGCCCAATTGTTCGCGTGAGGCGTCTTTGCGGTCCACGGTTGCGACGATCTCGCCGCGATACATCACCGCGATGCGATCCGATAGCGACATGATTTCGTCCAGCTCCGCAGAGACGAGCAGGACCGCCACGCCGCGGTCGCGCATGTTGATAATTTCCTTGTGGATGTATTCAATCGAACCGACGTCCAAGCCGCGGGTGGGTTGCGAGGCGATCACCAGTTTCACAGGGCGGCTCAATTCGCGCGCCACGATCACCTTTTGCTGGTTACCGCCCGAAAGTTTCCCTGCGGCAGTAAAAGCAGATGGTGTGCGGACGTCGTATGCCTTGATCAATTTCTGGGCATTGGCATCCACCTGTGGTTGCTGGATAACAACACCTTTTGAAAAACGCGGCTGATAATAATCGCACAACACCATGTTATCTGCAATTGTATAAGATAGCACGAGGCCGTGTCTCTGGCGGTCTTCAGGGATGTGAGCCAGCCCGGCTTCTGTGATCGGACGTGGAGGATTACCCGTCAGGTCTTTGCCTGCCAGGGCGAATTGTCCGCTTTCAGTCGGGCGCAAACCTGTGAGAGCCTCTGCCAATTCGGTCTGCCCGTTGCCTTGCACGCCCGCGATACCAAGCACCTCACCAGCCTGCACACTGAACGAGACGCCGCGCACGGCTTCAAGCCCGCGCACGTCTTTCACGCGCAAGCCTTCCACAACCAGAACTTCTTCGGTTGGTTGCGCCGGTTTCTTTTGCACGGTGAGGATCACTTCGCGCCCGACCATCATCGAAGCAAGTTTGGCTTCGTTCGTTTCCTTCGGTGTGGTTGTTCCGACTACACGCCCTGCGCGCATGACTGTGATGCGGTCTGCGACTGCGAGCACTTCCTTTAATTTATGCGTGATGAAGATGATCGAAACGCCTTTATTGGTCAATTCGCGCATGATGACGAAGAGGTCTTCCGCCTCTTGCGGCGTCAGCACTGCGGTCGGTTCGTCGAGAATGAGGATGTTCGCCTTGCGATATAACGCCTTGACAATCTCGACGCGTTGTTGAACTCCCACGGGGAGGTCGCCGATGATCGAAAACGGATCAACCTCCAGCCCGTATTGATGCGAGAGGTCAGTCACTTTTTGCGCTACTTCCTTGCGATCCAGTTTTGTGAGCGGCGCTTCGTTCGGCGCGGCGCGGTGATCCGTTTCTGCGCCGAGCATGATATTTTCCGTCACCGTAAAGACGGGGATCAACATAAAGTGCTGATGCACCATGCCGATGCCGTGATGAATCGCGTCGCGCGACGAATTGAGTTGCATCTTGTTTCCCTCAACGGTCACTTCTCCTTCTTCGGGATGATAAAGCCCGTAGAGAATGTTCATCAACGTGGATTTGCCCGCGCCGTTCTCACCCAGCAGGGCATGGATCTCACCCCTTCGCAAATCGAAATCCACATGATCGTTTGCGAGAACACCGGGGAATTTTTTCGTGATGTCTTTCGCTTCGAGAATAACAGGTGATTCAGCCATGTGTGATTTTCCTATTTCTCGTACGGAACGCCATCTGCCGCGGGAGGGGTGGTTCTGCCAATGATGCCTGTGAGGATGATCATGGTCAGGATGTAGGGAACCAAACCAACCACATAGGATTGTTGCAGGAATGCCCATTGCGGAGGGATGACATCGCGGAACAATTGCATATTGATATTCAGCGCCTGCGACGCGCCGAAGACGAGGGCGGCTGTCCATGCGCCGATGGGAGTCCAGTTGCCAAAGATCATGGCGGCAAGTGAGATAAAACCGCGTCCATTGGTGAGCAAAGGCTCAAAGGATGGGACCGACTCAATGGTGAAGTATGCGCCTGCCAAGCCTGCCATCATTCCACCGATGATCACGTTTGCATAACGCATCTTGATAACGTTGATGCCGACCGTATCCGCCGCCTTTGGATGTTCACCTACGGCACGTGTGCGCAATCCCCAGCGGGTGTAGAACAGTACATAGTGCGTGATGAACACGAGCAGAATGGCGCTGATGGCGATCGGTTTTTGATCGAAGACCTTGTTGATGGACTCTATTACTTGAATACAATTGGGTGATGCGCCGCAAATGGGTGAAAATATTTCTGTGATCGGTATATGTATGGTGGGGAGGACGCCCGGCGAGTTCGGCACCTGACCGCCAAAGACACTGCCTTTGCCGAAGAACAGTTGGCGGTTGAGAAATCCGGTGAGTCCCACGGCGAGGATATTGATGACCGTTCCGCCGATGATCTGATCTACTTTATATGTGATGGACAGGACAGCGAGAAGCAATGCCATCAATGCCCCCGCCAACACGGCGACCAGCGCGCCGACTGTAATACTGATGCCAATTCCAAAATGAAAGATGTGGAACATATAGATGGCTCCCAGCCAGCCAAAGAAAGCGGCAGTCAACATCATGCCTTCGATGCCGATATTGACGACACCTGCCCGCTCGCAAAAGACGCCTGACAAAGCGCCCAGCGTGAGAGGTGTGGCGACGGCGATGGTCGTTGCCAGCATGCTGGTGATAATGACGATGGGAGCCGATTTTACCTGCCCAACCAAAACGACTGTACCGAACAGAACGATGATGATCAGGAGAATGAAGCTAAAACGTTTCCAGTCCATGGGTTCTCCTAGCCGCCCCAGCCGCGCGTCAGCACGACGCGTTCGCCTTTTGCTTTGATTCGATAGATGTAACGTATGATGGCATCAGTCGCCACGAATAACAGAATGAGCGCCTGCAGCATGGATATAAGATCAACAGGCAACTGCGTGAGGAACTGCATACGCGTCGCACCGTTGCGCATGGCGGCAAAGAGAATGGCGGCAAGCACCACGCCCAATGGATGCGACTTGCCGAGCAGGGCGATGGCAATCGCGTCGAAACCGTAACCAATGGAGAAGCCGAGTTCGTGTCGGTAATTCAACCCGGTGACCTCAAGCGCCCCTGCCAATCCCGCCAGCATCCCTGAGAGATCCATTGTGACAATGATTGTGCGCTTCACGTTGATGCCGGCGTATTTCGCCGCGTCAGGGTTAAGTCCCACCGTGCGGATCTCGAACCCAAGCGTGGTTTTGTTCAACATCCACCATACGAGATACGCGGCGAGCAGGGCAAGCACAAAACCCCAATGCACGCGAAGTCCTTCGAAGATGTTGGGAATGCGCGCGCTTTCCGCGATCAACGGCGTGCGGGCGATCACATTATTCGGGTCTCTATCTTTTAGGGGACCATTAAGCAAAAATGAAATCGTGTTCAGGGCAATATAGTTCATCATGATCGTATTGATCACCTCATGTCCCCCGGTATATGCCTTTAGAAAACCGACGATTGCCGCCCAGAGGGCGCCCATCCCCATGCCAACGATGATTGCCAGCGGTAAATGAATGATGGCTGGAATGTCCACGCCAAGCCATTCGGGCAGGGCATATCCGATAACTGCGGAGAACACTGCGCCAAGCGCCAGCTGACCCTCCCCGCCGATATTGAATAACCCGCCTTTGAAGGCAAGAGCAACCCCAAGCCCTGCAAAAATATAAGGAGTCGCCCACACAGCGGTTTCGCTCAATGCTTTGGCAGAACCGAAAGATCCTTGAATTAAGCCATAGTAAGCCAGAAAGGGATTGCCTCCCACTGAGGCAATAATAATCCCTCCTAAAACGACCGCTGTCAGGATCGCCAAAAACGGAACAAGCATGGCATCCAAAGCGGATCGTAACAAACTTTTCGTGGGCGAGCCTGATTGTGTCTCTGCCTGCATAGTTATCTCCGGATCAGCTTCGATGTACTTGCCAAATTATATCAATAAATGCCCGTTAAAAGTGACTGTGTTATGCACCGTCCTGCAGGTTGCCCTTGGGAAGGCGTCTTCATGGAAGAAACCTGCGGGACGTCTTGCGTAAGGTCACTAAGTAACTCACCTTATGCAGTTTATACTACAGAAAAAAATAACACTGGTTGATTTTCCGTATACTGATCGTTCACTGTAGCGCGACATTTATGTCGCTTTCGGCTGACTAGCGACATAAATGTCGCATTACGAATATGTCTGC